>ENA-ORBV01008466-ORBV01008466.1-microbial-mat-metagenome-genome-assembly--contig:-NODE-8466-length-17280-cov-7.003255_pt1 | contig 17280 bp, 14 predicted proteins | sample MGYA00237777_ERZ505514 | MGnify/ENA primary metagenome ERZ505514 (study PRJEB26160, sample SAMN06269048) | microbial mat metagenome | isolation source: Oligotrophic lake microbial mat | place...
GGGCAACTTGCCGGCGGCATGCATCCTCGCCAACCCGATTCGCAACCCGATGGTCAAGGCCATCGGCGAAGAGCTGGCCCAGAGCCAGCCCAGGAGTTTCGCCGCCGGCATGGACATGATCCTGGCCGACGTGATGGAGTCGGCGCGCACTGCACATGGCCCGATTGACCACCACACCCATGTGTTGCTGATCCTGGTCGAATACCCGCGTGATCCGAAGCCCGATGAGCCCGGTTGCGATTGGGTCGCCGGCACCCAGGCCCAGCGCGCCGCAGTGTTGTCGGCCCAGACCGCGGTGTTGTTGTCGACCTATCTGCGCATGCTCGGCCACGAGGCGCGCGCCCACAGCGCCACCTGCAGCGACCTGGATCTGGGCAAGCTGGCCGTGGCCTGCGGGCTGGCGCATGCGGACGGATCCAATCCCTATGTCGGCAGGCGTTACGGGCTGGCTGCGGTCAGCACCCTGTTTGCAATGGCGCCAGACCGTCCGCTGGCGCCGCCAGCGCAGCAGCAGCGCTGGCAGTCGCACGGGCCGGCCTGGTGGCTGGGCCAGGGCACGCTGAAGAACGCGTTCAACCGCGAGGCGTACAAGGGCCGCGAGTTCCGCCAGGGTGCTTATCCGTTCGAGAAACTCAAGCGTGTCGACGAACCGACGACCTTCATCGATCATGCACGGGTGCCCCGTTTTCCCAAGCGGGCCGATTTCTTCGCCCGCTCGTTGTTCGGCGACCTGGGCAAGACCGTGCAGGATGCGGCCAAGGGCGGGCATTACGTGCTCAAGAGCCCGATCGGCGCCTGTGCACGGCGCGCGTTGGGGGCCTTGTTGTTGCTGCAATTCGGTGAGGCACGTGGCCCGGTGGCGGCCAGTACGCGCGATCCGCGGCGCAATGCCGACAACCTCAAGGCCGCGTCGTATTACATGGGTGTCGACGCCGTCGGCTTGTGCGCGGTACCGACATGGGCGTATTACTCGCACGACGCCGGCGGCAACGTCATGCCGGCCTACCACGCCAACGGCGTGAACCTGCTGCTCGACCAGGGCCACGAGACCATGGAGGGGGCGAGTGGCGACGACTGGATCGCGGTGGCGCAAAGCATGCGCGCCTATCTGCGTTTTTCGATGCTCGGCGGCATCATCGGCGAGCAGATCCGCCGCCTCGGTTATTCGGCGCGGGTGCATTCGGTGCTCGATGGCGATGTGTTGCAGCCGCCGCTGCTGCTGCTCTCCGGCCTGGGCGAGGTGAGCCGCATCGGCGAGGTCATCCTCAACCCCTACCTGGGGCCGCGCCTCAAGAGCGGCACGGTCACGACCGACATGCCGATGGCCTATGACAAGCCGATCGACTTCGGCCTGCAGACCTTCTGCCAGAACTGCAACAAGTGCGCGCGCGAATGCCCGTCGGGCGCGATCAGCGCCGGACCGAAGCTGATGTACAACGGTTACGAGATATGGAAAAGCGACGCCGAAAAATGCACGCGCTACCGCATCACCAACGCAGCAGGTGCGATGTGCGGGCGCTGCATGAAGACCTGCCCCTGGAACCTGGAGGGGCTGTTCGCCGAGAGTGGTTTTCGCTGGCTGGCGATGAACGTTCCCCAGAGCGCGCGTGCGCTGGCCGAACTCGATGACCGGCTCGACAATGGCTCGGTCAACCCGGTCAAGAAGTGGTGGTGGGATCTGGAGCTCGACCGCAGGAGCGGGCGATACGTGCGCGCGGCACAGGTCAACCAGCGCGGGCTGCAGAAAGACCTGGAACTGAAATACGAGGACCAGACCCTGGCGGTTTATCCGGCCGACCGGATGCCACCGCCCTATCCGGTGACCTTTGTCGCCAACCGCGAAGAGGGAATCGAGCGTTATCGCAGCCTGTTGACGCCGCAGCAGCACAAGGCCCGTGTCGCAGCCGGGGACACCGAAGGCCTGGTGCCGCAGTTCACGATGCCCCAGGGTGAACCACCGGTGTTTCCGGTGCTGCTGCAGCGGCGCGAAGACATGGCCGACGGCGTGACGAAATACGAGTTCGCCGCGATCGATGGCAAGCCGTTGCCGCCGTTCGACGCCGGTGCGCATATCGACGTCGTCATTGCGCCGGAATACCAGCGCCAGTACAGCCTGGCGGGCGATCCGGCCGACAGCAGCAAATATGTGCTCGGAGTGCTGCGCGAGTCACCCGAGAGCGGCGGGCGTGGCGGCTCGGCACTGATGCACCGAGCGTTCCGCGAAGGGCGCCGGGTGTTCATCACCAAGCCCACGAACCACTTTCCGCTGTTCGAGGACGCACCGATGAGCCTGCTGTTTGCCGGTGGCATCGGTGTCACACCGATGATCGCGATGGCGCATCGGCTGCATGTATTGGGCAAGCCGTTTGCGTTGCACTACAGCGCGGCCAGCCGCAAGACGGCCGGCTTCCTGGACGACCTGGCGCAGGTGGCCTGGCGCGACAAGGTTTCCTGGCACTTCAAGGACGAGGGTGCGCGCGCCGATCTGCCCGCGTTGATGCCGGCGTATGCGGCGGGCGCCCATGTCTACACCTGTGGCGCCCCCCGATACATGGATGGCGTGTTCGACGCCGCCACGGCCAAGGGTTGGCCCGAAGCGGCGCTGCACCGCGAATATTTCAGCGTGCCGGAAGCAGACACCTGGGTCAACCATGCGTTCACGCTGCGCCTGAGCCAGTCGGGCAAGACGCTGGAAGTGCCCCCCGAGCGCAGCGCCACCGATGTGATGGCGCGCGCCGGCATCCGGATCGACACCAAGTGCAGCGATGGCTTGTGCGGTGTCTGCGCGACGCCCTACGACGCTGGTGCCTCGGGCCCGGTCGAGCACCGCGACTTCGTGCTCAGCCGCAAGGAGCGCGAGCACAAGGTGATCCTGTGTTGCGCGCGCACCAAGGTAGCCGGCGACGTGCTGGTGGTGCACCTGTAGTTACGGTGCGGTGCGTCGGCGCCGGTGCGGGCGCCGCAACCGTCGCGGCCTGCGCTGGCTGGAGCGTCCGCGCGCTTTGGCGGTGGGTCATGTCACCGCGATGCGGTGCAACAGAGCCTGGTTGGATGCCAGTCTGCGGGTGTTGTCGAGCGCGATCTGCATGGCCCGCATGAACATGTCGCGCGTCAGCCATGCGGTGTGGGGCGTGGCGATCACATCGTCGCGCCCGAGCAGCGGATGGTCGGCCGTTATCGGCTCACTGGCGAACACATCGAGGCAGGCGAGCGCCAACCTGCGCTGGTCAAGGGCCTGCTGGAGCGCCACCTCATCGACCAGTTCTCCGCGGGCCGTATTGACCAAAATGGCCTGCGGCTTCATCTGTTGAAACTGCGCATGCCCGATGATGCCGCGCGTCTCAGTGGCCAGCGGCAGGTGCAGCGAGACGATGTCACTGCGGCGCAGCAGATCGTCCAGCGGCAACCGTTCGTACGCAAAAGCGGGTGTGGCAGAGCGGTTGTGGTAGATGACCTTTGCACCCATGGCATCGAGCCATGGCGCCAGGATACGCGGCACGTTGCCAGAACCCACCAGGCCAACCGTCTTGCCATGCAGTTCGAACAGGCTATCCTGGATCGGTTCGGGAACCGTCCAATGGCCGGCCTGCAGCCGATTGACCAGCAGTGGCAGGCGCCGCGCCGCGGCGAGCATCAGGGCCAGCGCCATCTCGGCCACGGCCCGGCTGTTCACGCCGGGCATGTTGCACACGGCAATACCGCGTCGTGCCGCCGCCTGCAAGTCGATGGTGTTGACGCCGACACCGACCTTCTGAATCAGTCGCAGCTGCGGGGCACGGGCGATGATGTCGGCCGTCACCGGCTTGAGGACATGCCAGATCACGTCGGCCTGAGGCAGGTGACGCTCGAACATGTCCACATCCGTTTGCGGGCAGAAAACGATATCGCAGTCGTCCCGGGGTCGCGCAGCCAGCCAGGACTGCAGCCATGCGCTGGCCTGGAAATGGAATAGCACCTTCACCGTGGTGATCCCGACAACGCTCAGCGTTGTATCCAGGGGAACAATTGCGGCTGCGGGTAGGGCTGGGGCGAGGCCAGCGCCGCTTCGATGCGCAGGCCTTCGTTCCACTTGGCCATCCGTTCGGAGCGGGCGAAGCTGCCGACCTTGAGCTGCGCGACGCCCCATCCGACCGCCAGGTGGACGATGCTGACATCTTCGGTTTCGCCGGAGCGCGCAGAAACGATGCAGTCCATTCCGTGTTGTCGTGCCATCGCGATCGCCTGTTGGGTCTCGGTCACGGTACCGATCTGGTTGGGCTTGATCAGCACCGCGTTGCAGGCGCCCTGCGATGCGCGCGCATCGATCTGGCGCGCGTTGGTGACAAAGAAGTCGTCGCCGATGATCTGCAGCTTGTGGCCCAGGGACTGGGTCATCGCCCGCATGCCGTCGATATCGTCTTCGGCAAATGCGTCTTCCATCGAGATGATGGGATAACGCTCGGCCCAGCGCTCGTATTCCCGCAGCAAAGCGTCACCGGTAAACGTGCGATTCTCGCTGCGCCAGTGGTAACGGCCCTCGCAATAGTACTGCGTGGCGGCCAGATCGATGCCGATGGACACATCGCGCCCGGGCTTGAAACCGGCATCCTCGATGGCCTTGACCAGTGCCTCGATGCCGGCTTCGTTGGAGGCAAATTGGGGCCAATAACCGCCTTCATCGGCCACGCCCAGGTTCTTGCCCTGGCTGGCGAGTGCCGTCCCCGCTGCGTAGTACACCTCGGCAACCCATTCGAGCGACTGGGCAAAACTGCTTGCTCCGTTGGGCACCGCCAGATAGTCCTGCAGGTCCACGCTACCGCGCGCATGGGCACCGCCGCCGAAGATCTGGATCTCCGGCAACGGCAGCCCGACCGCACGATCGCCGGCGAGATAACGCCACAAGGGTTCGCGCCGATGCGCGCTGGCAGCCCACAGGCAGGCCAGCGATACCGCGGTCAGCGTGTTGCCGCCCAGCCGCGACTTGTCCACGGTCCCGTCGGCATCGATCATGGCGGCGTCGATGCCGGCCTGGTCGTGAATGTCGTGGCCTTGCAACAGGGGCGCAATGACGGACTCGATCTGGCGGACCGCCTGATCGACACCCCGACCGCGCAGGCGCTTGCCACCATCGCGCAGTTCATGCGCTTCACCGGCACCGGTGGATGCGCCGGCGGGTGCGATGGCCCGGGCGACCTCGCCCGAATGCAGGCTCACTTCGGCCTCGACGGTCGGAAAACCGCGCGAATCCCACACGGATCGACCCGTGATGGATTGGATGGTGCTCATGGTGTCAACTCCGTTGTGATCAGGTGCTGTATCGACGCCAGTGTGTCATGAGGCGCCTGCAGGCAGGATCTCGCCAGTTGCCGGACCGTGTCCTTGTGGCCAGCATCGGTCAGGTACTCCACCGGCGACTTGCCGTCCACCCGCGCCAGGAACAACGCCGGCAACAGCCGGGCACAACGCGCCTCGAGCCCGGCCCGATCTTCCCAGTTCACCAGTGGCAGATAGGCCTGGTACAGGGTTGCAAAACTATCCAGCAATGCCGCGGCGTGCTGGCGCATGAATACGGCCTTGAGGAGCAGGTGGTTCAGGCAGAAAGCCAGGTCGAACGCGGGGTCGCCGTACCAGGCGCATTCGGCGTCGAGGAACACCGGATGCCCGGGGCCGCACAGAATGTTCTTCGGGCTCACATCGCCATGCACCAGGGCGAGTCGGGTGGTACGGGTGGTCTCTGCGATGCGGTCGAGCATGCCAGCTACGTCCGGATGTCGCAGGCCTGTCGCCAGCAGGTACGGCTCGATGCGCAACGAGAAAAATTCCGTGTCGCTCTGAAAACGTGCGGCGACCGCCGCGTCACCCGCGGTGAATGCGTGGATTGCGCCCAGGGTCTGTCCGACCATGCGGGCCGTGGTTCCGTCGATCCGCCCGTCGAGCAGCTGCTGCTTCCAGACCGGGTGATGCGCAGGGTCTAAAAAGGTCATGAAGAATATGCCGCTGTGTTCGTCGCGGCCGAGCATCGCGGGCGTGGCATGTGCGAATTTGGGCGCGACAGTTCGATACCAGTCGTATTCGAACTGGTTGCGGCTCAGCGGCGCCTGCCAGAGCGCGGCAACCTTGAGCGTCGGCAAGGCACGTTTGGCGCAGATGCTGCGTCCCGGCAGGTCAATGCGCCAGATATCCGACGAGACGCCACCGGTCAGCTGCCGGATGCCGCGCACCTCCCGCGGCGCTGCGATGCCCAGCCGCTGCATGGCTTGCGTGATCATGTCGGTACCCTGCGCGTCCATGGATGGGTACCTCGCGGGCGGCGCTGGCGAGCGGCGGTTCAGGTCTCGGCCTGCACGGTATTGCGCAGGATGCCGATGCCCTCGATCTCGATCTCGACCACGTCGCCCGGCACCATCGGGCCTATGCCCTCGGGAGTCCCGGTGATGATGACGTCACCGGCGCGCAAGGTGACGGCCTGGCTCACGTACGACACCAGTTTCGTCACCGAGAACACCAGATCGGATGTGTTGCTGTTCTGGCGCGTCTGGCCATTGAGCCGTGTCATGATCCGCAGGTTGCGATGGTCCAGCCCTGTGGCAATCACCGGCCCGAGCGGGCAGAAGCTGTCGAAGCCCTTGCCGATCAACAGGCAGCCGGCCTTCATCTCGTCGAACTGGATCGGGCGTTCGCTGACGTCGTTGGCACAGGTGAATCCGAGGATATGCCCGTCTGCCTGGTCCTCGGCGATTCGCCGCCCGGGTTTGCCGATCACGACGGCCAGTTCGCACTCATAGTCCACCCGTGACGCTTCGCGCGGGTAGACGATGGGCTGATCAGGGCCGATCGCCGCGGAGTCGGGTTTCATGAACATCGCCGGCCGTGTCGGCAACGCCTGCCCGGTTTCCTTGGCGTGGGCGGCGTAGTTGAAACCGACGCCGAATATCCGTGGCCGTTCGAGCGGGCACAACAGTTCCACATCCTGCCGGCGGTCAACTGCACCGGTGCGAACGAGACCGCCGTAGGGTTCGCCCTGGATCCGCTCCAGTGTGCCGTCCGACGCAAGAACCCCATAGTGGATGCCAGAGTGAGCGCGGTAACGTGCGATGTGGGTCATGTCGGGGTCCTCGATGGGGGCGCAGGAAGGGTAGTGGCGGGAATGTGAAGGTTGTCGCGTGCAGTCGTCATGCGGTCAGCAGTGCGTCCAGGGCGTCGTCGTCCAGGGAGCCGTCGAACACCAGAAAGCGTGCGCCCAGCTGCGCCGGTGCCTCGCCCGGGCGGACCGTGATCGCGCGGTCCCGGCACGGATTGGCAGTCATGACGCCCCAGTCGCTGACGTACCAGGATGGCGTCCCGACGGGCAGTCGGGGTGCCAAGGCTATCCCGGCCCGACAGCCGCCGCCGACGGGGCCGCAGTAACTGGTCCAGACGGCGGTTTCCTGCTGCGGCAGCGCGCCGTCCGAGGCCCGATAACGGATCTGCCCGCCATGGAGCCTGGACATGCCGGGGCCGACACGCGCGTTGAAAAAGGCGTGGCGGGTCGGGCCGATCGTGACCGCGTGCGTATCGGGCTCCAGCGCGCACCGGATATCGATCTGAAATGCCGAGTGGCTGGCCAGGTGGCAGATGCGCGTGGTTCGCTGTTCGTGCAGTATGGCCCGGCCTGCAGGCGCGCCCCACTCCTGCGGACCACGCCACAGCAGTTCCTGCCCGATCGTCAATCCGTTGCCATCACCATCGGCATCGATGGAGACTTCCTCGATCCTTCCGGGGGCCCTTCCCTGGAAGGTGTCATTGACATAAAAGTTGTAGCTGTAGACCTCGGTGCCTGCGGGCGCCGGCATGTGCAGATTCACATGGTCGGCGCCGATCCAGATCGAATGGTGATGCGGATGGTCGGCCGGACCTTCACTGGTGACAGCGAACCCTGCTGGCGAAAACACCGGAAACAGGTAGTTGCTGAATCGGCCCTGGGTGAATCCCAGCGCCACCTGCTCACCCCAATACACCAGTGTCCTCTTGCCGCCGGCCCAGGCGCCTTGCGGCAGGGCGATGGATTCTTCACGCAGCGTGAAGGCCGGTGCGGTCATCGTGCCGCGATGATGCGCCCGACCATCGCCTTGGTCTCGGCGCTCTTGGCGCCGAACTCGTCGAACAGCGGCCTTGCGGCGGCCAGCCAGGCCTCGGACTCGCTGGCAGAGAGTTTGTGCACCGTGACGCCAGACTTCTGCAGATCGGCCAGGGCGTCGTCGGTCTTCGCACGGTTCTCCTTGCGTTGCTCTGCAAACACTTCCTTGGCCGATTGCCGTATCAGCGTTTGCAGGTCGCCCGGCAGGCTGTCCAGCCAGCGCGCGTTGACGCGCACCGCCTTGGGCAGGAACCAGTGGTAGCTCAAGGTCAGGTGCTTGGCCTGCTCGAACCACTTGAAGCCGCGGATCGAGAAAAAATCGGCCTCGACGGCATCGATCACGCCGGTCGATAACGCGGTGTATTGCTCCGCGTAAGGCAAAGGCGTGGGGTTTGCGCCCAGCCGGCGCCAGAAATCGATCCAGATCTTGATCTCCGGCACCCGGATCTTCAGGCCCTTGAGTGTCTCCAGGTTGGTGACCGGGCGTTTGGACAGGATATGGCGGAAGCCGACTTCGCCATAAGCCACGAATTCGACGCCGGTCTTGGCACGTGCGATGGCCGACACCTGGTCTCCGATCGGGCCTTGCAGGATCTTGTCGACATGGTTTTCGTCCTTGTAGATGAATCCCGGAGCGCCGCCGGTGGCCGCGATCTCCGGGGCCACCGATTCCTCGGTGTCCGGTCCGCCGACCGTGCCCTGGATGCTGCCGATGCGGCTTTGCTCGATCAGCTGGGTGTAACTGCCCAGCTGGCTGCCAGGGAAATGTTGCGCGTCGATCCGCCCGCCGCTGCGGCTATTGAGTTGGTCGCACCATTTTTGCAGCGAGATCGTCAGCGGGGCGCCGTTGGCCTCCGAATGCGCCAGCCGAAATACGAACTTCTGCTGGGCGCGGGTCGGCCCCTGCCACAGCAGCGGAAGCGCTGCCGCCCCGGTTTTCAACAGGCTTCTGCGGCTGAGGGCCGACTCGGCTGGATCATGGGCTGGCGTCATGGCGGTGTGCTCCTGGGTGGATGGAAAAACGGTGCTTATGTCCAATAAAGTGTGCGAACGATAGCGCATTCAATGAATAAACATGTATCGGTATTTACCCTAGAGTTTTTTAACTCATTGAAATCAAATGATTATTCAGCCTAGAAAGAAGATTTTTCTGTGCTATCGTTAGCGCACTATTTTCGTTGACGTACCGGAAAATCTGTTCCTTCCGGTTCGTTGGTGCGCTTTACCGGGGGCTGCGCTGTTGGTCACGATCAAGCATATTGCCGAGCATCTGGGTGTGGCTGTTTCCACCGTCGGGCGCGCGATCAGCGGAAACCCGCGCATCAGCCGCGCCACCCGCGACAAGGTCAACGCAGCCGCGCGCGAACTCGGGTATGTCGCCCATTCCGCAGCGCGGCAGATGCGCGGCCAGCGCAGCACGCTGGTGGGACTGGTCATCCCCGACGTCCTGAACGACTTCTATTCGACAGCCGCGCAGGCCATTTCGCAGAGCTTCGACGATGCAGGCTTTCAGATGGTGTTGTGTATTTCGGATGACAGGCCAGAGGTCGAGTTGCGCCAAGTGCGCAGCCTGGCCGAGGCCCGGGTTGCCGGAATCGTCGTGGTGCCCAGTCTCGCGCCCTTGCCCGAAACCGTCGAATTGCTGGCGCAGACACCCCATGTGCAATTGATCCGCCACAATCCGCGCCTGAGGTCGGACTGGTTCGGGCTCGACGACGAAGCGACCACTTACGAGGCAACCCGCCATCTGATCGGGCTGGGCCACCGGCGTATTGCCTATTTCGGCGGGCCCAGGGAACTCAGTACCGGAGCCGCCCGCTTGCGCGGTTACCTCAAGGCCTGCCAGGACGGCGCAGTACCGGTGTCGCCCGAGCTGGTCTTTTGCGATGTCCAGAACGTCGAAAACGGGCGGCAGGCGGTCCAACTGCTGCTGCGAGTCATGCCGCCGGCCACCGGGGTGGTCACCGCCACTGCCCGGGGAACGCAAGGGGTGCTCGAAGGCCTGCGTGCCAGCAACGTCGCGGTGCCCGAGGCGATGTCCATCGTCGGCTTCAACGACACACCGGCGTTGTCCTGGTGGGGTCCCGGCCTCACCACCATGCGCCTGCCCGTGCGCGAGATCGCGATAGCCTGCTGTTCATTGCTGCTGCGGCGGATAGTAGCCACGCCCGGCGACACGCTTTCGGATCCACCCCAACACGCGGCATACGCGTCCACGCTCATGGAGCGCGGATCGACTCGTGCTCCATGACACTCCAGCACCAGGACCCTCCATGAACTTCAGCCATCTGATTCGTCGCCCAGTCGATGCGGTGCTGGGGACCTTGTGTGTGCTCATGCTCGCAGGCACGGTCACGCTCACGGTACTGCAAGTGGTCTATCGTTATGTGCTGGACGACCCGTTGTCGTGGTCGGAGGAGCTGGCGCGCTGGCTGTTCGTCTGGACGGTCTACCTGGGTTGTGCGTTGCTGGTCGGGCAGGGGCGGCACATGCGCATGGCGATGCTGAGCGGCAAGCTGAGCGAGCGCGCCAGCCAATGGCTGGATTTCCTGGCGCACGGCGTCGTCGCTGCAACCGGCATTGCGATGGCCGTGCACGGCTGGGACTTCTGCATGCGGGTGACCGGTACCAGCGGATCACTCGAATGGCCGTCGCGTTACCTGTACCTGGCGGTGCCCGTCAGCGGGGCCTTGACCGCGCTCTATGTGGCCATCGCCAGTCCCTTGCCGTTCGCACGCCGATTCTCGGGTTTGCTCGCGCTGGCCTTCGGCGGCCTGTTGTTCGTGTTGTTCCTGAGCGGCAATCCGCTACTGCCGCTGCAATGGAGCGTCGGCTGGACCTTGCATCTGGTCGCGCTGGGCCTGATTTTTCTCGATGTGCCGATTGCCTACAGCCTGATATTTGCGGCCTACGCCTCTTTTGCCAAACAGGGCGATCTGATGTTGCTGCCGATTTCGCAGACGCTGGCGACGTCGGTCAATTCGTTCCTGCTGTTGTCGATCCCGTTCTTCATCCTGGCTGCGCACGTGATGAATGCCAGCGGGATCACCCACCATCTGGTTCGGTTCGCGTCGGCCCTGGTCGGTCACATGCGTGGCGGCCTCGCGCAGGTCAATGTCGTGACCAACACCGCGATGGGGGGCTTGTCAGGTTCCTCGCTGGCGGTCGCCGTGGGCACGGCCAAGGTGCTGGTGCCCGAGATGGAGAAGCGGGGCTATCCCAGGCCCTTTGCAGCGGCGGTCACCAGTTGCGCGTCCACCGTCGATAACCTGATTCCACCCAGCATCGGCATGATCATTTTTTCGGCTGCGGGCGCGGTGTCGGTCGGCGCCTTGTTCACTGCCGGCATTGTCCCGGGCCTGATGATGGCGCTGGCGCTGATGATCATGGTGCATACGCAGGCCCGGCGCAGAGGGCTGGAGGCATCGACGAAACCAGCCAGTCTGCGCATCCGCCTGTTGGCATTCAAGGATGCGATTCCAGCCTTGCTGGTGCCGATATTCATCATCGGCGGCATGCGCGGGGGTGCGTTCACAGCGTCCGAGGCAGGAGCCGTTGCCGTGGTCTATGCGATGCTGATCGGCATGCTCGCGTACCGCAAATTTTCGCTGCGCGATCTGCCGCAGATCTTGCGCGAAGGCCTCACCGACACGGTGTCCATCATTGCGATCGTGGCGGCGGCGGCGCCATTTGGCTGGGCGCTGGGAATCGAGAGAATTCCCCAGGCAATCGCCCAGACCATGTCCTTCCTGGCCGACAACCAGGTGTTGTTTCTCATGGCGTTGAATCTGTTTTTGCTGGTGGTCGGGTTGGCGATGGAGTTCTTTGCGTCGTTGCTGATCCTGGTGCCGATCCTGATGCCGATCGCGCTTGCCGCGGGTGTGGACCCGGTACACCTGGGAGTCATCATGGTGATGAATCTCGTTCTGGGGGCCTTGACTCCGCCATTGGGCGTGCTGGTTTTTGCGACCGCCAACATCGCGAAGGTTCCTATCGGCGCGGTGTACCGCGAGGTGATGCCCTTTTTCTGGGCGCTGGTGGCCGTGCTGGTGCTGGTCACCTATTTGCCAGCCCTTTCCCTGACGCTTCCCAGACTGCTCGGATATTGAGCATGCGCACCAAGACGAATGGGCTCCGGTTTGCCGTGATCGGCATCGATCATCGCCACATCTACCACCTGATCGCCGGCTTGCAAGACGCGGGCGCCCGTTGCGTCGGTTATGTCGATACCAACCGCTCCGACCCGCGCGTGGCCACTGGCCTGCGGGAAAGGTTTCCGGATCTGACCGAAGCGACGGACACGCGCCGCTACCTGGAGGACGCATCGATCGACCTCATCGTGTCGGCCGCGATTCCGGCGCAACGGGCCGCCATTGCCGTGCAGGCCATGGCACATGGCAAGGACGTGCTGGTAGACAAGCCCGGCGTGACCAACGCAGCGCAGTTGCAGCAGGTCACGGATGCCGTATCCCGCAGCGGCAGGATTTTCTCGATCTGCTTTTCGGAGCGCCACATGGTTCCGGCGGTGCAGGAAGCTTTGGAACGGGTGCGCCAGGGCGCCATCGGCCGGCCCATTCACACCATGGGGGTGGGGCCACACCGGCTCAACGCCGCGATCCGGCCCGGGTGGTTTTTCGACACCGAGAGCCATGGAGGCATCCTGGTCGATATTGCCTCGCACCAGATTGACCAGTTTCTGGTCTTCACCGGCGCATCGGATGCGCGTATCGCGCACAGCCATGCGGGTCACTATGGTGACGTCGGGTCGCTCGATTTCCACGATTTCGGCGAGATCGTGCTTGAGGGTTCCGGTTGCCGGGGTTACATCCGGGTCGACTGGTTCACGCCCGACGGTCTGCCGACCTGGGGCGATGGCCGGCTGTTCATCACCGGGACCGAGGGCAGCATCGAGATCCGCAAGTACATCGACGTCCAGGGCCGACCGGGTTCCGACCACTTGCTGATGGTTGACCGCGCAGGCACTCGTTATCTGGACTGCAGCTCCGTGCAGCTGGACTTTTTCGCCAAGCTGGTGTTCGACATCCAGCACAGGACCGAAACGGCGATGGAGCAACGCCACGTGTTCACGGTATGCCGCCTGGCGCTGGACGCCCAGGCGAAAGCCGTGGCGGCACAACTGCGATGAATGGGAGTGCCGGCGCTGGCGCGGCGGTGGCCGCAACGGGTGAGTCCCCCTTCAGCGCGACCCCGAGCAACCCCCATGTCCAGGACCAGGTGCGATGACCACCTGTCCGGCGGCACGGTGCCAGCACGCGCGCGCCCTAGGGCTGCACACAGGCGCCCACGGCAACCAGCCGATCAAGACCAGTGGCGCTGCGCACTGCACTGCATGGAGCCAGATCATTGCGCCGACCCATCCAGTAGTGGGTTCACGGTGCGAACTCGTAGACCAAAGAGGTGAGGTTTCCGATGAAGTACGGCTTGCGTCCTTCAGGCTGCATCCAGGCGGCCTCGCCACGGGTCGGCACCATCATCCCGTCGCGCCGCTGGTAGTTGCCAACACTGCATTCCCAGGGCAGCATGGCCACAACGCCGTCTTTGCCCACGCTGGCGCCACGCGCGTCGGCATGCACCGATGTGATCAGCCCGGCTTCATCGAATCTGAACAGCAAGGTCAGGCTGACCGGGCCGTCGACCAGGGTGGCATTCGCTGCATGATCGTCCACCGCCTCCCAGCGCACACCCTGGCTGGGCAGCAGGGCGGTCGGGTACCACGCCATCTCGGCGAAATAGCGCATCAGTTCGCCCCGCGCCGCCTCGCGGCCCCCCCGCACCTCAGCCATCGTGAACAGGCCTAGCATCGCCGCGTGCAGCGTGCCCACTCCGGCGATATAGCTGTCGTGGACGTGGACGGCCAGGCCCGGCAGCATCGCCACCCGGCCATTCCACAGGAAGCCCGGGCGGTGGGTGACAGCCCGCTGCGTCGAGGTGAAGGGTTTCCACTGCGCGGTGCTGGACGACAGGTCCGACAGGTTGATCGTGCCGGCGAGCTCGAACCTGGCGGCAGCAATAAGTGGCTGCCCGTCCTTCAGCACTGCGCGGAAGTAGCGCTGCACTGGCGCAGGCAGACTGGCGATCTCGCGTGCGTCGTAGCGACCGGCAGGCGACGGCAGGCGGGCGGCTTCGAGCAGCGCCATCTGCGAATGGCTTGCGCCGGCCCAGCGCGCGCGGCCGAAGGCGACCAGGCCCGCAGCGGCGGCGACGAGGAGGCCAATGCCCAGAACCGTCCATCCCATCCAGTTCATCGCATGACTTTGCTTGTCTACTGTGCGCGCCGTCAGACCAGCACGGCCAGAACCGGCCGCCGCATGGACAGCGGCATCGCGGGGCCACGCCCGAAGCGCACTACCAGATCAGGGCGTTCGCCGGGTTTCAGACCCAGCCACGCCGCAAACTGCGGCCGGATCGCACCCACCTCGATCGGCTGGTTCAAGAACGCATTGCGGATGCCCAACGCAGTGGCCTGCAGCGCGAATCGCTCATAACAGCGACCTGTTTCGACCCAGTGTGCCTTGTCATTGCGCTCGGACACGAACACCGCGATGCCGGCCGAGTTTCGGATCTGCCGCGCGTAGCGTTCGTTCTCGGACTTGGGTGTGAAGAACAGACCCATCATCCGGCTGCCCAGCCACCGGGGCAGGGCGGGGTTGCCCGTGGTGCCAGCGAACAGGCCGTCGCCGGTGCGAAGTGCTTCGTCGGCGCTGAAGCGGATCCAGGCCTTGAGTTCCTCGACAAACGCGGCGTTGTGCATCTGCGCCGTGGTACCTGCGACAACGTACTCCACCACGCCCTCGATGGCCGGGCGCGCAGTCAACAGCCGCACGCTGACGCCCGCGCCGGACCCTGCCTGCGCCAGCTGACGCAGCTCGGCCGGTGAAATCGCCTGGCCGTCGTAGTCGCCGCGGGTGCACTGCCGCTCAGATATCGCCTGGTGCATGGGCGTGATCCGCTTCTGTGTGGCCTCCAGATTCACCACAATGACTCCATCCGCGCTGGGATCGAAGCGCGGGTCCGCATGAAGCCCGGCGGCCAGAGCGGCATGCACCATGTTCTCGGCCGCACAACCGAGCGAAACGAATAAGTGATGGTCGTCCGGGTCGACCACGGGGCAGCGGCGCGAGTAGTCGGGCGCAATGGAGATGGACTTTTCGGCGATCTGGAAACGCCAGCATTGCGTGTTGTGGCTCGATGGGGCCAGAGTGGCTTGGCGCACCAGATCATGCATCGAGGGGGTGGCCGCGCTGGCAACCGGCGCCATCGGTTTTCTGAGCTTGCGCGCGGCGCTCTGCTCGGCATCGCCTGACGCACAGGCCACCAACGCTGCGGGTGCCAGGATGCTGGAAGTGGCCAGCAACAGTTGCCTGCGGGAGCGGGTTCGGTGATCGGCTGGCGTGCTGTGGTTGTCAAGGGTCATGGTGCGACAGAGCGTGTGCGCTCCGGTCTTGCCGGTCTGTGCGTTTGCCCACGTTGGAGTGGCGCGGCGCAACATGTTGCCGAGGGAAAATCCCTGGCGGCTGCATCAATCTGTCACGCAACTGACATGACCACTGCCGAAGATCGCGCCATGAACAAGCGCTCGAATGTCGATCTGGTCTGGTTCGCCGCTGGCGGCGGTCACCGTGCTGCGGCGCTCGCGCTGGAAAAGGCGATGCACCAACAGGGATGGGCCTGGAATGTGCGCCTGGTCAATTTGACCGAGGTGCTGGACCCGACGGCGTTGTTCCGTCGAACCACTGGAATCTCGCCCGAGGACATCTACAACAAGCGCCTGGCGACGGGTTTCACCTTTGGGCTGGCGCAGGAGCTCAAGCTGCTGCAGGGCGGAATCCGCCTGGCGCACCGTATGCTGGTGCAGCGGCTGGCGGCCCACTGGCAGCGCACGCAGCCCGACGTGGTGGTGTCGCTGATTCCGAATTTCAACCGCGCGCTGCATGACAGTCTGGCACTCGCGTGCCCTGGTGTGCCGTTCATGACCGTTATGACGGACATGGCCGACCACCCTCCGCATTTCTGGATCGAACCAGGCATCGCACAACACATCGTCTGTGGTACCGGGCACGCTGTACGCCAGGCATTGGGGGCCGGTGTTGCGCCACAGTACGTGCACCGTGTGGATGGCATGATTTTGCGGCCTGAGTTTCACCGTGGCAGCAACCCGGGTGCTGGTCGGGGCCCCGACCGCGCCGACCGCCGCGCTGCCGTCGGACTGCCCGGCGACAAGGCGGTGGGCCTGGTGTTGTTTGGCGGGGCCGGTTCACGCGTGATGCGCCAGATTGAAGCCGCTTTGCACGACGTTCCGTTGATCCTGCTGTGTGGCCGCAACGCGGCCCTGGCCGAAGCGCTGCGCGAACAGTCCCGAGCACCTGCGCCGGGTGGCGGGGCACGTGCGCAGCGCGCCGTGATTGGCTTTACGCCGGATGTCGCGCACTGGATGCGGCTGGCGGACTTCTTCATTGGAAAGCCGGGCCCCGGTTCGCTCAGCGAAGCGGTGCAAAGCGGCTTGCCGGTGATCGTGACCCGCAACGCGATGACGATGCCACAGGAACGCTGGAACACAGTGTGGGTCGAACAGCAGGACCTGGGCGTGGTGCTGCGCCGCTTTGCCGATGTGCGCCGCGCCGTGCAGGAGGTGTTGCAGCGTCTGCCCGCGCTGCGTGCCAATGTGGCGCAGGTACACAACGATGCGGTGTTTCAGGTGCCGGTACTGATCGAGGCGCGCCTGGCCGAATGCCGAGGGTTGAGGGTCAGGCCTATACCTTGTAGCCCTGCAACAGCTTCGCGGCGATATGGGAAAGAAAATATCGGGCCGGGAACCAAGGGTCAGGCCTATACCTTGTAGTCCCACATCAGCTGCGCGACTATCGGCGTCACCGCCCCAGACTCCAGCAAGGTTTGAATCTGCGACACGCGCCCGGGCGAAACCGCCGCAAGCTGCGCTGCATCGCGCAGCGTCAGGTTGGCCACCCGGCGCAGCAGATATACCCATGCCTGGAATGCCTGCTTGTTCTGCCGGCTCCGAACCTGGTCTGGCTCGATGCCGAACGCCGCCGCGACGCGGCACAACACCGCGTTTGCCCATCAGGCAATAGGCAAGCAGACGCCACCGCAGCTGCCGCACCTCCCTGGCCAGGAGGTCCAGGAACAAGACTCGGTCATCGTCGTCG
>ENA-ORBV01008470-ORBV01008470.1-microbial-mat-metagenome-genome-assembly--contig:-NODE-8470-length-17268-cov-10.132104_pt1 | contig 17268 bp, 16 predicted proteins | sample MGYA00237777_ERZ505514 | MGnify/ENA primary metagenome ERZ505514 (study PRJEB26160, sample SAMN06269048) | microbial mat metagenome | isolation source: Oligotrophic lake microbial mat | place...
GGAAGCGGGTTGCAAAACCATAGTCGGCCAGCGGCTCAAACCTTCTGGCATGCGCTGGACCGTCAGCGGCGCCAATAAAATCATTGCGCTACGCTGCTGCCAGCTCAGTGGCCGCTGGGAGGAGTTCTGGGAAGAGCGCTCTGCCGGGTAGGCACTACCCACACATTTGACGCACATCCAGAAATGGCGATAATGCAGTTATGCGTGGATTCGTCTGCTCCATCGTGCTTGTGCTGATGTGCCGACTTTCAGCCTAGGTTACCTTCACGGGGGCGGTGATTGGCTCGGCGGGAACCAGCGGAGTCGTACTCTACGCGCGTACTGGCGGAGGCTTCTTCAAAAGCGTCGATGCCGGATTGAACTGGACGCCCTTTTACCTGATCGAACCCGGCCTGGCGCAGCCCACGGCAACAGGGTTTGCCGTCGATCCGCACATTGATTCGACACTATATCTAAGGTCATCGAACGCTACTGGCGGAATATGGAAGAGCACCGATGCCGGGGCCACCTGGGCGGTTACGAACTCCGGTTTGACAACCACTGGCGCGGGAAGTTTCAGCAGTCTCACCATTCCTCCTGGCAATCCATCCAGATTGTATGTGCGGCAACAGTCGTTTGTGTACAAGTCCATTGATCGGGGCGCCACCTGGGCGCGAGTGGGCGCGGCTCTTCCGAATGCGACGGGGTCGTTAAACATCAATCGCTCCAATCCGTCAATCATGTATTTTGCGACCGGTGAACAAGTTTGGAAGAGCGCGAATGAGGGCGCGACCTGGAACTTTTCCGCGAGCCTACAGGTCTTTCAGGACAGAAGCACTGGCGCAATGTGCATCGAGAGCGACCCGACGTTTCCCAATCTGGTTTACGTCTGCGTAACCGGCCCGTTGCAATCGGTTGGCAATCAGGCCGTAAATGGTGTGCATCGAAGCACCGACGGAGCAGCGAGCTTTCAGCCTCCCACGCCTCGTCCCGCACTCATCCAGATAACCGGTGACATGCTGGTGGATTCCACCGGCGGACAAAATGTGTTCACGCTCCAATCAGCGGGTGGCTACTGCAAGAGCCAAGATCGTGCCGCAACCTTCCGTTGCCCTGCCGACACCATCTTTGGCGCGGGTTTGACCCCAACCTTTTCCAGGCTTTCGTATCTCGATCCTAAGAACGGCAGCCTCCTGTATGGCACCGCGTCCCGCGCCTCGGTGGAACTCCTATTGCGCAGTCGCGACGCCGGCGAGACCTGGCAGGAAATCGCCGGACGGGCTAAGCCAACGCTGTCGAAACCGCCGCAGCCGATTGTGCTTCAACTCAGTAAGGGCAACACGTCAACCGTCTCGATCACGGTCAATTGCGTTGACCTGCCAACGGCCGCAATTCCGTTCACCGTGACCACCACCGAAAGTTGGATTGCGCCGAGTATTGTGGCAGGGAACACGCCTGCGACCTTGCGGCTCACAATACAGGCCGCGGCGGGACTTGAGCCCGGCCAGTCTTATGACACTGTCGTGCGAATTGCGTCTCCGCAAGCCTACAATGAATTTGTCAACATTCCGGTTCGCCTCACCATACCGGCCCCGGTTTCCGGTATGCCCGCCGCCTACACGGTCACGAATTTCGCGGGCAACGGAAATACAACCCTTTCCGGCGATGGTGGACCCGCCGCTGAAGCAGGCATCGGCCAGGTGACTGTTCTCGCGGTCGATCAGAACAGAAATGTCTACTTCGCCGCATCCACGCACCACCGGGTGCGCAAAATCGACAGCGACGGACGCATCGCAACTGTCGCCGGAACCGGCACACAGGGCTCCGCTGGGGATGGAGGCAGCGCCCTTCAGGCGTTGCTGAACCAACCGCGAGGGCTTGCCGTCGATAAGCAGGGCGCGCTATTGGTTGTGGATTCGACTTACGCACTGCGCAGGGTCGTGAACGGGGTCATCAGTACGATTGTCGCGCGAACTGTTTTCGGGTTGCCGTCGCAACTGGCAATGGATGCACAAGACCGGCTGTGGATTCTTGATCTGAATAGGGCCTTCCGGTATGTTCCTCCGTCGACGGCGACAGTTCTGGCGACTCCAGGTACAACCTTTTCCGCACTGGCGGACCTCGCGTTCGATGCCAGTGGAAATATGTACGTGGCCGATTCCAGGAACGGGCGGGTGTACCGCGTGACGGCATCAGGCGTTGTGACGCCGTATGCCGGCAATGGCTCGACGACAGGCAGCACTGCGGATGGCGTTCCTGCCGTGTCTACACGGGTTGATGGGCCCATGGGACTTGCCGCCGACAGCCGGGGAAACCTTTTCATCGTAGAGGCAACCTCGCGGCGCGTGCGTGTGGTGACACCCGCCGGCATAATATTCACGATTGCGAATCTAAGCGATTTGGCGACGGCCGGAGACATGGCCGTGGACAGCGACGGCAACCTGTATGTGGCGGCACAGAACTACATTCGCAAACTGACGCCGCCGCCCGCGGCAGCAGCGCCGAGGATCACAGGAGGTCCGCGCAATGTGGTTTCCCAAAGCGAAGTGGTGGCGCCGGGCGGGCTATTCTACGTGGAAGGCGAAGGCCTGGCTGCCGGCGAGGAAACTGTCCAGTATCCGCCGTGGCCGGAAGCGCTGGCAGGCGCATCGGCCAACGTGAATGGGTGGCTGGTTCCATTGAACCAGGCTGGCCCTAGCCGGCTGAGCGGGCAGATTCCCTGGCGGGTCGAACCCGGCGATGCCAACCTGACGGTGACTGTCAACGCGGTCACCAGTGACCCAAGACTCTTTCGAATGGCTGCCGCCGCTCCTGGCATTTTTGTAACTGAAGAAGGGCGGGCGATCGACTCGACTGTTTCAAACGGTATCGCAACTGTTTTGGTCACGGGTTTCGGAGCCCTGGACGCCCCCATCGAATCCGGAGGAACGATTGCTGCGTTGCCTTTCACGGCGAAGGTTGGCGAAAAGGATGCCGATGCGGTGGACATTATGCTGGTGCCGGGAATGATCGAGTGGGAAGGGCCACCGTCCGTCTGCCTGCCGGGTTGGTTGCGGGCGACTATCCCGCTACGATCACGATGGAAGGAGTGGTATCAAACATAGCGATCATCGCTATCCGGTTAACAACATTTGGCGTTACACTCAGGATCGATCATCAGATTCAAAACGATCCTGGCTCACGAAAAATGACCCCCTTGTGCTCAGAGTTACCCCTACTGAAAACAGCGCGCGCCGCGTGGCATATTTGACGCACCCCCCCTCGGACCATCAATGGCCTGGCGCTGAACGCGCAGAGAACGTGGCACACTTTCTCGATTGTTGTAGCAGGCTTCATCCCTGGCGTCAATATACATCAGCCGGGCGCAGCTTGGAAGCATTCGGTTCAAACATGTTGAACAGCAACCTTGTCGACCGCCCCGACAGCCATGCAGAATACAATTGTGAGAACTCCCAAGGCGCGAAGGTGAACGGCGAAGGATGACTGAGCATGAAGGCGGGATCAAGCCGGATGCACCGTACGGTGCAATGCAGCATCACGGCTACTCCCGAAGGGGCATGATCGCGGGCGACCACACGCCGTTGTGCGAGGGCGCCAGAATTGTCGCGGAGCACTTGCGATGACGGGAATCCTACCCGCAAAACCGCCGTGCCGCCCTACCCGAGTTCGACACGGCGTCACTGCGATGGCGTTCCTGCTGGGATTGGTGTTGTATGTCGACCGCGCTGCGCTGAGCGTGGCTGCGCCGGCCCTGCGCAGGGATCTGAACTTGAGCCCCATGGACATGGGCTGGCTGTTCAGCGCGTTCGTCTGGGGTTACGCGCTCTTTCATGTCCCCGCGGGCTGGCTAGGGGACAGAATCGGCGCGCGGAAGATGCTCGCGGCCATCGTGGTGCTGTGGTCGGCTTTCACGGCGGCAACCGTGCTGGCCTGGAACTTACCTTCTCTGCTCGCCATCCGTTTTCTGTTTGGAGCGGCGGAAGCGGGCGCGACGCCGAACATCTCCCGCAGCTTCGCTCGTTGGATTCCGGCAGGGGAGCGGGCGCGCGCACAAGGTTTTTACTTCTCCGGTATGAGTGCCGGCGGAGCACTCGCTCCCCCTTTGGCCATGTTCCTGCTTCTTCGCTGGGGATGGCGGGTCACTTTCATTGTTCTGGGTCTGATCGGTCTGGTGTGGGCAGCAGCCTGGTTCATCTGGTACCGCGACGACCCGCGCCAACACAGCCAGGTGAATGAGGCCGAATTGAATCTGCTGCCAGCCGGAGAGGACGCCGCAGGACCGGCTCCTATCGCGTGGAAATCCCTGCTGAGGAACGCGAACTTCCGGGCCATCCTCATTATGTACTTCACCTACGGCTACACAGGGTACATCTACATCACATGGTTTCCCAGTTACCTGATGGAAGAACGGCACCTTCCGCCGATGGCGGCCGCTCTCCTGGCGGCGCTACCGACGGGTATGGCGATGGTTGCCAAGCCGCTGGGCGGTTGGTGGAGCGATCGGGCGTCCGCTCGCCGCGGCCTCGTTTTCGGACGGCGCGTTGTGGGCATCTTCGGATTCGGCCTGGGGGCTCTAGCTGTGATTCCAGGCATCCTGGTCTCCGATGCCTACTTGTCCGCGCTTTTCCTCGGCTTGGCCGATGCCGGCGCCGCCCTGGCCCATGGGGTGTGCTTCGCGGTGTGTCTCGATGTCGGATTGAAGCGCGCCGGGACAATCTCCGCCTTGATGTTGACAGCGGGAAGTCTGGGCAACGCTCTCTCGGCTCTCGCCTTCGGAGTGTCCCTTCAGTGGACCGGATCCTGGGTGCCACCGTTCCTTGTTGCGATGGCGGCGAACTTCGTCGGAGCACTGATGTGGCTGCGGATCGACCCGACAAAAGAAGTAATCTGAAAAAGAGACAACACGGTGTCGTAGACGTTTCTGTCCGGGTCCCGTTGCCGAGTCGCGACCTGCATCGTGCTCAACTTCGGGAATCAAACCGCCGTTCCCATCCCTCTTCAAAAAGCCGCATGAAATTCGACGCGCTGTATGGATACTTCAGCGCTTCCTCTTCATTGAACACGACTCCGATGCCTGGCCGATCGGAGGGCTCAATGTATCCCTCCCGGACTTGCGGAACGCCGTCGAAGAGATCCCGTGCCCAGGGCTCCAGGAAATCATCAAAGCACTCCTGGATCAGGAAATTCGGGATGCTCGCGTGAATGTGCGCGTTGATCGCCGTATTCAGTGGACTCTGGGCCTGATGGAGCGCCACGAACGCTTCCGCCGACTCGGCAATCGCAGCGGCCTTGCAGGCGCCGGAGATCCCTCCGATCTTCAGGGTCTCGGGCTGTACAATGCTAATGGAGCGGTCGGACACTATGCGAAGAATGTCCGACAGCCGCGCGCAGCGCTCGCCCGTGGCAATGGGAATACTTACGGACCGAGCCACCTGCAGCGTGGCCTCGATGTCGGTTGACATTACCGGGGTCTCAAACCACATCGGCTGAAATTCCTCCATGCGCCGGGCAAGATGGATGGCCGTGGAGACGCTGAAGCGATCATGGCCTTCAATCAGGATGTCCACCGCGTCGCCGACGGCTTCCCGCACGGCGCGGATGATCCGAATCGACAGATCTTCGTCCGCACGCTCCAGGAAACGGTACGCGCTGCCGAAGGGATCGAACTTCAGCGCGGTATAGCCCATCTCCTTGACCCGAGAGGCCGCTTCACCGAAGAACCCGGGATCCCGCGGACCTTTATACCAGCCATTGGCGTAAACCCGCAGGCGCGGCCGCTGTTTCCCGCCGAGCAGCTTCCATACCGGAGCATTGAGTGTTTTGCCCAGAATATCCCAGCAGGCGATTTCCACCGCGCTCATCGCCACCGATGAATTCAAGAAGACGCTTTTGTAGATCTTCTGCCACAGGCGCGTCGGGCACAGAGGGTCCTCCCCGATGAAAAGCCGGCTGATCTCGCGTAATTGCGCCTCGATCGGCTGTGTCTCCAGTCCGCCTGTCGCCTCGCCGAACCCTGTCACACCCTCGTCGGTGTGGAGTTTGACGAACAGCCAGTTCTTCCACGGATTGCCCACGATGAATGTATCGAATTTGGTGATTCGCATAGTAAACGCTCCCGTGACGAATGCTACCTGGCGGACCCGGAGCGAGTTGGAAGACATTTCTCCGCGCTCCAGGTCATTAACGGCTCGAGCGCCGCGAGGATCTCGTCGAGGTATTTCGACGCCATCTCGTCCAGCGACGACTTGCCGTTGCGCCTCTTCGGGCAGTCGATGACACCGCGCCGATAGAGCACCTCCTTGTAGCAGCCTTCCATCTGAACCTCGAAGAAGAAGAGCGGAGCCAGTTCTTTATAGATGTGCAAGGCCCGCGGCTCATCACCGCTCTCCAGCGCGTTCCACAGCGCCACGACCACATCCGTGACGTGGCAGCCCGGCATATTGCCATCCACGCCGCGGCGGTACTCTTCAATCAAATAGCGGCCTCCCGCGCCTCCAAAGAAGCCCTGCGCGGAACTGTCGTTGGCCTGCACAATCTCCGTCAGCTTGATGGTGCTCGGCTCTGTTTCTTCCTTGATGTACTGGACCCACTCGATCTCGCGCGCCAGGCGCATCAGGAATTGGGCGGACATCTCCGTGCCGTATGGACCGTGCCAGTTCTGAATGAAGACAGGCAACTGTGCCGCCTCGGAGATCGTCCTGTAATAATCGAAAATCACCTCCTCGGGAAGGGCCCGCCGGCGGATATGCGGCGGCATGGCGATCACACCGTCGGCGCCGATCTGCCTGGCATGCTGGGCGAAGCGTGCGGCGATCTCCTGTGTCGGGGCGGCTACGCCGACGATCACTGGGATGCGCCCGGCGTTGCGCTCGACAAGAACCTCGGATAGCCGGAATCGCTCGTCGTCGCTCAGGTGGATCCATTCGCTGGCATTGACCGGGAAGACCAGCCCGTGGGCGCCGCATTCAATGCAGAAGTCGACCACCCGGTGGAAGCTCGGTATGTCAATCTCTCCGGTCTTGCGAAATGGGGTCGAAGGTATGGTAAGTATGCCGCGGAACTTATTGAGTCTGTTGGTCAATGGCTTTCGCTCCATCTACCCTTTCACCATAGTCCGGATACAACCAAAACGGCAAGAGTGAGTTCAAGACTTTTGAATCAGAAATGCTTACGATGCTGGAAACTAGACTGGATAGACTAGATGGTGTCGGCGATCAATTGTTTGGCAAGAGCGGCGCTTTCGCGAGGTGCCACCATCCACCCCACAATGTAGCGGCTGAAGATGTCCATGATGACGTAGAGATGGAAGTAGGTCCACTTGACGGGACCTTTTATCTTGGTGATGTCCCAACTCCAGACCTGATTGTGTTGAGTGGCGAGAAGCTCAGGCTTTCATAAGGCGGATGCGTCAGTTGAGCGCGATGTTCCCGCGTTTCGCCGCTATCGGCGAGCAGCCGGTACATGGTGCGAATCGAGCAGTCGTAGATGCCTTCATCGAGGCGCGTGGTTTGGACTGCAGCTGGAGATTGGTCCTGGAACCGTGGGCTGTGGAGGAGCACGAGAACATCGACCCGCTCAGCGGCGCTAAGGGATCGCGCTGGCGGGTTCTTCTTCTTCTCTGGGATCACGCACATCGCCCGCTCGACCGGTCCCATGATGGGCCGGAGCCGATACAAGCTGGGGCGCGCCACGCCGAGCACACCGCACGCGGTGCGGATTCCCGTCCACGATGCCAGTTCCAGGACCGTGTCCATTAGAGGTTCGCCTCCTGATCCGGGTTCGAGATCGGGTGACCCAACAGCATAGCCACTTTTTTTTGAACGTCAATGATGATCTCGGCGGTGCGCAGCTTCTCGGTCAAACGCTGGTTTTCACGAGTCAGCTTCTGGTTTTCCAGAATCAGCGGGTCGTGCTTGGACTTGGGGCCACGCTTATGCGGGCTGAGGGCGTCCTGGATGCCAGCTTCGCGTTCCTGCCTCCAGGACGCGAGCAGGGACAGTAGAGTCCTTCGCGGCGAAGCATGGCTCCGATGGCACCAGGTTCGCTGGCGTTGTCGGCTTCGCGCAGAATGCGGAGTTTGTAGTCCATCTTGAAGCGTCGGCGTTTGGCTTTTGCCACGACCTCGGGATCGGGGCGGGTGCTCGGCTTGGATCGGGCGGCGATTTTGGCAGCATCGGCCCTGCATCCAGTCCGGGTAACTACTTGGATGAGCTTGCCGATTGAGTCACATCCTTTCGCTGCAAAAGGAGTTGGATCGGTTCGAGCAGAGGGGGATCTACAGTGCAAGAGTTCTCATGGCGTCCAGTGTGAGGAGCTAATTTGTCTGCGTTGATACCGCTGGACTTCCAAACAACCGGAAATGCTAGGTCCTTTGATTCCGGGTTGGCATAAGATGGAACCAGATACCGTAATGTTTGCCCCCGAGCAACGCAGTCGGCTGCGCTCCGATCTCCTCGAATACGCTGCCAAGGACCCGCGCATCAGCGCCGCTGCGGTGACCGGTTCGGCCGCAGCCGAACGCGAAGATATGTGGTCGGATATCGATCTCGCTTTTGGCGTTGCCGATGCCGCAGAAGTGGAGCGAGTTCTCCGACTGGACGGCGTTGATGTACGACCGGCACGGAGCCTTACATCATCTTGACGTGAAGGCCGGGGTGTGGATTTACCGAGTCTTTTTACTCCCGACAACTCTGCAGGTCGATCTCGCCTTTGTGCCCGCTGTAGAATTCCGAGCCTTAGGGCCAACCTTCCGTCTCGTGTTCGGAAAGGAGAATGAGCCCAGATATGCTTCGCCGCAAGCCCCCGGAGACATCATTGGACTCGGGTGGTTATACGCACTCCACGCGCGAAGCTGTATCGCAAGACGAAAGTTATGGCAAGCCGAATACATGATTCGTAGCATTCGCGACCACACGCTCGCGCTGGCCTGTATTCGCCATGGGCTCCCTTCCGAGCATGGGCGCGGCATCGATCAGTTGCCAAGTGGAATTGCGGCTCAGTTCGAGGGTTCTTTGGTTCGTCAACTCGATACCGCCGAACTCTCTCGGGCGCTCCAGGTTACAACTCTAGGATTACTGAGCGAAATTCGAAACATCGATGAGGCGTTTGCGGCACGCTTGCAGGAAACTCTGATCCGTTTGAGCGAGCCTCCCGCTGCGATCACTCCGCCCTAGTCGCGCAGAGCTGTAGGAATGGTGCTTGGGTTGGTCCGATGCCACCTGACGATTCGGGCTATTTTTTCTTCGCTCGATTGGCGTGCCGCCCGGTGCCGTCTCCTTGATCCACAATTCCGCCGGCGGGATTCAGTTGGTCCAGTGCCGCCTGCAATTTCGCCCGTGCGGCGGCAGCCTCCGTCGAGCCACTTGCCGCCAGCGGCTCCTCGAAAGGCGCACGGCTCATATCGAACAGTTCGCCCTTCTGATTCAGCTTCCATTTGGCATCCCGCACGTACCACTGCCGCGCCAATTGGATGAACACCCAGTCTCGCGGACGTGTCTGCTGCCCGCGCCACTGTGGCGCCAGGCTCCGCCCATCAATGACTTTTCCTGCCGGCAGAGAAGCCCCCGCCAGTTCGGCGAACGTTGGAAGAAAGTCGGTGGAATCGGTGAGCGCTGGGGTCACCTTGCCTACCGCCGTGGTTCCCTTCCAATTCACAATCAGGGGCACCAGCGCCCCGCCTTCGAGCATGGAACCCTTCTCGCCGGAGAGTCTGCGTCCCCCTATGGTTGCGCGCTTCGCGGGTCCGTTGGCCGTGCCGTTGTCTCCCACGAACACGATCACCGTCTTCTCTCTCAACCTGAGCCGGTCCAGTTCCCCAACGAACTTGCCTACCAGCTTATCCATGTATCGGATGTTGTCGCCGTAGAGGTCCTTGCTGTCCGAAGGACTGTCTGGAGTGGGCAGAATTTCCACATGAACATGCGATAACGAGTAGTACAGGCAGAACGGCTTGTCCCGGTGCCGGGCAACGAAATCGGTCGCGAACTCGTGCATGACGTCCGGCAAATACTGCTTGTCGGTCAGCGGTTTCGACTGGCCATTGACCACGTACTTCCGGGCTTTCTCCTGGCTGTTCCAATACGACCCGCTGCCACGGAACTGTAGATGCTCGTCAAAGCCAAAATCTGCCGGACCTAGTGGCAACTGGCCCCACTTGCCCACGCAGGCGCTCTTGTATCCAGCCGGCCGCAGCACCTTCGGCAGGAAAGTCTCCTGCTCTGGCTTGATTTCTCCGGTCGCATCCTGATTGGTGGCGCCGGTGCGAAACGCATAACGCCCCGTCATGATCAGGGCACGCGACGGTCCGCACAGGGGCGCCGTGTAGGCGTTGGTGTAGCGGATGCCGCTGGCTGCCAGGGCATCGATGTTGGGAGTCTTGTAGTTGTCCGCGCCATAGCAACTCAGCTCGCCAATACCGAGGTCGTCGGCGAGAATGAAAACGAAGTTCGGCTTCGTGTTAGCGCCGTGCAGCAAACCCGCGGCACCGATGGCGCCCAGCAGGTTCCGTCGTGAAATCGTCGTATTTGTCGTCAAGCTATCCTCTTCCGGTGGTGGCCGGTTTGGCCGCCTGCCATCCCTGTTTCCACTGCGCCATTAGCCGGTTTACCAAGTCCGCATTCGCCGGCGCCTTCGCGATGTTCTGGTTTTCCTGCGGATCGCTCCGATGATCGTATAGCTCCACGGCTTCTACCTTTGCGTGATCCTGGCGGTCCACCCAGACCGTAAAACGGTAGCGATCGGTCCGCATCGAGTAGCCCATCAGCTTCTTGCCGCGCGGGTATTGGCTGAACGCCGCGCTCTTCCAGGGCCGCTTGGGATCGTCCAGCAAGGGCTTGAAGCTGATGCCCTCCAAATGCTGCGGCAAGGGCAGCCCGGCCACATCGGCGAGCGTGGGGTAGATGTCGACAAACTCCACCAGCGCCTTCGACGACTGCCCGGCGGCCTTCATTCCCGGGGCTGAAAATAGCAGTGGCGCGTTCGTGTCGTTCTCGACATTGCTGTGCTTGCACCATTCGCCATGCTCGCCTAGCTTCCAGCCGTGATCCCCCCACAACACGATCACCGTATTTTTGCGAAGGCCCAACCGGTCCAGTTCATCCAGCACCTTGCCGATCTGCGCATCCGTGTAACTGGCCGCCGCGTAATAGCCGTGCTTGAGCTGGCGCGCCAAAGCGTCCGGTACAGGACCCTCGGCCGGCATGCCGTGATAGTTGCGCAGTTCGCCGCTGGTGGTCAGCGCGTAATCCGGAGCATCCTTCGGACGATAAGGATTCGGTGCCAGCTTGATCTCGGACGGGTCGTACATGTCCCAGTACTTCTTAGGGGACACGAACGGCAAGTGAGGCTTGGCGAATCCCACCGCGAGGAAAAAGGGCTCCGGCCTTTTGGCCAGCGTGCTCAGCGTCTCCACCGCGAGCGCGGCCACTTTGCCGTCCTTGTAGAAATCGTCCGCTACGTTACCGGATTCAAACGCGGGACCATTCTTCGACTTCTTCTTTGCGTCTTCATCCAACACCTCGGCGGATTTCGTAGCCGCGTAATTGGGGGCGTTCGGCATTTGCCAGGCCGTCGACCAGGATCGCGGATCGTTATAGCCGGGGTGGAAGATCTTGCCCATTCCCTGCACGAAGTAACCGTTCTGCTTGAAGTGTTGCGCCACGGTCACCGTATCGGGCATCGCGTCGCGGAAGTGCGTGACGAGATCCCATACCTTAGTCGTGTCTGGCCGGGCGCCGGTCATGACGCTGGTTCGTGATGGAGAGCAAACCGCCTGCTGGCAATACGCGCGCAGGAAGGTCATTCCCTGTTTGGCGATGCGGTCGATGTTCGGCGTGAGGATAGTCTTTGCGCCATAACAGCCCAGTTCGGGACGCAGGTCGTCCACCGCGATAAAGAGCACGTTCGGACGCTTCGCCTGGGCGAGCGCAGGAAGCGCGAGTCCACTGAGCAATAGGTCTCGTCGGGATAGGTTCGGCATTTTCGTAGTTAGGTCCATAGCGCCGGTTGGCGAATAAAATAATTGCGGACAACTTCGGCCACCCGGGAACTTGCGGGTAGCGTTTTCCAGAGATCGAGGTAGTCGTGGCGGCCATAGGCGGGGCCGCCGAAGAGTCCGACTTGGATCATCGAGGATCTCCCAAGCAATTGCTTCAGCATACTTGATTTTCGGACTCCCTACCAGTGGCTTTCGGTTCCTGTTACGGTTGTTGCAACCTGTTGCAAACGACACGAAGCGGTATAGAATCAATCGCAACGATGATCACAGCCGCCGCTGAGCCGACGCGGGCAGACAAGGAGTTGGCACTGCCAGGAAGTGCTCGAATCCAGGGCATTGGTGCGCAGTGAACAACTCAAGAACTTCCTGCGGTACGTCTGCGAGATCGAGATCGACGGCCGTGCGCGTGAGATCAAGGAATACTCGATTGGTACGGGGGCGCTCGGCCGCCCCGCTACGTATTCGCCTGTAAACGATGCGTCCGTGCGGCGCAGGGCCTTCGAACTTCGCTCAAAGCTTGAGGAGATCTATCGAACGGAGTTGTCGGCGAGTTCGGTGCGGATCGAACTACCCAAGGGATCCTACGTTCCGGTGTTCGTTTACCGGGCTCCGCCAGCAGAGACTTTGGAGACAGTCCTGGCCGTGGCCGCGGGACCTCCGGCACCCGCGCGTCTGGCTTAGTTCTTGCGCGAGGCGTGGGGCCCGCTGGCCGCTCAAAGCGATGTCTTGATCTGCCTGGGCACGCCCTTTCAGATGACGGTCCGCGCGGGCGGGTTTTCGCCTGACGCGGACCTGCCCGTTTTTCCGGCGCCGCCCGGCATCGAGGGGCTCTTCGACAAGACAACTCCCCACCGCGATGGCGCAAAACTGTTCATGCGTGCGGCCCGCGCTCAACGCCACGACTCTCGGCGCACTTGGCGCCGTGGTGGCTGCGTCCAACCGCCTGCAGTCATTTGGCGTCCAAAGCCAAATTCTGCCCGAACGCATCGCTCCGCTGGCCAGCTTTCGCAATCGCAATGTGATTCTTGTCGGCGACCCGCTCACGTCGTTCGCCGCAGCCCAGTTGCTCGGTTCCGCCCGGCTCACGGTCGCACCCGATCCAACGACCAACCGTATGGTGATTCGCGACCAAACCCTGCCGCCGGGCAGCCCTCCCGCTTTCTCCCGCGCTTCTGCCAAAACCGGATCCACCGAAGTTTTTGGACTCCTCACCGTTCGTCCGACGGACGCCGCGCCAGGCCAACATCACCGGACCCTTGTCGTCTCTGGAGTGTCCAACGTGGGCGTCCAGGGTGCGATGGAGTTCTTTGCCTCCCCCGAACGCATGCGCGACCTGAAGCAGCGTATGCAGAAGGAGGGCCGGCAAGGATTCCCCGATTCCTAATCAGGTTGTGGTCCGATGCACGGCGCAAGACAGTCTTCCGCTCTCTTGTGATTACGCCGCTCACTACGTGCTCGGCAAATGAGCGCGCCCGAAGGGTCTCAACCCCTAGCGTAGCGGCAACCTCGCACACGAATCGTCTTTGCGCCGACCGGAGGCGGCAGCGCCGAAGCCTTTAATTCAATCCTTCGCGCTGGTCAAAGCCGATCATTTCCGTGTCGTCGGCCCGGTCCAGGCCAAATGGTTCTCTTTGGTCGATTGCGCTGGCATTCATGTCGCTGCCGTGGTGAGCCTCGCTGTAAATCGTGAGCTTGACTCAACTGAAGATTGAATCGCTTAGCGTACCAGTGCTATCGGCGAACGCTTCCTGCTCAATGCCGAGCGAACGCAGGATGCTGAGGTAGACATTCGACATCCGGGTCTCGCCCTTGCGCCAGTAAACGCCATGCTTGAGGCCCATATTCGCGCCTCCTGCGAGCAGCGTTGGCAGGTTGACCGAGGTATGCGTCGTGCTGGCACCGCTTCCGAACAGGACGATTGAGTTGTCGAGCACACTGCCATTGCGATCCCGATAGCCATCGAGCTTTTCGAGGAAGTGAGCAATCTGCTTGCTCAAGAACTGATCGTATTGCGCGAAAAGCATTTGACCTTCTTTGTCCGTCGCGTGCGACAAATTGTGGTGCGTCTTCTTGAGGCCGAGCTTGATGGGGAACGTATCGCTGATACCCATGCCATCTTCGCGATTGAGCATGAAGGTGACGGACCGCGTGATATCCGCGTCGAACGCCAGAGCAATCAGGTCGAACATGTTGCGATAGTATTCCGCCGGCTCGCCTTCGGAATTCGCGTCCAGATTGAGATGTGAATAATCCTGTTTCTTAAGCGGAATGTCGATCCACTTCTCCGATGCGATCAGGCGCGATTCGACTTCGTTGAGCGAAGTCATGTACTGGTCCATGCGTTCGCGGTCACTCTTGCCTAATTGCTTATCGAGCGAACGCGCACTTTCAACCACAGCGTCCACCAACTTGATGGTGCGCTGCAATTTCTCATGCTCCGCTTTGAGCGATCCGCGGTCGCCTCGGAACAGACGATCGAAGATGCGTCGAGGATTGTTTTCGGCAGGAATGGGGCGGCCTTCGAGGCTATAAGAAATGGTGCCTGTGCGCGACAGGAAGCCGGTTCCGGCGTCGATCGAAAGCACCAGAGAGGGTTGGCGGCAATGCTGTTTGGTGTTGAGTGCCACGACCTGATCCAAACCCGCGGTGTTGTAGGTTCCGGGCTTGGGATTGTGCAGCGGAGCGCCGGTGAGCCACATGTCCGAACAGGTATGCGGATCGGCCTTGGGTCCACTCGGGTGGAAGAGCCCACCCATGAAGCTGAGCTTTTTGCGAAAAGGGCTGAGCGGTTCGGTGGAAGCGCCAAACAGGAATTCGCCATTGTTTTCGGCGGTAGGAAACCAATGCCACTCGGAGATTCCATGTTCGGTCTTCGGCAGAGACATGCCGTTGGCGGTGTAGATCGCGCAGAAGCGGCGCGGAGCCTTGCCGGTTACTTCGGCCCCCATCGCGTCGAGTGCGGGAAGCGCAAGAGCAGCCCCTCCGATGCCTTGCAGAAAGGCGCGACGGTCGATCTTAACGTTGATGCTCATCACTTGTCTCCGATTGAATTTTACTACTTTTCGAGGAACGTTTTGCTGCCGACAACGAACCGAATCATGTCCTTCATTCGGTAGCCGGATGCCCTAAGCTTTATACCGTCCTGTTTCAGCGTGTGCAATTCGCCATAGGTGAGGTTGCGTCCACTGGCATAGGTGGCAAGGTGCTTCATCACGCTGAAGGCCACTTGATCGACGCGATCGTTGGCTAGATATTTTTTCAGATCCTCAATGCCCGCCACTTCGGTCTTGTCGGGCAGCGTGGATCTCGCGTCGACAGGTTTGGTCTTGATGCGGCCACCGGCGTCGAACTCTTCGAGCGCAACGCCCCACGGGTCGATCTTGGTGTGGCACTGGCGGCAGCCTGGCAGATCGCGATGCGCTTCAAGCCGCTGGCGCAAGGTGCGCGATTGCGTGTCTTCTTTGAGTGTCGGAACATTCGGCGGCGGCGGATCTGGCGGTTCCGCGACGATCTTGCGCGCGAGCCACGCGCCACGCTTCACCGGGTTTGACTCGCGTCCGTCGGAAAGCCCCGCCATGATTGCGGGCAGCGAGAGGACGCCTCCCAATTCGCGCCTTCCATGCGGAATCACCGCGAATTGCAGGCCGCTCTCGGTCTTTTCGGGCATGTCGTAATAGCTGGCGACCACTTCGTTGGCGACAACGAAATCGGACGCGATCAGATTGCGCACCGGCAAGTTGTGGCGGATGAGATACTGCACGAACTCCACCGGTTCCTGCGCGAGTTGCGCCCGGAAATCGCGCGTCAGCTTGGGAAACTGCTTGCGATCGGGTTCGAGCACGGCGAATTTCTCGAGGCTCAACCATTGCGTGGTGAACTCGCGGATGAAGCGCGAAGATCGTGGATCGGCGATCATGCGATCCACTTCCGTATCCAAGCGCTGGCGAAGAATACCCTTCGAGGCGAGGTTTAAAGTCGCCCGATCGGGCGGTCCGTTCCAGAGAAAGTACGAAAGCTTTGAAGAGAGTTCGTAGTTGTCGATCGGTTCCGGGCCGGGAGTCGCACTCGTTTCCGTGAGGAACAGGAATTGCGGCGATGTCAGCACCACCTGCAAAACATCCTTGATGCTTTGCTGGAAGTTGCCGCGATTGGATTTTTGGTAGACGGCCATCAACGCCGCCTCTTCGGCAGCGGCGATGGGACGTCGATACGCGCGGCTCGCGAAGTTGCGGATGATGTGCCCCGCGTAGGCGAGCAGGTCGCTCTTGCGTTCGAAGTCGACGAAGATGTTTCGATGCGTGGCGGGCGGCCATGTGTCGTAGAAAGGACCTTCGAATTCCACCGAGCGCACCAATAGGCGAGGCATCTCGCGTCCGTCCGTATACTCGCTGCGGACACCGATTTCGCGGACGCCGGCGAGATAGTTCACGTTGTCCTTCTCCACATCCGGGCTTGGAAAGTTGCGTATCGCACCTTCAAAGACAAAGCGCGTGAGCTTGCCGCTTGTGACCGTTTGGGGAGTTCCCACTGGGGCGAGGGTGCTGCCGCAATCGCGACGCAGGCCGACGTAAACTCCAATGCGCGGTGAGCGCTTTTCCATCGCAATGAGGCGCCGCGAGGATTCGCTGGTTGCAGGCAAAGGCGTGAGGACAATGCGTTCCAGATTGCGCATTCCCGTATGCTTGGCGTAGATCTGCAATGGCCCTGCATTGAGCCGCACAGCAGCGAATGCGGGCTGCGGCAGTGTCGCCGTCAAGTTGCGATTCGCGATGTGCAGCGTGACCTCCTGGGGTTTTTCAGGAGGTTCCTTTGTGTACTTGCGACCTGGTTCGACAAGAGCCTGAATTTCCGCTTCATCGAGTGCACGCCGGAAGATGCGGACGTCGTCGATCTCGCCGTGGAACTGCTGTGCGTTGGGTGTGCGTCCGATGTGCAAGTCCAGTTTGGGATTGTCCAGATTGGCCGCATCGATCTCGCCTTTGGCGACAGCGTATCCGCTGACGTACAACTTCGTCTCCTGGCCCCGGCGAACGACGGCGGAGACGTGTTGCCAAGCATAGCCGCGGATCATCCCTGGAGGCGTCGTGACCGTTCCGTTGGTTTGCCCATCGGGGCCGGTGGTGTCGAAACGCATCGTGCCGCGGTTATCGGACATCTCGAGCAGCCAGCCGTGAGTCCAATCGTGTCCGCCCCGCGCGACGATGCCTCCGCGGCGAACCTCGCGTGGATAGATCCAGGCTGCGACGGTGAAGTCTCCTGTGCCGACGTTCAGCGAAGCCTTCTGTGGAATGGCG
>ENA-ORBV01008471-ORBV01008471.1-microbial-mat-metagenome-genome-assembly--contig:-NODE-8471-length-17267-cov-5.661838_pt1 | contig 17267 bp, 13 predicted proteins | sample MGYA00237777_ERZ505514 | MGnify/ENA primary metagenome ERZ505514 (study PRJEB26160, sample SAMN06269048) | microbial mat metagenome | isolation source: Oligotrophic lake microbial mat | place...
ATGATACGGCGACCACCGAGATCTACACCTCTCTATTCGTCGGCAGCGTCAGATGTGTATAAGAGACAGTCCTCACGCTTCCCTTTGCCACTCAGGCCATCGAGCAAGGTCTGGCGGGTTGGGTTCTCGGACTATTCATTCTTCCTTCGGCGATGGCGACGGCGTTTCCGTTTGCGATGGTGGCGGCCGTGGATGTGATCAGGCGGCACGAACCGCTACCGGCTCACGTTCAGCGCGCCGCTGTGACCAAGCTCGCCTTGGTGGCTGTGGTCCTCATGCTTTGCTTCGGCGGATGGGTCGTTCCCGCATCGAATCAGATGTGGCGAGTTGCAACTGCCCAGCGCGCAAGCGGCTTGCCTCCAGACATCCGGGAACTCTCAATCATCGAGTTGATCGCGGATCCGGCGCGCGCCGAGGTGCCGAGTCGCTACACGCGTGCTGGTGACATTCGCCGTGAGCTGCACACGCGAGCGCTGATGACCGTGCTACCTGTACTGCTGCTGTGGGTGCGATGGCCAGGGGCGCGATCGTCGCGTCGGCGCTGGCACTCACCGCTGCCCACGAGTGTCGCGACTGGTGGCGCTATCGCCGGGTTCTTCACCCTTTACTACTTGAGTTTGAACGTCGAACACGCGCTCAACTGGCAGCCAGGGACCGGGTTGTGGACTCCGGTTGTTGTCTTCGGACTAATCGGATTGCTGCTGCAATCACGGGAGCGCCGATGCGAAGCTGATCGGTGAGCCTTGATCTCTCATAGACTCCGGACCTCTTGGTCTCCTGTCGATTAGGATTTTCGCTTCGGCTTGTAAACGTGCGTCGCCTGGCCGAAGAACATCTCGGCCGACTCCATCACGGTTTCCGACAGGGTCGGATGGGCGTGGATGGTGAGCTTGAGGTCCGACGCTGTCGCGCCCATCTCGATCGCCAGCACGCCTTCGGCGATCAACTCGCCCGCGCCGGAACCGACAATGCCGACGCCGAGAATGCGCTCGGTGGCCGGATCGATCAAGAGCTTGGTGAGGCCGTCCGTGCGGTCGATGGCAATCGCGCGGCCTGATGCCGGCCACGGGAACTTCGCGACCTCGACCTTGATGCCCTGCTTCTCGGCCTCGGCCTCCGTCAGCCCGGCCCACGCAATTTCCGGATCGGTGAACACCACGGCGGGAATCGCCGCCGGTTCAAACACCGACTTGTGGCCTTCGATGGCCTCCACGGCGACGCGCGCTTCGTGCGACGCCTTGTGCGCCAGCATCGGCTCACCGGCCACGTCGCCGATCGCGAAGATCGTCGGTTCTGCCGTGCGACGCTGCCCATCGGTCTCGATGAAGCCCTTGGCGTCGACCTTGACCTTGGTCTTGTCGAGGCCGGCAATGGTGGCGTTGGGACGGCGGCCGATCGACACCAGCACGTAGTCGTAGGTCGCTTCTTTCGGCGCGCCCTCGCCCTCGAACGATACAGTGATGCCAGGCAACCCTGAAGGGTTGCCCCCACCGCCGGACGGGTTGCCCCCACCGCCGGACGGGTTGCCTCCACCGGCGACCTTCATCCCGGTGACCTTGGTCGAGACCATCACCTTGTCGTAAATCTTCTCGATGCGCTGCGCCAGGATCTTCACCAGGTCGCGATCGGCGCCGGGCAACAGCCCCGGCGTCATTTCGACCACCGACACCTTGGTGCCGAGCGCCGCGTAGACCGAGCCGAGTTCCAGACCAATATAGCCGCCACCGACGACGAGCATCGTCTTGGGGATCTCCGGCAGGTCGAGCGCCGACGTGGAATCGAGCACCCGCGGCGAATCGATCGACAGCGACGGAATCTTCGTGGGGGTCGAACCGGTCGCCAGGATCATGTAGTCGACGCTGACGGTCTCTTCCCCGCCGTCCGCCTTCTTCACATGGATGGTCCTGGCGTCGACGATCGAAGCCCAGCCCTGGAGGTAGTTGACCTTGCGGAACTTCGCCACCTGGCCGGTGCCGCTGGTCAGCTTCTCGACGACGCGGTTCTTGTAGTCGCGAACCATGTCGATGTCGATCTTGGGGGCGGCGAACTCGATGCCCCAGTCCTTGGCATGCTTCGCCTCGTCCAGGACCTTGGCCACGTGCAGCAACGCCTTCGACGGAATGCAGCCGCGGTACAGGCACACGCCGCCCGGGTTCTTCTCGTTGTCGATCAGCGTGACTTTCAGACCAAGGTCGGCGGCATAGAACGCGGCCGCATAGCCGCCGGGGCCGGCGCCGATTACTGCGATGTGTGATGACATAGGCTTGAGACCTGAGGCTTGAGGCTTGGGCCGTGGCGGGCTCTTTCAAGCCCCAAGCCACAAGCCCCAAGCCGACTGTTATCCGCGAAGCGCCAGCGTGAACGGATTCTCGAGCGCTTCAACGACCCAGCGCAGAAAGCGGATGGCATCGGCGCCGTCAATCAGCCGGTGATCGTAGCTGAGCGACAACGGCAGCATCTGCCGCGGCTCGAAGGCCGTGCCGTTCCACACTGGCTCGAAACCGCCGCGCGAGATGCCGAGAATCGCCACCTCGGGCCAATTGACGATCGGCGTGAACGCCGTGCCGCCAATGCCGCCGAGATTCGAAATCGACATCGAGCCACCCGACATCTCGTCGAGGGTCAGCTTGCGCGCCTTGGCCTTGTCAGCCAGTTGCTGAATGTCGACCGACAACTGGATCAAGTTCTTCTGGTCGGCGTTGCGAATCACCGGCACGAGCAGGCCGTTGTCGGTGTCCACCGCAATCCCGACGTTGATGTACTTCTTGTAAACGATCGCCTCGCCCGCCGCGTCGACCGACGCGTTGAACTGGGGGAACACCTTGAGGGCGGTCGCGATCACCTTCACAGCGACCGCGGTCACGGTGAGGTTGCCGCCGGCCTTCTCAGCCTCACCGCGATACTTTTTGCGCATGGCCTCGAGGTTGGTGATGTCGGCCTTGTCGAACTGCGTGACGTGCGGAATCGCGTTCCACGCGTGGCTCAGGTGCTCCGCCGTTTTGCGGCGAATGCCCGACATGGCCTTGCGCTCAACCTCGCCCCACTTCGAGAAGTCGGGCAACGCCGGACCGCTGCCCGCAGGACGCGACGCCGCGGCCGCCTGGCCGCCGCTGCCGAAGCTGTTCATCACCCGCTTCGCGAATTCCTTCACATCGTCTTGCGTGATGCGGCCACCAGGACCGGTGCCGGGGACCTGGCTGACATCGACACCGATCTCTCGCGCGAGACGTCGCACCGAAGGTGCCGCCGGAGCTGCGGTGACAATGGAGGCCGCTGATGGCGCCGGCGGCGCAGTGGCGGGAGCCGGACGGCCCGCGGCAATATCAACCACCTTGGGCCGCTCGGCAACCGCCGGTGCCGCAGGGGCTTCAGCGGCCGCGGGGGCCGCAGGTGCTTCAGCTACCGCTGGCGCAGCCACCGGCGCGCTGGCCGCACTCTCGGCACCGGCCTCGAGCACGAGGATCACCTGACCCGGCTTCACCTTGTCGCCGGGCTTGGCCTTTACTTCCTTGACCTTGCCGGCCACGCTGGACGGCACTTCGATGGTGGCCTTGTCGGTTTCGAGTTCAACCACTGCCTGATCGACGGCGACCATGTCGCCGACCTTGACCAGCACCTTGAGGACGTCGCCCTGGGCGACGCCATCACCGAGATTCGGGAGAATGAAATCGGCCACGTTTAGCTCACCGCCGGGTTCGACTTCTCGGCATCGATGCCGAGGTCCGTGATCGCCTGAGCCACAACCTTGGGCTCGATCTGCTTGTCCTGCATCAGCGAGTGCAACGTCGCCAGCACAATGAAGCGCGCGTCGACTTCGAAGAAGTTGCGCAGCGCGGCGCGCGAATCGCTGCGGCCGAAGCCGTCGGTGCCGAGTGCCTGCAGCGGGCGCGGCAGCCAGCGGTCGATCGCATCCGGCAGCGTCTTGAGGTAGTCCGACGCCGCCACGAACACGCCCGGCGCGTCCTTGGTCACCTGCGTGACGTACGGCACGCGCGGCGCGTCGGTCGGGTGCAGGCGGTTCCAGCGATCGCAGGCGTGACCGTCGCGATAGAGGTTCACGTAGCTGGTGACGCTCCACACGTCGGCGCCGACGTTGTACTTCTCCTCGAGGATCTTCTGCGCTTCGAGTGCCTGCAGCAGGATGGTGCCGCTGCCAAACAGCTGCGCCCGCAGCTTGGCCTTCGGCTTGCTGGTCGGCTTGCAGACATACATCCCCTTGAGAATGCCGTCCGTGACGCCTTCCGGCATCGCCGGGTGCTGGTACTGTTCGTTCATCACGGTCAGGTAGTAGAAAATATCTTCCTGGTCGCGATACATGCGCTTGATGCCGTCTTCGATGATCACGGCGAGCTCATAGGCAAACGCCGGATCGTACGACTGGCACGTCGGCACCGGCAGCGCCAGCACGTGGCTCTGACCGTCTTCGTGCTGCAGGCCTTCGCCGTTCAGCGTGGTGCGGCCGGCCGTGCCGCCCATGACGAAGCCCTTCATCCGCATGTCGGCACCGGCCCAAATCAGGTCGCCGACCCGCTGGAAGCCGAACATCGAGTAGAAGATGAAAAACGGGATCATGTTGATCCCGTGCGTGGCGTAGGCCGTGCCCGCGGCGATGAACGACGACATCGCGCCGGCTTCATTGATGCCCTCTTCGAGAATCTGGCCGTCGGCGGCTTCCTTGTAATACAGCAGCGTGTCGCGGTCGACCGGCTCGTAGAGCTGACCGCTGTGGGCGTAGATGCCGACCTGGCGGAACAGCGCTTCCATGCCGAACGTGCGCGCTTCGTCCGGCACGATCGGCACCACGAACTTGCCGATCTGCTCGTCCTTCAGCAGCTTCGACAGCATCTTGACGAACACCATCGTCGTCGAGGCCTTGCGCTCGGCGGTGCCCTGGCGGAACTCCTCGAAGGTATCGCCGAATTCGGCGGCAATCGGTTCGGTGCGGACGATGCGCTTCGGCACCGGGCCGTGCAACGCGGCGCGCCGCTCCTGGATGTACTTCATCTCGACGCTCTCGGGCGCCGGACGATAGAACGGCGCCGCCGTCACTTCGTCATCCGAAATCGGGATGCCGAAGCGCGTGCGGAACGCCTTGATCTCATCGTCGTTGAGCTTCTTCTGCTGGTGGGTGACGTTCTTGCCTTCTCCCGACTCGCCGACCCCATAGCCCTTGATGGTGCGGGCGAGCACGAGCGTGGGCATGCCCTTGGTTTCGGTGGCGCGCTTGAAGGCGTTGAACACCTTCTCGGGGTCGTGGCCGCCCAGCGTCAGCTTCTTGAGCTGCTCGTCGGACAGGTGCTTGACCATCTCGAGCAGGCGGGGGTCGGCACCCCAGAAGTGCTTGCGGACGTAGGCACCCGATTCGACGGCGTACTTCTGATACTCGCCATCGACGATTTCGCCCATGCGCTTCACGAGCAGGTTGTCGGTGTCCTTCTCGAGCAGGGCATCCCACTCCGAGCCCCAAATGCACTTGACGACGTTCCAGCCGGCGCCGCGGAAGATGGCTTCGAGTTCCTGGATGATCTGGCCGTTGCCGCGCACCGGGCCATCGAGACGCTGCAGGTTGCAGTTGATCACGAAGATCAGGTTGTCGAGCTTCTCGCGCGACGCGAGCGTGATGGCGCCCAGTGATTCGGGCTCGTCGGTTTCGCCGTCGCCGAGGAACGCCCACACCTTGGCGTCGGTCTTCGGCTTCAGGCCGCGATCTTCCAGGTAGCGGTTGAAGCGGGCCTGGTAGATGGCCATGATCGGGCCGAGGCCCATCGACACCGTCGGGAATTCCCAGAACTCGGGCATCAGCCACGGGTGCGGATACGACGACAGACCACCGCCGGTCGCAAACTCGCGGCGGAAGTTGACCAGCTGTTCGTTGGAGAGGCGGCCTTCGAGGAAGGCGCGGGCGTAGATACCGGGCGAGCCGTGGCCCTGGAAGAACACCACGTCGCCTTCGTTGCCGTTGTCGCGGCCGCGGAAGAAGTGGTTATAGGCCACCTCGTAGAGCGTCGCAGACGAGGCGAAGGTGGAGATGTGTCCGCCAATACCGTCTTCCACCTTGTTGGCGCGCACCACCATGGCCATGGCGTTCCAGCGAACGAGGCTCTTGATGCGGCGCTCAATCTCGCGGCTGCCGGGGTAGGGCACCTGCTCATCGGGATTAATGGTGTTGATGTACGGCGTGTTGGCCGTGAAGGGAAGACGAACGCCCGACTTCTGAGCGTGGATGCCGAGTTCACGAAGCAGGCTGCCCACGCGAGCGGAGCCGCCGTGCTTCATTACGTCATCCAGCGAATCGAGCCATTCCCGGGTTTCGAGGGCTTCGAGCTGGGCGGCATCGGGAGGAGCGGTATTTCTCATGGCCGACTGTTACCTTCCTGATAGGAGCGAACTTCTCGTCGTTTGGACAATCGAACCATTTTAGCGAGTGTGGCCAGTAAAGGAAAGCGGCGGGAGGGGGCCAACGCCTTGTAACATGTTGCACCGCATACACATGAGCCCTTCTCGCCGGGGTCCAGGCCCCCCTCTTCTGTCGGCCGTTCGGGCCGACATCATTAACTGCAACCGTTGTCCCCGGCTCCGGACCTACTGTGCGGAAGTCGGCCGGGTGCGGCGGAAGGCTTATCGCGACGATGTCTACTGGGCCCGGCCCGTACCAGGCTTTGGCGACCCCCATGCCCGCATCCTGGTCCTCGGCCTCGCCCCGGCGGCCCACGGCGCCAATCGAACCGGCCGGGTCTTTACTGGCGATGGGGCGGGCGGTTCGGGCGACTTCCTGATGTCGGCCCTCAAGCGCGCCGGCTTCGCCAACCGCGAGACGTCGCAACGCGCAGACGATGGGCTGGAGTTGAGCGATGTGTATATCGCAGCTGCCGTCCGCTGCGCGCCGCCGGACAACAAGCCGTTGCCCGAGGAGGTCGATCGCTGCCTTGCGCACCTCGTCAACGAGGTCGCAGCCCTGCCCAATCTGGCCGTGGTGGTCGCACTCGGCAAGATCGCGTGGGACGCGTGGCTGAAGGTGTTGGTCCAACAAGGCACCGCGCTGCCCCGCCCGCGTCCGGTCTTCTCGCACGGCGCGGTCTGGCGCAACGACGGCCTGACGTTGGTCGGGATGTACCATCCGTCACGCCAGAACACCAATACCGGCACGGTGACGCCCGCGATGTATGACGCCGCGCTGCGCCAGGTCAAAGTCGCACTCCGTGCGTAGACGATAGAATCTGTGCCGATGACCTCCCCGCGAGTCCGCGCGGCCCTCGCGGCTGTGTTCTTCATCTACATCCTGCTCATTCGCACCTGCGACATCACCAGCACCTTCCTGATGCTGGGCGATCAGATTCGCGATTGGACCGTGGCGCTCAGCGGCTGGCGCGACCTGCCGCTCACGGGCCCGCCCAGTCTGGCCGGCGGCCGCACGCTCGGGCCGATTTTCTACTGGCTGCTGTGGCTCGGCCGGGTGATCGTCGGGCCGTTCACCGACAACCTGCCACATGCCGGCGGCATCGTGGTGGCGACCCTCCAGACGGTGGGCGACACCTGCCTGCTGTGGGTGTTGATGACGCGCCTGCCGATCGCACTGGCGCTCGCGACGTCGCTATTCGTCGTGTCGGCGCCGTTCGACCTCGGGTTGTCGGCGGTGATCTGGAATCCCCCGGTGGCGGCGGCAGTGGCCAAGATCGCCATGGCCCTGGTGCTGACGCTAGGCCACCAGCCGCCCCTTTGGCGCGTCGCGATCACGGCCGTGGTGGCGTGGCTGGCAATACAAACGCACTCCACGGGCGCGTTCGTCGGCGTGCCGATCATGGTGGCGCTGCTGGCCATGCCGATGGTCGATCGCGACTGGCGGCGCGCGCTGCAGGTCGCGGCGATGCTGATCCTTGTGGTGGCCGGCCTGCAGGTGCCGTACTTCGTCGCGATGATTCGTGATGCCGGCACGCCACTGGCGCCAACGGTCGTGATCGACAGCTTCACGCAAGCCTCGGTCGATGTCATCAAGAGTTTCGTGATGGTCACCGACACGACCGGGGATCTGCTCGTACGTCAATCGGAGACGTGGCAATTCCGCTGGCCCACGCTACTGGCGATGCTGATCGTCCTGGGGCGGTGGCGGCGCGACATCCCACTCGTCGCCGTCTCGGTGGGCGGGCTGCTGACCGCCGTCCTGCTGTTCTCCACGTGGACGCGGCCGTACGACAGCTACTGGTTCCTGACGCTGACCACGTCGATGGCCCTTACCTTCGCGCTGTGTCTGGCCGCGCTACCCTGGCCGCGCGTGGTCCAGGGGGTGGGACTGGCCCTGCTGGTCGCCGTGCTCGTCCTGCAGCCGACGCGGATCGAGCAGTCGAAGGCGACGTTCAAGTACCCGGAGTACCGGGCCATGTTGCTGGGATCGCGGAGCCTGGCGGCGCAAGCGCCGGTTCTCCGCGATATCCGCGTCACGTTCGCGGTGCATCCGTCGATGGACAAGTACTTCATGTACAAGATCCTCGGCGGACGGATGGACCGTGCCGCGCCTCACACGGCGTTTATCGAGGCGGATGGCACGGTGCGGGTGGAGCCATAGCGGCTGGTTGCTAGAACGCCCCTCCGGCGCCGGCGCCGCCGGAGCGGCCGCCCCCGCCGATTGCCGAGTCGGGCGCCGCCGCAGACGGCGCGACGGGCACGTCGGTGTGCACGGCCGATACCATCGCGAGGCTGCCGAGCGCCGCCTGGTCGGACTGCAGGATGCGTGACGCAGTATAGCCGTGGCGCATGCCACCCTCGCCCGACGAGAGCCAGCGCCGGACGCCGCCGGCAATCACGATCAGCAACAGACCGAAGACGATCGGATCCCACTCGTAACTCGGCGCGCCGAGATACGCCTTGCTGGACAGCAGCGTGCCCAACGCCATGACCAGGCTCACCAGCAGCAGCGGGCGTTCGCGTCCCCGTAGCGACCACCACAGGCCGGCAGCCGGCAGCAGCCAGATGACGGCGAAGGTGACCCAGTAAAAGCTGGAGGCGCGATCCAGACGCGTCAGGCCACCAGACGCGACGAGGTTCACCAACAGATAGACGCCGAGCCACGCACACGCCTCGATGACCGTCAGCACATCGCCCGGATACTCGTCGCCGTACTCACTGCGAGCCCTGCGGACCATGACCGCGATGGCGGCCAGCACGACGATGGCAATGGCGCGTGGCAGCACTTCTGATTCGCTGGCGAACTGGAACGGCAGCGCCGCCGCAGCGACCATCGCCAGCACCGCGGCATACACGAATCCGAAGTGGAGGAACAGCACCGCAAGCATGGTGGCGGCGACGGCCAGGCCCACCACCAGCGGTGAGTCCCCGCCGACAAACAACGCGGCGCCGGTGGCCACCAGGCCCGCAGCGGTGAGTGCCGCCACCTCTTCCACGCCGAAGCGATACAGGTGGTAGCGCCGCACGAGCTGCGACGCCAGCCAGAAGCACGCGCCACCGGCAATCACGCACAGCAGCGCGGCCGTCGTCTCACCGGTCGTGCCGCTGAGGAACAAGGCGAACAGGCCCAGCGCCGAATGCAGGATCACGCCGCCAAACAGGAACAGGGTGATGCGCAGAAACTTGTTGGTGCGGCGCAGCTCGACCGCGAGTTGCGGCAGCAGGACGCTGCGCTGCTCGGGCGTCAGCAGGCCCGACTGCGTCCAGTCGTCGACCCGCCGGCCAGTGCGAATCGCCCGCTCATCCTCCTGGCGATAGGCGGTCATTCGTCCCGTCCAAACCGCCGGGCCAGCGCGACCAGCGCGACCAGGACCAGCGTGCCGGTGATGATGCCGTACCAGAAGATCGCGAACGCATCGTCGATGAAGACCAGCACCTTGTAACTGATGGCGCCATACGCGTAGAGGATGCCGTAGGTCACGAAAGCGAACTTGCGGTATCGGACGCCCAGAAGAATCGCGGCGGCACACAGCGACAGCAGCGCCGCCAGGTAGGCCAGGCCCATGCCCGGCTCACCAATGCCGGACGCGAGGGCCGCCAGCACCACGTTGGCGGAGAGATGCAGATAGACGTCGAGGAAATGCGGTTTGATTCCCTGGCGATGCAGCCACGCACCCAGTCCGGCGACGAACCCTCCGTAGATCAACGCGGTCGCCCGCAGTGGATCCGCCGCCACGACATCGAAGCCGGAGATGCGCAAGCCGAGCCAGCCCGCCAGCGATGACAGCGCCAGCGACAACACGAAACGATTGTCGAAGCGATAGGCCAACGCCCCGAAAATTACGCTGACGATCAGCAGGTGGTGATGCCAGTGGTCGAAGAGATGGAACCGGTACTCGAGGTAGGAGATCTCGGCGGATAAGACCAGGCAGCCGAGATACAGCACGTAATCCAGCGACAGGTTCGGCGACTCTACCTCGCGGTTCGCGTAGGGCGCGACCGTCGCAAAGCAGTAACAGAAACAGGCCGCGACCATCAGCGTGAGCAGCGACAGGATCGCCGCATCGCCCAGGTCCGCCACATACGCGCGCATGGTCCAGCCCAGGCCGCCGACGAACGAGAGCACGCCGAGATACCACAGCACGCTCAGTTCGAGATGGACCGACACCCGTTGCTTGCGGACCAGGGCCGTGAGCGTGTCGTGCTGGCTTGGCGTGATGGTGCCGACGGCCTTCCACTCGGCCAATCGCTCGAGCGTGGTCACCCGATCAACCACTTCAACTTGGCGTGATCCAGGTTGCCGCCGCTCATGATGCACACCACGCGCTGGCCCTTGAGTTGATCCTTCAACTTGATCGCTGCTGCCAACGACGCCGAGCCGGCGCCTTCGGCGAGGTTGTGGGTCGTGCGCAGCGCGAGGCGCACGCCATCCGCCAACTCGTCTTCGGTCAGCAGGATGAAATCATCCAGGTACTGCTTGAGGATGCCGAACGTGAGGTCGAAGGTGACGCGGGTGGCGATGCCTTCGGCAAACGTGTTCGCCGACTCCCCCACCACTCGCTGCGCACCCCGCCACGAGCGCTCGACGGCCGGGGCGTTGACCGCGCCAACGCCGATGATCCGCGCCTTCACGCCCAGAGCGTTACGCACGGTGAGCACACCGCACGCACCCGAGCCGCCGCCAATCGCCACCAGCACGACATCCACGGCCGGCATGTGCTCGAACACCTCGAGGCCGTAGGTGCCAACGCCCGCCAGCAGCAACGGCTCGTTGGCCGAATGCACGTAGCGGGCGCCCGTCTCGGCGGCGCGCTGTTCACATTGTTCGCGCGCCTCGTCGAAATCGCGGCCGACCTCTTCCACGGTGGCCCCGTAGGCGCGGATGGCGGCGTTCTTCTCGGGATTGTTGCCAATCGGCACGAACACGGTGGAGGCGACGCCGTGCAGGCGTGAGGCCAGGCCGATGGATTGGCCGTGGTTGCCGGTGCTGGCGGTGACAATGCCGCGGGCCTTCTCCTCTGGCGTGAGCGACCCGACCAGGTTGAGTCCGCCGCGCACTTTGAACGCGCACGTCGGATTGTGATTCTCGTGCTTGACCCAGATCGAGAGCCCGGTGGCTTCGTCCAGCAGCGGATGCTTGAGCAGCGGCGTCGGCTGCAGGTGCGGCGCAATGCGTTCGCGCGCGGCGTAGATGTCGTTCAAGGTTGGCGGGGTCATCGTCATTCGCTGGCTTGGCGCTGGTTATACCACGCAGCATTCACTTTCACGGCGATGTCGGGGCGGTCGGAGATCACGCCGTCCACACCCCACTCCAGCAGGCGAATGATGTCGGGCTCGTCGTTGACGACCCACACCTGGATCACCTGGCCTTCGTTGTGCACCTGGTCGACGAACGTGGGCGTCACCACGCGCAATCGCCCGGCGCGCTCGGGCACCTGGAACGCGACGTACGGTCGCGGGCCAATCCATGGCCATCGCACCCATGATCGGTGCAGCGCCCACCGCGCCTCGGGCTGCGACGCGCTGGTCACAATCTCGGGCGCCTCGTCTCGCAGCGTCACGATTGAGCGCTGGTGAAATGAACCGACGCACACGCGATCGACGGCGCCCGCCTCGCGCACCACGCGTGCGACCGCCCGCGCCAGCTCGGGCTCGCTGCCCTTCATCTCGATAATCATGCGGGTGTCGCGATGGCGGCCGAGCACAAACGCCAGAGTCGGCACGCCGAGTTCCTGTCCGCGAAAGGGATGCGCCCCGCCCTGCTCGAAGCGAAACCCGGCATCGACGCGCGCCAGCTGATCAACGGTCAAGGCGCGGACCGGCCCGGCCTGGTCGGTCGTACGGTCCAGCGTCTTGTCGTGAATCACCACCGGGACACCGTCGGCCGACAGCTGTACGTCGAACTCGAGGCCATCGGCACCGAGCGCCAGTCCGTGGTCCAGTGCGGCGATGGTGTTTTCGGGCGCCAGCCGCGCACCGCCCCGGTGCGCAAACACCAGGGGCCGAGACGACTCGAAGACGGGCACGCGCACCCGCGTATGTTCGCATGGGCATCGACAATCCTGCGAACCTGAACCGCGACCACGAGCGGGCGAGTCATAATGGGATATGTCGTCCTTGCCCCGCCTCGACACCCTCGGACAATTGAAAGCCGCCCTCGCGCGAGGCGACGTGCGCCGGCGCCCGGTGCGCGACGAAGTGCGCGAGAACCTGGCCGCGCGGCTGCGCCGCAAGGAGACGCTGTTTCCCGGCATCATCGGCTACGACGACACGGTCGTGCCGCAGCTGGTCAACGCCGTGCTGGCCAAGCACCACTTCATCCTGCTGGGCCTGCGTGGTCAGGCGAAGACGCGGATTTTGCGGGCCCTGACGACGCTGCTGGATGAGTGGCTGCCGGTGATTCCGGGCAGCGAGATCAACGACGACCCAATCGCGCCGCTGTCGGCGTATGGCCAGGCGAAGGTCGCGGCCGAGGGCGACGACATGCCCATTCGCTGGCTGTCGCGCGACGCGCGTTACGTCGAGAAGCTGGCGACGCCCGACGTCACCATTGCCGACATGATCGGCGACATCGATCCGATCAAGGCGGCCAAGGGCGGCCTGCAGCTCGGCAGCGAGTTGTCGATGCACTTCGGCCTGCTGCCGCGCGCCAACCGCGGCATCTTCGCCATCAACGAGCTGCCCGACCTGGCCGGCAAGATCCAGGTCGGCCTGTTCAACATCCTGCAGGAGGGCGACGTCCAGATTAAGGGCTACCCGGTGCGCCTGCCGCTCGATGTATTGATTGCCTTCACCGCCAACCCCGAGGACTACACGGCGCGCGGCAAGATCATCACGCCGCTGAAGGATCGCATTGGCGCCGAGATCCGCACGCACTACATGCAGAACCGCAGCGACGCGATCGAGATCACGTCGCAGGAAGCCTGGGTCGAGCGGGGCAGCGCCATCGAAGTGCCGCACTTCGTCCGCGAGGTGGTCGAAGAGGTGGCGTTCCAGGCCCGCTCCGAGCGCAAGGTCGACAAGCGCTCCGGCGTCAGCCAGCGGCTGCCAATCAGCGTGCTCGAGACCACGGTCTCGAATGCCGAGCGGCGCGCCCTCGCCAACGGCGAGACGCCCACCGCTGCCCGCGTCACCGACATCTACGCCGCGCTGCCATCGATGACCGGCAAGTTCGAGCTTGAGTACGAAGGCGAGTTGAAGGGCGCCGACAGCGTCGCGCGCGATCTGGTACGGGCCGCCGTCGCCACCGTGTTCGATGCCTACGTCCGCGAATCGGACCTCAAGCCGGTGATCGAGTGGTTCGATCTGGGCGGTGCCCTGACCCTGACCGACACCACGCCGTCGGCGGAGCTGGTCTCGCAAGCGAAGGGGGTGCAGGGGCTGATTGAGCTGGCGCATCTCGTGGGGACGGCTCCCGATGCGTCTGAGCCGGTGCTGGCGGCCGGCATCGACTTCGCATTGGAAGGCCTCTACTCGCAGAAGAAGATCAGCCGCAGCGACCAGCGCGGCTACCACGCCACTGAACCGGTGCGCCGGCCTCAGCCACCACAGCAGTCGCGGACGCCGGTGCTGACGCCGGACGATGACGACGACAGCCCGACGGGCAAGAAGAAAAAGAAGTATTACAACTGACGGGTTTCGGGCCCGGGATCCGGGATCCGCCTATGAAATACAAATACACGAAGTACGTCCCCAACCTGCTCGACGACCTCGACATGGATGAACTCATGTCGAAGTTGTCCAATCTGCTGATGTCGAGCGGGTTCGGCAACCCGCGCGACACCGGCGACCACAGTGATCGCACGATGCAGGCGCTGCACGACGCCATTCTCGAGGCGCTGTTCAACGGCGGCGTGCTGCCTGAAGACACCCTCGAGAAGATGTTTGGCGATCCCTTCGACTCGGCGGCCGACAGCGACCGCCTCGCTCAGGGCAAGCAGCTGGAGGAGCTGATCCAGCAGATCATCGAGCGCATGAAAGAGTCGGGCTACATCACCGCCCCGCCCGATCTGGATCCGGAGAAAGTGCGGCGCGCCCAGGGCGGCGGTCCCGGCGAGGGCGAGCCGGGCGAGGTGACGTTCGAGGTCACCGACAAGGCGCTCGATTTCCTCGGCTATCGTGCCTTGCGCGACCTGCTCGGCTCATCGGGCCACAGCAGCACCGGCCGCCACGACACGCGCGACCTGTCCACCGGCATCGAGACCAGCGGTGCGCCGAAGCCGTACGAGTTCGGCGACGTGATGAACATCGACGCCACGGCGACGATCCTCAACGCCGTCCAGCGGGCGTCGGACGAGGCGACCGAAGGCGCTCCCGCCGTGCACACCTCCGGCATCGACATCGACTACTCGGACCTGATGGTCGCGCAGGGCGAGTACCAGAGTTCCTGCGCCACCGTGCTGATGCTCGATTGCAGCCACAGCATGATCCTGTACGGCGAGGATCGCTTCACGCCCGCCAAGCGCGTGGCGATGGCGTTGTCTCACCTCATCCGCACGCAGTATCCCGGTGACACCCTGCATGCCGTGCTGTTCCATGACAGCGCCGAAGAGATTCCGCTGCGCGAGCTCGGCCGGGTGCGCGTCGGTCCGTACTACACCAATACCCGCGAAGGCCTGCGCGTCGCCCGCCGCATCCTCGAGCGCCAGCGCAAGGACATGCGGCAGATCATCATGATCACCGATGGCAAGCCGTCGGCGCTGACCCAGGCCGACGGCAGCATCTACAAGAACCCCTTCGGCCTCGACCCCTTTGTCATCGGCGAGACGCTGTCAGAAGTTTCGGCCTGCGCCAAGGCCGGGATCATGATCAACACCTTCATGCTCGCGCGCGACTACGACCTGGTCGCCTTCGTCCGCCGCGTCGCCGCCATGTGCCGCGGCAAGGCGTACTTCACGACCCCGTACACGCTGGGCGAATACGTGCTGATGGACTATATGGACAAGAAGACGAAAACGATTCACTAGGCCGGGATCCGGGATCCGGACATCTACGATGTTTCCATCTTCGCTACCGCTCTTTCCGTTGCCGACCGTCGTTCTGTTTCCGAACGTCTTTCTACCGCTGCACATCTTCGAGCCGCGCTATCGGCAGATGATCGCCGACGCGCTTGCCGGCGATCGCCTCATCGGCATGGTGCTGTTGCGCCCGGGTCACGACGCGGACGACGACGACCGGCCGCCGATCTACAGAGTCGGCTGCACCGGCCTCATCACCCACGCCGAGCGCCTGGACGATGGGCGGTTCAACCTGGTGCTGCGAGGACTGGAGAAGTTCACGCTGATTGGCGAGGAAGACCCCGCCATCGGCCAGCTCTATCGCCGCGCCATCATCACCCCGGTGGATGAGACCGTCTCCCAGCTCGAACGCGAACCCCTCAAGCTGGCCCGCCGAAAATTGGAAGGACTGCTCGAGCCGCTATTCGAGGGCACGATGGAGAGCCGCCTGCCGCAGAACATGCCAGACGATGACCTCGTCAACGCGCTGGCGCAGTACCTGGATTTCGATCCGCTTGAGAAGCAGGCGCTACTGGAGCGACTGGGGCCCCTCGCTCGCTGCCAATCGATGATCGAGTTGCTGGAGATGAAGGCGCTGCTGAAGCATTCCGCCGGCGACGCCGGTCTCGTTCATTAGGGTGGAGGCAACCCCTTCTTGCGGTGGCCTGAAGGTGGAGGCAACCGCTTCTTGCGGTTGCCTGACGGCACGCGAGCGCGGAAGCCGATGGCGGGATGCCTCAGAGAATCTGGCAGGGCGCACGAAAGTGCGCCCCTACGGGCAGGCAACCCTGAAGGGTTGCCTCCACCACATTGGCCGCACGAACGTGCGGCCCTACTTTTTGAGCGCGCCGCGGAGTTGATCGGCCAGCGAGCCGATGCCGCCCGACGGCGCGGCGACCTGGCGCTCGCGATACTCCTTCACTTCATCGACCCTCTTGCCGTCGCGAACTTCCGCGCCGTCCTGAACCATCCCGACGCCGATGCGCTTCTTGTCCACATCGATGGCGAGGATCTCGAACGCGGCCGTCTGCCCCACCGCAATCGACTTGGCCCACGCATCGGCACGGCCGGTCGGGGCGAAGGTTGAGAAGTGCGCCAGCGCTTCGACGCCCGGCTCGAGCTCGACGAACGCACCGAAATCGGCGATGCGGGTGATGCGACCGGTCTTGACCTGGCCCACCTGGTAGTCGGCCGCAGCCGCCACCCACGGATCGGCCATCAGCTGCTTCAAGCCGAGCGCAATGCGCTCGCCGTCAGCCTCCACGCGCAACACGCGGACGGTCACTTCCTCACCGACCTTGACCACCGAGTTCGGATCGGTCACGCGCGACCAGCCCATCTCGGAGACATGCAGCAAGCCCTGCACGCCAGCCCCGAGGTCGACAAAGGCGCCAAATTCGCGCACTGATGCGACCCGGCCAGTGACCACGGTACCCACGGCGATCGAGTTGCGCAGTTCGATCGCGCCGGCCTTCTGCTCGTCTTCGAGCAGAGCGCGGCGGGAGACGACCAGGTTCTTGCCGCCCTCCTTGAACTCGATGATGCGGAAGGCGTAGGTCTTGCCGACATGCGGCGACGGCTCGGCGGTGCCGCCGTCGCCGGGGCCAGGGCGAACAGGGCGAATGGTGTCGATCTGCGAGAACGGACAGAACCCACGCTGGCCGGCGATGCGGACCTCGTATCCGCCCTTCACCTCGCCCTCGACCTTGCCCTCGACGGACAGGCGAGCCTCGTAAGCATCCTCGAGCTGGCGCAGTGATGCGGATCCCTTGATGCCCTTGCGCGACAAGGTGATGCCCTTGTTCTGTCTCTTATACACATCTCCGAGCCCACGAGACTAAGGCGAATCTCGTATGCCGTCTTCTGCTTGAA
>ENA-ORBV01008478-ORBV01008478.1-microbial-mat-metagenome-genome-assembly--contig:-NODE-8478-length-17260-cov-7.715533_pt1 | contig 17260 bp, 11 predicted proteins | sample MGYA00237777_ERZ505514 | MGnify/ENA primary metagenome ERZ505514 (study PRJEB26160, sample SAMN06269048) | microbial mat metagenome | isolation source: Oligotrophic lake microbial mat | place...
ATGATACGGCGACCACCGAGATCTACACCTCTCTATTCGTCGGCAGCGTCAGATGTGTATAAGAGACAGTCGCCAGGGTATTGAGGAACAGCGGTATGTCCTTTCACGAAGAGGGCAGCGGGGTTTTGCAGCAGGAGCGATCGCAGTGCGCTGGAGAGGCTAATCTTATCCCAAGAGGGCGTTTCCAAGTAAAAGATGCGATCGCCCCAGCCAAACTGGAGATAGCGGTAGTCGGCGGGAGTGCTTTTACCAAGGGTAGCTAAGTCGAGGTGCTGGCTCCAATCGAAGGCTTCGTTGCGGACAGGCACAAAGAAATTAGTGTGCATCGTGTCTCCTGAGACATAGACTCTAAACTTACAGTCTGTTTGAGGCGATGTGAGCCACTGTCGGGGCGTGAAGGCGGCGATCGTGAGTAGGGCGATCGTGCCCACAATGCTACACAGCCCGTACAGCCCAACTCGTCTCAAAGCCCTATCATTCATTACTGCGCCAAACGTGTTGAGTTAACTTACCATTGAGCAAAAGAGGCTTACCATGAAGCGACTTGAAGCTGCATGTCACTCAGAGGTGCCATATTTTGACCGCTCACTGGCTTCTGACCGTCATTGCCACGAGCTTGCAGACTGACAGCTTGCAGACCTATGAGCTTGCAGACTGATTCAGAGGGTAAGACGGCTCTGCCAATGTCCATCCTACGCTGATTCGCTGGCGCACAACTGCACGCTTTATCGACGGGTTGGTTAGCCTGTGTTCTCTAGCCTGTTATCTCTTGTGACCTGACTATGGTGAAACAACGGCTTTTTCTTGGATCGGTTGCCTTTGGCATCAGCTTTGGCATTAGCTTTTTGACGGGTCGTGATCTGGGCAGAGCGATCGCGTCGGGCATGACGACTACGGTGGCGGCAGTTGCAGCAGCAGTGGTGGTCGATCGGCAAGGCTATCAGCAGGCACATACCAGAATCGCCGACCTCAAAAACCATATTCACGCGCTACAGCAACGGCGGGCAGAAGCTTATCACGCCTTCATGCAGCTTGAAGCTGAAAAAGAACAGTTAGCAGGGAGTTTGCAGACACTAACGTTCCAACCCGGTCAGCCACAGCTTAGCAGTGCGCCCTTGCCTAGAGCGTTACCCGCAGCGCGCAAAGCACTGAGTTGGAATTTAGCGGCTTCAGCGACATCAGAGCAGCCGATCGAGGTCAGACCGTATGAACTGCCTACCGAAATCACAGCCTCTAGCAGTTCACCGTGGAGCCATCAGACATCAACTCAGACAGAGGGTGAGAGTAGCCAGCAGGTGTTTGCAGAGGCGGCTGTAGCCAAACAGAAAATCGAAGCGAGTTTAACGGCGCTCCAGGCAGAACTGAGTCAGATCAAGGGACAAATTACTGACCATCGCCAAACGAGAGAAAAGCTATCGCGGGACGTGGCGAACGTGAGGGAGGACAAGCGCCAACTGGAAGCGACTGTCAAAACGCTTAAGAGCGAAGTGCAGGAGTTAGAAGCCTGTCGAGTGGAGTTAGAACAGTTTTTAACCTACGCGGAGGCAAAGAAGCGAGAACTAGAAACTGGCTCAAATCCGCTTCAAGAAGCACTTAAGCAGTTGCAAACCCAGGTTAGTGCGCTGCAAGAAGAGCTACCCGTCCTGGAGGCTCAGATTCTCGATCGCCGCAGTCAAAAAGAGGCGCTAGAGCAACAGTTAGCGGCTCTCAGTAGTGCACCATTGGGCGTAACTGCTCCTTTGCAGCCCAAATTAAACGGGAGCCAGCCGAGTCATGGCGCAACCACTAGCAATGGCAATCATGCCGAGGCTCATCCCAAACCCGCGATCGCGCCCAAGACTAATGCTAAACAAGCTGTGCAGCCCAAGCAGTCTGTATCCAAGCAACCGATCGTGACCGTCAAGGCGAACAATCAGGCGTTTCAGCCAGGTTCACAAGCTGGAACAGCAACCCTGCTGTCGGAGTCGATCGCGACCGAAAAACCGACATCCGATCTGCCCAGCGAGTGGACTGAATTCATGGTGCAGTTGCCAGAGTACGAGCTACAGGCGCTGAAGGTCATTGTCGAACAGGCTCATCCTGCTGCCGCACTCAAGCACATTGCCGAAGAGAATTTAACCATGCCTGAGCTGTTGATCGACTCTATCAACGAACGCGCGCTAGAAACCGTTGGCGATCTACTGATCGATGCAGGATCGGGAGCAGGGTCAGCTACGATCGTTCGCGATCACCTCAAAATAGTCAAAAAGCTGCTCAAAACCTACAACCATTTGGTGCCTTAACGGTTACGGCAACGATCAAACATCAGCTTCGCCCTTATTGTGATCGAGGTTGATGGCGGTCCGGGGGAATCGTGCCACAGCGATCGTCACCGAGCCTGGGTCGTTCTCAGAGCGGAAGCGTTGCTTAGGAACGCAAAGGTCAGGTAGCGCAATATCCGCTGACGTAATCTTTCTACACCGCTGCGTTCCGGTTACCCGATTTGCTCTTCCTTCTAGCTCCCAACATGCCAGGATCGCCGCCGCTTCTGCAACGCTGGGAGTACCAACCAAGGCATCGATCGCGCTGGATGGATGGGGCACCGCTACCGATCTCAACCTGGTAGCCTCAAAAAAAAGTAGAGGCAGGTTCCGATCGCGACAAAAGGCGATCAGTCCTGCCTCATTTACTTTGGTGTCGATTGTCGCCAACCCTGCGATCGCGTCTTCCTGAAGCGCACAGGCTCGAAAAACGTCCCGAATCGCTTGCTCTATTAGGCTTTTTGGTGTGCCCTGTTGACACCCAAGACCGACCCAAAGAACTCGACAGGGCAACGCCTCAGCGGGCACACTATGAGAGCTTGATGTCACGCGCTCTAACTTTTAAGGTCAGTATCGCTCGTTAGCGGTAACGCCGCCGCTTTAGGGGCAACCGCATCCTTGCTCGCCGTCAAAGACAATTGTTGCAAGATAGGCGTGCGTGCGACGACGCTATTCGCCAACGTGAACAACGGGTTGGAGAGAATACCAGCCAGAGAGGTCACGATCGCCGTTGTCACAAGACCTACTTGCAGCGATCGCATTCCGGGCAGACTCCAGCTAATCGCAGGATAGTTTTTCACAGAGTCAGACATTTCCTGCGGCTCCTTCACCACCATCATCTTGACCACACGGATGTAGTAGTAAATGGAGATGACGCTGGTAATTAGCCCCAACAGCACGAGACCGTAAGCACCCGCCTGCCAGCCTGCCCAGAACAGGTAGATTTTGCCGAAAAAGCCAACCAGTGGCGGAATGCCGCCCAACGACAGCAAACACAGGCTCAGGCAAAGAGTCAGCAGCGGATCTTTCTGATACAAGCCTGCGTACTCGCTAATCTGATCTGTCCCCGTCCGTAGCGAGAACAAGATGACTCCTGTGAACGCGCCCAGGTTCATGAACAGGTACGAAATCAGATAAAAAAGCAGACTTGCATAGCCTGCGTCACTGTCAACGACCAGACCAATCATCACAAAACCCGCTTGACCGATAGAGGAATACGCCAGCAGACGCTTCATGCTGGTCTGCGCCAATGCCACCACATTCCCCAAAATGAGGCTGAGGACTGCCAGTACCGTCATGACTAGATGCCACTCTTCCGTCAGCAAGGGGAAGGCTGTCACCAGCAGGCGAATTGCCAGAGCGAAGCCAGCCGCTTTAGAGCCCACTGAGAGGAAGGCAACTACGGGCGTAGGAGCGCCTTCGTACACGTCTGGAGTCCACTGGTGAAAGGGCACAGCGGCAATTTTGAACGCGATTCCCGCGATCGCAAATACCAGTGCAATCACCAGCCCCAACGACTGAGCGGAGCCAGTATCAGCAATGCTAGCAGCGATCGCGCTGAGAGTCGTTTCACCTCCAGACAGCCCGTACAACAGCGAAAGACCGTACAGAAAAATCGCAGAGCTGGATGCGCCAATCAGCAGATACTTCAACGACGCTTCGTTTGAGCGAGGATCGCGTTTCGTGTAGCCCGTCAGGAGATACGACGAAATACTCAACGTTTCCAGCGAGACGAAAATCATGACCAGTTCGTCTGCACCAGAAAGGAACATGCCCCCGATCGTGGCGGTGAGCAAGATCGACAAAAACTCTGCCAGGGGTGTACCGGAGCGATTAATGTAGCTAATCGACATCAGAATGGTCACCACTGCCGACAGCGCCACAATGCCTCGCAGGAGGACGCTCAGCGCATCGCCGTTAAAGCTTCCCAGAAAGGCGATCGGGTCTGACGTATGCCACTGGTAATACAAAGCGACAACCGCCGTCAGCAGCCCCCCAATGGCAAAGTAGGGTGTCCAGCGCGAGGAGGCAGCTCGTCCCACAATCAAGTCACCCACAATAACGATCATGAGGGTGGTAATCACAATGCCTTCTGGCAGAATCGTCCCAGCGTTAAGCTGAGCAGCAAGCGTGGCGAAATCCATGAGGAGTAGCTCTATGAATAAGATACGTTAGGGTTACGTGGAGGGAGGACGCGATCGGCTCCCTGGGTAATGAGGTCTTTTAGCAGCCAGGAGACGAGAGAGTCAGAAATCCTCTACAGTGGATTCTACATCGCAATTTACTGTAGCGCTGTATTCCGCAGCATTGGGTTTAAAGTCGGTGATGTGCGCGATCGTTACTAGCCAATTTTTTTACTTCCCTCCTGGCAAATACCTGAACGTCCTTTCCAGCATCTAACGCAGCCGACAACAAGTTGACGATCGCCCAGCTTAATTTTCAGCCATAACGTCTCAGGAATTTCTCACGTCCCCTGGTAGTCACTGCAATATTAGCTATAAGAGAGATTAGGGAACCTGATCGCCGCGATATCCTTTCTAACGTTAACGATCCTATGTCAAAGCTTGTCATCGTCGAGTCGCCCACTAAAGCGCGCACCATTCGTAACTACCTGCCTGCGGGGTATCGGGTCGAAGCGTCGATGGGGCATGTGCGTGATTTGCCCCAATCCGCGAGTGAAATCCCGGCAAGCGTGAAGGGCGAAAAGTGGGCACCGCTGGGCGTGAACGTGGAAGCAAACTTTGAGCCGCTCTATGTGGTGCCGCAGGATAAGAAAAAGATTGTTAAAGAGCTGAAAGAGGCGCTCAAAGGCGTTGACGAACTCTTCCTGGCAACGGACGAAGACCGAGAAGGGGAAAGCATTAGCTGGCATTTGCTGCAACTGCTCAAGCCCACCGTGCCCATCAGACGCATGGTGTTTCACGAAATCACCGAAGATGCCATTCGGCAAGCGATTACCAACTGCCGTGATGTGGATGAACGGTTGGTACGTGCCCAGGAAACGCGTCGGATTCTCGATCGCCTCGTCGGTTACACCCTTTCTCCCCTGCTGTGGAAGAAAATTGCCTTTGGGCTGTCTGCGGGACGGGTACAGTCTGTCTCGGTGCGCCTGCTAGTGAGACGTGAGCGTGAACGACGAGCCTTCCGGCAAGGCAGCTATTGGGATTTGAAGGCAGCTTTAGAGGTGAGGGGTGAGGCAAATGCGTCTCACTTTGAAGCGCGATTAGTGACGCTGGCGGGTGTTAGGGTCGCCAACGGGAGTGATTTCGATGAGGCGACAGGACAGGTGATTGCGGGGCGCAACGTGGTGCTGCTGAATGAGGCAGAGGCACGATCGCTGCAAGATCGGATTCGCGATCGACCCTGGACAGTCACCAACCTGGAAGAGCGTCCCGTTACCCGCAAACCCTCGCCACCCTTTACGACCTCCACGCTGCAACAGGAGTCAAACCGCAAGCTAGGGCTTTCTGCCCGTGACACGATGCGTACCGCGCAAAGTCTCTACGAGCAAGGCTACATCACCTACATGCGAACAGACTCTGTAAGTCTTTCGCAGCAGGCAATTACAGCCGCTCGCGATTGCGTACAGTCCATGTATGGTGCCGAGTATCTCAGCCCTGAGCCGCGCAAATATTCAACCAAAAGCAAGGGCGCTCAAGAGGCTCACGAAGCGATCCGTCCCTCTGGCAGCACCTTCCGCACCCCACAACAAACCGGGCTGAAAGACCGAGAATTTCGCCTCTATGACCTGATCTGGAAGCGCACTGTAGCCACTCAAATGGCAGAAGTGCGCCAGACCAATGTCACTGTGCAAATTCAGGTTGAGGATGCGGGCTTTCGTGCCAGCGGCAAGCGGATTGACTTTGCGGGGTTCTTCCGTGCCTATGTGGAAGGATCAGATGACCCGAATGCGGCGATCGAAGATCAAGAAATCATCCTGCCCCCGCTGCAAGTTGGCACTACGCCCACCTGCACCAATCTGGACGCGATCGGGCACGAAACTCAACCCCCTGCCCGTTTCACGGAAGCCTCTCTCGTGAAGACGCTAGAAAGTGAAGGCATTGGTCGCCCCAGTACCTACGCCAGCATTATCGGCACGATTATCGATCGTGGGTACGCCAACATGGTTGGAAATGCGCTGGTGCCCACCTTTACTGCCTTCGCCGTCACTGCGCTGCTAGAAAAACACTTCCCAGATCTTGTAGACACCAGCTTTACTGCAAGAATGGAACATGCCCTGGACGAAATCTCGACTGGCGCAGTCGAGTGGCTTCCGTACCTGAAAACTTTTTACCTCGGCGCTACCGGGCTGGAAACCCAGGTCAAAGACCGCGAAAGCGAGATTGATCCTACCGAAGCACGTACCGTCAATTTAGAAAATCTGGCGGCGAAAGTGCGGATCGGTCGCTTTGGTGCCTACATCGAAGCTGAAAACGGTGACGGTATGGTGAAAGCCTCCATCCCCAAAGATTTGACCCCTGCGGATCTCGATCCTGCCCAAGTTGAAGTGCTGCTACGCCAAAAAACCGAAGGACCCGATAAAGTTGGGCTGCACCCCGAAACGGGCGAACCCATTTATCTCAAAATTGGTGCGTATGGTCCCTACGTGCAGCTTGGCGACGAATCCGAAGCCAATCCCAAGCCCAAACGTGCCTCCCTGCCCAAAGGCGTTACGTCCGATACGGTGACCCTAGAGCAAGCAGTAGGGTTGCTCCAGTTGCCCAGGCTCTTGGGCACGCATCCCGAACTGGGGGGCAAAATTCAGGCTAGCTTGGGTCGCTTTGGTCCTTATGTGGTGTTGGATCAGGGCAAAGGCGTGAAGGAATATCGCTCCATCAAAGCAGGCGACGATGTGCTGACCATCACCCTCGATCGCGCCCTCGAAATGCTGGCAGAACCCAAAGCCGGACGCGGCAACCGTGGCGCTGCGAAACCCATCCGCGAACTCGGTGCCCATCCTGAAGACGGTGAACCCGTCAATATTTACGATGGTCCCTATGGTCCCTACATCAAGCACGGCAAGGTGAATGCCTCTCTACCAGAAGGCGAAACCGTCGAAGCGATCGCCATGCCTACCGCTGTGGAAGCCCTCAACGCGAAAGCGGGAACGAAGAAAACCGGGCGATCGCGCAAAGCCAGCACTGCGACTGAAACCACCAAAGCCACCAAGACCAGCGGCACCGCCAAAAAGACTGCCGCTAAAACTACAACTGGCACCAAAAAGACAACCGCCAAGAAAACAACCACTAAAAAGTCAACCACCAGTAAAAAAGCTTCTACCACTTGAAGATGGAGATGCTTTTTAGGTGTACTAATGTTAGGTGTACTAAGACACGTCTCTATGACATGTCTTCATAGCTGGCATTAAATTGACAGGATGATGACCTTCCTTACAGACTCCACGGATATTACCAGGATTCATGTTTCCTCAAAGCTGAACCTTAAGCAACGCAGTGAATTGGGGCAGTTCTTAACCCCCGCTCCGATAGCTCGTTTTATGGCAGGACAGTTTAGTAATTTGGCAGGTCATATTAGTCTGCTAGATCCTGGCGCAGGAGTTGGTTCATTAACTACCGCCTTTGTTGAGCAATTATTAGTTAGCCCTGATTCAGTTGAAAGCTGTTTCATAACAGCATACGAGGTTGAGTCAAGTTTTCTTCCGTTCTTGAATCAACGATTAATAGAGTGCTGTATCGCTTTAGACAAACAAGGGATTAAAGCAGATTATTGCTTATGTGAAAAGAGTTTTATAGAAGCTGCGGTTGAAGTAAATCTACCCCTTTTTCCGAAATCTACTACTTGTTTTACTCATATAATCCTAAATCCTCCTTATAAGAAGATTAATAGTCAATCAGTAGAGAAGAAGATTCTCTCAAGTCTTGGAGTCGAAACAGTCAATCTTTATAGTGCGTTTGTTTGGCTTGCCATGTTACAGCTTTCTGGAGATGGAGAGATGGTTGCCATCACGCCAAGAAGCTTCTGCAATGGTACATACTTTCGCCCTTTTCGTAAAGCATTTTTAAAGGAAATGGGACTTAGAAAGATTCACGTATTTAAAAGCCGATCAGTCGTTTTTGCAGACGATGATGTGCTCCAGGAAAATATTATTTTTCATGCAACCAAAACGAAACTGAATCCTGATTTTATAGAAGTCACTAATCATTCTGGAAATGCTTTAGATGAGTTTTCAGAAACGAGACATGTTCCTTATCGTGAAGTGATTGAAATAAACGATGCTGAACAGTTTATTCATATTATTACGAACTCTCTTGAAGATGCTTTGAGAGTGCAGATGGATAAATTGCCATGCACCTTAGATGAACTGGGTTTAGATGTGTCAACTGGTCCGGTTGTAGACTTTCGCTTGAAGTCGGCTTTGAGAAATTGTTTGGATGAGAACAGTGTCCCGTTGATTTACCCAGAATCTATGAATGCGGAGAAAATTTCGTTTCCACCCAAGAATCCTCGCAAGGCGATCGCAATTGAACAAAATCAGGAAACTCAGAAATGGCTGATTCAGAGAGGGTGGTATGTTTTGACGAAACGTTTTTCAGCTAAAGAAGAGAAACGCCGCGTTGTGGCTGCTGTCTGTTCTCCTATGGATGAACCATTATTGGGAATAGAAAATCATCTCAACTACTTCCATGCTGAAGGTGAAGGTATGAATCCTGACCTTGCACGAGGGCTAGCGGCATTTCTTAATTCAACGCTATTCGATACCTACTTCCGTCAGTTCAGTGGTCACACACAAATCAATGCGACCGATTTGCGTAGGATAAAATACCCTTGCAAAAATGATTTGATGTCTTTGGGGAGCCAAATCAATGACACTGTATCTAATCGGGAAAAGCTCGATCAGCTTGTACACACCACGCTGTCAATTATGAGTGAAGTAATCAATGCGATTCAGGCTAGTAAACGTATTGAGGAAGCACTTGCGATTCTCAAAGATATTTCTGCTCCTAGAGAGCAGCAGAATGAACGTTCAGCACTTTGCCTATTGGCATTGGCAAACGTTCGCCCTGAGACCCTCTGGAGTCAAGCGACAGACCCAAGACGCGGAATTACTGAAATGATGGATTGGTTTCGTGATTACTACGGTAAACAATACGCGCCCAACACGCGAGAAACCGTTCGACGGCAAACAATGCACCAATTTGTGCAGATGGGGTTAGTGATTGAGAATCCAGATCGCCCGGATCGTCCCATTAATAGCCCCAAGTGGTGTTATCAACTTCATCAACAAGCCCTCTCCCTTTTTCAATCCTATGGCTCTGAACTATGGGAAGAGGCCCGTCAGAATTATGCGGTGTCAGTGAAAAATGTGTTGCAAGACAGAAAGCGAAATATCTCGCTGATTCCTGTTAGTCTGCCCAACGGTCAAGCAATCCAACTTTCAGCAGGTGGACAGAACCTGTTGATAAGGGATATTTTAGAGAAATTTTGCTCCAGATTTACGCCTGGGGGCATCGTGTTGTATGTCGGTGATGCTGGAGATAAATTTATTGTTAACGAAACTCAGAGGTTTCGAGAAATTGGGGTTGAACTCGATCCTCACGGTAAAATGCCAGATCTCGTGGTGCATTATGAAGAGCAAGGCTGGCTTGTACTAGTGGAAGCTGTTACTAGCCACGGTCCAGTTAACTTAAAGCGCCGTAATGAATTGAAGCGGCTCTTTCAGTCAAGTCGTGAAGGACTGGTCTTTGTGACTGCTTTCCCAAGTCGCAAGGAAATGACTCGATATCTTGCTGAGATTTCTTGGGAAACAGAAGTTTGGGTAGCTGACCAACCGGATCATATGATTCACTTCAATGGAGAGAGATTTCTCGGCCCCTATGAAGAGCCGGAGAATCATTCTTGAAGATGTCGGTTATGACGGTATACCTACCAATTCCGTTGCACCCAGCCGTATGAAGACGGTTGGGTGAGTCCGAGAAGTTATCTTCGGCGGACGGCGGACGGGTTCGTTCGTGCGATCGCCACTCCGGAGTCAGTAAGTGAAGATTTGGAGTGATGCATCATCCGATCGCAACCTGATTGGGACATATATCGGTGGAAACTGGAATATTTCCAACCTACTACTTGATACTTGAGCACATAGACCATGCTGCACTGGGCTGTGCTGGATGGTCGTAAATGTAATCGCAATGTCGTTCAAAATCAGTATTATTTTGAAGTTAATGTTGCCAAAACCGCCGTTGCTAGAGATTGGCCTCTCCGCATTTTTGGAGTGATTCACATTGTAATAAGGTCATGATATTTGATTCGACAATTGGGTTAATGCAGAATATTGATGCGGTGTGCGATCGCTAATGCAGCCTGTAAAATTCGCGATCGCACAGGAGCATTAGGTGCAGCTGCCGTACAGCCTGCCAAATTCTTTGGGGCAGAAGTTACTAGGGTATGTAGTACGGCAAATTTGGAACTGGTGAAACCTCTGGGAGCCGACGAGAGCATTGATTACACCAAAGAGGGATTTACCAAAGGCGGCAAGATCTACGATATTACTTTTGATACGGTAGGTAAAAGTTCGTTTTCGGATTGCCTAAGATTAGCTAAAGCAAAACGGAATCTATCTCAGGGCTGTCCACATCGACCTACTCTCGATATTTCGGAGGTTATCGGCGTCCAGTGAGCGCAAACGTTGAATTAATCTCTACTGGAATCTACGAACCAGTTCAACACTGATAGAAAGCAAACTCTAAAAGGAGCTACCTAATGAAAGTACTCATTGTTTTAACCTCACACGATCAACTGGGTGATACTGGTAAGAAAACAGGCTTTTGGTTAGAGGAATTTGCCAGCCCTTATTACCACCTAAAAGATGCGGGCGTGCAAGTTACGCTGTCCTCACCACTTGGCGGTCAACCACCACTTGACCCGAAAAGTTACGAACCTGATGCTCAAACCGAGTATACGCGAAGATTTGACCAAGATCAGGCTGCTCAGAAGGAACTAGCGAACACGGCTAAGTTGGCAGAAATGAAGGTGGAAGATTTTGATGCGGTATTCTATCCCGGTGGTCATGGGCCACTATGGGATCTGCATAAGGACAGCTGCTCAATTGCGTTAATCGAAGGCTTTGTTGCTGCTGGAAAACCTGTCGCTACGGTATGTCATGCACCTGCCGTGTTATTGAAGGCCAAGGATCAAAATGGTAATCCGTTGGTCAAAGGGAAAAAAGTAACTGGTTTTACTAACTCTGAAGAAGCCGCAGTGAAATTAACGGATATCGTGCCCTATCTGCTCGAAGATCAGCTCATCGCCATGGGCGGAGCGTACCAAAAGGTTGAAGATTGGAATTCGCTGGCCGTTGTTGATGGTTTGCTGATAACAGGCCAAAACCCTACTTCGTCCACTGCTGTTGCTGAAGCTTTGATAAAAGCGATTAGCTAGCTTCAGGGCACCTAAACCGCTACACCGGAACGTATAAGCACGGTCTAACACAGCCTCTGAGGATGACACAGCAGCGGACGGAACCACGATCTGGGTGGGATCAGTAAAAGTTGTGTGCTGCTATGCTATGCCGTTAGTAATAATCGCCACTCTGGAGTCAGTGAGTGAAGAGTTGGGGTGATGCATCATGCGATCGCAAACGTATGCCAAAGTGCGATCGCCCTAGCCTATTGCCCTTTTATGGTCGCTGTCGCCGCCGTGTCAAGATGCTCACCACTTCACCCGGATTGTCTCTGGGCAAGAGGCTGCTCCAGTCTTTGGCATTGGCAAACCCGCGTGCGTGTAGGTCGTGAATGGTTTCGCGTACCTAGGTGGGGCTGCTAATCAGCAAAACCCGCAGTTGCTCTTGGCTAGGTGCTAGAGCATGGAAATAGAGCGGCAAAATTAACGGGAGAGGGCGATCGCCACCACCTTCGCCACTACCTTCGCCACTACCTTCGCCACCGTCACTATCCGTCAAAAAACTGCGCGCCGTGGGCGTATCAAACATGTCAAACATCGGGGTTCTCCTGCTTTTGGCGATGGAAGGAAACCCCAAAAACCTAGCCACCCCGTTTCCATAGGAAAGCAGGGTGGCTAGAGAATGCTATCATTCCCAATTAGCCGCCATCTGCCGTAACAGCTGGGGGTCAGCCGCTCAATGTTGCTTGCTACAGCATTGGGCGGTGCTAGTTTTTTGGAGCGACTCGGGTTGCTCGACTCCGTAGTCGTTTTACAACCTTAATCAGCAAGGATACGGGCATACCCGTCACTCTGTCAATCACCGAATCCGCAGATTGTGTGAAAATAGTGAGGTAGTCTCTAGATGCTCCGATACCGTATCCCAGCGTCGGAGAGTAGGAACTGTTGATAAAGAAATATAGCAATATTTTCTCTACCGATTAAACAGCGCCTAACATGCGGAAAGCCTCCGCCTGTTCACCCAAATTGGAATATTATGCAAAATAATTCTGCCTGCCGACCTAAATTGACATGGATATATAGAAATAATTGGCCTGTCTGCCCTATTTGGGTAAGGTATGCGGAAAATTTCCGTCTAATAAGTTGTTGGCTAGCCATAGCTCTTCAGCATTGACGCTTCTTGAGACTGTCATATTCATAAGGAATTCAACGCAAGTCAACCCTTACGAGCAAAAATCGGATCTCCAGATATGAGTAGCACGCTGTGCCAATTGCCGTTGCCTTGTAGCTAGTACATCTGCAACCCACTCCTCAGCCAAAATATTCTGTGCCAACTTGTACACACTTTGCTGGTAAGCCTCTTGCTTGATCGAATAAGATCCGTTTCCAACTTGGCGATTAAGATTTGGTTCTAAGGGTGTTAGATTTCCAATACGGTACACCATTTCTTCTAGTTGAGAATCAGTGAAGGTTCTCCGCCAATCATCGGTTGGTGATTCAGGCAAGATATGCTCAACTGAAAAGCCATCTTCACTAATATCTTGTCGCTCTGATGCATCTATCTCAAGCTTCCAAAGAATGTACCGTACCAACTTTCTCTTTTGTCCTCTTGTGGAAATTGAGAGCAAGGAAAAATCTTGTGAAAACTTCTCATCTGAAACATATACTGAGCGAAGAGCATCAAATACTTGTCTTGGGTTAGTTGTTTCGGCATTCGTGATTGAAATCGCCACTCTGTTATAGAGCGTTTCCAACTCATTTGGATTTAAACTGCTGACAACGGTATAGCGAAAAGAGAGTACGCATACGAGCTTCAGAAGGCGAGTAAAGTTATCAGAGGAAAACTTCTTATATGCAGCAAACAAAGTTGGATAAGCCTGCTTTACTCGAAATAGTTCGAGTTCGCGAATATAAGACCGATTTTCTGGATTGTCACGCCAGAAATCATCATTAGAGTTGCTAAGAGCAATAAAGAGACTACTGTAATTTTCGAGTTGATCCAGCAACTCAAATGCTTGCTGTCCATCCTTTACGGATTCCCGAACTATTTTGAATAACCGTTCACGCCTTACTCTAGTTTCTTGAAGGCTTAGATAATATCGAAGAAATTCAGGAAACTTTTCCATCTGAACTGTATTGACAATTCTTCGCCATTGCCTCTGGGCTTCTTGCAAATCATCTGGCCCTTGAAAGAGAGAAAATAAGTAGTTCTTCAACAAATCCGTTGAACTCAGCTCCATACCTCTAGCGTTCAAAGTTTCAAATACCGTATAGGCGTTCAACTCATCCTCAACATTAATCTGAATGAAAAGTAATCTTTGGGCAACTGCATTTGTTAAAAACTCGGCCAATCTTTCTCCATCTTGAACAATCGCTTGAAGTTCTTCCAAGTGATTAGAAAAGTACTGGAAAGCTTGCCAAAGTAATTGATTGGATTTTGAAAGTGCCCGTATATTAAGTGGTTGCCTAAGATTAATTAAATTACTTTGATAGAAATCGTTATTATTTTCGTTCAAAATAATCTTACTTGAGTAGCGAAGAGATCGTGGATCTCTATCACTAAGATAAGTGCGCTTTAAAATTTCTTGGCGTTCCTGATTAGCTTCTTTATGCTTTTCTCGCTCCACTAGTTTCTGAATCTTCTCAATGACAGCAATAGCAACAATACTTAGAGTAGCTAGCCGTTGTTGTCCATCAATGATTGTAAATTCTTTGTCTGAAGTGCCAGAGCTTTGTAAAACGATGGCTCCCATATAATGGCTAGAATCAGGGTTACTGTATATGATCAGAATATCTTGCCAAAGATCCTCCCAATTTTCTTCCTCCCAGGAGTAATCACGCTGAAAGGGCGGTACTCGGTAAATTTTGCCATTACCGATCAAGTCGCCAAAACTAGTAGTACGCGTATCTAATAGGTTGATTCTAGCCATAAGTATGAGATGAGTAAGCGAGTTCTCATCTCTAAGATATCAGGAGACTGCTTACTTAGGTTACCTGGGAGGTGACGGCTAGCTAACACTGCGTTGGTGCGGACGGCATCTAGGTTGTCAGTCAGCAGCTTTTGATACTTGCCGCCGCACAGCTTCACCGCTAGCAATCAGAAAAAGTATCAACCAAACAACTTGAAGCAATAATTAACGCCAATGATCAAGGAGCCAGTGGAACTGCAAAGGGATGGGAAGAGCATCGTCGATTAATTCAACAGCATCACATGGATTGGTTACGGATCCAGAAACTGTATCCTGACCATTTAATGTGTATTACGGGTGATTTCAATCAGAGTCGAGACGGTTCGGGTTGGTATGAAGAAAAACAGTCAGTAGAGATGTTGAGTGAAGCCTTCCGCGATCTTTCATTGGTTTGTGTAACCGAAGAGAATTTTCAAGAAAAAGGGCTTTCTCGATCAACAGTTGACCATATTTGTTTATCTAAGTCTCTTGTGCCTTACATGTTAGAAGTGGGTGCCTGGGAGGGTAAAAATTTGGATGACGGAAAAATGAGTGAGCACAATGGGGTATTTGTTGATTTACAGTGTACTTGACAGCAGGATAACAATTCTGTTGCAGCGGATTGACTCAAGTTCTCAGTAAATCTCAAGGTTCACTTGTAACCGCTGAACAGAGTCGTTATCCTGCTTGGTTCACAGGTTGTGGCGGTAGTTTAAAGTGTGTCAGTTGGCATCAAAGTTAGATTAATACGAAGTCGTTCAGTCGGTGTGCTGAAGTAATCTGTTAGCATTCATCATTAAGTCCCAGCGATCGCATTCAATTCTTGCAGGAACGAGGGGCGATCGCATTCGATACTTTTGAGATGAGGGGCGATCGCACTGAAACTTTTGGGGACGAGGGGCGATCGCCATTACAACCTAAGTATCAGAGAGGATCGATCCCGGTGTTGGAAAAGTGTGGAAGTGGGAAATTGGTGCAGTTTAACATTGTGGCACAGCAGGCATTACGGTACAGCAGGTGACGGTGCAGCAGGCGACAAAGCAGACCTGGGCGCTCAGTTTGAGGCTGTTTAGCGATCGCTGATTCTGCAACGGCATCTTGATGTGCCTCTCATGATTTTGAGTGGCGTAGTCTTGGTGTGTACAGTCTAGAGCGGAGGAACACAGTTTGGATGTTTATATATTTTTTGCATCCATAGATTTTTCTCTGCACCATTACGGTTAACTTGTAATTTATCCTCAACGCACTGGTATAGATAGGACACAAGGATCGAAATTTATCTTTATGTAGTCTAGGGCACAGATTTACTTCCTCTACCTTGGTGGAATCATTGAGTAATTACTTCTTGGTTTTGTTGCACCTGCCTGCGCTTCTAGATTAGCTAACAGACAAGTTTTGCTGCATCTGCCGCTCTTGAACCCAAAACGCCTAACAAAGCTTTTTAGGGTTCGCTAAACCTAGAGAATGCGATTCAGTCGGATTCCGTAATGCTGTGTATTATGGTTCCTTATCTTGTATTATTTTTTCATTCAAGTTTTGACTCGTAAGAGCCAAACGTTATTTCACCCAGTTCAAGGAACGTTCACCCATGTCTAGATCCCTTCTCAAAAAAAGAAGTAGACGGCGATCGCTGATTGATTTGCATACAGTCTCTGACAATGTGCAATCGGTTTTCAAGAACCCTCAGCTTCTCACCAAACTATCGCCCAGCTGGCAAGCTTGCATTCCCTTAGCAGCCCTAATTATTTTGGTTGCAGGCACCGCTGCCTTTGCTCAAGATGCGCCTACGCTAGAGTCGTTGAGTGCCGCCACTTCTGATTTGAAGGTCGGTATCGACACCATGTGGGTGATGGTAGCTGCCATGCTGGTGTTCTTTATGAACGCGGGCTTTTGCATGTTAGAAACGGGCTTTTGTCGCCAAAAGAACGCGGTCAACGTGCTCTCTAAAAACCTGATTGTATTTGCCCTGTCGTCTATCGCCTTTTGGGTGATTGGCTGGGGGTTGATGTTTGGCAACGGCAATCCATTTTTTGGCACTGAAGGTCTATTTTTATTGTCTGGTGCAGACAATAGCCCCGCAACCGGGGACGCTTACGTAGGAGCCTACAGCGCCATTAGCTGGACAGGCGTTCCCTTGTTTGCTAAGTTCTTCTTCCAACTGGTGTTCGCTGGAACTGCTGCCACGATTGTGTCGGGTGCAGTGGCCGAGCGGATTAAGTTTGTTGACTTCTTGATTTTCAGCTTGCTGCTAGTTGGCATCGCCTATCCCATTACTGGGCATATGGTTTGGGGTGGCGGTCTGTTGCAAGCAGCTGGATTCTGGGATTTTGCTGGTTCTACCGTAGTTCACGCGGTAGGCGGTTGGGCGGCGCTGATGGGGGCTGCGTTTCTCGGCCCTCGGCTAGGTAAATATAGCGCCGACGGCACGCCCAACGCGCTGCCCGGTCACAACATGAGCATCGCCACCTTGGGATGTTTGATCTTGTGGCTGGGTTGGTTTGGGTTTAACCCCGGTTCGACCATGGGTGTAGGCAATGGGTCTTTAATTGCTCACATTGCGCTAACAACCAACACAGCGGGTGCATTTGGTGGCGTTGCCGCTACCATCACGGCATGGATACTGTCAGTCAAGCCCGATTTGTCGATGATCATCAA
>ENA-ORBV01008479-ORBV01008479.1-microbial-mat-metagenome-genome-assembly--contig:-NODE-8479-length-17260-cov-6.223418_pt1 | contig 17260 bp, 16 predicted proteins | sample MGYA00237777_ERZ505514 | MGnify/ENA primary metagenome ERZ505514 (study PRJEB26160, sample SAMN06269048) | microbial mat metagenome | isolation source: Oligotrophic lake microbial mat | place...
CAGGAGCGCAAGGCGGCACTCGCCGACAGTGTGTACAGCGGCGCCGCCGGGCGCAAGCAGCCCTTGTTTACGGAAAGCGATCTGGCGGAGCTATTGCGGCCGATGTCGGCGGGGTGATCCGAGGGTGCGCCTGGGAGTCCGCGACTGACATGGAATCAACCTATTTTCCTCAGTTGCCCACTCGCAATGGCTGTCAGGCCCGCGGCTTGATCGGAGTTCCGGGGAACTCTTTGGCAGGGATTCTGGTGGCTGGCCCTCGCCGGTGCTGCTGACGGTCCATATTGATCGCCATGCCAAACTACGCAAGTCTGAGTCAAGCCCCCGTTGTGGAGGCGATCATAGAGATCAAGGCTCGGATGGCCCGGCCAGTGGGGACGGATGTCTATGCTGCCTTTCAGGACCGATTAGAGGGGAAATACCCCAGGGCTCAGCAGATCAGGTTTGTTGCCTCGCATTTGCATTTCAACGCTGATGCCGCCGTTACAAACGATGTTTCACATTCAGTCGTCGGATTGCGCCAGCTACGCACCCATCAGGGACGTAGCGGCGAAAGCTGCGGAATACATCGCACGGCTGGCCGCCCTCTTTCATCTGCTGGATCACTATTGCGTGAGACCAAAACTTAATCGATCTGTTACCCCCAAAGTTACCCCCATGACGAAAGGCTACTGGGCTTCGAGTGCTGAATCGGGCCATCGAAACTCGGGACTACGACATTGTCCGGGACCGGTTTGTGTTGACAACTGCTATACACCATCGTAGGATTCGTATATCTTTTGTGTGTACGAACGGGGGGAGTCTTATGCGGGATGCCGCCATCAACCTACGGGCACGTCCAGAGCAGCGGGACCTCATCGATCAGGCTGCGCAGTTGCTCGGCAAGAACCGGTCCGACTTCATGCTCGAAGCCGCCTGCAACAAGGCGCAGGCGGTGCTGCTTGATCAGATATTTTTCAAGTTGGATGCCGAGAGGTTCCGGCAGTTCACCGAGCTGCTGGACGCGCCGCCCAATCCCAATCCGGGGCTCGAGCGCCTCATGGCGGTCGAGACACCTTGGGGCAAGATGTCCGCGAAGGCTTGAGCTTGCTGCTCGGATCGCCGGAGCCCTTGGCGGCTTCACATCGACTGGATGGCTTCGACTGCGGCGAGGCCGTGCTCGATGACTGGCTCAAGCGCAGGGCATTGGCCAACCAGTCAAGCGGGGCGAGTCGGACCTTTGTCCTCGCCGATCAGGAAGGTTTTGTCTGCGGCTACTACGCCATGGCCGCTGGCGCCGTTTCGCACCAGCTCGCAACGAGCGGCGTGCGACGCAACATGCCTGATCCGGTTCCTGTCATGGTTCTCGCCCGCCTCGCGATCAACCGCAGGGCACAGGGCCAACATCTGGGAGCCTCGCTGTTGCAGGACGCTGTCAATCGCGCAGTGTCCGTATCTCAAAACGCCGGCGTTCGAGCCCTTCTCGTGCATGCCCTTCACGAGAAGGCGAAACAGTTCTACGAGCACTACGGGTTTCAGCCCTCCCCGACGCATCCGATGACACTCATGCTGCGCTTGAGCAGCGTGAAGACTTGACGCCTACCCCCTTGCTACCCTTGCTACTTCTGAGGGGCTACGAAGCGCGCGGGATTACCCGATGTCGAGGCGGCTTTCAGGTCAGGTGGCGGAGCTGCGGCTGCTCAGTGCGTTCGGCCAGGCCCAAACTTCCCCCAAACGTCCCAGACGCAACACCTCTGAGCGGGTGAGCCAGTCAAAGTGGGCCCGAAAACATGCCGTTTGAAAATCTTACTCCCTGCACGGCGGTTGGACGGTGCTGCGACAGGCGCGCGGTGAGCTGCGCGAAGGCACTGGCGCACCCACACAAGGGCCGCCACGCCAAACGACCCGAAAGACGCCCGAGGAGTTGCCCTTCTGAAGCATCGATGGATCTGACTCGCGGCTGCGTGGGGCATTGCCGCGGCTGCCACGCTCGGCGCGCTCTTCATCGGCGAGGTCATGGGCATGACGCCTTTTGCCAACGACCGGCGCGGTGTTGTGTATGCGCTGTCGCTGGCGCTGGGCAGCGCGGCAGTGGCCGGCCGGGTGACGAAGTGATTCAGCGGGCCAGCTTGTGTCTGACCTCCATGGCACGGTTCGCCTGTTTTCAAGCGATCGCACAGGTGGAGGGCTCAGCGCTGCATGATCCGCGCGCCCATAGCCCTCAATGCCGGCACGGCATGCGATATGGACGCAGCCCGATCCAGAAGTCATGGCTAGACTCCATCGCTGTACCGGCAACCGGCGAACAAGGACGCGACGCCATGACTTCGACCCCCCAGTCTTCGACGCTTTTCCGCCGCGCTGCTGCAGTGGCTTTGACGTCGATGTGGCTGCTGGTTTCGCCGGCTGCGACCGCGCAGCTGTTTCAGCTGGAGGAACCCGCATTCGAGACTCTCAAGAAGGCTTCTGAGTTCGAGCTGCGTAACTACCGGCCCATGGTTGTTGCGGAAGTGCTTGTGCAGGGCGACGTTGCCACCGCGGGCAAGGAAGGCGCTCGCTTGGTCAAGGACTACATATTCCGCCAGGGTGCCAACGAACCCACTGACACCGATAAGAATGGCAAGAAAATCTCCATGACCGTCCCTGTCACCATGGAAAAGACGCCAGAGAAAATTTCCATGACGGTGCCGGTCACGATGGAGTCAAGCGCCGGGTCCCGCGATCGGCTGCATTTCGTCATGCCTTCGAAGTACACCCTGCAGACCTTGCCCAAGCCGATGGATCCGCGCGTGACCCTGCGCGAGATTCCGGCACAGAAGGTAGCGGTCGTGCGTTTCTCCAAGTTCAGCACCGAAGCCACGATTGCAGCGCAAACCGCCCTGCTGCAGAGTTGGATGGCAGAGCAAGGTCTCAAGGCGGCGGGAAAGCCCCAGTTTGCCCGCTACGACCCGCCGTTTGTTCCGCCACTGCTGCGCCGCAGCGAGATACTGATCGCAGTAGAGTAGACGCTGAGAGGTTCAGTGCAGCGCCGATGATGCTGGTGCACCTGTCCGCGCCGCAAGCCATGAACGCATCGGCCTGTTCTCGGCAGCGCGCGAGCACTTGCGGCGGTAGCATGCGGATCGCGCGCCAGATCAGGCCCGGCAACAGCAGCACATCGTCCAGATAGCCAATGACCGGGATGAAATCCGGGATGAGGTCGATGGGGCTGAGGAGGAGGTATCCACCCATGCCGATCAAGAGTTACAAGTGCAAGGATACCGAGGCATTATTTTCCGGGTACCACGTTCGTTGCTGGGTCAACATCAAGCGACCTGCACTGCGCAAACTGGAGCAACTTGACTGGTCGGCGGTATTGAACAATCTGCGCGTGCCACCAGGCAGTCGGTGATTCATCATGCCCACTCTTGCACCCGTGTCCCCTGGCGATTGCGCGCGCAACGATGGGCAACGCACTCTCGCAAATTTCCCGCTGCACTTTGCTGGCAGCGTGAGCGCAGGCCGCCGCACATCTCTGCGCGGGCACTTGGCAGACGATGTTTGGCGTCGCCGGATCGATGGGTTTCACACCGGCCGGCTGTCGCGCCAGCGGTAATACGCCACCGAGGGCGCCAGGAACCAGGGGTTGCCGGTGTACAGGGGCCGCGTCTCGAAGGCCAGCCCGTCGAGTGCCGTGGCGCCCTCATTCAGCCCCAGCACCTGTTGGCCCAGGCGCATGCCGAAGTAGCTGGAGGTCCCCACGCCGGCGCCACAGTAGCCCATGGCATAGTGCATGCCGTCGTGCTGGCCCACATGCATCAGTTCATCGAAGGTATAGGCGACAAACCCGCACCACGAGTGGCTGATGCGCGTGTTCTCCAGGTCGGGGAACAGCTGCACCAGGTCGGCGTGCAGCTTCGGGCCGCTGATGCGCGGATCGGTCTCCCGGTGCGACACACGCCCGCCAAACAGGACGCTGCGCCGGTCGGGCGAGGACCGGTAGTAGTACACCACCTTGCGCGTATCGCTCACGATGCGGTTGGTCGGAAACAGGCGGTCCATCAGTGCCTGCGGCAAGGGCTCGGTCGCGATCATGTAGCTGCCGATCGGGATGACGCGGCGCTGCAACCAGGGCGTCAGCTTGCCGGTGTAGCCGTTGGTGGCGATCACGACGTTGCGCGCCAGCACCGTGCCTTTCGGCGTCGACAGTCGGAACAGTGCGCCTTCGCGTGTGATGGCTTGCACCGGGCAGCGGGCCACCACCTGCGCACCCGCCGACAACACACGTTCCAGCAGGCCCTGGTGGTAACGCGCCGGATGCACCGAACAGTGCTGCGTGTAGACCACCCCGCCCCAGTACAGATCGGAGCCCAGTTCCTGGCGTTGTTCGGCGCGGGACACGGCGAACGCGTCGACCTCCAGCCCCTTGGGTTGGGATGTGATCCTGGCCGTCAGGGCTTCGTATTGCGCCGCGTTGTGCGCGGCATGAAAGCGCCCGACCTGGCCGAAGTTGCAGTCGATGCCCTCGGTGCGCACGAATTCGGCGATCCAGGCCAGCGAGCGCTGCCCTTCCTTCAGGATGTCGAAGGCGCGTTGCGGGCCGTGGCGACGCGCCAGTTGGTCGAACGTGGGTTTGATGCTGGTGGAGACCTGGCCGCCATTGCGGCTGCTGCAGCCCCAGCCGGCATCTTCGGCGTCGAACACCAGCGTCGAGCGCCCGCCGCGTGCGGTCTGCAGCGCGGCATGCAGGCCGGTGTAACCGGCACCCACCACCGCGACGTCAATGGTCGGCGGCAGCGGAGCATCTGGCAGATGGGGGCGGGGCACGTCGTCCCACCAGTACGGGGCCAGTGTGCAGCCATCCATCAGTTCGGAGTTGTTCATGGGGTGTCAGTAGCTGGCGGGTCGCAGCAGCATGTCGGCGCCCTTTTCGGCCAGCATGAGGGTGGGGGCATTGGTATTGCCCGAGGTGAGGGTGGGAAAAACCGAGGCGTCGATCACACGCAGGCCCGTCACGCCGTGCACGCGCAATTGGTGGTCGACCACCGCCTGGTGAGGGTCCGGCCCCATGCGGCAGGTGCTGACCGGGTGGAACACGGTCGACGCACGCTGCGCGATGTCGTCCATCAGGTGCTGTTCCGTCTGGACCGACGGCCCGGGCAGGATCTCGCGGTCGATCACTTCCCGCAGGGCCGGCGCGTCCGCCAGTGTGCGCAGGAACCGGGTCGCCTCCAGCAGTTCATCCCGGTCGTGTTGGGTGGCCAGCGAGTTGGGCACGATGCGTGGCGCCAGTGACGGGTCGCGGCCCCGCAGCGCCAGGAAACCACGGCTGTCTGGCCGGCAGGGCTGCGCGCTCAGGGAGAACCCGGCAAAGGTGTCGGGTTGGGTCAATGCACGTTTACCCGGTACGGCGCGCATATAGCTCAGCGGCGAAAAATACAACTGCATGTTCGGGTGCGCCAGTCCTGCGCGTGAGTGGAAGAACCCGCCGCCCTGGTTGATGCTGAGCGCCAGCGGGCCGCGCCGCTGCGCCAGATAACGCATGCCGGCCCACAACTTGCCGCGCCAGGTGCCGAGCTCGGCGTTCAGCGTTGGCACGCGCGAGCGGTAGACATGGTCGATGCACAGGTGGTCCTGCAGATGCTGGCCCACCGCCGGGCTGTCTGCCAGCACAGGAACACCCAGCGCCTGCAGCGCATCGCCGGGGCCCACGCCCGAGAGCTGCAGGATCTGTGGCGAGTTGATCGCGCCGCCCGCAAGCACCACCTCACGCCGGGCGCGGCAGCGCCTTTCCTGCCCGTTCTGCAGGTAGGCAACGCCCGAGGCGCGCAGGCCATCGAACAGCACCCGCGTCACGTGCGCGCTGGTTTCCAGGCGCAGGTTGTTGCGCGCAAGGGCCGGGCGCAGGTAGGCGGTGCTGGCCGATTCGCGCCATCCGTTGCGGGTGGTGATCTGGTTGATCGCGACGCCCTCGTTCGATGCGCCGTTGATGTCGTCATTGCGCGTCAGCCCCAGCTGTTCGCCGGCACGCAGGAAGGTCTCGCACAGCGGGTGGACGTCTGCGCGCACGTCGCTCACATGCACCGGCCCGCCCACGCCGCGCAGCGCACTGGGGCCGTGCGCGCTGTCCTCCATCTTCATGAAATAGGGCAGCACGTCGCTCCAGCCCCAGCCCGGATTGCCCAATGCGGCCCAGTCGTCGAAATCACGCGGCTGCCCGCGCACGAACACCATGGCGTTGATGCTGCTCGAGCCGCCCAGCACCTTGCCGCGCGGCCAATACCCCTGGCGGCCCGCCAGCGCCGGGTCGGGCTCGGTGCGGTACATCCAGTTCACGCCCGGGTTGTAGAACGACATGCCGTAACCAATCGGCGTGCGCAGCCAAAAGCGGGCGTCGCTGCCGCCGGCCTCGAGAAGCAGCACGGTAAAGCGGCCGCAGGCCGTGAGCCGGTTGGCGAGTACACAACCCGCGGATCCGGCGCCCACCACGATGAAATCAAACTCGGTCACGACGGGTCCAGGCTGTCCACAGCGGCCGAGCTTCCCACAGACAACGGCCTGGCGCACAGGTCCGTTTTGGAACAATTGTCAAACCACCGCCACCCTGCCCCGGGACTTGCGCGCGGCCGAAGGAGCCAGCCGGCTTTCGAGCAGCTGCGCCAGCACCTCGGTGCCGGCGTCGATCAGCTTGGGCGACACACCGCCAAAGCCCAGCACCAGGCCGTTGACATTCACCGCAGACATGGCAAAGCGGCCGATCGGCGAGGCTGTGACCTGGTGCTGATCGGCATCTCGCGAGATGGCCACCTCCGAGATCGCCGCCGCCAGATGGCCGATCGTGTGCAGCCCGCTGTGGGTGGGCACGACGTCCAGCAGGCCGGCCAGGCGCCGGCCTGCTGCCGACAGCAGCGCCTCGTGCCGTTCCAGATAGACATGGCGCATGCGCCGAACATGCGCCGAGAAGTGCCCCTCGTCGATAAACTCGGCCACCACCCCCTGCGTGTGCGACGCCACGCCCTGCAGATATTTGCTCATGATGGCCCGGAAGGTGTCCACCAGCGCCGGCGGCGCCAGCAGATAACCCAGACGCAGCGCCGGGAACAGCGACTTGCTGAAGGTGCCGACATAGATCACCACGCCGGTGGTGTCCACGCTCTTGAGCGTGGGCGGCGGCCGGCCACCGAAGAAGAATTCACCGTCGTAGTCGTCCTCGATCACCCAGGCACCGGCCTGTTCGGCTGCATGCAGCAGCGCAAAGCGCCGCTCCAGGCTCATCACGCAGCCCAGTGGTTGCTGGTGCGACGGGGTGACGAAGGCGAGCCGGAACTGCGGGCTCAGGCGCAGGCCTTCGTCCACCCGCAGGCCTTCGTCATCCACCGGCACCGGCACCAGGTCGGCGCCGCAGGCGATCAGGCTGTTGCGCGCGCCGATCGCGCCGGGGTTCTCGAACCACACTTTTTCACCCGGGTTGAGCAGGGTCGAGCCGATCAGGTGAAACGCCTGTTGCGCGCCGCCGACGATGAATAGCTGATCCGGGTCGCAGGAGATGCCGCGATTCGCGCGCAGGTGCGCGGCCAGGGCGCGGCGCAATTGCGGCGAGCCGTTCGGGTCGCCATAGCCCATGATGTCGTCGCGTGAGCCGCGCAAATACTTGGCCGACAGGCGCGCCCACTGCGCCATCGGGAACACGTCGAAAGCCGGCAGTGCGGTGGTGAATGCGCGTGGCAGGTGCGGCAACCGCTGGCGGTCGCCAAAGCGGCTCATCGCCTGCGCCATGAGGTGTGACAACCTGGGCGCAACGCGCACCACCGATGCCACATCGGGTTGGGGTGGCTTGGGCCGGCTCGAAGCCAGCACCTGGCTGACAAAGGTGCCCGAGCCGGTGTGCGACTCCACCAGGCCCTCGGCCACCAGGCGGTCGAACACCTCGATGATGGTGGTGCGCGACAGTCCCAGTTCGCGCGCCAGCGTGCGGCTCGCGGGCAGTCGCTCGCCAGCCCGAAAACCGCCACCCAGAATCATTTCACGCAGGGCCACGCACAGCTGGGTGCTCACCGGCTGGTGCGCATTGCGGTCGATCTTGATCGCCAACAACAGGGAACCACCGGCACGTTTGACCATCACTTTTTCCGTTGAGGTGTGTGCAAATAATGGTATCACCCATTGTTCAAAATGGACCTGTAGGGCAATCCAGTTTGGCGGGATCATGCGGGTATTCATCGACCACCGCGGGCCGCGCCAGCACCATGAAGATCCACCGCATCGAGACTTTCGCCAACGAATTCGTCGGCTTCGTGCGCGTCACCACCGAGGACGGCGCGCAGGGCTGGGGCCAGGTGTCGACCTACAACGCCGACATCACGGTCCAGGTGCTGCACCGGCAGGTGGCGCCCTGGTCGCTGGGCCAGAGCGCCATGGACATCGACACCCTGATGGACCGCGTCGGCGAGAAAGAGCACAAGTTCCCCTCCTCCTATCTGTACCGCGCCATGTGCGGCCTCGACACCGCCCTGTGGGACCTGCGTGGCAGGCGCGAGGGCAAACGCGTAGCCGAGCTGCTGGGTGGCACGGCGCGGCCGCTCCGTGCCTATGCCTCGTCGATGAAACGCGACATCACACCGACCGACGAGGCGAAGCGCCTGGTGGCGCTGCGTGACCAGTGGGGTTTCGATGCCTTCAAGTTTCGCGTCGGTTCCGAATGCGGCCACGATGTGGACGAGTGGCCCGGCCGCACCGAGGAGATCGTTCCTGCCATACGCCGTGCCTTGGGGGGGGGCGTAGAACTGATGGTAGACGCCAACAGCTGTTATTCCCCGAAACGCGCGATCGAGGTCGGGCGGATGCTGCAGGACAACGCGGTGTGCCATTTCGAGGAGCCCTGTCCCTATTGGGAACTAGAGCAGACGCGCGAGGTGCGCGAGGCGCTCGACCTCGATGTCACCGGGGGCGAGCAGGACTGCTACCTGCCGATGTGGAAACACATGATCGCGATGCACGCGGTCGACATCGTGCAACCCGATGTGTGCTACGTAGGTGGCATGGCGCGTTCGATGCGCGTGGCGAAGATGGCGCACGCGGCGGGCCTGCCGTGCACGCCGCACAGTGCCAATCTGTCCATGGTCACGCTGTTCACGATGCACCTGTTGTGCGCCGTTCCCAACCCCGGCAAGTACCTGGAACTCTCGATCGAGGGGCCGGACTACTACCCCTGGCAAGAGGGCCTGTTCGTAGAGTCGCCCTACCAGGTGGTCGACGGCAAGGTCCGCCTGCCGGATGCCCCTGGTTGGGGCGTGGAGATCAGCCCGGCCTGGCTGGAGCGCGCCAGGCACCAGGTCAGCGAGCGCCCATGAACGCTGCGGGGCCACGATGACGATTCCCCCAGCTATTGACGCCCTGCAGGCACTGGTCCGGGAAGCGCAAGCAACCGGCACCCTGGCCGGCCTGCCGGACACACACCTGATCGCCGGCATGGCGCGCGCGTCGGTCAGCGGCGCCCGGATGGAAACCTTGGACCCGGGAACCGGCCGCGCCTTCGCTGTATTCGCCGCCGGCGATGCCGACGACGTCGACCTTGCCGTGATGGCCGCGCAGGCGGCCCTGCGCGGCCCTTGGCGCGACACCACCCCGGCCCAGCGCGGGCGCATCCTGCACCGGGTAGCCCAGCTGATCCGCGCCAATGCCGACCGCCTGGCCGTGGTCGAATGCCTGGACTCCGGCAAGCGCCTGTCCGAGGCGCAGGGCGACGTGGCCGGCGCGGCCGGCTGCTTCGAGTACTACGCTGGCGCCTGCGACAAGCACGAAGGCAGCAGCATTCCGCTGGGCCCCGACTACCTGGCCTACACGCTGAACGAGCCAGTAGGCGTCACGGCCCACATCATTCCCTGGAACTACCCGCTGTCGACGGCCGCACGTGGCATCGCACCGGCGCTGGCGGCCGGCTGCACGGTGGTGGCGAAACCGGCTGAGCAGACCCCCTTGACAGCCCTGATGCTCGGCGATCTCTGCCTGCAGGCCGGTCTGCCGCCGGGCGTGTGCAACGTGGTCACCGGCACCGGTGCCGAAGCCGGCGCCGCCCTGGTGCGCCACGCGGGCGTCCAGCACATCAGTTTTACCGGCTCGGTCACCACCGGCATTCACGTGATGCAGGCTGCCGCCCCCCACATCACGCGGCTGGTGCTCGAACTCGGCGGCAAGTCGCCGGTGGTGGTGCTGGCCGACTGCGACCTGCCGGCTGCGGTGGAGAGCGTGCTCGGGGCTATCTTCGAGAACGCGGGGCAGATCTGTTCTGCCGGCGCGCGCCTGGTGATCGCGCGCAGCATCCGCGAGGAGTTCGTGCAGCGCGTGGTGGAGCGTGCCCGCGCCATGACACTGGGCCATGGTCTGCGCGACCCGGGCATGGGCCCGGTGAGCTCCGAGGCCCACCTGCGCAGAGTCGCTGGATATGTCGACCGGGCGCGGCAGCGCGGCGTCGAGGTGCTGTGTGGTGGCAAGGTCGCGTGCGATCCGCAGAACGGGCAGGGCTGGTTCTTCGAGCCCACGGTGCTTGATGGCCTGCAGCCGTCAGATGAGGCTGTGCAGGAGGAGATCTTCGGGCCGGTGTTGTGTGTGCAGCCTTTCGATGACCTGGATGAGGCGCTGGCGCTGGCCAATGGCACACGCTTTGGCCTGGTGGCCGGTGTGTTCACGCGCGACTTCGGTGCGGCGCACCGCCTGGCACGCGACATCGACGCGGGTCAGGTGTTCATCAACGAGTATTTCGCAGGCGGCATCTCGGTACCGTTCGGCGGCAACAAATCGTCAGGGTTCGGGCGCGAAAAAGGCCTGGAAGCCCTTCGCAGCTATGCCAAGATCAAGAGCGTTGCGGCGCGCATCGCCCAGGGCTGAGGCGGGTGGCTAGTGGTATGGCGATGTTTCGAGAATGGCCCTAGTGCGAATACCACCCGATTTCTACAGTGGTGTTGCAGGAGACGAGCCGTTCCAAACCGGACAGGGTCAGTGGTGGTGTTATCAAACAGGAGTATTGCAATGATGATCAAGCGTTTCAAGAACCGTTTCGTGGCGCTGGCCGCGTTGGCGGTGGCGGTGGGTTTTGTTGGCAATGCTGCCGCCCAATTGACCGTCGTGTCCTTTGGTGGCTCCTACCAGGAGGCGCAAAGCAAGGCCCTGTTCGTACCGGCGGCCAAAGCCATCGGCATCACGATCAAGGAAGAAACCTACACCGGTATTGCTGCCGTGGCGCTGCAGGTCAAAGCCGGCGCGGTGACCTGGGACGTGGTGACCAGCGGTTCTGGCGGAGCTGCGCGCTCCGGCGCCGAAGGCATGCTGGAGCCGCTCGACTACAAGATGATCGACGTATCCAATTTCGTTCCTGGCTCGGCCCAGCCTTTCTATGTCTGCGGCGACGTGTTCTCCACGGTGCTGGCCTGGAACACCAAGACCTACGGTGACAAGGGTCCGCAAAGCTGGGCCGATTTCTGGGACGTCAAGAAATTCCCGGGGAAGCGGTCGTATCGCAAGGGCGGAGAGGGTGTTTTGGAGCCGGCGCTGATGGCCGACGGCGTGCCCGCCAACAAGGTGTATGAGGTGTTGTCGGCACCTGGCGGCATTGAGCGTGCCATCAAGAAGATCAAAGAGCTCAAGCCCCATGTGGCTGTCTGGTGGTCTTCCGGCGCGCAACACGCACAACTGATGAAGGACGGCGAGGTCGACATGGTCACCGGCTGGAATGGCCGCTTCGACGTGGCTGCCAAAGATGGTGCCAAGGTGGCCTACACCTTCAACCAGGGGCTGGCCGACTACGACTGTTATGCCATTCCCAAGGGCGCACCCAACAAGGCCAACGCCATGAAGTTCCTGAGCGAGATCAGCAAGGCGCCCTACCAGGCCGAGTTCACCAAGTACATCACCTACGGCCCGACCAACAAGAAGGCCTTTGAGGGCAATGCGATTCCCGCAGCCTATGCCAAGCTGCTTCCGTCCCACCCCGACAACCAGGCCAAGCAGTTGCCGATCGATCAAGGCTGGTACATCAAGAACGGGGCCCGCGCGTCGGCACTGTTCCAGGACATGCTGACCGAATAAGCCCTCGGCCGGCCCCCTGTTGTGAGCACCGCACGGCCACCGGAAGGTGCTCGCACCGCAGCACGCAGTGCGAAGGTACTCCAGTGAGCGCCGCGCCGGGCCGCCCCAAGCAAGGTCGCACCGCAGCACGCAGTGCGAAGGTACTCCAGTGAGCGCCGCGCCGGGCCGCCCCAAGCAAGCTCGCACCGCAGCACGCAGTGCGGAGGTACTCCAGTGAGCGCCGCGTCACTGCCGATCAGCATCGCACAGGTCACCAAAACCTATGGCAAGACCTTTGCGCTGGACCATGTGGATCTGGAGATCCGCAGTGGCGAATTCCTGACCCTGCTGGGCCCCTCGGGCTCGGGCAAGACCACCTTGCTGACCGTTCTGGCAGGTTTCACCCGGCCGGACGGCGGCAGCCTGAAGTTCGGCGACACCGAAATGATCACCGTGCCGCCGCACAAGCGCCATGTGGGCATGGTGTTCCAGAACTACGCCCTGTTTCCGCACATGAGCGTGGCCGACAACGTCGGTTTTCCACTCAAGCTGCGCGGCGTCAAGCCAGCGGAGATCGCGCAACGCACCGAGCGTGCCCTTGAGATGGTGCGTCTGGGCGGTTATGGCACGCGGGGTGTCGACCAGCTGTCTGGTGGGCAGCGCCAGCGCGTCGCACTGGCGCGCGCCATGGTGTTCGAGCCGCGCATCATGCTGATGGACGAGCCCCTGTCGGCGCTGGACAAGCAGCTGCGTGAACACATGCAGATCGAGCTGCGCCAGTTGCACGACAAGCTGGGCATGACCACCGTCTATGTGACACACGACCAGCGCGAGGCGCTGACCATGTCGGACCGCATCGCCGTGATCAACGGCGGGCGCATCATGCAGCTCGATACACCGCGGGCTCTCTATGAGCGTCCGAAGAACCGTTTTGTGGCCGAGTTCATCGGTGAATCCACCTTCTTGCCGGTACGGGTCCACGGTGGCTGCGTCACCCTGGGCGACCAAACGCTGCGCACCGCCGTGCCGCCGCCGGCCGACGGCCCGCAGCTGCTGATGCTGCGCCCGGAGCGCCTGCGCCTGCTGGGCAGCAGCGAAGCGGTGGACAACGCCTGCAACACCATCGAGGCCACGCTGGTGGCCACGGTGTACCAGGGCGACAGTTCACTGTTCCGGATGGCGCTGGCCGATGGCACGCCGCTCGACGTACGCGGGGACTCTGCCGTGGCGCTGGAGCCCGGTACGCGGCTGCGCCTGGCGGTCAGCATCGAAGACACGGTACTGCTCGCCCTGGAGCCGGTCGCGTGAGCGGCGCAGCCAGCAAAGCCAGGGTCCCGCCTTGACCGCACTGCCCAACACACGCGAACTGCGCCGCAGCGCCCTGTTCGAGCGGCTGGGCCTGATCGGGCTGGTGGCGCCGGCCCTTTTGCTGATCCTGGTCACGATGGTTTTACCGGTGGGCTGGTTGTTTTATCTGTCGGTGCTGTCCGACTCCGGCGCGTTCAGCCTGGAGCACTACCAGCGCATGTGGGAGCACCCGTCCTACGGCCGCACTTTCTGGACCACCTTCCAGGTCAGTTTTCTGACCACCGCCCTCTGCATCCTGCTGGGTTACCCGCTGTGCTACTTCCTGTCGGAGATCCCAAAACGCGCCGCCAACCTGTGCATGATCGCGGTCCTGCTGCCTCTGTGGACCTCGCTGCTGGTGCGCACCTATGCCTGGCTGGTGCTGCTGCAGCGACGCGGTTTGATCAACAACTGGGGCATCGAGCTGGGCCTGTGGGACGAACCGCTGGCGCTGGTGCACAACCTTACCGGTACGCTGATCGGCACGGTGCATGTGATGTTGCCGTTTCTGGTGCTGCCGCTGTATTCGTCCATGCGGGCCATCGACCGCAATTACCTGCGCGCAGCCGCCAACCTGGGCGCTGGCCCGTTGCGCAGCTTCTGGCTGGTGTTCTTCCCGCTGGCGATGCCGGGGCTGGTGACCGGCGCCCTGATCGTCTTCATCCTGTGCCTGGGGTTCTACGTCACTCCGGCCGTGCTGGGCGGCGGCAAGGTGATCATGGTGTCGAGCCGCATCGCCAACGACATCGAGATTTTTTTCAACTGGGGGGCGGCCAGCGCACTCGGCGTGGTGCTGCTGGTGCTGACGGTGTTGCTGATGCTGGCCGCGGGCCGGCTGGTGCGCATGGATACCGTGCTGGGCGGGCAGGGCAAATGAAGCGCTGGTTGCAGCAGTCCGCCACCGATACGCAGATCACCCATGGTGCGCGTCTGTGGCTGTACGTGCTGGCCGTCGTGGTGATGGTGCTGCTGGTGCTGCCCACCTTGCTGGTGATACCGATGTCGTTCTCGGCATCCCAATACCTGGAGTTCCCGCCCAGGCAATGGTCCTTGCGCTGGTACCAGAGCTATTTCAGCTCCACATCGTGGATGCAGGCTACCGGCACCTCGCTCAAGGCCGCTCTGATGACCGCGGTGCTGTCCACCCCGCTGGCGACGATGGCCGCCTACGGCCTGCATGCCTCGCGACTGCGTCACGCCAAGTGGCTCACCTTGCTGCTGCTGGCACCGATGGTGGTGCCGGTTATTTTGATCGGCATCGGCGTGTTCTACGCCTACGTCAAGCTCAAGCTGGTGAACAGCATGCTCGGGCTGGTGCTGGCGCACAGCATGCTGGCGATTCCGGTGGTGATGCTGGTGGTGGGCTCGGCCCTGCGCACCTTCGACATGGACCAGGAGCGCGTGGCGCGCAGCCTGGGTGCCTCACCCATCCAGGCCTTCATGCGGGTCACGCTGCCGCAGATCAAGTTCTCGGTCGTCACCGGCGCGGTGCTGGCTTTCCTGACCTCGTTCGACGAGATCATCGTCTCGCTGTTCGTGTCGGGGGGAGCCAACTCCACACTCACGCGTAACATGTTCAACGCCCTGCGCGACCAGGTGGACCCCACCATCGCCGCGATCTCGACCCTGATCGTTGCAGTCACCTCGCTGCTGCTGGTGTTCACCCAGTTCGCCGGGCCCAGGAAAGAGAAATGATCGCCGCACGGTCGCGCCAAGGCGGGCCGCCCGCTACGGGGCGCCACCCGTTGGGCGCGCCGACGGGCGTGGGGTTGCCATGAAGGCTACCCCGCGCCGTGTGGTGGTGGTCGGGGCCGGCATCGTCGGCATCTGCATCGGTTTGGAGTTGCAAAGACGCCACTGGGCGGTGACGCTGGTCGACCGGCTCGAACCCGGCATGGGCTGCTCTTTCGGCAACGCCGGCATCCTGGCCTCAATGGCCGTGGTGCCGGTGGGTTTGCCCGGCTTTGAGCGCCAGGTGCCACGCATGTTGCTCGACCCCGCCAGCCCGCTGGTGCTGCGCTGGGCATCGTTGCCGCACACGCTGCCGTGGCTGCTGCGGTTTCGCCGCGCAGCCACCCACAAGCAGGTACCCTTGACGGCCGACGCGATGAAGGCGCTGTACGGCACCTCGGTTTATCTGCACCGCGCCTTGGCGCTCGAGGCCGGCGTGCCAGACCTGGTGCGGGGCACACCGGGTCTATATGTGCACCGCAGTGCCAGGGCGATCAATGTGGCCGAGGGGCTGGCCTGGCGCCTGCGTCGCGAGCGGGGTGCCGACATCGAGGTGCTCGACGGCGCCGCTTTGCGAGACGCCGAGCCGGCCCTGTCCGCCCAATACACCCGCGGCGTACGCATGGGGCCGATGGGGTACACCACCAACCCGCTGCGGCTGGCGCAGGCCTATGCGGCCTTGTTTGCCCGGCGTGGCGGCGATATCCTGCGCGCCGATGTGCAGCGATTGCGGCCGACCGGCAATGGCAGTGTAGTGATGGAGACCTCCGCCGGGCCTCTGGCCGCCGACACCGCTGTCGTGGCCGCGGGTGCATGGTCGCGTACACTGGTCGAGGCCCTGGGCCTGGCATTGCCGCTGATCGCCGAGCGCGGGTACCACATGACCTTTGCCGACCCCGGCATCCAACTGCGCCATGTGGTCAGTGAGATCGAGCTGCATTTCGCTGTCACACCGATGGAAATGGGGCTGCGCATCGCCGGCACCGAAGAACTGGGCCTGGCTGACGATCCACCCGCGTGGCGCCGAGCTTCGATCCTCCAGGCGCAGGCCCGGCGCATGTTTCCCGGCGCTCGGCTTGACCAGGGCACGCGCTGGATGGGCCCGCGGCCAGGCCTGCCAGACAGCTTGCCAGCCATCGGTGCGTTACCGGGGCACCCAAATATCTTTGTCGCCGCAGGGCATGGGCATCTGGGCCTGACCGGCGCACCGCACACCGGGCGCATCCTGGCCGCCCTGGTATCGGGCGAGCCGGCGGGTATCGGGTTGGCGCCTTTTGCGCCGAACCGGTTCGGTACCCCTGTTTGACATGCTCGACCGGTCTGTTGCGCCTGGATGGCGCGGCAAGACCCGTAGCGAAAGGACGGCGCCGAAGTGCAGATTCCTGGCCTGCTTGGGCGAGCCGATTTTTCTGGAGCACCTGGTGCGCAAGCCCAGCCACTCGCTGGTGCGTCAGAGCCTTCTGGCCGTGGAGGCGAAGACCGTGACCAACGGTGACGGTTTTGGTGTCGGATGGTACGGTAAGCGGTCTTCGCCAGGCGTCTGCCACGGGGTGATGCCGGCCTGGTCCGACCAGAACCTGCTGGCCCTGTGCGCCAACGTGCGTTCACGGCTGTTTTTTGCGCATGTGCGGGCTGCCACTGGCGGCGGCATCTCGCGCCAGAACTGCCACCCGTTCCAGCACGGGCCCTCCATGTTCATCCACAACGGCCAGATCGGCCGCTTTTCGCAGTTGCGCCGCACGATGGAAACCTGGCTGCCCGATTCCCTCTACGAGCACCGGTTTGGCGGCACCGATTCGGAACTGCTGTTCCTGCTGATCGTCGCGCGGCTGCAGGAAGGCTTGACGGTGCCGGAAGCGGTGCGCTCCGTGCTGGACGCCGTCGTCGCCCTGATGACCGCTCGGGACGTCGATGCACCCCTTCGATTCGCTGCGGCGCTGGCCGACGGCGAGCAGGTCTGGGCGTTCCGGTGGGCCAGTGACGACGCCCCGCCATCCCTCTACCTCAAGCCGCAACGCGGTGGCTGGGCGGTGGCATCCGAACCGCTGGGCGACGATGCCGAGGCCTGGTTAAGCCGAATGGCACTTACTTAAGCGCCTGCCTGTCCCTTCCGTTCGGCCTGAGCTTGTCGAAGGCCTTACGCGGGGCCTCGTCATAAGGCCACTTC
>ENA-ORBV01008482-ORBV01008482.1-microbial-mat-metagenome-genome-assembly--contig:-NODE-8482-length-17256-cov-6.947610_pt1 | contig 17256 bp, 14 predicted proteins | sample MGYA00237777_ERZ505514 | MGnify/ENA primary metagenome ERZ505514 (study PRJEB26160, sample SAMN06269048) | microbial mat metagenome | isolation source: Oligotrophic lake microbial mat | place...
GCTGACCGGGGGCGCCTTTGGTATTGAAGGCAGCATGGTCGTTACTCTGTTAACGACGATCATATGCCTTGCGGTCGGATTTTTGGGATGTCGGAAAAGTTTCAGAGCTGCACACGTCGCAAGCGCAGTGCATTGGAGACGACACCGATTGAACTTAGGCTCATCGCGACCCCGGCGAACATGGGATTGAGCAGCCAACCGGTGAAGGGATAGAGCAATCCGGCTGCGAGGGGGAGCCGGAGTCCGTTGTAGATGAAGGCGAAAAAGAGATTTTGCTTGATGTTGCGCAGGGAGGCGCAACTGAGCCGCACGGCCCGCACCATGGCGGCGAGTGCACCCTTCACCAGCAAAAGACCGGCGTTGTGCATGGCGACATCCGTGCCAGTGCCCATGGCGACGCCAACTTCCGCGGCGGCGAGAGCCGGGGCATCATTGATGCCGTCGCCGGCAAAGACTACGGTTTCTCCCTTCGCCTGATGTTCACGCACGACGCGAAGCCCGAGGGGGTCTGGCCGTGTTTCGTTAGTTATTGGGGACTCCTAAATAATCCAATTCGTTGTTGATCAATGGCATAAGAAATGCATAGTGCTTTGTTACTATGGCATCCCAACAATATACATTTTTCGGTGAACATCAGGCGCTGGAGGCGTTGACTCAATCTGGTGATAGGCTGGTGGAGCTGGATCGCCAGATTGATTGGGCGGCGTTGATTACAGTGGCGGACGGTATTTGGCGTGCGGGTGCCGGGACGAAGGCTGCAGTTGGCCCCAAGCCATGGGCCAGCGAGATCATGCTCCGCGTCCTGATTCTCAAACGGCTGTATAATCTGTCCGACGAGCAGACGGAGTATCAAGTGCGCGACCGGCTGTCATTTCTGCGCTTCGCGCGGCTCGGCCTGGGCGACGCCATTCCGGACAGCCGGACGATCTGGCTGTATGGCGACGTGCTGAGCAAGGCCGATGGCGCGCGCAAACTTTTCAACGCCTTCACGCAGCAACTCCAGGCCAAAGGTCTGTTGCTGAAAGAAGGCGTCATGGTGGACGCGACGTTTGTGGAGGTGCCGCGGCAACGTAATTCTCGGGAGGAGAACGCGCAGGTGAAACAGGGCGAAGTGCCGGCCGCTTGGCCAACTCAGCCGCGCAAACTGGCGCAAAAAGACACCGATGCCCGTTGGGCCAAGAAAGGCGACCAGACGTTTTACGGTTACAAGAATCACGTGAAAGTCGGCGCGAAGTCCAAACTCATCCGCGACTACACCACCACGCCCGCCTCGACGAACGACGGCGTCGTGCTCCCTGTGCTGATCACCGCCGCAGACCGCGACGTGAAACTCCACGCCGACGCGGCCTACACCGGCGCACCCATCGCCGAACACCTCCGCGACACGGGCACGCGCAACTATATCCATGAAAAAGGCACGACCAGCCAGCCGCTCACGGCCACGCAAAAACAGCGGAACCGTCGAAAATCAAAAACTCGGGCGCGGGTCGAACATGTCTTCGCCTTCATGGAGATGTCGCTGGGCAGCATCTATAACCGATGCATCGGGCGCGTTCGCAACGAATATCAAATCGGTATGATGAACCTCTGTTACAACCTTTGCCGCAGCGTGCACTTGCTGCGCTCCGCCACCGCCTGAGGCGCCGACGGCCACCCTTTTCCAGTTAAATCCTTCATCGCCAACGCAGAAAAACCAAACCCACCGCTCCCTTAAATTAACCGAGCCGCCCGGACAGGAGAAATATTGTTCACTTCACCCTGCAAAACCATTTTTAGGAGTTCCCCCAAGCCTTGGAACGTCCCGCGCCGTGTGACGTATAGGAATTCGAAATCAGAAAACTCAACCTAACACCATATGCCAACCTCTTCCTTGCCTTTGAACGTCATGCATAAGTAACATCAAAAATTTAACGGCGTGATCTCACTCGAATCAACTTCTACGGAACATCCAGCCCATGTGCAAAATGGCGCTGCCTTAGACCCACATGTCTCGCAAAAGCTAAGCCTTCTGCCCAAAGTAATAGACCTCTTTGCAGGTGTAGGCGGACTAAGTTTGGGTGCCGCCCGCGCAGGTTTTCATGTCGTTCTCTCTGTTGAAAAAGATAAACATGCGTTGGCGTCGCACAAAAAAAATTTCCCATATTCCCTTCATTCCGGAACAGACATATCAACCCTAGACGGCGAAAGTCTTCTTGAAATTGCCAATCTCAAAAACGGTGAACTCGACGGCCTTATTGGTGGACCGCCATGCCAAGGATTCAGCTCAATTGGACACAGAAACGTCGAAGATTCGCGCAATACGCTTTTCGCAAAATTCTTCTGCTTAGTAGCAGAATCCCGACCCAAATTTTTCGTGGCCGAGAATGTTTTGGGTATTTTGTCGCCCCAGTATGATTCAATTCGTGAATCAGCCCTGAAATGCGTGGGTGATGGCTATAAAATGCTCGCACCGTTCAGAGTTAAGGCCTCTGATTATGGTGCCCCTACCGTTCGTGAGCGCGTTTTCTTTGTAGGAATCAGAGACGATTGCAGCAACCACGATATAGATATTAGAATATCTGCCCCTCCTACGAACATAAAGGCCGTAACTGTAAAAGAGGCACTTAAAGGATTGCCGCGAATTCGTTCTACTTGGATTGAGGAGCATCAAGGCTGGCGAAAGCTAACCAGCACACCAGAAGGCGAATTCGGAGAATATAGTAAGCATAGAATCCCTTTGGGCGTTGGTGACCTTAGCGGAATAACCTCATACAAAAACGATTCGCTTGTCTCCGGTTGTTTAGGGACCGAGCATTCCGACGAGGTGAAAATGCGTTACGGTAATCTAAAGCCAGGTGAACGAGACTCGGTGTCGCGGTCTGTAAGGTTGGTCGCAGACGGTTTTTGCCCAACTCTCCGCGCCGGCACCGGCCCAGAGCGAGGTAGCTACCAAGCTGTCCGCCCCATTCATCACAACTCCCCACGAGTTATTACACCTAGGGAAGCCGCACGACTTCAGGGATTTCCAGATTGGTTCCAATTTGCCCCGAGTAAATGGCACAGCTTCAGACAAATCGGCAACAGCGTTTCGCCGATTGTTTCGGAAGCAATTTTATCAAGAGCGAAAGACCTTATAACTATTTCCACATGAAAAAAGTCACAGGCACTTCCATCAAACAAGTTGATGCCAATCCAGGCAAGGCATTCTTTGTAGACATGCTTACCCGAGATTTATCAATCGAAGACGCAATTCTGGATCTGTTAGATAACTGTGTGGATGGCGCACTACGTTCTAATAGGTCGCCTAAAAATCAGGCGAGACCTTTTGAAGGTTCCTGGGCTAAGATCACTATAACTGAGAAACGTTTCGAACTTCGTGATAACTGCGGCGGTATACCAGAAAGCAAACTAAAATATGCATTTATGCATGGAAAACCCGCCTCAGCCTATTCCGCAGATGAGGGACTTCCCACCGTCGGTATCTATGGTATTGGAATGAAACGCGCAATCTATAAACTGGGAGAAGAGGCGCGTGTAGCAACCAAATCCGGCAATATCCACCTAGAGGTTCCATTCACAAGCGAATGGATGCGAAGTGAAGGATGGAATTTACCTGTTCGACCTACTGATATTACCTTTACCGCGGACGGGACGGTTGTGGAGATAAGTAAAACAAGGGAGTCTGTCCGGAACGTCTTCGGCATCGGGAGGGATACATTCATTAAAGGTGTTCGCGAGTCCATAGCGGAACATTATGCCTATCTTATCGCAAAAGGCTTCTCCGTGTTCATCAATGATAAGGTCGTAGACGGTAAACCTGTTGATCTTAAGCTCGATGAAACCGCTGGCGGCATTGGAATAACGCCATTTTTCTGGGAATCAGAAATCGCAAAAGTTAAGGTTTTTGTTGCGATAGGGTATTACCGACCACCCGTAAAAGAACAAGAAATTGATGATGAATCAGAGCAATGGCGCTCAGAGAATGCAGGCTGGACTATTCTCTGCAACCATCGCGTGGTCGCATACTGCGACAAGAGCCACCTCACGGGCTGGGGAGAAAAGCCGATCCCGCGATTCCATACACAGTATAATGCAATCAGAGGAATTGTAGTTTTCGAAAGTAATAATGCAGCATTGCTACCAACTACGACGACCAAGCGAGGACTTGATGTATCCCGTGAGCTTTACGCGGAAGTAAAGAATATCATGAAGGACGGAATGAGAATTTTTATCGACAGCACGAACAAGTGGAAAGGAGAGACGGACCAGGCTCGCGCTATCCTAACTGATCGAACAATTAAATCGGCAGGTTTAGATGAATTAAAAGTATTCGCAAAGAAGGTTATGATTAAACATAAAGGAGGAGTAGGGGGCACTATTTATAGACCTGCTTTGCCGGAACCTATTCACCCAGAACGACCGGTGTGGATTCGATTCACAAAAAATAGTGACGAAGTAAGTTACGTGTCCAAGAGAGTTTTAGGGCGCGAAGATGGCAAACCCGCTGACGTAGGCGAAGCGTGCTTTAATCACTTCTTGAAGAAAGGGCATTAAAGAAAACATGAGACACCCAGCATATCATCTCAAAATCAATAAAGATGCTGATAGACTTATCATGGTGGAAGCCATTCGACGTTTATTTCGTGCATTCAATCTCGACGAACCATCGACTACTTATTGGAGCTTTGGCGGGCCTTTCCTTGACGACATGCGTCTTGTTCACAGTGCCTTTCCATCCATGCGGCTATCCTCAATAGAGCGTGATGCCAATACGGTTAAGCGACAAGACTACCACAGATTTATCAATAAAAGCAAACTTGATATAATTAAAGAAGACTCCAATTCTTTTATTAATCGATACTCACCAACAGGAGCGGATATTATCTGGCTAGACTATCTAACATTCAGCAACGTCGAGGTGAAAGAGATTATGACCTTGCTATCAAGACTTCATGTGGGTAGCTTGATAAAAATATCATTTAGTGCGCAATGGCTTAGTGAGTTTCCGCCGATCTCCGATGAGGCGGCCTGGACAAAAATTTACTATAGATTCTATGATAAGTTTTCTTTAGGCGACCCCAGTAAGTTAGAATTTAAGGATTTTACTGATTCTCTTAATTTCGCAAATCTTTTGAATCGAGAATTAGTTGTCCTCATGCGCGGCTGCTTTAAAATGCTCGATAGGCATTTTCAACCACTTGTGAGTAATATATATAAAGACGAAACACAGATGCTTTCGATAGTGGGTGTGGTTGCACCAAATCCCTCCGCAGATACAACCGTAAATATCGGAGAGAATGATTGTAATGAGAGTGTAGTTAAACACTTTAAAGATTGGGATTTGGTTAGTTTAGATGGATCAAATGTTGCTGTTGTTGATTTAGTCCCCGTCAGCTACAAAGAGCGGCTAGCTCTGCAAGCACACTTGCCAGCAACAAGCCCAGACGACAAAAAATCCCTATACGAATGCTTGCCTTATTTATTGGGTAATAACATAGATGATCACAAGCGGCGGCTAGATCGGTATGCATCAATGTCTTCTTACTACGGATATTTCGGTAAAGTCTCCCTTTCTTAAGGCATAGTCCGAAGACGACATTGGTTGGTCAGTAGGCGTATCGCCGAAGGGGTCAGGCCATTTTTTTTGTCATTTGGATTAAGGCCCGAGGGGTCAATGTGATTTTTGTTAGTTTTCGGCGCGAGCCGAGGGGTTCAGGCTGAGTATTGTTGTATTTGAGGCTAGCGCCTCAAAAACCATCCTTCCTCTTCTCCACATGGCTAGAAAACTGAGGACAGCTCCCTGGAAGATAAAGCTGGCGGACGCCGTTTGTAGCGAATGAGGGCCGATAAAATACAGCCATACTCGACCTGACCTCGTCCGGTTCCTCCGCGCCTCCGACGTATGGCGCTCGGGATCTTTGGAGACGTTGCGAACTGCTAGAACCTAAAATGTAGCCGTGCATTAACCCGACCCTGCCCCCCTTTCTGCCCGTCCATAGGGTCTTAGGATTGGGCCGCAGAAGCGTCTGCCGAGGGCGCAGGCCGCTGAGCCTTCCGATCAAAACGGCGGCAGATCGCCTTCTCCGCCTCGACGATCATAAAGATACCGAAGCCGATGCCCAGCGGGATGAGCCAGTGACGTAAGTCTAGCGGCACCGTGCCGAACCAAAGCTGCATGAACGGCGCATAAACAAAGCCCAACTGTAGGATGACCAAAATACCGACCGCGAGCCAGGCCACGCGATTGGTGAAAAGCAGCGTCGGTCGCAGGCTCGATTCCCGCATAAACCGGCTGTTGAAGGTCGGACCGACGGGATCAGCCCCCAACCTTTGTGGTTTGAGCGCTCATATAGCCGCTGAAAGCGCCAAGAGCGAGGACTTGGATTTCCCGCACGCCTTCATCGCTGGCCGGCGACTCAACGGCTTGATGGCCGAAAGATTCTCTGCGCGGGCCGCGCGGGTGTAGCGGAGAGCGCCGGGAAGCTCCTTCTGTCCGCTCAAGATGGCTTCCACGCTCAGGTCGTAGTCGAGTGAGGGCCAGTGAATGCCCCGACCGGCTCTGCTGGGTTGCCAGATTTTACGTTCCTCGAGCGATGCCTGAACCAATGAGCGATACCAAGAGAGCGTCGCGCTCACGATGCGGCCGTCGTCCAGCCTTACTGTGAGCAGTCCGTCATCCGTGCTCAGGGCCTCAATTTTGTGGGGTTTGGAATTCACTCAGGGCAGCGGTGGTTTGAGGGGACTTCTAAAATATTTTTGAAGGGTAAATTTTACCGGCAGAGGGGTTCATCGCGGATTTCACTCCACGGACGACCGGGGTCGGCGACGTCCGCGACGAGGCGGCGGTCCAGTTCGGCACGGTGCCACTCGGGGATTGGCAGGGTTTCCGGTGATGCCGCCACTTGATCCCAGATTTCTTCGACCAAGAGGATTTTTTCGGAAGGCGTGAGTCGGCCGATCTCGGCGGCGAGCGTGGCATTCATACGGCGGGAGCTGAACGAGCTTTGGGTGATTGGCGCCGAGGGAGCGGGGCGTTGAGTAAAAATATGCAGAGCGTGGCCGGGAAGTCGCGAGCGAGGGCGCGTGGTTCGGAAGTCGCGGCGTAAAGCCGCTCCCACAGTTCAGAAAAAAGCCCCGAAATTCTCGTCGGGGCTTTCGAGTGATTACTGGCAGGCTTCGCACTCTTCGCCATTTTTTCTGGCCTCTATGCTGCAGGCCGTCTTCTCAGCCGCCGTATACTCCTTCTTCGCCGTGGCGGCGGGAGCGGCGCCCGTCATCGCGAAGGGTGGGATGGTGATTTCGGCGGCGTGGGTGCCGCCGGCGTCGCCGGAGTTTTGGCCGCCATCGCGGCCTTCTTTGATGGCGCCGCGGACTTCCTTCTTCACCGAGATCGTCGCTTTCTCGATGTTGGAGGCGCCGAGGCTGCGGAGGTAGTAAGTCGTCTTGAGGCCGGCGTGCCAGGCGTGGCGATACATGTGGCTCAGGGTCTTGAGGTCCGGAGTCTTGATCCAGAGGTTCACGCTCTGGGCCTGGTCGATCCACTTCTGGCGGCGGGCGGCGGCGTCCACGATCCACTTGGCGTCGATGTCGAAGGCGGTGAGATACTTCGCCTTGAGGTCGGCGGGGATGCGATCGATGTCCTTCACCTCGCCGTCGAAATACTTGAGGTTGTCGATCATGTCCTGATCCCAGAGGCCGCGGGATTTGAGATCTTTTACGAGGAAGGGATTGAGGACGATGAACTCGCCCGAGAGGTTCGATTTCACGAACAGGTTCTTGTAGGTGGGCTCAATGCAGGGGGAGGTGTTGGTGATGTTGGAGATCGTGGCGGTGGGGGCGATGGCGAGCACGTTGCTGTTGCGCATGCCTTGGGCGGCGATCTTGGCGCGGAGGGGCGTCCAATCCATCTTGCCGCCGCGAACGACATCGACGGGGACGCCGCGCTCCTGCTCGAGGAGGTCCACGGTGTCCTGCGGGAGGAGGCCGCGGGACCATTTCGAGCCTTTATAGCTGGAGTAGGTGCCGCGCTCGGCCGCGAGGTCGGAAGAGGCTTCGTAGGCGTAGTAGGCGATGGCTTCCATGGCCTCGTCGTTGAAGGCGAGGGCTTCCTCGGAGGCGAAGGAGACGCCTTTCATGTAGAGGGCGTTGGCGAGACCCATGACGCCCATGCCGATGGGGCGGTGGCGCAGGTTGGAGGTCTTGGCGGCCTCGGTGGGGTAGAAATTAATGTCGATGACGTTGTCGAGGGCGCGGACGGCCATGCGGATGGTCTCGCGGAGCTTGGTGTGATCGAGCGAGCCGTCGGGGAGGAGGTGGGTCTCGAGGATGACGGAGCCGAGATTGCAGACGGCGGTTTCCTCCTTGGAGGTGTTGAGCGTGATCTCGGTGCAGAGATTGGACGAGTGGATGACGCCGACGTGGTCCTGCGGGGAGCGGATGTTGCAGGCATCCTTGAAGGTGATCCACGGGTGGCCGGTCTCGAAGATGAGCGAGAGCATTTTCTTCCAAAGTTCGAGGGCCTCGACCTTTTGGCCGAAGATTTTGCCTTCCTCGGCCAGCTTCTCGTAGGCGATGTAGCGCTCCTCGAATTTCTTGCCGAAGGTCTCGTGGAGATCGGGGACCTCGTTGGCGCGGAAGAGCGTCCAGCCGGCGCGGGCCTCCATGCGCTTCATGAAGAGGTCGGGAATCCAGTTCGCCGTGTTCATGTCGTGCGTGCGGCGGCGGTCGTCGCCGGTGTTTTTGCGCAGCTCGAGGAATTCGAAGACGTCGTTGTGCCAGGTCTCAAGGTAGGCGCAGCCGGAGCCCTTGCGTTTGCCGCCCTGATTGATGGCGACGAGCTGGTCGTTGTGGAGCTTCAGGAACGGGATGACGCCCTGCGACTCGCCGTTGGTGCCGGCGATGTAGGCGCCGGTGCCGCGGACGGCGGTCCAGGAACCGCCGAGGCCGCCGGCCCACTTGGAGAGGTAGGCGTTTTCGGAAATGCCGCGCTGGAAGATGCCCTCGATGGAATCATCGACGTAGTAGAGGTAGCAGGAGGAGAGCTGCGAGTGGAGCGTGCCGGCGTTGAAGAGGGTCGGCGTGCTGGAGCAGAAGCGGCGGGTCTTGTAGAGGGAGTAGAGACCGGTTGCCTTGCCCTCGCGGTCGACGGGCTCGTCAAGGGAGAGGCCCATGGCGACGCGGATCCAGAAGAACTGCGGCGTCTCGAGGCGGCGCGCGGGCTTCTTGGTTTTGTCGATGATGAGGTAGCGATCGTAGAGGGTCTGGATGCCGAGGAAGTCGAACTCGAGGTCGGAGGACGGATCAAGGGCGGCGGCGAGCTTGGTGAGATCGAAGTCGAGGAGGCGGGGGTTGAGGCGCTTGATGGCGACGCCGTGCTCGAGGTATTTCTTGAACGCGCGCTGGTGGAATTCCTTCAGCTTGGCGATGCCGTCGCGGAGGATGTCCCAGCCGAGGACTTCTTCGTAGATGTAGGTGAGCTGGATGCGGCCGGCGAACTTCGCGAAGTCGGCGTCTTTCTCGATCAGGGTCTTAGAGTTGAGGATGATGGTGGAATCGAGGTCCTTTTGGAGGATCTGATCGTAGGCGGCGCGGCGGAGCTCTTGCTCGATCTCCTCGTTGGAGAGGCAGAGGTCGAGGCCGAGGCGGGCGAACTCGATGCGTTTGCGGAGGTCGGCGCCGTCCCAGAAGATATTTTCGCCGTTGGCTTTTTTGACGACGATCAGGGTCTCCTGCGTGGGGGAAGCGGGTGCGGCCGTGGCGGCGGGAGTCTCGTCGGCGGTGCCGTTGAGGCGGGCGGCGGAACGGTCGGCGCGGAAAAGAATGTAGGCCTCGGCGACCTTAAAAAAACCGCCCTTCATGAGCTCTTCCTGAACCATATCCTGCACTTCCTCGATGTGGACGAAGGCCTGCTTGGAGGCGTGGACGCGCTCGGAGACGGCCTTGGTGATGGCGACGGCGGGGGCGGAGTCGCGCTGGAGGGAGAGGAAGGTTTTGCGGACGGCGATCTCGACCTTCTGCTCGCTCCACGGGACGACCTGGTTGTTGCGACGGATGACGCGGAGGTTGGACTGCGCGGAGGATTCGCGGTCGACGGCGATCTTGCGGGCGCGGTTGAGGAGGAGGCTTTTCGCGACGAAGTAGGCGTTGTTATCGACGAGGGTTTTCTCGATGAGCTCGTAGAGGGAGTTGAGCGAGAGGCGGAGCGGATTCTGGTTGCGGGCCAGCTCGGTGAGGTTGGCGGTGACCTCGCGGCAGATGCGTGCGACCCAGGCGCGATTGGCGTCGGTGAAGATGTCCTTCTCCCCCTTGGCGAGGGCGACGTTGGTGAGAGCCTTGCCGAGAGTGTCTGCAACCTCGGCGAGCACGAACTTCTCCTCACCGTGCGGGCAGAGGAGGACGACGGGCGGAACGACGACGGTCTCTCCGGAGAGCACGTCGCGCCAGGCGTAGTGGGGTTTCTGGTCGACGGGGGCCTGCACGGTGCGCTTGAGGGCGAGATCGTGCGCGAGGGAGTGGTTGCTGCTGTTCATGGCGACGTGTAACGGAATTGGAACAAAGGGAGGACGACGGTGGGCAAAAAAACGATGAGTCCGGTGTGCAACTCCGGGAGGAGTTTCACACCGGCTAAAGCGAAAACGGGGCTGGGGCGACTAGGCGGACGAGGTAAGAAACGACAGGCGAGCCTAGGGGGTCAGAGCTCGTCGTCGGCGGCTACGTTGAGAGAGGAGGCTTTCTGATACTCCGTGACGCGGCCCTCGAAGAAGTTTTGCTCCTTCTTGATGTCCATCATCTCGGCGAGCCATGGAAGGGGGTTTTTGGCACCCGGATTGAGCGGGGCCAAACCCACGCCCTCGAGGCGACGGTCTGCGATGTAGTCGATATAGGTCAGAAAATCTTCGAGGCTCAGGCCGACGGCGTTCACGGGCAGGCAATCGCGGATAAACTCTTTTTCCAAGGTAACCGCTTCCTGCATGAGATCGCGCAGTTCTTCCTTAAAGTCCGCGCTCCAGATCTCCCGGTTTTCCTCGACGAGGTCCATGAACAGATTGCGGAACACCTCGATGTGGTTGCTCTCGTCGCGGAGCGTGTAGCGGAACATCTGGCCGATGCCGGGGAATTTATTCTGGCGGTAAAGCGACAGCACCATGCCGAACAGGCCGTAGAACTGCGTGCCTTCCATGCACTGGCCGAACACGAAGATGTTTTTCGCGAGGAGCTTCTTGTTCTCGGGCAGGGTGAGGTCGATGTCGCGGCGGAGAGACTTTGAAACGCGGGTGACGAACTCGTTCTTGCGGACGATCGTGGGCACATCCTCGAACATCGCCTCGCACTCGTGCGGGTTGATGCCAAGCGAAGCGATCATGTAGAGGAGCGAATCGGCGTGGATGTTCTCCTCGTGGGCGTGGCGACCGAGGACGAGCTTCAGTTCGGGTGCGGTCACGAGCTCGCGGACGACGTGCTGGATATTGTCGCCGACGATACCCTCGGCGGCGGAAAAGTAGCCGATGCCCATGCGAATGATCCAACGCTCGACATCGGAGAGCGCCTTCTCGTCGCGCCATTGCTCGATGTCCTTGCCCATGGGGATATCTTCGGGCTCCCAGTGGTTGGCCTTCATCTTGCGGTAAAGATCGTAGGCCCATTGATACTTCAAAGGCAGGAGGTTGAAGCACATGGTCTGACGACCATTGATCACGCGCTTGGCGGCAAACGCGGCTTCGGCCTTGGCTTCGTCAAGGACGAAGGTCTTAGCCCCTACATTGAAGGTCTTTTGCATGGAAACTGAAGTTTTGGCTGGTGGTTGTGGTGGGAAAGAGAAGCTGTTTTCAACGACAACAAGCCCATGGCGAACCTTAGTTGCTGGAACTTATTGACGCGTTATTGACCACAACAGGATGTGGTCACACAGCGGCTAGACCACAACTAATTGGTGTATCGGTTTTGTCCGTCAATAGGTTTGTGGCGATATTTGTGTTAAATATGCGCTGTTTTTGGCTTGCGCGTCCAATTCGCGAATCTCTCCGAGCGACCCCGGGGCGCCAGCATTGGGGAGCACCCGGGACCGGCCTCGCGCCCGGCAATCAAAAGCGGCCGACCGGGGCGGCCGCCCGAATGCCAACGCACCCCGCGCAACCCGGTTATCCCTCGAAAAATTGTATCGGTCTTGGCATCACAGGCACCGTTCGCAGTTGCCGGTCCTGCGTTTTTTCACCCGGAGCCGATTTGCTTCGATATCGAATCGATCATGGCCGACTTTGCCGGAAAACGTGCGGCTCTTCCCCCTATTCCGGCCGCTGCGCCGGTTCCGGTCACCTTGGCTCATTCCAAATCACACGCAGGCACCGCCGTCGTCGTGATCTTCAGTCGAATCCAAGCCGCGATACTCGTGCAAGGTGCCCGAATCAGCGTGTGATGACCCGGCGTTCTGCCCGGAAACCTCGGGGAAAAATCCGACGGCCAACGCCATGTAATGGTCTATCATTTATCCGTCATCATCTTACGATTCCAAAATATCCATTGGCACGAGACGAGGTGAAGACGCGGCATGGATTCCGTTACCCTGCCCGTCCTCGATTCTCCCAGTCGGCCGGACTTCGCACCGGACCGCTTTCGCCCAAAGGCCACCGAAGGCGCATCGCCGGCCGCCACGGTCACGCCGCCGGCCGCCACGGCGGCTCAGGAAGCCGCCGCTTTCGACGCCGGATTAGTCCGCCGCTTCAATGCCGGCGACGAGTCCGCCTTTGTCGAGATCATCGCGCGTTATCGGTCGAAGACGTTTTCGATCGCGCAGGCACTGCTCCGCAACCACGCCGATACCGAGGAGATCGTGCAGGACACCTTCATCCGGGCCCATCGCGGCTTGGCCCGGTTTCGCGGGGACTCCTCGCTCGCCACGTGGTTGCATCGCATCGCGGTAAACTTGGCGCGCAACCGCTACTGGCATTCCTTCCGGCGTCGTCGGCACTGCACCCTTTCGCTGGACTGTGCGCTGGGCGGGGAAACCGGCGCGACCTTTGCCGAACTCATCGCCTCGGATGCGCCGAGCCCGGCCCAGGAGCATAGCCGAACGGAGTTTTCGGAACTCGTGGCGGCCTGCATGGATCGACTCGAGCCGGGTCATCGCGAGATTCTCACCCTGCGCAACGTGCTTGATCGGACTTATGAGGAGATCGCCGTCGCCCTCGATCTCAACGTCGGCACCGTCAAGAGCCGGATCGCGCGGGCGCGCCACCATCTTCGGGCCCAGATCGCCGCCCGGTGTCCCGAGTTCGGAGCCGACGCCGGGGCCACGGGGTGGTTTCGCCCCGAGCGCGCGGTGGGCCGTCTCGCGCTGGCCTCGGGTTGAGCCGAGCCCGCCCTTGTTCGGCTGCCCCGCAGCCAGCTTGGCTGGGCGCGTGCCGCCCGCTCTTAAACTCACTCCCCTCGCCTCCCGTCGCCCCCTCCGCCGCGAGCTGTTGGTTGATCAAACCGTCCGGTGCGTCTGCCACGCTTTGGCCCATCACCGCCACGTGCGGATCTATCCGATCAACGGCTGAGGGCTATCGGACGATCTTCGCCTTGGCTTCCCTATCGGCGCCGGGAAAGCGCGGATTCGACGCGGAATGCTCGTGCTCGGAACAGCCATGTCGGGACTGCCGGCCATAGCCCTTTGGTTATGCTGAGAACCGCGGGGAAATCGTGCGGTCACCACCTGATGACATTAAAAGAATGGGTCACTTTCTCCACCGCATTGATCGCAAATGTTACGATGATCGGCTGCGCCGGCGGCGCGGCCCGCGTTTCGCCCGGCAAGCCTGAACGGACGAGCACCGCTTTCACAAAAACCGCCGACGTCGTTTACACGCCCGGCAATTGGCCGAGCGCGCTCGAGGCGGATCTCTATCAACCCGCAGGCGAAAATCTCCGCCCTGCGGTCCTGCTCGTTTACGGCGGCAGTTGGAGCTCGAGCGACCATCGCTGGCAGATGACGCTGCTCGCGCGCAAACTGGCGCGGCGTGGATTCTTCGTCATGAACGCGGCTTACCGCGGGACGCCGGATTTTCGCTACCCGGCGCCGGTTGACGACCTGCGCGAGGCGCTGCGCTGGATGCGCGCGCACGCGAAGCAATATCATCTCAACCCCGACAAAATCGCGGTCTACGGTTTTTCCGCCGGCGGATATCTCGCCGCGATGTTGGGCACTCGCGACGGACCGCCCGAAGTGCGCGTGCAAGCCGTCGTCGCGGCCAGTGCGCCGACCGATCTCGCGCTTTATCCCACGGGCGATATTCTTCCGCGCTTTCTCGGCGCCACGTATGCGGAGAATCCCGCCCTCTACCGCGAAGCTTCACCCGTGACCTACATCACCGCCGACGATCCGCCGTTTTTCCTCTACCACGGGACCGATGACACCACGGTCTCCCCGGATCACTCGAAGGTTTTCAAGGCGGCGCTGGATCGGGCGGGCGTGCGCAACGAATTGCATTGGGTCGAAGGCCGGTCCCACGCGACGACCTTGATTTTTGGCGGGGCCAACGAAGATGCCGCGATCGATTTTCTCGGCGACGCGCTGCGCTAGATTGCGGAATCCCCGTTCATGAATCGTCGACAGCCGAAGCGTGAGCGCGGCCCCGGCGCACGCGCGAGAATGCTGCCAGCCACCTTGCCATTCGATGCCCTGGAGCGGCAGGCCTTGATCAATCCGGACGCCCGCGAGGCGGATGCCGCCGATGATTTCTCCGCGTGCATCCGGTCCGGACGAGCCGGCTTCGAAAAATAGTGTCACGCGGCGGGACCCGCCGCAGCTCCATCCGAGCATCAAACACGGAGGTCTGACGGTCCGCCATTCGTTGAGCTAGGGCTGCGAGGCTGGTAAGTCTTTCGGGGTGATCACCCCGTATCCCGAGCGCGGCATCGTCGGATACTGTCAGGGCAAATACAGGGCCGATCTTGGAACACAAAATCATGAAATCACCCGCCTCCCGCAGCGCCGCTTTAAAAAAGCCCGAGGCCAAAGCGTATCAAAGTATCAATCCTTATGACGGCAAGATCCTCAAAACGTTTGAGGAATTGAGCGACGCCCAGCTGGAAACCGCGATTAAGGCAGCGGAGAGCTGTTTCGAGACCTGGCGGCACACGAGCTTCGCGCAGCGGGCGCGCGTTGTCGCCAAAGCCGCCGCCATCATGCATGCGCGGGCGGACAAGTTCGCCCGGCCGGTGACGCTCGAAATGGGCAAACGGTTTGAAGAGGCGCGCGGCGAAGTCACGCTCAGCGCCGATATCATGGGTTATTATGCAAAGAACGCCGAGCGCTTCCTCGCCCCGCAAAAGCTGCGCCCGAAATCAGGCGAGGCGGTGATCGAAAGCGCGCCTTTCGGCGTGCTCTTCGGCGTCCAGCCTTGGAACTTCCCTTTTTACCAACTCGCGCGCTTTGCCGCCCCCAACCTGATGGCCGGCAACGTCGTGATGGTTAAGCATGCCGGGTGCGTGCCCCAATGCGCCATTGCCTACGAAAAACTTTGGCGGGAGGCGGGAGCGCCCGCGGGAGCTTATACCAATCTCCTGATCTCGCACGATCAGGTGAACCGCGTGATCGACGACCCTCGGATCAAGGGAGTCGCTTTCACCGGCGGGTTGGAAGCCGCCAGAGGCGTTGCTGCCCAAGCCGGGCAAAACGTCAAAAAAACCACGATGGAGCTGGGCGGTAGCGACGCATTTATCGTGCTGGATGACACCCACCTCGACAAGGCGGTCAAATGGGCGGTCTGGGCCAAGATGAACAACACCGGCCAATCCTGTATCGCGGGAAAACGCTTTATCGTCGCGGAAAAACTGGCCGACCGGTTTCTGGCCAAATTTCAAGCCGCCTTGGCCGCACTCAAGCCGGGCAATCCCCTGCACGCGGGGACGACACTCGCGCCTCTTTCCACGGAAGCGGCGTTGGTCACGTTGCTGGCCCAAGTCCGACGCGCCGTCGCCAAGGGAGCAACCGTCCTGATGGGCGGCAAGCGGATCGACCGCCCCGGCTTCTTCATGCAACCCACGATCCTCACCGACATCAAACCCGGAAACCCCGCCTTCCGCGAAGAATTCTTCGGACCGGTCGCGCTCTTCTTCCGGGTCAAGACCGATAACGAGGCGGTGGCACTCGCCAACGATTCGGACTTCGGTCTGGGCGGATCCGTTTTCACCCAAAACATCGCGCGCGGAAAACGCGTGGCGGGTCGCATCGACACAGGCATGGTGTTCATCAATCACCCGACTTGGACCGCACCCGATCTCCCCTTCGGCGGCATCAAGCAATCCGGTTACGGACGGGAACTCTCCAATCTCGGCATCCATGAGTTCGTAAACAAAAAACTGGTGCGCACCGCGTCCATCAACGCGGCGGCCTGAGCGATGCAAACGCAATTGAACACCCGCCGCCTGCGATTTCACGGCCGCCGCCAAAGCAGCGAAATTCGGAGCGCGCGCGACCGTGTTCCTGAGCGCGGAAGAAGTCGGAAACCCATGCCCAAGGCTGGATCATTTATTTATGTCACACATTGAAAATCGCGAAATTCGCTTGGCGTCCCGTCCCAAAGGCGCTCCCACCGCCGCAAATTTCACGCTCGCGCGGACGAAACTAAAGTCGCTGCCAGACCGGCAGGTCCTCGTTCACAACCTCTTCATGTCGGTGGACCCTTATATGCGCGGACGCATGAACGGGGGGGAATCCTATGTTCCGCCCTTTGAGATCGGCAAAGTCCTCGAAGGCGGAGCAATCGGCGAGGTTATCGAATCGCGGGCTAAAGAATTCAAGCCGGGGGATTTCGTCACTTCGAAATTCGGATGGCGCGAATATTTTATGGCCCCCGCGAAAGAGCTGCAGTCGGTCAATCAGGCGGTTCAGCCGCTCTCGGTTTATCTTGGCGCTCTCGGGATGACGGGGATGACGGCTTGGGCCGGCTTGCAAGTGGGGGAAGTCAAAGCGGGCGACGTCGTTTATATTTCCGGAGCCGCCGGCGCGGTGGGCAATGTGGCCGGACAACTGGCAAAACTGCGCGGCTGCCGCGTGATCGGTTCCGCCGGTTCGCCGGAAAAGGTGAAGTTTCTCCGGAAAAAATGCGGGTTCGACGTAGCTTTCGACTACCACGCCGGCCCGGTGGCAGAACAGCTGAAGGCGGCGGCGCCGGACGGGATTGATGTCTATTTCGACAATGTCGGCGGTGAATCGCTCGTAGCTGCGCTTGATGCGCTGCGGTTGCATGGGCGGATCATCGCTTGCGGCGGCATCTCGGGTTACAACGCGAAAAAACC
>ENA-ORBV01008484-ORBV01008484.1-microbial-mat-metagenome-genome-assembly--contig:-NODE-8484-length-17252-cov-17.456245_pt1 | contig 17252 bp, 14 predicted proteins | sample MGYA00237777_ERZ505514 | MGnify/ENA primary metagenome ERZ505514 (study PRJEB26160, sample SAMN06269048) | microbial mat metagenome | isolation source: Oligotrophic lake microbial mat | place...
GCTCGGAGATGTGTATAAGAGACAGGATCGGGGGTTGGAGGTGCCTTCGAGGCCGATGCCGCGGGTGGGGGTGTTGGCTGTTTCGCTCCGGCCTGCCCGGGCGTGGGCGCGGGAGGCTTGGTCGAGAGTTTGTCAAAGAGCGATTGCAGGTCGACCGCCGCCGAGTCGTAGACGGAGCGGGGCGAATCGGCGGGTGTAGCCGAAGCGTTCGCGGGGAGGTCGCGCGTGGTGGCGGGATCGCGATCGGCGATGGCAGCCGGGCCGTTCTGTTCCCCACACGAGGCCAGCGCGAGTGCGGCGGCGACGGCCATAGCGCCCGTGCGAGAGCCCGTCACGTTCTGCCATGCACACATCCGCACGACTCATCTCCTCAGGGCGCAAGGTGCCGTGGCGCGATGCGCCACCGGGGCAGATCGGCCATGTTCGGGGACGGGACTTGAGATTCTGTGAGTGAGCCCGTGGACGGGCGCAGGAACCACTATTACGGCTGAATGGCCCCCGAGAACCGCACGGTAAGGACTTCGAGGTTGCGGATCGGGTCGCCGCGCCCGGACTTGTTGGCGGCGTCGGTATCCACGGCGAGGTCGTAGAGTGCCGCCGCGCGGCTCGCGGGCAGGGCATTTGCGGCGGTGAAGACCGCGCTGGCATCGCCGAAGAGTTTGAGTTTGTAGGACAGCGCCCCGACGTTCTGGCCCGCATCGGTCAGCCGCCGGATGGCGTGAACCTTTCGCGCCAGTTCGGTGAACGACCATGTAAGCATCACGGGGTCGTGACGAGAGACCTCGACCATCTCGCGCATGCGCGCCAGCGTTGCTCCGGCGTCACCCGCTGCGAGCGTGGACTGGAGGTGCCAGAACTCTTCTTCCCGCGAGACGCCGGTCATCTCTCGCACGAGATCGGCGGGGATGGGTGCCCCTTTGCCGCCCGCCGCGAGGGCGAGTTTTTCCAGTTCATTGTCGAGGCGGCCGAGGTCGGTCCCGACGGAGGCGATGAGCAGTCGCGCGGCCTCGGCATCGATGCTGGTGCTGTGGCGGAGGGATGCCCGCTTGATGGCCCAGTTGGCGGCACGCGCGGGGTCAAGGGCCGCGCACTCGATGATCGCGCCACGCTCGCCCAGGGCCGCCACCGCCTTGTCGAGGTTGCCGGGTCGCCAGCCATTGGCGCGCAGGATGAGCGTCGCCGAGTCACTGGGGTCCGCCGCGTACCCCTCCATCATGCGGCGGACGTCGAGGGGGGGCGGGCCGCGCCGGACCTTGGCTGGCGATGCCGCCTCATCGTCCTGCTTCTTGAGGAGCAGGTCCGCGTTGTCGATCATCACGACCTTGTGCTGCTGCATGAGGCCGAAGGAGCGGCACTCGTCGAACACGTCGGCGATGATTCCCTGGCCCTGCGCTCCGTCGAAGCGCATGATGTCGAAGGCGTCCGGGCCGCCGAGCGCTTTGGCCAGGGACTCACGGAACTCGCGCAGGTACTCGTCCTGGAGGAAGCGGTCCTCGCCGTGGAGGATCGCTACGCGGGTCGCGGCGGACAGGCGGGCGCTCGCGGCGGCCTTGGGTGAGGCGGATGCTGCGGCGGGTTTTCGGGCCATTGCGGTGAGGTTAGGCGGGAACCGCGGGTCTACGTCAAACCGAGCCGTCTTGTGAGCGCTACCTTGGTCTGAACGCCCACCGCGAGCAGGAACGCTGCCAGTGGTATCCGTCCGACGCCGTCCGGATCTTCCGTGGGAGCGGCGAACACAACCGATTCGGAGGTGACCAGAAAGCACCGGTTGTGGAGTTCCGGATATCGCGCCTGAAGCGCGCGGAGTCCGCGGAGATGGTGGCCCGGTCTTTTGGCAACCTCGAACGCGAGGGGCTGGCCACCCTCATCGTAAACGAAGTCCACTTCTTCTTGCCTGTTCCTCCAGTGATAGAGCCTCCCGCCGCTCTGAAGCGCGAGCGAGTACAGGTGTGATGCCACCGCGTTCTCTAGAAGGTACCCAGATTCGCCGGGGTCGTCCATGGGAGACACGCCCCGCTGAAGCGCGGCGTTGCGCACGGCGCCGTCGACGAAATAGACCTTGCGGCCCTGCTTCTGCACATTGTCCTCGCGCTTCGAATAGTTGGGGAGCACGAAGATGAGGTAGGCCTGCTCCAGGTAGTTGATGTACTGGTGAATGGTCGCCCGCGAAAGTTCCAGGTCCGCCGCGAGAGTCGAGATGTTTATCAGGCCGCACATCTGCCCGGCAAGCACATAGAGCAGCCTCTCCAGGATGAGCGGGTTCTTGATGTCGAATGCCTGTGGGATGTCCATGCCCGCGACCCGCTGCACGGCCTCGGAGCGCAGAACCTGCTGTGACCGGAACATCGCTTCCTGCATGTCGTTCCGATTTGTTGCCTTGAGCGCGTCCAGGAGTTCCGGGAAGCCCCCCACCAGCAAGAACAGATCGAGGATTTTGTCGCGTAACGAACTCTGATCGCGAGCCTCGATCGTGGCGAACAGTGTCTGAAGGAAATCAGGCTGAGCAGGGGGTGTGGGCGGATGCTCGCCGCGGAGTGACAGGAACTCCGAGAAGGTATAAGGCGTCAGGAACTGCTCGGACCAACGACCGATGCCGCTCTCGACGGTTCTATTCTGGAGCGCCGCCGTCGAACTCGAAGTGGCAATCACTCGGACAGGCCATTGCTCATCGAAGAAAGTCTTGAGCCATTTGTCCCAGTTCTTCGAGTAGTTGACCTCATCGAGGAACAAGAAGAGCGGTTCGTTGGGGACGCCAAAGTTGCGGATCAGCGACTTCACCCAGCCGCCCAGTTCATAGTGCATGAGCAGAGGATGATCGAGCCGCAGGAACCAGAGGCGACTGGCGGGTACGCCGTGCGTCATCAGATTCTGGATGCTCTGGTAGAGCGCCACGGTCTTTCCGACGCGGCGCGGCCCCAGCACCACTTGGTAGCGGTAGGGCTCTCGGATCATGGTGCGCCAGAGTTCGACCGCGAGGGGGCGCTGGACCGCTTTGGCCAACGCGGCGGGCACAGCACCCAGTTTCGCCCAAGGATTCTGGTCCTGTAACGCTTCGAGGTAGTCCTGTTTGGTTGCCTTCCAAGTGCCACCTGCCATGGATTCATTGTACAATTTGGCGTCAAAGTGTCAACTGGCAAAATACACTTGGTGCTTGTTTTCAATGGATTTATGGCTTTGACGAGCTCATATGCTGAATAATGGAGGGAAAAACACCTGATGTGGGGATCAAACGATGGGTGCCGTGTGTCCCTACACTCCCGCTGCATGAACGCAGCGATCGACAAGGCCGAGGCGCTGATCGAGGCCCACCGCTACATCCTGTCGTTCCGGGACAAGATCGTCGTCGTGAAGGTCGGCGGCTCGATCCAGGATGACGATGCCAAGATGCGGGCGCTGCTCACCGATGTGTCGTTCATGTCGGCGGTGGGGATGCGCCCGGTGATCGTGCATGGCGGCGGGAAGTCGATCAACCGAGCGATGGACGAGGCGGGGCTGACGGCCCGGTTCATCCAGGGGCGTCGGTACACCGATGTGCGGACCCTGGAGATCGCCGAGCGGGTGCTGGTGCAGGAGGTCAACCGGGGGCTGGTCGATCAGTTGAACGCCGCGGGCTCTCGCGCCATCGGCCTGCACTCCCAGGGTTCGTGCGTGCTCTTCGCCGAGCGCCTCACGCTGCCCGGGCCGGGCGGAGAGGAGATCGACCTTGGCTATGTCGGCAACATCGTCGAGGTGAACACCGTGCTCCTGCACGCGCTGTGCGAGGACGGGTTCATCCCCGTGCTCGCGCCGGTCGCCATCGCGAAAAAGCCCGATGCGCATGGTGTCTGGAAACTGAATGTGAACGCGGATACCGCCGCGGGGCATGTCGCCGCGGCCCTGCGGGCCGAGAAACTGGTGGTCTGCTCGGACACCCACGGCATCCGGCCCGACCCCGCCCGGCCGGACTCCTATGTTTCAAGCGTGACGCAGGCCGAGATCCAGGGGATGATTGCCAGCGGCGTGATCGGCGAGGGGATGCTGCCCAAGGTGGAGGCGTGCGTGCGGGCGGTGCGGGGCGGTGTACACAAGGCCCACATCGTCGATGGGCGCGTGCCCCACTCGATCCTGCTCGAGATTTACACGGACGCGGGCATCGGCACGCAGATCACGCTGGAGTAGCGAGAGCGACAGGAGCACGAGATGGCGAAGGGTCAGTTCCTCAGCGGCAGCCAGCAGAAGATCGTCGGCCGGTACTACGACAATCTCGATTCTATCTCGCTGCAAAAACTGGGCGAACTTGTCTCGGACATCGCGGTATGCACGGATGCGCGCAAGATCGGCGACCTGTGGCAGCGCGTTCACAAGGCGCTGCAGAAAACTCCGGCCGATCAACTCAGGGCAGCACGCATCGTGGCGGAGCGGAACGTCGAATCGCTCGCGAAACTCGTGGGGGAACTCTCGACGCTCAAGCCCAGCGGCGCAGCGCCCCGGCCGCACCCTCAATCGTTCGCTCCATCAGCGAGCGCGGCGGTGCCCGCACTCGCCGGCCCGGAGCCCGCGCCGGTCGAGGCCATCGCCAGGGCCGCGCCGCCCGGGACGTTCTCGCCCGAACTGCTCGGCAAGGCGATGGGGGCGTTCAAGAAGCGTCTGAAGATGAACCAACTGGATCAGGATTCCAAACTCGGACGGTCGCCGATGTCGGCCACGAGGTCGAAGGTGACGGCCATCACCCCGCCGCGTGAGTACCCGCGCGCGGTGTGGGACGAACTGTTCGCGCAGGGGAAGATCCGTCCGGTGGGGAGCGGGATGTTCGAGTTGGTGTGGTCGCCGGAAGAAAAGAACAAGCCGGCCAGCCCTCAGGGCACGGGCTTTGGCAAGCAGAGCGGCAAGCAGGCCAGGCCGCAAGCCGACCCGCTCGACGAGGAGTGATGCGGGCGATGCGTCCGGCCGGGGGGGGCGGCGTCAATGCCCGGCGCAGCCCGCAAACCACGAGGAGAGGAACGCGAAGATGTCGGGCACCGTCGGCGTTGCGCCGGCGCGGTCAAAGTTGGCCCGGGGGTCCCCGGCGAACCAGAGTGACAGGAAGCCGAAGATGTCCGCGACCTCGCGAGCGCCGTTGAGGTCGATGTCCACGCTGGGCCCGCAGTCGCAGGCGCGGGTCACGGCTTCGGCAACCGCATCGCCCCAGGCGTGGAAGCCGGGGATCGACAGGTGCGCGTGGTCGATGTACGGATTGCTGTTGTAACGGTACCAACCGTTCGCCAGAAACTCCTCGGGCGAACTGAGCAGGAAGCCGTTCACCATCGAGATGTTGGAGTTCTCAGCGCAGATCTCTCGCCACGCGGGGATCGCCTCTTCTCGAATGACGTGATATTGCAGGCCATCGTTCGCGCCGAGCACGCTCTCGTTCCAACTCGCCGTGTGCGGGTGGTACGACCCAATGAGGAAATAGAGATTTTCCTCTTCGTACCCGGCCGCAGCCCAGTAGTCTCGGAGGCGGTTGATGACGGAGGTGAAGTTCTGCTTGATTCCGGCGTGCTCGTTCGTCGGCGCGCCCGTAAGCCATGCATCGAGCGCTCGGGGCGCGTCTCCACGGTTGTAGACAAATGCCGGCACGTCCGTGTTGGCATCGTTCGCTCCCTGAATAATCTGGATCAGGAGCATCGGCTCGCCGTTCTGAAGGCGCGTCACCTGGCGGAACCACTCGGTCATTTGTGGCTGTGTCGAGCGCATGACCAATGAGATCGCCGCGTCACGCGTCGTCTGTCCACCCTGATAGAGCAGCGGCGAGTACGCGAGGCCCGCAAGGGTGCTGGTGTTCTCGACGCGGTTCCATTGCGCAAAGAACGGCCCCCTGGCTGCGCCGTCCTCGCCCGTGACGAGGTTGGTAAGGCTGAAGAGCACGCCGTACTCCGACCGAACCCCGGCGGGCACGTCCATGCTCCAGTCCGTGAAGCCAACAACGACGCCGTTGGAGGTTTCCACCTCCGCCTCCGCGTAGTTGTTCCACGCGCTCCCGGGCCATCTCTCGCGGCAGGTGGGTGAGAACTTCCCAGGCTCGACTTCCTCGGGCGGGGGGGACGCGTGCGGCGGACGTTGGGATGCAACCTGGAGTTGCCGCGGAAAAAGAAAGTGGGTCATGTGCCAGCGCAGTGGGCCGCTGATGTTGAGTGGGTGTGTCGCGCCGATCCCAAGCCCGGTGTTATTCGTCATGGCCAGAGACGTCCCCGCGGGAAGATACGCGAACGAATACGGAAAGCCGACCTCCTGCCGAAGCGAGTTTGCGAGCAGGTCCGCGGGCGCGCCCGACGTGATCGACTCAGTCTGGCCGCAGTAAGAAAGGCCGATCTCGGCGGACCAGCCGCCGACGCCGCCGACGGGGTCAACCCGGGTGGCGTAGCAACCATACCTGGCCCAGAACGCCCGGCCCATGCCGTCCTCGTACCCGGAAACGCCGGCGGAGCGCGTGTTGCTGTCACTGACGATCGCCATGTCCACGCGGCGCAGGCGCGCGGACGCGAAGAACGGGGCGACCGATTCAGGGCGTACCACGGAATAGGGGTTCGGGTCGCTGGCGGTGTTCACATCGGGCCCGCCGAAGCAGGAACCGACCCCAAGAGCGACAGCGGCGACGGGGGAGACACTGTGCAGACAACGCATTATTCGCTCCGTGTGTCCCGCTCACCCAACTCTAGACCAAAAATGCCCATCTGCAAGGTGAATACGCGCTGCAACGACATTCTCTTCCGGCAGACGCGGTCACGAACGGCCGCGAACGCATGTTTCAGCGACCATTACTTCGGACAAAGATGTCGCCATACTGATCCGTCGAGAGTGTTTGTGCCAGGTCTCCCGGGAACCACTCCAAGAACCGCCCGAGGGGCATCCATTCCTGGAACTGGAACTTTGAACTCTCGGCCGAGGTCACGTTCGCGGAGGTTCCGTCCAGTTCCATAAGACGTTGCAGGCACGCCCGGGCCTTCGCGATTTCCGCGTCGCGCAGGTGAAACTCAAATGAGATGAGGGGGATGGGCTGGCTCAGGCCGCGAAGCACCTCCAACTCCCATCCCTCGACATCAATCTTGCAGAAGTAGGGCCGGCCGAAGTGCTTGATCGCGGCGTCGAGCGTGACCACCGGGACGCTGTGGCTGGCCGCGGGAGTGCCCTCCCAGTTCTCGGCGAGGCTGGACTGGGCGTGATTTCTTCGCGTGTAGAGGGTTGCGATGGCGGCCTCGCTGCCGAGGGCGGATTCAACGACGGTCCAATCCTTGATGTGACCGCAGCGTGCGCGGAGTTCCGGAAGCACTTGGCAACTGGGCTCGAACGCCACGACCTTTGCGCCCACAAGCGACAGAGCCTCGGACTTGGCGCCGATGTTCGCGCCGATATCGAAGCAGAGCGAGCCGCGGGGGATCAGGTCACGGTACAGCGCCTGATCGTCGTTGAAGCGCTTCATCTGATCAGGCCTGATGCGGCGGGAAAGCTGTCGCGCCGGGCGGTAGAGACCTGTAGCGATCGAGAGTTTTTTCAGCGTGTTGCTCAGCGACATGACGCTTCATTTCCTCCTGTAATCACGGGTCACTTCATGGCCTCCACCAGACGGCCGAAGACGACCTCGCGGCTGAAGTTCTGCCGCGCGAACGCCGCGGCGCAGCGGCCCATCTCGCGTGCGAGCTCGGGGTCGTTCACGAGGAGGTCGATGGCTTTGATATAGGCGCTGTCATCATCTACGGGCACGAGGAATCCCGACTTGCCGTGATCGACAAGGTCGGGAATTCCACCGATCCGCGGCAGCACAACAGGCACGCCGGCACCCTGACACTCGACCGCGGGCCAGCAACTCATCTCGCGCTTGGTGGGCATCACGAACAAGTCGGCGGTGGGCAGGAGTTCCTCGACGAGCTTCTGGCGCGGCACCTGCCCGTGGGCGAAGACGTTCGCGCCCATCGCAGCGCCCGGCTCGAGGTCGCGCGAGGCGATGTGCAACTCAGCCTTGTCGCGCCATTGCTTCTGGTGCCAGGAGACGAGACGATCCCCCCCCTTGCGGACGAAGTCGTTGCCGATGAAGAGGATGCGGAAAGGTTTGGAACGGTCGAACGGCTGGTCCAGCGCCGGCTTGGGGCGCATGTCCGAGGTCGGCGGGGAGATGACGATCTTCTCCCGCGGCACGCGGTAGCGATCCACGAGCGAGTCGGCCGCCCATCGGCTGGTCGGCGCGAATATGTCCGCGCGCTGGTACAGCCGCTGCTCCGCGCCCATCATCGGGCCGTATTCGCTGAGTGAGTCGCCCAGATCGTCGATCGCGTTGTAACTCGTCGAGTCCATTCCCAGCGAGAGGCGCAGGTGATCGAAGCGTGAGTCGCCGACGGCGAACAGCCCGACCCACTGCGAGGTACAGTGGACCGCGTCGAAACGCGTCGGATCGAGCACGTCTTTGAACCACGAGCGGATGTACGCCGGCCAGGCGGCGAGCATACGGCGATGGTGCTGGTCCCACGGACGCGCCCACGCGGGGCTATAGGTCAGGAGCTTGAACCAGAGCGGCGGGTTGAAAAGGAGGCTCACGGCGTCGACGCCGCCGTCCTGAGCGGTGTACTTCTCGAACTCCTGCCCGAGGGAGCGGAGGCCTGTGTACTTCATGGTGATGATGAGCAGCCGGAGGCGGCTGGCGCGGGCGCGCGGCGGGAGCGTTGCCTCTGTGATGCCCAAGGTGTTGGTGGTGATGAAGCGGTTCATGAGCGTGGAGCAGTTGGGGCAAGGGCGAATGCGGAGACATCTCGCGGCGGCGGAAGGGCGTTCTCGGCATCCGCCAGAGGCAGGGGGCCGCGCCGGAGAAGCCGGCGGGCGAGGCGGTACGGGGCAACGGCCACGGGGCGTCGCAGGCTCCACCACCCGGGGATCGAGACAAGCCCCCTGGCGACACCGGAAATAAAGCTCCAGGGGTGGCGGAGGCGCATGGCGTTGTGGCAGCCGTTGATGATGTTCCCGGCCAGGCGGAAGGGCAGGAAGACCACCGGCACGTTGATCCACGAGAACAGGACCGAGTTGCGCGCGCCGAGGTGAAGCTGGCGCTTGTAGTTGCGGATCAAGGAAGGGAAGTGGTGGATTGTCGCGGATGTGCCCAGCCGCACAACGTAGCCGGCGTTGAGCATGCGGATGCAGAACTCCGACTCCTCGGTCTGATGCACAAGCGCTTCTTGGTAACCCCCGAGAGCGAGGAAGACATCACGTCGCACCGCATAGGCCGTGCCAACGTATGTCGCACCGATGTACAGAACGTCGGGGTCTGGGGATCGGTCGTACTCGCGCGGTCCATCGGTCACATGTATGTGCGGGATCGCGACCGCCCCGACGCGTGGGTGATCGAACTCTTTGAGCGTGTGCAGCATCGTGTCCGGGGAGGTGTAGACGGCGTCGTCATCCACGGAGAAAATCACCGGTCCCAAAGCCTCTTTCGCGCCCCGATTGCGCGAGACCATATAGCCAGGGTTCTGCGTCTTGTGGATGACCCGCACCGAGGGAAACTCGGCGGCGATCATCTCGCGCGTCCCGTCGGACGAGTCGTCGTCGACCACGAGTGTCTCAATCCAGTTTCCGTTTCCGCCGGCGTCCTGCGTCATGCACGCCGCGAGCGTGCGCCGCAGTTCTTCTTTTCGATTGCGCGTGGCGATGACGATCGTGGCGATCGGAGCGGGGCAGCCCCCACCGTCACGGCGTGCGGTTGCCTCGGAATGCTGGTGGGTGAGAGGGAGCATTGAGTCTGCGCGGTAAAAAGCATCCGCCACGGTTCGTCTGATAACATGGTCCCACCCCAAGAGGGGCATAGATAAGGGTATCGGCAGCGCACGGAGGGCACTGTGGTCCACCTCTACCAGATGAACCGCATCCGCCCGAAGTCCGGCACGGGCATCACGCCCTTGCCCTTGTGCAGGGACGGCCAGTACACAAAGAACGCCCGCCCAAGGAGGAGTTCACGCGGGATCACCCCGATCGTGCCGTCGAACTGCTGCGCCACCCACGGGTTGACCGTGCTGAACAGACGGCCATCGAGGCTGGCGGGGGAGTTATCGCCGCAGGGGAAGAACTGGTCCTGGTTCAAGGCCAGGGGCGCCTTTGGACTGGTGCCCCGTGCCGGACCCCGCAGCGCGCTGTTGGGGTGGTGGGTCGCGGGCCGGTAGTGCAGGTCGCGGTCGAGGCTCACGCGATGGAGACGGAAGGGCGCGCCCTCGAACACCCAGCGGACATCCGGCCGGACGTAGATATCCGGGCGCTGCAGTGCGTTCTCCGACGGTGCCTGGTTCGCGGCGAGAATCTCGTCAATGGTGCGCCCCGTGGCCCGCTGGATGCGCTCGCCGGGACCCCAGTCGTATGTCCAGGGCTCAAACACCGCCTCGCCGTTGATCTCGAGGCCGATCGCCTGGTCGGCGTGCCAGAAGGCGATGTTGGTGATGCGCCCCGGCGTGAGCGCGGGCACCTGCCCTTGCGCAAGGGCTTCCCATTCTCCGGCTGGCGCACCGGCGGGGGCCAGTCGACGCGACAGTCCCGCCACCCCGCCCGCGATTCGAGCGCGGTACTCGTACCCGCGCGCCGTCAGACGGACCTCCGCGGCGAGCCCCTCGGCCCCCGGTTCAATACCCGCGCGGAGCCGCACATCCGAGACCGGGTACCGGGCATCGAGTTGGAAGCCCAGCCGCGAACTCTCGTCGTAGGCATAGCGGTCGTCGATGTTCCAGCGCTCCCGGCGCGCGGGCGGGAGCGCGGCATCCGCAAACCGAACCCGCGTCTGGTCGAATACCAACTCGGTGCGGTCGGGCTTGGCGAACGCGTAACTCTGCGATCCCGTCAGCGTCCAGCCGGCCTGCGGGCTGCTCCATGGCGGTGTGAAAGCGGTGGGGGGCGGGGGGGTGAAGGCAGAATCAAAGACGGCCTGCCAGGTGACGTTCTGCACGATCCGGGGCTTGCGCGCAACGTGCCAGCCGTCCTGGTCCCACAGGTTGCGCCCGTTCTGTCCGGCCGGAACGCCCCCGGTCCGCACGAACACGTCCCCATCGACCAGCGCGATCTCCTCCCCGGGGAGTCCGATGAGCCGCTTGATGTAGTTCTCGGTGGGGTTCTCAGGGTTCTTGAAGACGATGACATCGAACCGCGCGGGGCTGGAGATCGCGTAGAGATACTTGAGCACCAGGATGCGGTCGCCCGACATCAGCGGCAGATTACTGCGGGTCAGCAGGTCGCCCGTGAGCGGATCGTTCACGGTGATCGGGCCATTGGTGCCCTGGATGGGGTCGTAGACGCCGCTGGAACGGGCATTGGCAGGGACATCCCACGGCTCGACGGGCCAGGAGTAGCCCGACTGGGGGTTGGTGACGCGGATGTGCGCGCCCATCAGCGTCGGGGCCATCGAGCCGGTGGGGATCACGAACGCCTCGACGACAAAGCCGCGGAACACGAACGCGAGCGCGAAGGCGATCACGATCGACACAAGCGTGTCCTTGATCGTCTCCGGGGGGGGGTCTGGCGGGGCGTCATGATGCGTTTGGGATGTCGTCATGGGGGTACAGAGTCTATCGGCAACTCGGGAGAGGAGGTCCTGAGTCCTGCGGTCCTGAGTCTTGGCGGCGACTCCTCAGGACTCAGGACTTCAGGACCAAGGACTGATTTCTCGTTCACAGTTTCTTAAGTGCATCCACGAGTCGATCGACATGCGCGCTGGTGTGCGCGGCGGAAATCTGGACCCGAAGCCGTGCGTGGCCCTCGGGCACCACGGGATAGCCAAAGCCGATGACAAAGACACCCAGTTCCAGCAGCCGCTTGCTCATGGCGATGGCCTTGGCGGTGTCGTGGACGATGATGGGGCAGATGGCCGTGGGCGACTGGAGCACGCTGAACCCCGCCGCGCCGATGTTCTGACGGGCGTACGCGACGTTGTCCCGGAGGCGCTGCACACGCTGCGGCTCGCGGAGCATGACCTCGATGGCCTTGGTGGCGCTGCACGCGACGGTGCAGGGGAGGGCGTTTGAGAAGAGCGTGGGTCGGCCGCGCTGCACGAGCAGGTCGATGGCGCGCCGGCTCGCGGCGACAAAGCCGCCCGCGCCGCCGCCGAGCGCCTTGCCGAGCGTGCCGATGAACAGGTCCACCCGGCCTGACGGGGACGGCGCACCGGCGGACGCCGGCGAGTCCAGATCGTCGATCATCCCGAAGTGCTCGTGCGTGCCGCGCCCGAGTGTGCCCATGACGCCGTGCCCGTGTGAATCGTCCACCACCAGCAGCGCGCCGAACTCGTCGCACAGCGCTCGCATCGCGGGCAGGTCCGCGATCGAGCCCTCCATGCTGAAGACGCCGTCGGTAACGACCCAGACCTGCCCGGTTGCTTCCTTGTTGGCCCGCGCCGCCTCGAGCGCTGCCCGCAGCGACTTCTCGCCCTCGAGCACGTTGTTGCGGTACACCGCTTTGTGGATGCCCTTCTTGATCGTCGTTGCCAGGCGGATCGAATCGATCAGGCACGCGTGGTTGAGTTCATCGGAGATGATCGTGTCGCCCGGCTCGCACAGCGTCGGGAAGAGCGCCTCCGCGGCGGTCCACGCGCTCACGAACGAGTACGACGCCTCCGTCCCCATCAACCGCGCGACCGCCTGTTCCAGCACCTCATGGGGCGAGAACGTCCCGCAGATGAAGCGGACGCTGGCGGTGCCCGCGCCAAAGTCGCGCAGCCCTTTGATGCCCGCCTCGACGACCTCGGGGTGGTTGGCCAGGCCGAGATAGTTGTTGGAGCAGAAGCACAGGCACTCGCCGTAGCCGCGGATGCGGACGGTCGCGTCCATCGGGCCTTCGAGCATCCGCAGGTGCTTGAACTGGCCCGCGGTGTGGAGTTGCGCGAGGATCGACTCGGCGCGTGCGGCGAAGGCCGAGACGGTGCCGGGCGAGCGCGTGGGCGTGGATGGCGGGGTCCGCTGGCTGCGCGTGTCAAAGGCCGACGGCATGGGCAAACTCCTTGGCCGGGTCAGTTGGGGACCGCTGGGCGTGCATCGTCAAAGGCCGACTTGATTGACGGTGAGGTTCTTCGATCGGCACACCGAAAAGCTCTCTCGTTGTGGGAACCTCTACCCCCACGAGCAGTGCTTTACCCAGTATTGGCCCCGTTCAAGTATCCTACCAGTCGCGAAGTGTCGACGCAACGGATCGTAGAGAAGTCTGTGGAGTCTCTGATTGAGCCCGGTTTTGAGGTGCAAAACGACCAATACCCAAGTGCTTGTCAAGCCGGTAGCCTCCGCTATACTTCTGGCAACATACTCGCCGCGCCTCTCTCCTTCACTGGATGACGCGCATCAAGGGCGAGTTTTTTCTTGCGCCAATCTGGGAGGCAGCTCATGAGCCATGTGCCCAGTCCAGCGGGATCGGGCGCGTCGGTCGGGTTGCCGCCTCTTGTCCCATTCGCCAAACCGTGGCAGAGTTGGCCGGATCAACTCAAGACGCTTGAGGGCCGTGGACTTGTGGTCTCTGATCGATCCGCCGCGGAGGCATTTCTCTCGCATGTAAATTACTACCGCCTGAGCGGGTATGGCTTGGCGTTCGAGCAGAGCCGCCATGTGTTCGTTCCGGACACCACCTTTGAGCAAGTTCAAGCCGCATATGACTTTGACCGTGTTCTCCGCGACCTCGTAACCGAGGCGTTGGAGATCTTTGAAGTGGATGCTCGGACGGCGATCGCCTACCACTTCGGGCAGCACTATGGGGCATTCGGGCATACTGACCAGACCAAGTTCTTCATACCACCGTCTTCGCGCCATGCGACCAAGCCACACGACTTCAAGCACGCATCGTGGCTAGAGAACGTCCGGCACGAGGCGAAACGCTCCCAGGAACGATTCGTCGAGCACTACAAGCTGACCTACACCGGCTTCCCGGCTCTCCCCGTGTGGATGGTGACGGAGGTGATGTCCTTCGGCTCCCTCTCTCGCATGTACCAGGGGATGCTCACTGCCGATCGCCGAGTCGTGGCGCGACGTTACGGCGTTCAGCCGAGATTTCTCACCTCGTGGCTTCACCACTTGGTCTATGTCCGTAACGTCTGCGCCCACCACTCGCGGCTGTGGGATCGGGGGTGGGCGATCAAGCCCGATCTGCCGCCGCTTCCTGAGTGGAGCCCTCCGCTCCTCCCGGGCAACGACCACTTGTTCGTCTCCCTGCTCCTCCTCCGCCGCTTGCTGGGTCGCTGTCCGGCAATCGCGCCCTTCGATGTGGTGTGGAAGGAACGCGTCGAATCCCACATCGCCAGTCCCCCAGCTGCGTCTAACCCACTCGGGAGGATGGGCCTCACCGCCAACTGGACCTCTCATCCCTTCTGGGCTTGATGATGCTCGCCTCCCGCAGGTCGTCGGGCGCCAATGCAGGTAGATTGCGCAGCTGTGCCGCAACGCATAGGTGCCTGTCGGCCTTGAAAGTCGCTTCAAGCCGGTTGACCCGCCTTGACGCTGAGAAACGGCGTATCTCCCCAGCTCCTACAACCTAACGCCCTCCACAAAAAGTGCTATTGGTGTTCTGTCATCTCGGGGGAAGCGGTATACCGTTTCGCAATCGGACGCCCTTCACGCGGGGCGCGAAAGAGTCGGGGGGGTGGCACGATGCTCAAAGCACTATCAGAAGGAACTCACCCATGAAGCCTGTCTGCATCTCCTGCATCGCCGCGGTCCTCGCCGTTTCCGGCGGCGCGGCCGTTCTCACAACCGTCGCCTCCACGGGCATCTCGTCCGCAGCGGTCGTGCCCGCGGCGAAGGGCTCGTACAAGGTCGACGGCGTTCACTCGTCGGTCATCTTCAAGGTCAGGCACAACCAGGTCGCCAACTTCTACGGCCGGTTCGATGATGTCTCCGGCTCCTTCGCGCTCGAGGAGGGCGGCACGTTCGATATCTCAATCAAGGCCGACTCGGTCCACTCGGGCAACTCCAAGCGTGATGACCACCTCAAGAGCCCGGATTTCTTCTCCGCAAAGGAGTTCCCGGCCATCACCTTCAAGAGCACCTCTGTCAAGGCCAAGGGCACCGACGAGTTTGAGGTCATGGGCGATCTCACGTTCCGCGGCGTCACCAAGCCGTTGACCGTCGTCGCCAAGGCGACCGGCAAGGGTGAGGCCCGCGGCACCCCCATCGCCGGCATGGAGACGATGTTCACCATCAAGCGGTCGGACTTTGGCAGCGCCTTCGGCGGCGCGGGCATTTCCGATGAGGCCCACATCACGGTGTCGCTGGAGGGCGCGGGCGGCTGAGCGGCGGATCGCGAACTGAACTTTTCGCAAGCGGGCGGGCCATCTGGTCCGCCCGTTTTGCTTTGACGTGCCCTGCTATGTCGAAAGAACCTTCATGGACCTATCCACCCCATGGCTTGTCGGCGTCGGAATCGGGGCGCTCATCGCGGCGGTGGTGGGGGGGCTGTTCCTCAGGTCCAAGCCCAGCGCCGACGGGCGATCGTTCGCCATCCGCGTGGGCAAGTTGTGGCCCGGCGCACTGATGCTCGGCGCGGCGAGCGTGGCGGGGTGGGTAGGCCTTATGGGCTGGCCACGGTGGCCGGCGGTCTCGGGCGAAGACCGCCTCGGATGGGTCTATCTGCTGGTGACGCTGCTGGCGGTCTTCGCGGGGCTGTTGCAGCGTTCGTTCGCCGTTCGCGCAGGGCTCGCGGCGGTGGGCGCAGCCACGGGTGCGGCGCTCACGCTCTACACCCCCAGCGCGGGCGTGGGCGCGCTGGCGGGCAACATCGTGACGATCGCGCTGAGCGCTGCGGGGATGCTGGTTGGCGCGGGCGCGCTGAGCGTGCTGGAGTGGCGCGGCCGGCGCGCGGGCGCGGCGTTCATCCTCACTGGCCTGGCCTTGGCCGCGGGCGCCGCGCTCGCGCTCTCCAGCAGCGCGCGCCTGGGATTTTTCGCGTGGTCGATCGTCCCCGCCTGCGCGATCGCCACGGCCATCTCCTCGCTCCGCAAGGGCGCAGCGCTGGGCAGCGCAGCCTATGTGTGCGGTGCTTGCGTGCTGGGCGCGACGCTCATCGCCGGGTTCAGTTACAGCGACCTGAAGCCCGCCAGCGCGGCCATCCTGGCTCTTTGCCCGGTGCTCGCGCTCATCGCCGACGCGGTTCTTACCCCCATGCTCAAGCCAAAGATGGCGGCGGTTGCGGTCATCCTCTGCGCGGCGGTCCCCGCCGGTGTCGCCGTCATGCTTTCCTACAGGTAAGCGACGCGTCAAAGGGGCAGGTGCGGGCTTCCGCCGGACACTTGCCCGGCTAGAGTTGTGGACCCTCTGTCTTTCTTCGAGTTGCCTGCACCGATCTTCGCTATGTCGAACCCCATCACAGTGTTATTGGTCGACGATGAGGCCCGCCTGAGCGATTCGTGGGCGAAACTCATCGCGCGTCAGACGGACATGGTCTGCGTGGGCACGATCCAGAGCGCGGGCAAACTCGATGAGGCGCTCCAGCGGCTCAAGCCGGATTTGGTCCTGATGGATTTGACGATGCCCGGCCCCGATCCCCTGGACGTTCTGTGGGAACTCACCAAGACGGGCGCGACAGCGCGGGCCATCATTTACAGCGGCAGGACGGAGCCGGAGTTGGTTGTCCGGGCGATCGAGTGCGGTGCATGGGGCTTCATTGATAAACTCAGCCCTCCCGCCGAGACGCTGACAGCGATGCGAGCCGTCGCCGCGGGCAAGCAGGCTTTCCCCGACATCTTCAACGTGTAACCGGGCTGCTTATTGGCTCCGGCCTTCGCGACACGCGTTCTCGGACGGTCCGCGCGCAGGTGACGGCAAAATGAAAAACCTATCATTGGGTGTTCATTTCAGGTTCAGAGCGAGGTGGAACATTTCCACGTCAGGCGCGTAGGGGCATTGGAGGTTGGCGCTTGGCAGGGCGGACAACGACGGCATGGTCGTGGGAACCGCGGGAAAAGGGGGGGCGGGTTCAACGACACCACCGTCGGTGTTGTTGTCAATGGCTTTTCGCGCTCCCGTGAAGCGCTCCAGTCTGCTGAGTCGCAAAACGCGGGGTACGCGCTTATGTCTGATGCTGCTCCCCCCTCCCCGATCGCCGGCACACCATCGCCGGGGGCGGTCTCCTCGACAGCCGCCGATAGCGCTTCACCCTTGCCCATCGCACACCACGCCAGAACAGCGGATGCCGCCGACTCCGCTCCCATCCGCGTCCTGTGCGTGGACGATAACCGCCTGCTGGCCCATGCCATCGAGCGGCGTTTCTCGCTCGAATCGGCCCTTCGGTGGGCGGGCTGGGTG
>ENA-ORBV01008485-ORBV01008485.1-microbial-mat-metagenome-genome-assembly--contig:-NODE-8485-length-17250-cov-10.165667_pt1 | contig 17250 bp, 16 predicted proteins | sample MGYA00237777_ERZ505514 | MGnify/ENA primary metagenome ERZ505514 (study PRJEB26160, sample SAMN06269048) | microbial mat metagenome | isolation source: Oligotrophic lake microbial mat | place...
GGCTTGTCAGTACTCGCAGCCCATGGGTCGCTGGGCGCGTGATCTCAGGCACCATCCGCGGGCAAACCGAGCAGGCGGCGTGCATTGCCTCCCAGGTACTTGGCCTTGATCTCTTCACTGGCGAAGCCCAGCGACTCGACGATCTGGCGCACCTCCTTCAAGGGCCCGCAGTTCGGGTAGACACTGCCAAACAGCATTTGGTCCGACAACTGCCGGTTGGCGCCCTTCACATAGTCTTCCGAGCCGGGGAACTCGTAGTGCACATACTGCCCCGGCACCAGATACACATTCTTCTGCTTGTAGGCCACCCCGCAGGCCTCGCGCGAATAGGGCCAGGCGCCGTGCTGGATGATCACGTTCAATTGCGGAAAATCGGTCGCCACATGGTCCACGAACTCGGGATGGCAGTCGTCCATGTAGGGTCCGAGCAGGCAACTCATCACCGTCAACACCGGCAGCTGGCGTTTTTGCGCCGCCTCGAAGATCGGGTAGAACACGCGGTCGTTGAAACGCCGCGAGACGCGCGAGGTGGAAGGCTCCAGCGTCAGGCCCGAAAGGCCCATGTCGACCACCTTCGATATGTCCTCGAGGGCGCGCGCCGGATCGGCTGCATCGAGTGAACCAAAACCGACAAAGCGTTTGGGAAAGCGCTTCACCAGGTTGGCGATGGTCTGGTTGCCGGTCGACTCGAAGCCAGGCTTCTCGGTTGGCGCCGGCACCCCGATGACGCCCATCTCGATGCCCGCCTCGTCCATTTCCTGAAACATCAAGTCCATGTCCTGACGTTCGAAAGACGGCGCCGGGTCCAGGCGCATCTTGCGCAAATATTCGCGGGTCAGCTCGCGGGTGATCGACTGCGTGCCTACTGGCCGGAAGCGAAAATCAATGGCGCCCATGCGCATTCTCCTTAAATACTTATTTCACATCGCATCGCGTGACCAATCAAGCACGGCACGCAGCCTGCGCACACTGCTGCGGTTGTCGCGCGCCACGCCACTCATTGCGAATCCGCGATTCAGGCGGTAGATAGCTTGAATCGAATCGGCAGATGGCGCATGTTTGGTCACCGTACTTGACGCGACAAGACATGGATCGTAGCATCGATCGGCGCTCGCGAGAAGCGCCACAACTCGCTTCAAATGGAACCATCACGCCAGGCTGCGGCAGATATCTCCGGCAACGGCGCGCACGGCTATTTTTTCGGCAATGGTCTGTTGACGACGCTTGGCCTGTGCCTGGTCGCCAGCAATTACGCCGCACAAGAGATCGGCGAAGCATGAGGCATGGCGAGCGGGTCGATGAACCCAGATCGTTATGTCCCGCTTACTGCGACTTGGTCCCGGAAGCCGAAATCACCTTGCGCCACTTCTCGGTCTCGTACCGCAGAAACGCGGCAAACTCCTCCGGCGTGCTCCAGGCGACTTCCTGACCTAGCTTCGCCAGTTGCTCCTTAATCTCCGGCGTGCGCAGCACGACGACCATCGCTTCATGTGCATCGCCGCCTCGCCGTAGCCGACCACCGGTATTTCGAGCAGCGAGCGTGCTTCTTCCAGCGCCGGGTCCTGCACCGAGCCGATGGCGAATACGTCATAGCCCTCGGCCTCGGCCTTGAGCGCATTGTCGAGGATGAACTGGATCTAGAGCGACATCAGGTAGGGGTAGATCACCACGTCGGCCGGCACATGCTTGCCATAGGCGCCTTCGGGCATGCTGGCGAAGCGTACCTCGACACCCGGGCGCGCGATCCTGCCGGCGCGCTCGGCCAAGCCCTCGAAATACGCCGGCATGCGGCCACCGTCGACCAGGCTCTGGTACCAGATTCGCATTTCAGGACCCTCTACGCATGATGGCTTGCTGCGTGCCATTCGAACCGTGGCATCGGGCCTGGAACCGCCCGGTCACGCGCGGACGGCGGCATCTCAGACATCTTGCAGATAGCGGGCTTCGAGCTCGCGCCATTGGCGCGCGTTGACCGCATCCTCGCGCTCGTTGAAGGTGGCAAGCTCCGCTTCGATCGCCACGGTGTCGCCATCGCGCTTGAGCACCGCCAGCACGCGCTTGGCGGCGGCAATCGCCGCGCGATGGGTCTGCGATGGATAGATGCCGATGCGGTAGCCCATTGCCTCAAGTTCCCTGGCCGGCAGGGTGGGCGTCTTGCCGCCTTCGAAGATGTTGGCCAGTGCAGGCTTGGTCAGTTGGCGGGCGGCGCTGGCCAGTTCTTCGGCCGACTGCGGCGCCTCGACAAAGCCGACGTCGGCGCCGGCCTCCAGGTAGGCATTGACACGATCGATCGAAGCCTGCAGGCCTTCGACCGCGCGTGCGTCCGAGCGCGCGATGATCACCATGTCGGCATCGCGGCGCGTATCCACCGCCGCCTTGATCTTGCCGATCATCTCCTGCCGGCTCACCAGTTGCTTGCCTTCGTAATGCCCGCATTTCTTCGGCGACACCTGATCCTCCAGATGAAACGCCGCCACCCCGGTCTTCTCGTACTCGCGCACGGCACGAATCACGTTGAGCGCATTGCCATAGCCGGCATCCATGTCGGCGATCACCGGGATTTCCAGCGCGTCGACCGTGCGCGAAATGTATTGCGTGATTTCGGTCAGGGTCAACAGGCCGATGTCGGGGTAACCGCAGGCGCGCGAATAGCCGCCACCGGTGAGGTACACGCCTTCGAAACCGGCCAGCTCGACCAGTTTGGCTGTCAGCGTGTCATGGGCGCCGGGAACGATCGCATAGCCGGGTCTTGCCAGCATCGCACGCAGCTTTTGTCTTGGATTCATGAAGAGGCCTCGGGAGAAAGGCGCTGCCGCACCACATGGTGCAGCAGGCCGCCATTGCGGAAATAGTCGACGTCGCGCGCCGTGTCCAGGCGCGAACGCAGGCGGATGGTTTCACAGCTGCCATCGCCGCGCGTGATGACGCAATCGAATGCGCAGCGCGGTGCAAGGTCAGGCGCGTCGATACCGGTGATGTCCAGCAGTTCGCTGCCGTCAAGCGCGAGTGTCTGGCGCGTCATGCCGGGCGCAAACTGCAGCGGCAACACGCCCATCCCGACCAGGTTGGAACGATGAATGCGCTCGAACGATTCGGCGATCACCGCGCGCACGCCCAGCAGGCGCGCGCCCTTGGCGGCCCAGTCGCGTGACGAGCCCGCACCATATTCGGCGCCTGCAATCACCACCAGCGGCACCTGCTCTGCCCTGTAGCGCTCGGCGGCCGCGTGAATCGACATGCGCTCGCCGCCGGGTTGATGGCGGGTGCTGCTGCCTTCGATGCCCGGTGTCATTTCATTGCGCACCCGCACGTTGGCAAAGGTGCCGCGCAGCATCACGTCGTGGTTGAGCCGGCGCGCGCCATAGTTGACGAAGTCGCGCGGCGCGACGTGAAGCGCGGCCAGGTACGCTGCCGCCGGCGTGCCAGCGGAGATCGTGCCGATCGGCGAAATGTGGTCGGTGGTGAACATGTCACCGAATATCGCCAGCACGCGCGCGCCGCGGATATCACCGGGTGGAAGCGGCTGCGGCGCCATGTCGTCGAGAAATGGCGGCCGGCGGATGAAGGTGCTGGCGGCATTCCACGGAAACAGGCTGCCTTCCTGCCTGGGCAGCGCCTGCCATTCGGCGCTGCCGTCGCGGATGGTCGCGTAGTTCTCGCGGAACAGCGCCGGCTTGATCGCGGCATCGATGATTTTCTGCACCTCGGCAGGATCGGGCCAGATGTCGTGCAGAAAAACCGGCTTGCCCTGCGAATCCTCACCCAGCGGATCGCGGGTAAGGTCGGGCAACACGCTGCCCGCCAGCGCATAGGCCACCACCAGTGGCGGCGAGGCCAGAAAGTTCGCACGCACCGCCGGATGAATGCGGCCTTCGAAATTGCGGTTGCCCGAGAGCACCGCAACCGCGGTCAGGCCGGCGGATGCGATCGCGTCGTTGATCGAATCCGCAAGCGGGCCCGAACTACCCATGCAGGTCATGCAGCCGAAGCCGGTGAGGTGGAAGCCCAGCAGGTCGAGCGATGCCTGCAGGCCGCTTTGCGCAAGATAGTCGGCCACCACGCGCGATCCGGGAGACAGGGAGGTCTTGACCCAGGGCCGAGTGCGCAGGCCGCGGGCAGCGGCATTGCGCGCCAACAGGCCGGCGCCGATCATCACCGAGGGATGGCTGGTGTTGGTGCAACTGGTGATCGCGGCGATCACCACATCGCCATCCTTGAGGCCGGGCGCATCCGCGTCACCTTCCCTCACATGCGGAAAGCCTTGCCGAAACGCCGCGCCCGCAGCATGCAGCGGCACCCGGTCCTGCGGGCGGCAGGGCCCCGCCACGCTGGGCTCCACGGCTGCCAGGTCGATCTCGATGACTTCGCTGAAATCCGCGGGCGGCGTCTGCTCGTCGCGCCACATGCCCTGGGCCTTGCAATAGGCTTCGACCAGCGCCACCTGTGCGTCGTCGCGCCCGGTCTGACGCAAATAGCGCAGGGTCTCTGCATCGACCGGGAAGAAACCCATGGTCGCGCCGTTCTCCGGGCTCATGTTGGCGATCGTCGCGCGGTCCGGCAAGGACAATTCATTCAAGCCGCTGCCGAAATATTCAACGAATTTGCCGACCAGCTGGTGGCGACGCAGGATCTGCGTGATCGTCAGCACCACATCGGTCGAGGTCACCCCGGGCCGCAGCCTGCCGACGATCCGCACGCCTGCCACCTCGGGAATCAGCATCGATATCGTCTCGCCGAGAGCGCCGGCGCCGCCCTCAAGCCCGCCGACACCCCAACCGAGCACACCCAGGGCATTGACCATCGGCGTATGGCTATCCATGCCGAGCACCGAATCGGGATAGGCGATCGCGACACCATCGACCTCGGATGACCACACCACCCGCGCCAGGTATTCAAGGTTGATGCTGTGCAGAATGCCGCTGCCGGGCGGAATCACCCGCACATTGTCGAAGGCCTGCGCGCCCCAGCGCAGGAAGGCATAGCGTTCGGCGTTGCGCCGGAATTCCTCCGCGATATTGCGCCCGACCGCGCCTGGCATCGCCGACGCGTCGACCATCACCGAGTGATCGACCACCAGATCGACCGGCACCACGGGATTCAATCGCTGCGGATCGCCGCCCAGGCGCAGCAAGGCATCGCGCATCGCGGCCAGGTCGCCCAACATCGGCACGCCGGACGAATCGGGCATCAGCACGCGGGTGAAACGAAAGTCGATCTCGCTATCCGAGCGGCGCTGCTTCAGCCATCCGGCCAGCGCAGTGATGTCGCCGCCGTCGGCCCGCCCCTCTCCATGCTGGCGCAGCAGGTTTTCCAGCACCACCTTGAGTGAAAACGGCAGTTGCGCGATGCCGGTCAAGCCCTGCGCCTCTGCTGCGGCCAAGCTGTAGTACTCGAAGCTTCGCTGCCCGACGCGCAACCTCCGGCGCGTCCGGGCGCCTGCAACCCGTGCCGGCGCGCTGCCGCTTGGGTCCGCTGTCATCTAGTTGATTTTCAGGTTCGCCGTTTTGGCGATCTTGGCCCAGCGCTCAAGGTCGGACCTGATTTGCGCCGCATGCGCCTTCGGCGTCGAGCCGCTGTCATGCAGTCCCAACTGGGCCAGTTTTTCCGCGATTTTTCCCCCAACCAGGCGCGCCAGCAGCTCGGCCGGCCGCGCCGGTGTCCACGGGTTGATCAGGCGGATCGGCTTGTTCGGGTAGTCCTGCGCGAGCGCTGCGTCACCCAAGGCGCCCGCAGCCATGGCAGCCACCACCAGCAGGACACGCAATGATTTTCGAAACTGCATCATGTTCTCCACTCCTGGTCAAAGTGAACGGTCGACATTCCTGGCCGGGTCCATGCGCCGAACCACCCTGCCCTCGCGCCAGGCGGCGATGGTTTCGACAATCTGCGTGTACCACAGTCGATAATTGTCCGCGCTGACGTAGCCGACATGCGGCGTCGCCAGCACGTTGGGCAAGTGACGCAGTGGGTGATCCGCAGGTAGCGGTTCGACATCAAAGGTATCCAGCCCCGCCCCGGCGATGAGCCCGCGCCGCAGCGCATCGATCAGGGCATCCTCGCGCACAATCGGACCGCGCGAGGTATTGATCAGGAAGGCACTGCGTTTCATCTTCTCGAACTCGACGCGGCCGATCAGGCCTTCGGTGCGCCGGCTCAACTGGGTATGGATGGACAACACATCGGAATCGCTTATCAGGCGTTGCAGCGAAACATGGGTTGCCCCCATTTCGGTGCAGCGCTCGGGGCGCAGATTGTTGCTCCAGGCGATGACCTGCATGCCAAAGGCCTGGCCGATCCTGGCCATTTGCGCGCCCAGCTTGCCCAGGCCCAGGAGCCCGAGCGTGCGGCCATGCAGATCCAGCCCGACCTGTGTCTGCCAATGGCCGTTGTCGCGCATGTTGGCCTGTTCGTGCGGAATATGGCGCATCAGGCCGAGGATCAGGGCCCAGGTGAGCTCTGCGGTCGGATATTCCAGCGCGTCGGTCCCGCATACCGTGACGCCGAGTTCCGCCGCCGCCGCGAGATCGATCGAGGGGTTGCGCGGGCCGGTGCTGACCAGCAGTTTCAGTGCCGGCAGCCGCGCCAGCAGCGCACGGGTGAAGGGAGTGCGCTCGCGCATCGCCACCACGATCTCGAAGCCGTCGATGGCCGCGACGACCGCCTCGTTCGAGGCGTAATGTCGATTGTGGACCGTCACCTCCACGGCGGCCGGCCCCCAGTCGGCCATCGTCAGTGCGACGTTCTGGTAGTCGTCCAGCACCGCGCAGCGCATCATGGCTTGCCCTGGCCTTCGCGCAGTTCACGCAGCAGATCAGGCGGCGGCCGCGCATAGCCCCAGCGCCGTCCCACGGCCACTCCCAGCCTGGATTTCAGGTTTACCATCAACTCGGTCTGCAGCAGCGCGTTGCCAACACAATCGAGCACGGTCGCGTCATCGATGCGCTTGACGCCATTGGCATGCAGCAGTTCACTGAGCAGGCCTTCGGCCGGTATCACCACATCGGCGCCCGAGGAAATCGCTTCGCGCGCCACGGCTTGAAAATCCGCGATCAGCGCGTCCGGCGCAGCAAACGCTGCATCCACGCTGCCCTCGTCCTGCGCTGTTGCCAGCGCGTGCACCGCAGTCAGGCGCCCCTCCAGTCCGTGACGCTGCACCACGCCGCGCAGGCGTCGCGCGTAACCTGGCGACAAGGTGATCAGGGCGAACTGCTCACCCAGTGAACAGGCGGTGATCAGGGAAGCCTCGGCGAGTGACACCACCGGGATATCCAGTACCGATCGCGTTTCCGCCAGAAAGGGTTCGCTGAAACTGCCGATGATGAAGGCATCGAAGCCGGCACGCTCGGCGTCGATGGCGAAATCGATCGAATCCATCTGCAGCACGAACTTGGCGTAAGGGTAACGGTGCAGTTCCGCCGGCAGGCGGCCGTGATAACGCTCCTCGCGCACGCCGTTGAAGGTGACGTCGACGCCGTCCGGACAGGCTTCGAGCGCATGCCTGGCAAGCGCGGCGCGATAGTGCGGCAAGCCCTTGATCGGTGCGGCCGACTGGTACCAGAATTTGCGCCTGCCCAATGCGAACTCCCTTCAACTGCCGGTGGTGAGGATGATTTTCCCGGTATGCGCGCTGGCCTCCAGGCGCCGGTGCGCAGCCTCCGCCTGCGCCAGCGGAAACACCGAATCGATCACTGGGGCGATCGTGCCATCGCACAACAGTGGCCAGGCTTCGCGCTCGAGGGCGCGGGCGATCACCGTTTTGCGCGCAACACTTTGGCCGCGCAAGGATACGCCGGTGATGTTGAGCCGGTGATACATGATGCGCAACACGTTGGCCGAAAAATCCAGCTCCTGGCTCATGCGACCGACGAACACCAGGCGGCCATCGTCGGCCAGCAGGCTGATGTTGCGCGCTACATAGGGCCCGGCAACTATGTCGATCACCACGTCCACGCCGCGGCCGCCGGTGGCATCGCGCACCACCGCGGCGAAGTCTTGCTCGCGGTAATTGATCGCGCGGGTCGCCCCGAGCGCCTCGCAGGCCCGGCATTTCTCGTCGCTACCGGCGGTGGCGAAGATGGCGCCGGCGCCCAGCGCGCGCGCCAGCATGATCGCGGTCGTGCCGATGCCGCTGGCGCCGCCGTGCACCAGCAGGGACTCGCCGGGCTGGAAGCGGCCCTGCCCGTAAAGGGCGACCCACACGGTAAAAAAAGTTTCCGGCACGCCGGCCGCGCGCACATCGTCGTAGCCGCCGGGCACCGGCAAGGCTTGCCCTTCAGGGATCGCGCAGTACTCCGCATAAGCACCACCGCGCACGATGCCGCACACCCGCTCGCCGGGTGAGAAGCGCCGGGCGAGCGGCCCGGTGGTCACCACCGTGCCGGCGAATTCGACGCCTGGAATGTCGGTCGTGCCGGGCGGCGGGTTATAGATGCCGGTGCGCTGGAACACGTCGACGCGGTTGACGCCGGCCGCGCCGACCCGCACCAGCAATTCATCGCCTTCGGCCACCGGTAGCGCCCTATGCACCGCACGCAAGACCTCGGGCCCGCCCGGCCGGGCGATCTCGATGGCCATCATGGTCCGCGGCAGCGTCATCGGCTTCCTCAGTTCTTCTCAAGCTTCACGCCGGCCCTGGTCACGCGTTCCTTCCAGCGCGCAAGGTCACGCCGGAAAAACTCGCCGAAGTGCTCGGGGGATTCGCTCTTCAGGAGGTCCATGTTGAGCGGCTCGAAACGGGCGGTGATCCTGGGGTCTGCCAGGCTGGCGGTGATCGCGCCGGCGATGCGCGTCACGACCGGCCTGGGCGTCTTCGCCGGCGCGAACACGCCGAACCATACGCTGGTGTCGAAATTGGCGAATCCGGCCTCGGCCATGGTCGGCACCTCCGGCAACATCCTGGTGCGTGCCGGCGTGGTGACCGCGAGCGCGCGCAGCTTGCCCGCTCTGATCAGCGGCATCGAGGTGATGACATTGTCGAACATCATTTGCACACGCCCGCTCATCAGGTCGCCCAGCGCCGGACTAGAGCCCTTGTACGGCACATGCACGATATCGATGCCGGCGGCCTCCTTGAGCATTTCGCCGGACAAATGCAGTGTGGTGCCGACCCCGGACGAGGCGAAGCTCACGGGGTTGGTCCGGGCATAGGCGATCAACTCGCGCACCGTGCGCACCGGCAGGCTCGGCGGCACCACCAGCACGTTGGGCGCCTCCGATACCAGGCCGATGGCCACCAGGTCGTTGCCGGGGTCCAGTTGCAAGGCCGGGTCGATGGCCGCCTGCACCGAAAGCGCGATCGATCCGAACAGCAGGGTGTGGCCATCCGGCTCGCCGCGCGCCACCGCGATGGCCGCCACCGCACTGCCCGCACCGGGGCGATTCTCCACCACCACCGGCCGGCCAAGATGGGAGCCGAGGCCGTCGGCGATCGCCCGTGCCGCCAGGTCGGCCGCGCCGCCTGCCGCGAATCCGACCAGCAGTCGCACCGGCTTTGAGGGGTATTCCTGCGCCATCGCCAGCGAGGCTTCGAGTGTCAGGCACAGCAGGACCGCGAGGGTGCTCCGCTTGCGCCAGGCTGCCGGCTTGCCGGCAATCCTTGTGCCGCGGTCAAATCTATCTGGCATGGGTTTGCTCCTCAATAAATCTTGATGACGATCTTGCCCAGCTTGGCGCCGGTTTCGTAGTAGCGGATCGCCTCCAGCACATCGTCAAAGCCGAACACCCGGTCGATCACCGGCTTGATGCGATTGACCTCGACGGCGCGCACGAAGTCCTCGAACATGCGGCGACTGCCGACGGTGAAACCCTTGATGCTGATGCAGCGTGCGATCAGGTTGGGCAACTGGCTGAAGGAGACCGGTGCGGCAGCGCTGCCGACCACCGGCCGCGCACCGATATGCATGACGCGCGCGTTCGAAGCACAGGACAGCAGGCATTTCTCCAGTGTCGGATAGCCTATTGTATTGAGAACCACATCCGCGCCGCGGCCGTTGGTAAGGCACATCACCTCGCGGTCCCAGTCGGGATGGCTGCGATAGTTGATCGCCAGATCGGCGCCCAGCGCGGTCAGGCGGCGCAGCTTGTCGTCGCTGGACGATGTGACGATGACGCGTGCGCCCAGTGCCTTGGCGATCTGTACCCCGAACACCGACACATTGCCGCTGCCCAGGGTGAGCACGGTCTCGCCAGGCCGGGTCTGTGCTTCCACGGTCAGGGCACGCCATGGGGTCAGTCCGGAACTCTGCAGGGGCGCGGCTTCTTCGTACGACATGCAGTCGGGAATTCTTACCAGCGCAGCAGCCGGTACCCTTGCCTGCTGCGCCAGGAACCCGTCCATCACATCGCCGAAGTCGGCGTGCGCCATGCTGTCGAAATCCCAGGCGCCATCAAGGAAATTCGGGTAGTGCGTGGCCATCACCCGATCACCGACCGCCACCCGCGTCACGCCGTGGCCCACGGCGATCACCTCGCCCGCGCTGTCCTGGCAGGGAATGCGCTCCGGGGGCGGCGGGTTTTGCCAGGCAGCCCGCGACGCCGGCGGCCATGCGCTGCGCATGATGCTGATGTCACGCGCGCCCAGCCCGGTGGCATGCACGCGGATCACCGCCTCCGCTGCGCCCGGCCGCAGATCGACACGCGTCACCTGGCGCAGTGTCAGCGCGCCGTCCTTGCGGTCACCCAGTTCCCAGGCTTTCACTATTCAGCCTTTGCCCCTGACACCTCGACCACGCGCTTCCACTTGGCCACCTCGCTCCTGACCATGGCGTCGAACTCGGCCGGGGTGTTGCCCACCACGTTGAATCCGGCGGCGACCAGTCGTTCGCGAACCTCGGGCGCTTGTGCCGCGCGCGCGATCTCCAAACTGAGCCGCTCGACAATCGGCCTAGGCGTGCCGGCCGGCGCGAAAATGCCGAACCAGGAGTCCACCAGATAGCCACGCACGCCGGCCTCGTCCATGGTGGGGGTGTCAGGCAGCTGCGGCGAGCGTGCCCGGCTGGTGACCGCCAGCGGGCGCAGTTTGCCGGCCTTGATGTGTCCGAGTGCGGTGCCGGGCTGGTCGAACACCATCGTCACCTGGTTGCCGAGCAACGCATTGAGCGCAGCGGCTTGGCCGTTGTAGGGCACGTGGACAATGTCGATCGCGGCCATGCTCTTGAACAGTTCAGCCGCCAGATGCACCCCGGTGCCGCTGCCGCCGGAAGAGTAGTTGAGCTTGCCCGGCTGCGCCTTCGCCAGCGCGATCAATTCCTTGACCGACTGTACTGGCGTGCTGCTGCCCACTACCAGCAGCAGGGGCTGCATCACCACCAGCGAGACCGGTAGCAGATCGACCAAAATATCGTAGGGCAGGTTCTTGTACAGGCTGGGATTGATGGTCAGCGGCGTCGAGCCTATGACCAGGGTGTAGCCGTCGGCCGCCGACTTGGCCGCGAACGCCGTCCCGATCTGGCCGCCGGCGCCGGCGCGGTTCTCGATCACCACCGCTTGCCCCAGGCCTTCGGCCATGCGCTGGCTGATGATGCGCGCCACCAGATCGGTGCCGCCGCCCGGCCCGAACGGGACCACGATCTTGAGCGGCCTGGAAGGAAAGGTCTGGGCCAGACTGTGACCAGTGACGGCCATGACGGCCAAGGCCGTGCACAGCCGTGCCAGATTGCGTCTCAGCGTCTTCATCACACCTCCTGCAGAAAGCAGCCGATCTGGCCGGCGAGTTCCGATGTATGCGATTCCAGCGCCACCCGGCCAGCGTTGAGGATGGTGGCGCCCGTCACGCGCGGGTTGAGGCGGCAAACCGCTTCAAGCTGACGCCCGTAGTGCTCCTCGTCCTGCATCACCAGTTCGAGCAGCAGGGTCGGGGCGGCGATCCGTGCAATCGCGCCGGCGAAATCGAACTCGAAATTGGCGCCATAGGTCGCGCCGATGGCCGACAGCGCCTGCACATGATCGAGCAGGCGGATTTTCAGCTCTTCAATATCCGCAGCCGTCACCACCGGCTTGGCGAAAATGGCACGCGGCACGCCGAAACCGGTGATGTCGCTCCAGTCCGCCATCCAGCGCCTGAGATGCTGGTCACCGCCCGGCGAATCCGGATAGCGCGTGAAATACTTGTCGACGATGTGGTGGATCGCCGCATTGCGCGCGTCCTTGTCCGGGATGATGCTGTGGATCTGGCCGCACAGGATCACCCGCTCAACCGCGTCGGGGTGATTGGCGGCCATCGCCGCGGCGACCTTGTTGCCGGTGTGATAGCCGAACACATGGGCACGCGCAATCCCCATGCTGCCGAGAAACTCGACCATCGCGGCACCCAGTGCTTCCATGGTCACCGGGCCGCCGAGCGGGTCGGACTGACCGAAGCCCGGCAAGTCGGGCGCGATACAGCGGAAATGCGGCGCCAGCAGCGGCAGCAGGAAGCGATAGGCGCGCGACGAGCGCGGCGCGGAGTGCATCAACAGCAGTACCGGCCCCTGCCCTGCTTCGACATAGTGGACCTGCCCGCCGCGGATGGAGGCGTAGGCGCGGCGCATGCTCATTCCAGTTTCGCGCCGGACTGTGCCACCACGCGCGCCCATTTCTCGACCTCGCTGCGGACATGCGCGCTGAATTCCTTGGGCGTGGTGCCGACCACCTCGAAGCCCATGCCGTTGAGCTTCTGCGTCAAGTCCGGCGCGCGCACGGCGGCGTTGATCTCGCTGGCCAGGCGCTCCTGCACCGGCGCCGGTATACCAGCCGGCCCCATGATGCCGTACCAGGCGATCACGTTGAAACTTTCCATGCCCTTGAGCTCGGCCATGGCCGGCAGGCTGCCATTGGCCACCAACGGCGTGCGGTTCGGGCCGGTGGTGGCCAAGGCCTTCAGGCGGCCTGCAGCGACCTGCGGCATCGCCGTGGACGCGCTGTCGAACAGCATCGAGACGCGGCCGCCTACCAGGTCGGCCGACGCCGGTGCCTGCCCCTTGTACGGCACATGCAGCATGTCGATGCCGGCCAGGATCTTGAACAGTTCGCCGGCCAGATGGGTGGCGCCACCGGCGCTGTGCGAGGCATAGGTCAGCTTGCCCGGTTGCGCCTTCGCCAGCGCGATCAGCTCCGGCACGGTCGCGGCCGGCACGCTTGGATGCAGCACCAGCACGAAGGCCTGCCGCGTCAGATGGGTGATCGCCGACAGGTCTTTCAACACATCGAAGGGAATGTCCTTGTAGAAGCTTGGATTGGTTGACAGGGGCGTGGCCGCCAGTACCAGCGTATGCCCGTCCGGCGCCGCCCGCGCCACCTGGTTGGTGCCGATGTTGCCACTGGCGCCAGCGACATTGTCGACCACCACCGGTTTGCCCAGGCGCGTTGACAGGCTGTTGGCGATCAGGCGCCCGAGCGCGTCGGCACTGCCGCCGGCCGGATATGGCACTACCAGGCGGAACGGCTTGTCCAGTGGAAACCCCTGCGCTTTCAAGGCGCCCGTGCCGAACATGAAGACGGCAGCCCCCAATACTGCGGAAAACCGGATCACACGCATTTCAACACTCCTTTAGCTGATGACACTCTGAATATTGCGCAGCGCCGCTTGCTTGCCGGCGATGCGCCCGAATACCAATGCCTTGCCGATGCCGGTGCCGGAGTGATAGCTGGCGCCGTGAAAGCCGCCCACCGCCTCGCCTGCCGCGTAAAGACCCTCGATCGGTTGTCCGCGGCGCAATACGCGCATCTGCGCATCGACGGCGATGCCGGCGTAGGTGGCTAGCAGGTGCCCGATGGTGGGGAAGGCGTAGAACGGCGGCCGTTCCACGCGCTGCGGCAAGCCGTAGCTGCCGGCCAGGGTCTTGCGCCCGAAGTCGGCATCGACACCGCAACTGACGCCCTCGTTGTAGCGCGCGACGGTCTGTCGCAAGGCCGTCGCCGGCATGGCCGCCTTGTGCGCCAGTTCGTCCAGCGTTTCCGCGCGCAGCAACATGCGTATCTTGGCAGCGTCGAGCGTCATCGGCGAGCCCTGTCCGGCGGCTGCCTGCGCCGCCACTGCCCGCTCGTAGACGCTCTGATCGAATACCTGGAAACCCATCATGCCGGGTTGATCCAGACAGACCCGCGCGATGTCCTTGTACGAAATCGATTCGTTGACAAAACGCAGGCCGTGCCGGTTGACGATGATGCCGCCCTGGTAGTAGAGCAGCAGGATGTCGTCGGAAGTGGCGCCATTGGCGTGCAACTCGAAACTCGGCTGCACATGCAGGATGTCACGGGTGTCAGCGCCGAGCGCTTCTGCCATGCGCAAGGCGTCGCCATTGTGACCCGCGCCGGAGGTGGCCAGCACCTTGGCGAAGCGCGGCTCGATGGCAGCCAGACGTTGCGCATCGCGTGCGAAGCCGCCGCTTGCCAGCACCACGCCGCGGCGTGCGCGTACCCGTGAGACCAGCCCGCTGCGCTCGCGCACCGTGACACCGCTCACCACGCCGCCGGCGTCGCATGCCAGGCCCGTCACCGGCGTGCCGAACAACACCGCGACGCCGCGCGCCTCGACCGCGTGCTTGAGCTTGCGCACCAGGTCGAGCGGGTCGGTGAGATGACCGCGCGGCACACTCATGCCGGCCACCGCGCTGACCGTCGGCGACCAGGCGACTCCCAGCGCGCAGAGTTGCTCAAAAGTATCGAGCTGATGCTCCACATAGGCCTGCACCAGCGCCGGATCGTTCAAATGCCGGCCGGTCTCAAGGATGTCCTGCGCCATCAGTGCATTGCTGTCGGCAACGCCGTTGCGCTTCTGCACCTCGGTGCCGGCGAAACTGACGCGCCCCACCGAAATCGCGGTCGATGAGTCCCACAGCCGCGGCTGTTTTTCAAACACGATGGCGCTGGCGCCGGCCTGCGCGGCTTCCAGGGCGGATTCGAGACCGGCCGCGCCAGCGCCGGCGACGACGACATCGACCTCGGAGTCCCAGACGGCGCTGCTCATGGCTCCCTCATGCGGATGACATGCTTGCCGATGCCCCGGCCCTGCAATACGTCGATCAGGGCCTGCGGCGCGGCTTCAATGCCCTCATGCACGGTCTCGTGGTAACGCACCGCGCCATCGGCCAGCCAGCCGCCGATCGCGGCCAGTGCTTCGCCGGCGCGGTGCGCATAGTCGTAGACGATGAAGCCCTGCAGGCGCGCACGCGCGCTGATGATGTGCGCCTGCGCATCGGCGCGGGTTGTCGGCCCGGACAACTGCGCAACCCGTCCAACCACGGCGATGCGCGCACGGTCGGCCAGATGACGCATCACCGCATCGGCAACCGTGCCGCCGACATTGTCGAAGTAGGCATCGATTCGATCAGGGCAGGCAGCGCGCAATGCCGCGTCCAGATCGGGCGTTTCGCGGTAGTCAATCGCGGCGTCGAAACGCAGGTCATTCAGCAGATGCCGCACCTTGGCCGCAGCGCCTACGATGCCGACGACGCGACAGCCGCGCAGCCGCGCGATCTGGCCGGCCAGCGACCCCACGGTGCCGGCAGCGGCGCTGACCACCACCGTTTGGCCGGGCTGCGGGTCGCAGATCTCCAGCAGGGCGAAGTAAGCGGTGAGCCCCGGCATGCCAAGGATGCCCAAGGCAGTCGAGAGCGGTGCAAGTTCTGGATCGACCCGCGACACCCCTTGCGCGTAGGCCAGCTTGCCGCTGTCACCGCGCGACAGCGCGTATTCCTGCCAGCCCAGCATGCCTTCGGCGTAATCGCCCTCGCGCCAGTCAGGGTGGCGGGAACGCAGCACCTGCCCGACCATGCGCCCCCAGACCGTCTCGCCCAGCTTCATGGTCGTTCCATAGCCGCTGGCGGCGTCCATTCGCCACCGTTGCAGCGGGTCGGCCGAGAGATAGCGTGCGGCCAGCAGGAACTGCCCGTCCGCCGGGTCCGGCATCGCATCCTCGGCAAAGGCGAAGTCGTCTGGCACCGGCACGCCGGCCGGACGTGCTGCCAGCAGCACCCGGCGGTTCATGCTCATGACACCCGACTGACAAGCCGGCCCATGTCGTCCAGGTCCTCCAGGTGGTCGACCATGCTGATCAATTCATCGGTCGCCGCCACGGACATCGGCCGGATGGCGTACGCCATGCAGTCGCGCACCTTGGCTACCTGATCATCCCTGGGAATCGGATTGCGCGGGTGGCCGTAGCGATAGCCGCGCTGCCTGAAGCGCGCGGTGCGACCGTCTGTGAGCGCGACATCGACCGCCGCCTCGACGATCGCGGTGCCGTAGGTCTTGTCGCACGCCGGATCGGCCTGCCAGCGGATCTTCGCGGCCATGGCGAGCGTATCGGCATCGCGCAGCCCTGCCGCGGTGAAATGCTCGATGCGCGGCTTGCCCTTGGCAAGCGCCAGCGCCACCGTATAGGGAATGCTCATCTGCGCCTCGCTGATGTTGCGCGGACTGCAGCGCACATCACGCGGTTCGCACAGGTTGAGCGCACGTGGCCCGACGAACAACGTCACCTCGCGCACATCCTGCGCACGGATGCCGTATTCGGCCACCAGCTTTAGCGTTTCGGCAACATACAATTGGGTATACCCGCAGCACGGATAGGCATACATGCCCAACTGGTCGGCGAGGTAGTCGCGCCCCAGATCGGCAGTCAAGGCCGCCGGATCGTACTCCCCCAGAAAATACAGCCTGTACAGCCCGGCCTTGCCTTCCAGGCTGCGTGGCGCACCCGCGATGCCCTTGGCCGCCATCAGCACCGCAAACAGGCTTTGCTGCGCCGGATAGGCCTGGTAAATGCCCTTGTCGGCGCCCACACCGAATAGCGGTTCCATGTTGCCAGCGGCCTGCGAGTAGGCCAGACCGAAGGCGCTTTGCTGCTGCGCTCGATTCAGGCCGAGCAGGCGGCCAGCCACCGCCGCCCCGCCGAAATACCCGAACAGTTGCGGCGGCAGCCAGCCATGGCGCGCCCAATCGCGCAGCGCAACGTGGGCCGGAAACACCGCGCGCCCGAGCCGTGCCATCATGTCCAACCCCAGCACATAGGCGGTCAGGAATTCCTTCCCGCTGACCTTGCCGCGCCGCTCCGCCGCAGCCAGCGCCACCGGCAACAAGGTGGCGCCGGGATGCGACCACCAGGCATCGAACATGTCGTTGTAATTGAGCGAGTGCACCAGCGCGGCATTGACCCAGGCCGCCATCGGCGCCGGTACCTTGCCGCCAAATCCCAGCAGGCTGCTCCTGTCTCTTATACACATCTCCGAGCCCACGAGACTAAGGCGAATCTCGTATGCCGTCTTCTGCTTG
>ENA-ORBV01008487-ORBV01008487.1-microbial-mat-metagenome-genome-assembly--contig:-NODE-8487-length-17249-cov-17.790997_pt1 | contig 17249 bp, 15 predicted proteins | sample MGYA00237777_ERZ505514 | MGnify/ENA primary metagenome ERZ505514 (study PRJEB26160, sample SAMN06269048) | microbial mat metagenome | isolation source: Oligotrophic lake microbial mat | place...
TTTCAAGCAGAAGACGGCATACGAGATTCGCCTTAGTCTCGTGGGCTCGGAGATGTGTATAAGAGACAGGTCGTGCTGGAAGTTGTTGATACCGGCGAAGGACCGCCGAGCGTGCCGGCACGCGGCGGCGAGAGCCCGTTCCAACTCGGCTACTCCACCAAGCAGGGCGGGACGGGTGTGGGCCTTGCGCTCTGCCGCGAGATCGTCCAGGAACTCGGCGGCAGGATCGAACTGACAAGACGCAAGGACGAAACCGCGTCCTCACAGGATCAACCCGGTGCCTCGCTCAGAGCGACCTTTCCCGTGCCACGCGCGGGTCCATCGGCGGAGGAACATCTGCGACGCTGAGAGAGCGCACAGCGGGAACCCAGCCTCGGGAACGTGAGGGCCACAGCGGCACCAGCAACGGCCGCCGCTCTGTCCACCCCGCCCCGAGTCCAAACCCCCCCCGAGCGGCCCGCTGGTCCGAGAGACGGACGCGTCCCTCGCTGTGCCCTCTCTCTCGCCGCGAGGAGTCTGATCGTGCGACGAACAACTGACCCAGGATTCCGCCGTGCGAGCGAGCGGCATCGGTCGCGGCGCATACAGGGTTACACCCCATGACGCAAGTTCCGCCGCGCATCCTCATCGTGGATGACGACCCGATCACCGCCGAGTCGCTGGCCGACTTCTTCAGCCAAGAGGGCTTCGGCACGGCCACGGCGTTCAATGGCAAGGAGGCGCTGGCGGCGATCCAGCAGGCCGAGCGGCCCGATGCCGCCACAGCACCGGCTCGTCCGTTCGCGGTGGTCATCTGCGATGTGGCGATGCCGGAAATGGGCGGAATCGAACTGCTCAAGTGCATTGTCAAGGAACATCCCGCGACGGTGGTGCTGATGCTCACCGGGTACGGTTCCATCGAAGCCGCGGTCGAGGCGGTCCGCGTGGGGGCGATCGACTACATGACCAAGCCGGTGGTCGAGGGCGAACTGCGGATCGCGCTGCAGCGGGCGCTCCGCCAACAGGCACTGGTGGCGGAGAACCGTGCGCTCAAGGAGCGCTTGGAGGACCGGTGCGGGCTGGAGCGCATCATCGGCGGCGATGCCCGGATGCTCAAGATCTATGACCTCATCGGCGCGGTCGCACCGACCAAGACCACGGTTCTGATGACCGGCGAGAGCGGCACGGGCAAGAGCATGATCGCGCAGTCGGTCCACCACCTCAGCCCCCGCAAAGCCAAGCCCTTCGTGCAACTCTCGTGCGGCTCCATCCCCGAAACGCTCCTGGAGAGTGAACTCTTCGGGCACATCAAAGGGGCGTTCACCGGGGCCTACGCGGACAAAGCGGGCCGGTTCCTCGCGGCCGATGGCGGCACCATTTTCCTCGACGAGATCAACTCCGCCTCGCCGGCCATGCAACTCAAACTCCTTCGCGTCCTGCAGGAGCGTCGCTTCGAGCCCGTGGGGAGCACGCAGACTATCGAGGTTGATGCGCGGGTGCTGCTCGCGACCAATAAGCCGCTGGAGGACCTCGTCGCCCGCGGCGAGTTCCGCCAAGACTTGTACTACCGCATCAACGTCGTGACTATCGAACTCCCGCCGCTGCGCGACCGCGTCAGTGACATCCCGCTCCTGGCTGCGCACTTCCTCGCGCAACAGGGCGCGGCGGTTGGGCGCACGTTCACGGGCTTTACGCCCGAGACCGTCGATGCGCTGCGCAGGTACTCCTACCCGGGCAATGTCCGCGAACTGGCCAACATCATCGAGCGCGCGGCCGTGCTTGCTCACTCCCCCACCATCGGCCTCGGAGACCTGCCCGAGCATGTGGTCGCCAACGGGCCGAGCCGCCTTCTGCCGAGCCAGGCAACGCTCCGGCTGGTCGGGACGGATGCTGACGCGGCGGGGACCGGCCCGTGGACGCCCTGCGCTCTGGAGGACGCGATGCGGGAACCCGAGAAGCGGATCATCCTGAGGGCCCTTGGCGCAAACGACTGGAACCGGCAAAGGACGGCGGACGACTTGAAGATCAACCGGACGACGCTGTACAAGAAAATGAAACTGCTGGGCATCGAGGGCGCGGAAGAACGGCTGGCCGGCTGACGCGTGCGTGACCTCCAGAATGCCGTAAGCGTTGATATGCTGGCGTATGCCCGATGCGTCGCCAACTGAGTCAGGGGCATCTCCGCCAAGCACCTCCGCCGCCATGATCCTCATCAAGATCGATTCGCTCGCCTGGGCCACTGCGATCGACGAACCAGTGCTGGCCGAACTTACCGCGATAGGCTATTGTTTGGTATATGTCTGACGCTGAGGAGATTAGGGACGGCCTTGCCGACGGGCCGATTCGAGGGCGCGGGGCCGGCCTAAATCCCGGAAATCGCTTCGAGACCGTCCGCCTTCATGTGCGGGGCGAGCACCTCGAGGAAGAACTCCGCGAGCATCCCGGCGGACAGCAGGTCCGCACGCAGGTCTACGCGGACGCGACAAAGTCGATCCTGAACCACGTCGACAGCCCGGACCTCGGTTTCAGTTGGACGGTCAACCCGTACCGCGGCTGCGAGCACGGGTGCATCTACTGCTACGCGCGCCCGGGGCACGAGTACCTTGCGCTCTCCTCGGGGCTGGACTTTGAAACGCGCATCTTCGCGAAGCCCGATGCGCCGATACTCCTCCGCGAGGCCCTCGGCAAGCCCGGCTGGCGTGGCGAACCGATCGTCTTCAGCGGCGTGACGGACTGCTACCAACCCATTGAGGAGCGGCTGGGCATCACACGCGCGTGCCTCGAGGTATGCGCCGAGTTGGCCCAGCCCGTCTCGATCATCACCAAGAATCGCCTCGTGCTGCGCGACATCGATGTGCTCAAGACCCTCGCGGAACACAACGCCGCGAGCGTCGCGATCAGCATCACCACGCTGGACAACGCGCTCGCCTCCAAGATGGAGCCGCGCGCCAGTTCGCCGCGTGACCGTCTGGAGACCATGCGCAGACTCGCGGCGGCTGGGATACCCGTGCATGTCATGGTGGCGCCGATTATCCCCGCGCTCAACGAGCCCGAGGTGCCGGCGATCCTTCAGGCGGCGGCGGATGCCGGGGCGGATGACGCGGGATATGTGCTTCTCAGGCTGCCGTACCAGATCAAGTCGCTCTTTGAGGAATGGCTGGAGCGGCACTACCCCGATCGCGCCGCGAAGGTGCTCAACGCACTCCGCGAAATGCACGGGGGCGAACTCTACAACGCGGAGTTCTTCTCACGCCAGCGGGGCACGGGCGTCCGTGCGGACCAGATCGGGAGCACGTTCCGCCTGTTCAAGCGGCGCGCGGGGCTGGGCAGTCCGGAGGGAGTGCCGCACACAGAGCCGGAAGAAACTCGCGGCGGCGGGAGATGGTCCCGCCTTTCGAGCGGGGAGTTTCTCCGGCGGAGGTCGCTCGGTGCCGGCCAACTCGGCCTGTTCGGCTGACGCGACTACTTCGTCTCTTTGTTCTTTTCCACATGCTCGAGCGCTGCCTCCAGGAACTCGTCCCGCCCGGCGGCGATCCCCTCCACCGTCCGCTGGACGGGGATCGTCGGCAAGATGCCGATGCCATGATGCGTGGACAGGTGTGTTTGAGCAGCCCCACCCTCGCCACCCTTGTTACTCGCTTTGCTCAGTGAGACGCACTGCCCCTCGCGATTGGCTATGCCCTTGCGAACCGTTGCCGCCCATCCCGCCGCTGAGACCGGGCCGGGCACGAACCACCCAGCGGGCGGCTTGCCCGGGTCATCCTGCTCAAAGTCCAGGTTCCCCGGTCCATCGGCCCGCGCGAGTCCGGCAGTCAACAGCACGACGACCAGGATCGCGGCACGGAGCATTCGGGCACCTCCTTCTTCATGGCATGACCGAGAGGCACCCTGAGTCTAACCGGCCGGGTACGCCGTCCAGCACGGGCCGCCCGCGCCGAGCCGAGAACGGGTAGTCTCAGCGGACTTGGCGGCGGCCAAGCCGCCCGGGATTCGACCCGCCGCTGTCCACGCACGAGTGCGCTTATGACTTCACCTCCCGTCCGCAGCAGGTTCAACCCGCTTGATGTCATCGAGTGGGCCGGCAACAAGTTGCCCGATCCGGCGATGCTCTTTGTCTGGTGCGCTGCCGCGATCATCGGACTGTCGGCCATCGGCGCATCGCTCGGATGGCAGGTCCAGCCGGTGCGGCCCGAGGCAGTGATGCGGCAGGTGACCGACCCCGCCACCGGTGAGACCCGCCCCGAGCCGGTGATTGACGCGAACGGGCGGAAGCAGGTCCGCCTTGTGGGCGCGGGCGAGCCGATCCATGCCCGGAGCCTCCTCACCAGCGATGGCATCTTCTGGATGCTGAAAACGATGGTGAGGAACTTTCTCGACTTCCCGCCGCTGGGTGTGGTGGTGGTGACGATGCTTGGAGTTGGGCTGGCCGAGCGGGCGGGCCTCATCGGGGCGCTGCTCAAGGCCGTGACGCTCATCGTGCCCCCGCGCCTCTTCACGCCGATGCTGGTGCTGCTGGGGATTCAATCGTCCATGGCCGCGGATTCGGGGTTCGTGGTCCTGCCGCCGATCGCGGCCCTGCTATTCAAGTCGGTCGGAAGAAGCCCGCTGGTCGGTGTGGCCGCGGTTTTCTGCGGGTGTGGCGCTGGGTTCAGCGCAAACCTGCTCATCACGTCGCTCGACCCTCTGCTCGCAGGACTCACGCAGACCGGGGCGCGTGTCATCGAACCCGGCTACGAGGTCAACGCCGCGTGCAACTGGTGGTTTCTTATCGCTTCGACGTTCATGCTGACGATCGTCGGCTGGGCGGTAACCGATTGGTTCGTCGAGCCGCGCCTGTCGCGGCGATCGCCCGAGGACGGCGGCCCGGCGATCGGGAGCCCGGCGGACTTGCGGGTCGAACGCCTGTCTCAGGGCGAGGCGCGCGCCCTGCGCCGCGCGGTCATCGTGCTCGGCGTTTGTCTCACGGGTGTGCTGGCGCTGACTCTCATCCCCGGATCACCGCTGCATGGCGATGCGATGCCCGAGAGCCGGTCCGCTCGGTGGATCGTCGCCATCGTCCCCATCATCTTCGGCCTGTTCGTGTTCCCGGGAATCGCCTACGGCGTTTCGATCGGCGAGATCCGGCGCGGCAGGGACATCGCTCGCCTGATGAGCGATTCACTCGCGGCCACGGCCCCGGTCATCGTGCTGGCCTTCTTTGCCGGGCAGTTCATCGCCTATTTCAGGTACTCGCAACTCGACCAACTGCTCGCGTACTCCCTGGGCACGGCCCTGGCCGAGAGCGGCCTGAGCCCGATGCTGCTGCTCGTCGCGTTCATCGGGCTCGTGATGATGCTCGATATTCTCGTGGCCTCGGCCTCGGCCAAATGGACGCTGCTCGCGCCCGTGTTCGTGCCGATCTTCATGCTGCTTCAGGTCAGCCCGGAACTCACACAGGCGGCGTACCGCGTTGCGGACTCGTGTACGAACATCGTGACGCCGCTGAACGCCTACCTCGTGATCATTCTGGCGGTGTGCCAGAAGTATGCGCCGCGCACCGGCACGGGCACGATCATGTCGATGATGACGCCCTACTGGGCGGCGTTTGCGGTCATCTGGACTTTGTTCCTGCTGGTCTGGGTTGCGCTGGGGCTCGACCTTGGCATCGGGGGCGGGCTGGACTATGCGGCTCCAGCCGCGAAGGGTTGATACTGGAAGGATCACCGCGGAGACGCAGAGAACGCGGAGGCGATTCGGTATTGCGGCGGGGTAGATCGACGAGCCGCTCGACAACGTATTCTTGCTCGCGGAGCAACGACCGAACCCACTCGAACTCCTTGTTGCGTCTCTCTGCGTCCCCCGCGTCACTTGCGGTGAATCGGCTTGGGCTCAGGATGAAGCCGGAGGTTGCGGTGTGCGTTCAGTCGTGACGTTCCGCCGCGCGCGGCACGAACATGCCGAGCACGCTCGCCAGCAACAGACCCATAGCCACGACCAGGAACGTGCGCTCCATCCCATAGGTCTTGCCAAGCCACTGCGACAACGGTGCCCCGACCGACGCGACAGCCCATGCGCCGCCCATCATCAGCCCCGATGCCAGACTGGTGCGGTGCGGGATCAGACGCTGGGCCATCGAGATCGTCAGGGGCACCACCGCACCATACCCGAGGCCCGCCAGCGCACACACCGCCAGCGCACCCCACCCGCCGGTGTGCGGGAGCAGAGCCACCATCGCCGCGCCCAGGATCGGCGTGACGATGAGCAGCGCTCGTTCGTGCCTGGCATGGAACCACCACCCCAGCGCGACGCCGCCCAGCCCCATCCCGACCTGCTTGGCGGCCTGGAGCGGGCCGTTGAGTTTCGCCGCGTCAATGCGGAGCAGTTCGGTGAGTTCGTCCCCCCCACTGCCCCGCAGAGCGAGCAGTTCGGTCCATCTGATGATGAGTTGGATCAGGCACACATCCGCGCCGAAGCGCAGCACGTTGCCCGCGTACAGCAGCCCCACTCCCACCCAACGCTTACGGCGCTCGTGCTCGGGCAGTTCGCGGTGCAGTGTCGCCGCGTCGTCCGTCCGGTGCGAAGCGCCGTGGATTGCCATCCCCAGCGCGATGACGAACACCATGCCCAGGGGCGTCAGATACAGGAGTGCCCGCAACCCCGCCGCGGTCGAGCCTCCGAGCCACGCGAACCACTCCACATAGTGCCCGGCGGAGATGTTCCCAAGCACGCCCCCGAGCATCCCCGCGAGATAGAACCACGCGATGCCCAAGGAGCGCCGAGGGCCGGCAAGGTGCCCCACAGCCGCCGCCGCGACCGGGTGGAACGCGCCGATCCCCGCAGCTCCCACCACCTGGAGCACCAGGAGTTGTGGGTACGACGTGGCGTACCCGACAAGCCCGATCGCAACGACCGCGGCGAGAAACCCGAGTGTGCCGAGCCAGCGGGTGTCAAAGCGATCCGAGGCGAGCGCGACGATCGGCTGGATCACGCCGCTGGAGACTTGCCCGACCGCCAGCAGCACCGCGCCCTGTTCCGGACGCATGCCGACATGGCCCTCGAGAACGGACAGGAGCGGCACAATGAGGAACGAGAAGAAATCTACCACGGTGTGCGCGCCGATGGTCGTCCACATCCGCAACCGGGTGCCGCGTGCTGCAACTTCGCTTGGCCCGTTCATGGAGTCCGTTCCGTCCTCACTGCGGCACAACCGTAGTCGCCGGGCACCATTCGGCTGCCGGTGAAGGTAGGCCGCCGACACTGCTTAGAATCGGCCCGCCCCAACGATCCGATTGAACAAGGACCAGAGACCGTGCGACTGGCGATCCAGATTCCCTGCCTGAACGAGGAGGGAACGCTCCCCGAGACCCTGCGCGATCTGCCGCGTCGCGTCGCGGGGTTCAGCGAGGTGATCGTTGTTGTCATTGATGACGGCAGCACCGACTCGACGGGTGCCGTTGCACGCGAGCATGGGGCCGACCATGTTGTCACGCTCAATGGCCACCAGGGCCTCTCCCGCGCGCACATGGCCGGGCTGGACGCGTGCCTGGCGCTGGGTGCCGATGTCATCGTCAACACCGATGCGGACAACCAGTACGACGCTCGCGGCGTGACCGTCCTCGTCGCCCCGATCCTTGCCGGGGCTGCCGATGTAGTCGTCGGGGCGCGTCCCATCTCGGAGATCGCCCACTTCTCCTGGACCAAGAAAGCGCTCCAGCAAGCGGGCTCGCGGGTGGTGCGGTCGCTCAGCGGCACGCGCGTCGAGGACGCCACCAGCGGATTCCGGGCGTACACGCGCGATGCCGCGATGCGGCTGAACATCTTCAACAGTTACACCGGGACGCTCGAGACGCTGATCCAGGCCGGGCGGAGCAATCTCCGAGTGGTCAGCGTGCCGATCGCGATCAATGGGCCGACCCGACCCAGCCGCCTGATGCGCAGCAACTTGCACTACATTGCGCGCAACGGTCTGGCGATGCTTGCAACCTACATGATCTATCGCCCGGTGCAGGTCTTTGGCCTGCTTGCCACGCTCATGCTCGTCCCGGGTGCGGCGTTAGCCGCGCGATACTTGTGGTTCATGTCGCGCGGCGAGGGCTCGGGGCACATCCAGTCTGTCATCGCCTCGGGGGTGCTCGCGATTTGCGGCGTGCTGATGGTCGGCCTGGCGGTGCTCGGGCACCTTCTGGCGATCAATCGGCGATTGCTCGAAGAACTCCGCTACCAGCAGCGGCTCGCTGTGAGCGGCCCGGTGCGCGATCGGCCCCATGTCCATGTGCGCGCCAACGCTCTCAAAGCACAGGCGACGAGCGGATAGGCCGAGTCACGGCGCTTCCAGCACAACAACACGGCCACCGGGCTTGAGTTTCGTGTGGCTTTCAACTGGCAGAACCAAGCCCTCGGTCAGCACACTCAGCCTGCCGCGACCGTCGCGCGTCCACCAGACCTCGACCGCCCCCCCCCGGGACTCATCGGCATCGGGCGTGGCCGACTCCACGTCTATCCAGAATGCCGCGCGACCGGGCGCGATTACGGATGAATCCGCGAACACGACATGCTTGCCGATCTGGCGCCCGCTTGCATCCAGCAATCGCACATGCATCGCCAGTCCCGCGGTTGTCGCACCCGGCGCGACCTCGGCCACCGCGCCGATCACCATTCCTCCGCCGTCCAGCGTCTGCTCCAACCAGAGGCGAGTGATCCGAGTCTCATCCGCGAGACCGATGCCCGCCGCGCCGACCTGTGCGCGGCTAGGGAAGAAGAACGCGAGATGCCCCGCCGGCGGGGAGAGCAACCGCGGCGGCCCAAGCGTGCCCACGGCGTCCAGCACAGCCGCGTGTACGCTGCTGTCGGTCCACATCATCATCTGCGATTCACCGGCAGTGAGCGGCGCACGCACAACGCCGACGGCGTTGTCGAATGGCACGCCGAGTTTCCGACCGATCTGAGCATCGTGCGAGTGCATGTACAAGCGCTTCACACCGGCAAACGCGAGGCTCGCATCGGCAAACCGCTGCTCAAACTCCGCACGGGTCCTGTTCGCTTCGTGGACCGACCGGTCCAGCCGCCACGCGATGTTCAGCGCATGCGCGTGCCGGAGTTGCGCGACGTGCCCCACGAGGAGGGCGCAACCCGCAACACAGCCGGCGATGCGCACGGGCGCGCCCCGCGGCTGCAATCGCCATTGCATCCAGCCGAACGTCACCAAGGCTCCGATCGCCGCACTGATCCCCGGCAGGAGGAGCAACACCGTAAAGCGGTGGACGAGCGCGTGCTCGCGCATGACCAAAGACCATGTGGCCCCGCCGATGAGCAGCGCCAGCGCCAGCCCGGCGGCGCGCCGCGCCGGACGCAGCCCTTCCAGGTGCCAAGTCGCCAGCGAGATTACAGCCAGCACACACGCAGGCGCGAGGAACGCGGGCGACAGCACGCCGATACGCACCTCGGCGTTGGGCGATCCGGTCGGCGATTGTGCGCCCGGCCAACCAAGCCTGTCGAGCATCGCCCACGCCATGTCCGGCCAGGTCGCGCCACCCGTGCGCCCCGTGCGCTGGTCGAGTTTGGCCAGCATCAACGCCCAGACGTCCCCCAGCCCGCCGACCGCCGCGGCGTTGACCGCCATCCGCGCCGCCAGCACCAGTACGGGCACGAGACCAAGAAGCACCAATGGGAAGAGCAGCCCCCACCGCCTCAGAAGCAGAATCCGGACCAGCCCGAACGCGCCCACAAACAACGTGTGCTCGAACGTGACAGCGCAATCAACTGTGAAGCACGCTGCGGCGACAATCAACCAGCGCATCCGCGCTCGCGAGGTGCGCGCACGCTCCACCGCGACCCACGCAAGCAGCGTGGCCAACAGAGTCACCTGCGAGAAGGACAGGTAGTGCAGGTTGTCGGCGTACTCGCCGAAGGGCCGCGAGAGCATGTACGCGCCGGCACCGACCGCGGCGGGAAGAATCGCACCCGTGACGCGAACGCACAGAACGAAGAAGAGCAATACTGCAAGAGATGACCACACGACCGCCGCGAGCCGGAAGTGCCAGAGTTCGCGCAGCCCGAGCGCCTTCAGGCCCTGGTGGAGCCAGTAGCATCCGGGTGGATACGTCACATAGTGATCGGGCGTCTTCTCCGAACCTTGCCCGCTTGCGCGAAACGTGTCGAGCGCGGGCACGCCACAACTCGCCCAGAATCCCTCGCGATCAAAGTTCTCGCCCGCGTTCAGGATGTTCGCATCCGTGGTGATGTCGCCATGATCCAGCCCAGGATGGGTGACACGCGTCCAGCCGAGTAGCCCCGACCATGCCGCCCAAAGGAGGACAAAGGCGATGAGAACGCCCCGCCCGCCCGCCAGCCCCTTTTCTTGTGAGAGCAAGGCGAGCGTCGGATCGCCGTCGGCAAGCGGGAACGGCGGAAGGGCTGTGTTCATCCGTCAAACTCAGGCCGGGTCCGCGAAGAGAGCGGTCGACAGGTACCGCTCGCCGAACGAGCACGCGATGGTCACAAGGCGCTTGCCGGCGAACTCCGGCTTGGCCGCCAGCCTTGCGGCGACGCAAACGTTCGCGCCGGTGCTGATGCCGCCCAGGATCCCCTCCTGCTTCGCCAGTCGGCGCGCCCAATCGAATGCCTCATCATTGCTCACGAGTTCCACGCCGTTCAGCAGGGTTGTGTCAAGGTTCTTGGGAATGAAACCCGCGCCGATCCCCTGAATCTTGTGAAGGCCGGGCTGGCCCCCGGAGATGACCGGCGAGGTGATCGGCTCGACCGCGATCGCCTGGAACTCCGGCTTGTATTTACGGATGAATCGGGTCACGCCCGTGATCGTCCCGCCGGTTCCTACACCCGAGACAATCGCATCGATCGCGCCGCCCGTGTCCGCCCAGATCTCCGGCCCGGTCGTCGCCTCATGCACCGCCGGGTTCGCCGGGTTGTCGAACTGCTGTGGCATCCAAGAATCGGGCGTCTCGGCGATGAGTTCGCCAGCGCGTGCGATCGCGCCTCGCATCCCCTTCTCCGCGGGAGTCAGCATCATCTCCGCGCCCAGGTGCTTGAGCAGCGCCCTCCGCTCCAGACTCATCGATTCGGGCATGCACAGCGTGAGCCGGTACCCCTTGACCGCGCACACAAACGCCAGAGCAATTCCTGTATTCCCGCTCGTCGGTTCGATGATGTGAGTCCCGGGGTCGTTCGGCCCGTTCGCGCCCCGCGACCGGATGCGCCTCTCGCGTTCGGCCGCCTCGATCATCGCGTTGCCGATCCGGTCCTTTACGCTGGCCAGCGGGTTGTCGAACTCAAGTTTGAGCAGCACCTCCGCGTGCCCTTCGGGGATGACGCGGTTGAGCCGTACAAGGCGCGTGCCCCCCACGCAGTCGATCATGTTCCCGTAGACGCGGTTGTGAATCGATCCGACCATTTTCATCCTCCTGGTGAACTCAGGCCGGCCACGCTCACTTGCTGTCAACGGGAAGGCCATTCGCCCGCCATTCATCCAATCCGCCGGCATAGAGCCGCACGCCGCGATGCCCCGCGGCCATGAGACGCTTGGCGACCGCCCGCGCGATCCCGGTGCCCGGGTTGTCGCCATAGACTACAACCGTCTTGCTGCGCGCAACCGATGGCTCCATTTCCGTCTTGAGTTCGCTGACCTGCGCAGGCTGTAGGTTCAACGCCCCTTTGATATGCCCTCGCTCAAAGTCCAGAGGTGCCCGTGGGTCTACGAATTGGGCATTGGGCGAGTCGTGAAGGACACGGGCTTGTGCCAGATCGAGCACCACGAGGTCACGATCGCTGGTCTTGCCTGAGCAGGCACCAAGAAAAGAGCATGTGACCAGACATGTTCCAAACAAATTGCCGCGGAGATTGAGCATTCGTATCATGGTGCCAAGGATACCCAATGCACCAAGTCTCGGTGCGGCAGGTATGACACGTACCGATCTCGCCTTGCTCAACTCCCGGAGGGGCTTCCCCTGATGGTTCTTCGCTTGCTGTTCACCTCACTTGCCATGTCTGCCTGCGGGATTGTCGCGGGCGCTCATGCCCCGAATACGTCCGTGGCCTCGCCCGATGGCCCCTACGTCAAGCCGCGGCTCTTGGCTGAGCACATCAACTTCACACCCGGCAAGCGTTCCTGGCTCGCTCTTGAGTTCGCCATCGCCCCCGGCTGGCACATGTACTGGAAGGGCCAGAACGATTCGGGAATGCCGCCCCAGATTGAGTTCCAACTTCCCGAAGGATTCAAGGTCGGCGAGGTTTTGTGGCCCGCTCCCGAACGGCACACGGCACCCGGGGACATCGTCGATTCGATCGTCCACGAACAGATGACGCTGCTCATTCCCGTGGATGTGCCCGTCAATGCGCAAATCGGCAGCCAGCTCGAGGTCGGCGTTTCCGCGCAGTGGCTCGTCTGCAAGGAGGCTTGCGTGATGGAGGACGCCGCACTCCAAGTCAGCCTCCCGGTGCGGAACACGATGCCCGCGGCGGAACTCAATCCCAAAGCCACCGGCGTGTTTGCGAGCGCGCGCGAGCGTGTGCCGCGGAACCTGCCCAAAGAGAATCCGCCCGCGACGATCGAGTGGCGGAACGCGGGCGTAACGGTTCATGCCGCCGGCGCAAGCCGCCTGACCTTTCACCCTGAGGAGGGCGGGGTGGCATTGGAGTCGCCGCTATCTGAGGGCACGGCGAAGTCGGGCACACTGGTGTTCCGGACCAAGACCACCGCCAAAGCGGAGCTGCGCCTGCTCGGCGTGCTGGAGATCCAGAAGACAGGGAAGAAATCAGAGTTTTATTGCGTTTCGCTCCCGCAACCGGGCATAAAGAAGCCCGGTTGATGAGCGAGACTGTTGGTGTGTGCGGCGGTCAGCACCGCGGCGTGTGTCCGCGAATCCTGCAAGACCGCCGATGAAGAATCGTTCTCACGGAGATATCGCAATGCAGCTCAAGAATCTTTTCGCTCTCATCGCCGTCGGCGGCCTGATGGTCGCGGCCCCCGCGCTCGCCCAGGGGACTGCGACGAAGCCCACCACCCCGGCCCCCGCCACAACAACGACCACACCTCCGGCCAAGCCCGCGCCCAAGGCGGACAAGCCGATGGACAAGACCCCCGGCACCACGACGGCCGCCAAGACTGGCGAGACCGCCCCGGCCTTTGAACTCATGGACACCGACGGCAAGACTGTGAAACTGTCCGACTTCAAGGACAAGATCGTCCTGCTCGAGTGGTTCAACCCCGAGTGCCCTGTCATTGTGGACCACCACAAGACCCAGACCACCTTCGCCGACCTGCACAAGGAGTTCAACAGCAAGGGCGTCGTGTTCCTCGCCATCAACTCCAGCGCGGCCGGAATGCAGGGAAACGGCAAGGATCTGAACGCAAAGATGAAGAAGGACTGGGCGCTCCCCTACCCCATCCTCCTCGATGAGTCGGGCAAGACCGGTCGCGCTTTCGGCGCAAAGACGACCCCGCACGTCTTCATCATCGGCAAGGACGGCAAACTCGCTTACCATGGCGCCATCGACAACCAGAAGAAGTCCGATGCCGCCGACTACAAGAACTACGCCAAGCAGGCCCTGAATCAGATGATCAAGGGCGAGACCGTGACCGAGGCCGAGACGAAGGCCTACGGCTGCGGCGTCAAGTACGGCAAGATGTAATCCTGTCCAAGACCCGATCTGATATCACTGGAGCCCGGCCGATCGCTTCGGCCGGGCTTCTCTCGTATTGTGATGTGCGTGCCTGCGCCGTACACTCCTCCATGCTCACAGCGCTCGTCATCCGCACCGCTGGCACCAACTGCGACGCGGAGATGTGCCGCGGGTTTGAGATGGCCGGCGCGAGCGTTCGGCTGGAGCACGTCGATAAACTGATCGCCGATCCGGCACGCGTCGATTCGGCGGACCTCATCGGCTTCCCCGGCGGCTTCTCCTACGGCGACGACATTGCTTCGGGCCGCATCCTCGCGGTCAGACTCCGAGAGCGTCTGTACCCCGCACTCCGCGATGCGGCACAGCGCGGCGTGCCGATGATCGGTGCCTGCAACGGATTCCAGGCGTTGGTACAGATCGGTCTCTTGCCCGGCCCCGCACAAGATGCCGACTGGCCGCAAGACGCAGCACCGGCACAGACCGTCGCCCTGACTCACAACGCCGATGCTCGCTTCATCGATCGCTGGGTGCGCATCCACCCAAACCCCGCCTCTCGCTGCGTTTGGACGCGCTCTTTGTCGGAACTTTGGCGAGAGGGCGAGGACGAGAACGAACTTCGCTCCTCCGCGCTGATCCTGCCCATCGCCCACGGCGAGGGCCGGTTCGTTACCGCGTCTCCCTCTGTGCTCTCATCGCTCAATGCAGGTGGACAGGTCGCCCTGACGTATGTTGACAACCCAAACGGCTCCACCGCGGACATCGCTGCCATCTGCGATCCTTCCGGCCGCATCTTCGGCCTGATGCCCCACCCCGAGCGATTCCTCGACTGGACCCTGCACCCGTGGTGGACACGACTTGATACGTCCCTTACCCGTCGCGAGCCGCCCGGCCTGATGATCTTCAAGGACGCCGTCGCCGCGGCGAAGAAACCCGTTGTTGACGCTCGCCCACGCGCGATACCCGCGCTGTAGACTGTCCTGAAGCACATGGCCGGCACCCGCACGAACTCGGTCGGCCTCCAGGCCAACAAGACGCCCGACACGATCGTCGACGACCGGTCCTGCATCCACTGCGGGTACAACCTCCGGGGGCTGCGCATCGAGGGCAACTGCCCCGAGTGCGGGCGACCGATCAAGGGCAGGAAACGCGCCCCCCGATACACCGACCAACTGGTTCACGCGCCGATCACCTGGCTCCAGGTCTTTGCGAGCGGTGCGGTGCTGCTGCTCTTGGCCGCGGCGGGCGTGGCGGCAATGATCATCGCGCTCCTGTTCGTTTGGAACGTCCCGCTCCTTCTGATTCTCGCGGGCCTGTGCGCTGCATGGACCATCGGCGTCTGGCTCTGCACCCGGCCGCGTCCCCAGATGCCGACCAACACGGTGAACGTCCATGCCGAATGGCGGACGCTCCGCGTAGTCGCACGCGCCACGCAGTGCTTCTGGCCGCTTGCCGCGCTGCTGGCAGCCTTCTGCATCTACATCTACAACAACTCGCTCTCGACGGGTGCGCTCTACACCGGCATTGGCGCGGCCTCGCTCTCCCTGTTGATCGCGGTCGGTGGCCTTGCGCCCACATGCGCGCTGCTGGCGAACATCGCCGACTGGGCCGAGGATTCTTCGCTGGCGCAGAGCCTCCGCGGCTGTGCCTGGACCATCTGCTTCTGCGGCGTCGTCCTCGGGCTGGCCGTGGTGAACACCTATACCCACATCCTCGGGAGTTTCATCGGCGGCCTGCTGGCGACCTTCATCATCGCGATGGTGTTCATGCCACCCGTGTATTTTCTTTACTGCCTGTTCAAGTTGCAGAGCATGGCCAGATGGGCAATCTGGAACCACGTTGCCGCGGAGGCCAAACTCGATCGCTTTCGCGCCAGCGCTGATGCCGCCGCCCGCCGATCTGGCGTGGGGGCCGGCCCGCGTCACCAGCCGCCCCGCGAGCGCTGAGAAGCAGGCCCGCCCGCCGCTACGCTTGGACCCTATGCGTCTGGTCGTTCTCCGAAACTCGATCTCCGGACGCGCGGCGGGCCGCCGGGCCGTCGACGAACTCGTCCTGCGCCTCGGGTCCGCGGGGCACGAGACGAACGTGCGCGAGGTCAACCGGTCCATGCCGCGGGATGAAGAACTGGTGATCGCCCTTCGGAGCGCTGTCGCGCTGATCGTGGCCGGCGGGGACGGCACCGTACACCACGTGGCGCCCCTGGCAATGGAAGCCGGTGTTCCCCTCGTGCAGTTCCCCCTTGGAACGGAGAACCTGTTCTCTCGCGAGTTTGGAATCTCCAGCATCCCGTGCATCCTCAGCGCGCTGGAGCGCATGAAGCCCCGCAAGGTCGATGTGGGCGTGTGCGCTGCCAGGCCCTTCCTATTGATGGCGAGTGTGGGGTTTGACTCGTGCGTCGTTGAGCGCGTTGCGGCAGCCCGGCGGGGCGGAATCTCTCACGCTACCTACGCACGCCACTGCGCATCGGAGTTTGTCCGGCCGCGCTTCGTGTCCCTCAGCATCCGCGTTGACGGGCGGGTGCTGGTCGCGGAGCGGGCAGGGATGGTGGTGATTGCGAACTCCCGCCAGTACGCCGGACGCCTCAATCCGGCACGCGGCGCCAGCATGACCGACGGGGTGCTGGATGTGCTGTTCCTGCCGATCGATTCGCGTGTGGGCCTTGTCCGACGGGCCTTGCAGGTCATGCGCGGCACGCACCTCGGACATTACGGCGTTCCGTACGCGCTGGGCACCGATATTGTCATCGTGCCGAAGTCGCCCGTGCCGCTCCAGCTCGATGGCGAGCACGCGGGCGTGCTGCCCGCCGCGGAGGAACTCCACATCGGCATCCGGCCGCTGGCGATGAGCGTGTTGACTTGACCGCGGCCATTGGGTACCCGGTCCTTTATTTTTTGCCGGTTGACGCCTTGCTCTGCCGTGCGATCCACGAGTCCGCCAAGGCATCAACGCTCGCGCCATCGAGAAGGCCGTCGAGCGCGATGCTCAGCCCGTTGCCCGCCAGCCACTGGGAAACCGTGTCCTCGAACTGCGCATTCGAGAGTGTGTCGATGGCCAGCGGCGTGCGCTTGCGGACCATCTTCTCCAGTTCCACCGGCGCTATGCGCTCGATGGCCTGGAGCAGACTGGGCGAGACCTCCCGATCTTTCTCGCGGCAGTGCTTCACCCACTCCCGCAGGCGTGTGCGGAACTGTGTCAATCGCCGGTCCAGCCGTGACCGCACTTCGATCTCTCGCTGATAAGCGATGAAACTGATCCCCGCGGGCATCAACATCTTTTCCTGCGCATTGAGCGCAAGGCGGTCAAGGGTGCCGACCCGCCCCTGACGCACATCCTCTGTCATCTCGATCACGGCCTTGTCCACCACGGTCAACAACGCGCGGACGATGTCCCATTGCGGCTTGCTGCGGGGCCACCCCGCGCTCAACGGCGGCATGTTCGTCGGCAGCGAGATGTACCACTTGCCGTCGCGCTCCAGCATCGGCAGACCGATCACCGGGATCAGCGGCTTGCCATCGAGCAGCACGGTCGCCTGGTCGTCCGCGATCTTCTCGGTGGACAGACGCGACGCGTTCGCCGACAGCCAGCCGTAGGGATCGGCAAACAGGCGGTTCACGAGATCGCGCACGGCATTCTCTTGATCCTCGCCTCTCGCGTTGCGT
>ENA-ORBV01008490-ORBV01008490.1-microbial-mat-metagenome-genome-assembly--contig:-NODE-8490-length-17243-cov-5.559070_pt1 | contig 17243 bp, 13 predicted proteins | sample MGYA00237777_ERZ505514 | MGnify/ENA primary metagenome ERZ505514 (study PRJEB26160, sample SAMN06269048) | microbial mat metagenome | isolation source: Oligotrophic lake microbial mat | place...
TGATGTTGCTCAATCGCGCGAAGGATGAGAACTACGCGCAGGAGGGCATCTACGTGTCGTTCGCGCCGACGCTGGACGACCCGTCGCTGTGGTCCACGCCGCAGAAGATCCTGACCGGCGGCAAATGGTACCCGCAGGTGGTGGGTTCAACTCTGGGCACCGGGACCGACAAGCTCGCCGGCGCCTCGGCGCGCTTTTTCATGAGCGGCCGCTCGGATTGGATGATTAACTTTTTCAGATGACGGCGTGCGGCGAATGCTCGTGGCGCCGCTATTCGTCCGGGAAGAAGATCGCGTCAACCGCCTGGCCGAACAGCCGCGCCATCTTCAGCGCCAGCGGCAAGCTGGGATCGTACTTCCCGGTTTCGATCGCGTTGAACGTCTGGCGCGAGACGCTCAGTTGTGCCCCCAGGTCGGCCTGCGACCAATCTCGTTCCGCGCGCAGCACTTTCAGCCGGTTCTTCATTCGTAGCGGCGCTTCGCGCGCCACAGCGAGAAGTACGCCCGCGACCGCCGTTTCGCCGTGGTTGGGCTCGACCTGTTCTCGCTCGGTCCCGCGATTCGCTGCGGGGACATGCATGCCATGCCGTTTGCCGATCGCGAGTTTGACGCCGTGGTCTCGTGCCACAGCCTGGAGCATTCGTTCGCGCCCGATGTCGCCCTGGCAGAATTCGTGAGGGTACTGAAACCCGGCGGCGTGCTGGCGATCGAAGTGCCGTCGAAGAACCGGCCCATCGATGCGCCGCGGCCGCAATCACAGTGCGCGAGCGATCGCTGGGAGTTTGGGAGTGCGGCGATGTTAGTGAAACAGGTCGCGGCGCAGGCCGCGAACGGGATCACGGTCCTCTACTCGCAAGATGCCGTCGTGGGACGGACGGGCGAGCAGAGGGTGCTGTTAGTGATCCGGACCGGCGATTGACGCGACGCTACTGCTTCGCGGTCGTCGCCGGGACGGTGTACTGAATCTCTTTCGCCTTCATTGGCTCGGCGCCGTCGCCGGCGTTGACCACCACCCGCAGGCCGACCTTCAGGTCTGACTGCGCGCCCTTGGCCTTGCCACGCTTGAACGACGTGGTCGGCGTCACCGTCACGGTGGCGTCCTTGCCCTCGGTGGTCTTCATCGAAATCCTGTTGCCGTCGATGGCGGTGATGGTGCCCATGAGCTTGTGCTCGTGACCGGGATGCGCGAAGGTCGCGGTCGGAGCCAGCACGGCCAGAACGATGGCGGCCACAATGAAGTTCTTCATGGGCCTAGGGTAACAGAAGTGACGGGGCGACGGAGTAGCCTCCGGCTTCAGCCGGAGGCTGCCACCCATCTCCGCGCCAGGTCGAGCACGGCCTCAGCCGTCCAACCGGCAGCCCGCAAGTCGCGGACGCCGCTGTCGCCATCCGACTTGCTGAGCTTCTCGGACGCCGATCTCATCACCAGGTCGTGGTGGGCAAAGCGTGGCATGGTGGCACGGCCCAGCAATCGCGCCAGGCGAATCTGCCGGCCGGTGGAGGGCAGCAGGTCGATGCCGCGGATCACGTCGGTAATCTGCTGCAGGTGATCGTCCACCGTCACCGCAAACTGGTAGGTCCAGTTGCCCAGCCGATCGCGCAACAGCAAATCGCCGCATTGGGCCGACGGGTCCTGCACCTGGGGCCCGCACACCTCGTCGAAGAAGGATTCCGTCCCCGCCTCCATCCGCAACCGCCACCCCACATCGTCGGTCAGGGGAATGTCGCGATCGCGGCAGGTGTTGCGATAGCGCAACTCGGATCCCGGATCCCGGGGCCCGACTTCCGCCGCGAGTTCAGCCCGTGTGCACACGCAGCCGTAGACCAGCTCGCGATCGATCAGCGGCTGCAGCGCCTTGCGATACAGGGCATCCCGCTCGCTTTGGCGGACCAGCGGGCCGTCGTGCGAGAAGCCGAGCCACGCCAGGTCTTCGAGGATCGCAGCCTCGTACTCGGGACGCGAGCGTTGCCGATCGTGATCTTCAATGCGCAGCAGCACCCGGCCATCGCGGTGGTGCGCGGCCCGCCATACATGGAGGGCATTTACGACATGACCAAGGTGCAAATAGCCTGTCGGAGCAGGCGCAAACCGGGTAATCACGGGCCACTTGAGAATACCCTGCCGCCGCTCGACTCCGCATTTGCGCCGTTCGATGCCTGCCGGCCAACCGTGGCCCGCGCGAATGGCGTATAACCCAATAGCGCCATGACCGTCGTCAGCCTGATTTCGTTGTTCGTCTACCTGTTCGGCGCCTATGCCTACGGCGCGGCGACGGTGATCGCGATCAGCCGCGTCAGCCCGGTGTGGGGCCGCTATCGCGCGGTACCCGATGGCGAGCCACGCCTTGAAAAGGCCAGCCTGGCGCTGTTCGTCATCAGCACGATCTGGTTCATCCAGCACAGCCTGATCGAGTTCCGCAGCCTGGCCGGCAGCGACGCGCGCAGCTGGCTCGACCTGAGCACGCTGGTCGTGGTCTTCCTGTTTCCACCGACCATCATGCACACGGTATACCTGGAGTCACAGTGCGGGGGCGACCCCACATTACCGCGGGCCTACAAGCGGCTGCTCGCCCTGATGTATATCGTCTCGCCTGCCGTTGGCGTCTACATAATCTCGGCGATTTTCGATCTGGTGCCGCGGCCCGACCCGATCAACCCGTGGATCGGCACCTCCATCGGGGTGCTGTTCTCACTGGCCAGCGTCTACAGCACTGCTCTGATGGTCCGGCTCCAGCGGCAGCGGCCGTCGCGCACGCCGAACCAAACCCGGCTCAGCACCGTGATGATTGTCCTGTTCATCGGGCTCAGCAGCGTGTTCATCGCGTTGGTCTTCATACCGGAGCAGCGCCTGCTGGTGGAGATTCTCGACCACGTCACGCGCGCGGCGCCCATTTACTTCCTGGTCGCCTCGGTCTACTACGAGAGCCGGTTTGCATTCCACGACCTGGTGCTGAAGCGCGCCCTCTTGCTGCTGATGAGCGTCTGCACCCTCGGCGTGTTCCTGGCCATCGCGCTACCGTGGCTCGAGCCGCTGCCCGGCGGGGCGGCTCGGCCGTGGCTGTTTGCGGTGGCGCTGACGCCGGTGGCGATGATCATGCCGTGGCTGCACGCGCGCATGGAGCGCTGGCTCGACCGCATCTGGCTGGGACGCGAGTTCACGCCGGTCGAAGCCGTCAAGCATGTGCTGGCCGCGATGCAGCCTGCCACCGACGAACAGATGCTGCTGACTACCGCAGAAGCCACGCTCAGCGAGATCTTCGGCGCCCGCATCGCGGTGTTGATTGGCACCCAGGCGCCACCGCCGGGGCTGGCCATCGAGTCCGAAGTCGAGATGCCGAGCCCGCTGTCTGATCAGCCGGTCCGCATCGCGGTGCTGCGCATGCCCGGGATGCGCCGCATTCTGAGCGAAGACCTCGCCCTGCTGCGGTCGCTCGCCGGCGTCCTTGGCTTCATGCTCGAGAACCTGCGGTTGCAACGCAAGCGACAGGAGCAGGATCTGATCGCGCAGGACCTGAGGCTGCAATCGAGCAAGTCCGAGCTGAAGGCGCTGCGCGCCCAGATCAACCCGCACTTCCTGTTCAACGCGCTCAACGCCATCGCCTCGCTGATCCACACCGACCCGGCGCGCGCCGACGAGGCGGTCGAGCAACTCGCGGAGGTCTTCCGCTACACGCTGCGGCGCTCCGACTCGGAGTGGGCGCCGCTCGACCAGGAGCTGACGTTCGCGCGCGCCTATCTCGACGTCGAACAGGCCCGCTTCGGCCAGCGGCTCACCTGCACGATCGATTCCGACCACGTCCTGCCGGCGCCGAGCGTGCCCTCCATGCTGTTGCAGACCCTGCTGGAGAACGCCGTGAAGCACGGCGTCTCTCAATCGCGCGAGGCGGGCCGCATTGAGGTGGTCGTCCGCACGGTCAGCGATCGCGTGACCATTGAAGTGCGCAACACCGGTCCAGGCCCTTCGACTCGCGACAGCGGAACGGCTGTCGCTCGCTCAGGGCAAGCGCGTGAGGGCGAAGGGTTTGGCCTGCACAGCGTGCGCGAGCGGCTCAAGGGCCACTTCGGTGATAGCGCGACGTTCGCGCTGACGCGCGACCAGGCGGCTGGCATCACCCTGGCCCGCATCACCATGCCGCACGTCAGGATGCCGGCATGATTCGCGTGGTGCTGGTCGATGACGAGCCGCCGGCCCGCGTCCGCATGCGGCAGCTGCTCGAGGCCGCCGGCGGTGTGGTCGTGGTCGGCGAAGCCGGCAGCGCCGTCGAAGCCCTCGAGATCATTCGCGACACCCAACCCGACCTGCTGTTCCTCGACGTCGAGATGCCGGAAGTGCGCGGCACGGCGCTCGCGGCCTCGCTGCCAGAACCGCGCCCCTTCATTGTCTTTGCCACGGCGTTCGACAGCTATGGGCTCGACGCCATCGCCGTCGATGCGACCGACTACCTGCTGAAGCCCGTGTCACGGGCCAAGCTCGCCGCGACGCTGGAGCGCGTTCGCGCGCGGCTGGCGAAGCAGTCGGATCTCGAACGTGATGTCCGTGCCGGATCTGCCGTCCAGTCGCAGATGTGGCCGGGCACGCTGCCGGTGGTGCCCGGGTTCGATTGCGCCGCCGCGTCACTACCAGCGCGCGGGGTCGGCGGTGATTTCTACGACATGTTCCCGTTGCCGGATGGTCCGGCTGAGGTTACTGCTGAGCGGTGGGCGTTGTTGCTCGGCGATGCCTCAGGCAAGGGGGTCGCGGCCGGACTGGTGGCGTCGGCCGTGCAGGCGCGCGTGCACACGGCGGCGCGACTGGCGCACCTCGCTCCGGCGGCGTTGATGGCCGCGGTCGATCGCGATGTCTACAGCACGACGGACGGCGCTCGGTACGCCACCGCCATTTATGCCACGCTGAATTCCGGCAGCCGGCGCCTGACGCTGGTGAACGCGGGACATCCCGCGGTGCTGATCAGCAACGGGGCCTCGCTGACCCGCCTCGATGCCACTGGGCCGGCGCTGGGATTGATCGAGGCGGGCGGCTTCACCGCGCACGAGATCACGCTCAACCCGGGCAGTATGCTGGTGGCCTATACCGATGGCGTGTGCGAGGCGGGCGATGACCGCGACCAGGAATTTGGCGAGACGGGGCTGGCGGCGCTGTTGGCCGCCGGCGCTCACCAGTCCGCCGCACAGTTATGTTCCGGTATCCTCGATGCTGTGCGCAGCCATCGGGGAAGCCGGCAGGATCAAGACGACGTGACGGTGATGGTGGTGAGGGCCCGTCGATGATTCGCACGCTGCTGATCGACGATGAGCAACCCGCGCGTGAGCGGTTGCGGCAACTGCTCGCCACCCATCCCGACGTCGAGGTGGTCGGCGAAGCCGAGGACGGCATCGAGGCCGTCGAGAAAATTGCCGAGCTGACGCCGGACCTGGTACTGCTGGACATCCAGATGCCCGGTGCCAGTGGCCTCGACGTGGCCGCGTCGCTCGGCCAGCCCCGGCCGGCCGTCATCTTCTGCACTGCCTTCGATCAGTACGCCGTGGATGCCTTCGAGTTGTCCGCCATCGACTACTTGCTGAAGCCGGTCAACCGCGCCCGCCTCGCGGCAGCCCTCGACCGGGTGCGGGTCTCGGCGCAGCCGCGCGGCCGCGATCGCGCCCTCGACGAGCTGACGCACGCCACCGGCATCTCACCGACGCGCTTTCTCGCCCGCCGTGGCGCCCGCTTCCGCGTCGTCCCGGTGCAGGAAGTCGTCGCCTTCACGTTTGTCGACGGCGTGACGCACGTGATCACGCTGACCGAACAGTTGACGATGCAGCCGACGCTGGCGGCGCTGGCACGGCGGCTCGACACCGCCGCGTTCTTCCAGGTGTCGCGGACGGCCATCATTCGCCTGGATGGGGTGCGCGAAGCCAAGCCGTTTGCCGACGGCACGGGCGAGATCACGCTGGCCAGCGGCACGACGATGGTGGTGGCGCGACGACGGTGGCGGGCGCTCATCGAGAAGCTGGAAGCGTAGGGCGCGGGTCTCCGCCTTCGCGCCTTGCGCTTCGGCGGACAAGTTGCCCTCGTAGGGCTCGCGCCTTCCACCTGCGCGCTCAAGCGCTACGGCGGACAGGTCGGCGCTCGCTGGGACTTGTGGCTTGAGTGCTAACCAGCCCTACCCGACCTCCCGTATAATCTCCGCATGATTTCCCGCCGAGACCTGTTCGCGCAGCTGGCCATGGCCGGCACCGTGGCACGCATCGCTCCCGAGACCCTCTTTGCCCAGGCTGCCACGGCCGCGCAAAAATTCGGCAAAGAGAAGCTGCTCGTGCGGTCGCTGCGTCCACCTGATTTCGAGACGCCGGTCGCGCTGCTCGATTCGTTCATCACGCCCAACGACCTGTTCTACGTGCGGTCGCACCTGCCGGTGCCCTCGCAACTGGACGCGGCGACGTGGGCCTTGAAGATCGGCGGCGAGGTGAACTCGCCGCTGTCGTTGTCGGTGGCTGAGATCAAGAAGCTGCCGGTGGTCACCGTCACCGTGACGCTCGAGTGCGCGGGTAACGGCCGTGCCTTCTTTGAACCGGCGGTCGCGGGCATTCAGTGGGAAAAGGGCGCGGTCAGCACGGCCCGCTTCACCGGCGCCCGGTTGTCGGACGTGCTGAAGCGCGCCGGGGTCAAGAACACCGCCAAGAACGTTGAAATGCACGCCGCCGACCGGCCGCTCGGCACCATGCCCGCCTTCGTGCGCCAGGTGCCGATGCTCAAGGCGATGCATCCCGACACGATCGTGGCCTACGACATGAACGGCCAGCCGATTCCCGCGGTCCACGGATTCCCGCTGCGCGCGATCGTTCCCGGCTGGGAGGGCGCGTATTCGGTGAAGTGGCTGAACGCGCTGAACGTGCTCGACAAGGACTCCGACAGCTTCTGGGTCGCGACCGGGTATCGCTTCCCGAATCGCCGGGTCGCGCCTGGCGCCGCGGTCGATGCCAAGGACATGCTCCCGCTCACGGGCCTGATCGTGAAGTCGCTGATCACCACTCCTGCTGCGGGCGCCTCGTTCGCTCCGGGCAAGATCACCGTGGGCGGCTTCGCGTGGGCCGGCGAGACCGACATCACGAAGGTCGACGTCTCCATCGACAACGGCGCCACGTGGGCACCGGCTCGGCTGGTCGGGGAACAGGCCAAGTACACCTGGCGGCGATTCGAGCACACCTTCACGGTGAGTACGCAGCAGTCGGTGCTGATCCTCTCGCGCGCGACCGATGCCAAGGGCACGGCGCAACCGGCGGTGTCGCAGTGGAATCCGTCGGGTTACTTGTGGAACCAGTACGACTCCGTGCGAGTGGAGGTCAAAGGTGCCTAAGGTGCGAAGGGTGCCTGGGGTGCCTAAAGGATTGCTGCCATGGTGCCTCGGTGCCATGGTGCTCGGGACGCAGGTGCTGAGTGCGCAAACACTGCCGGGCGGCCCTGGCGCTGATGTGCTGAAGCAGCGCTGCGTGAGCTGCCACGAGAGCGACATCATCACCTCGCAGAAGCTGTCGCTCGCGGGCTGGACGCGATCGGTGGACAAGATGGTCCGCTGGGGCGCGACGATTTCGCCGGCCGAGCGTGAAGTGCTGCAGCCCTATCTGGCCGCGCACTTTGCGCCCCGTGCGGCGATCGCGCATGCCACCAGCGATGCCGGCGCCGCGTCCTACCAGCGAGCATGCCTGACCTGCCACGACGCCGACATCATCGAACAGCAGAAGTTGTCGAAGGTCGGCTGGACCCGCTCGGTCGAGAAGATGATGCGCTGGGGCGCCACCATCAGCGAGACCGAAAAAGAACCGCTGATCGACTACCTGGCGTCGCGTTACCGGCCGCGGTAGGGATTGCATGCTGAGCGGTCTCGCCGCCGTCGTCGCACTGTTCACCGCCCTGTGGCTGGTCTCGCTGGCCGTCCGCAATTCCAGCATCGTCGACATCTGGTGGGGGCCGGCGATTCTGCTGATCGGCATCACCTACTTGCTGACCGCTGCCGCGCCCGGCTGGAGGGCCTGGGTCGTGATCGCGCTCGTGGCGGTGTGGGCGATTCGGCTGGCGGCTCACATCGGCGCGCGCAACATTGGCCACGGCGAAGACTTCCGCTATGCAGCGTGGCGGGCGCAGAATCCAGATACGTGGTGGATCCGCAGCTACTTCAAGGTCTTCCTCCTGCAAGGCGTCATTGCCTGGATTGTCGCGCTGCCGCTGTACTACGCGATCAATTCCAGCATTCCCGATGGTCTGACGCTGCTGGATTACGCGGGCATCAGCCTGTTCATCGCCGGCTTCCTGTTCGAAGCCGTGGGTGACGAGCAGCTCCGGCGCTTCAAGGCCAACGCGGCCAACAAGGGCCGGGTCATGAACAGCGGCTTGTGGGGATACACGCGGCATCCCAATTATTTCGGTGAGGCGGTCTTGTGGTGGGGCCTGGGGTTGATCGGCGCGGCGACGCCGCTCGGATGGCTCGGCCTGGTCGGTCCAGCGGTCATCACGTTTCTGCTGATTCGCGTCTCGGGGGTGGCGATGCTGGAGAAGACGTTGAAGGACACCAAGCCCGGCTACGCCGACTACATCGCCCGCACGCCGGCGTTCTTTCCGCGGCTGCCTCGCTAGCTCTGTCCCATCGGCGCTGACTGGTACTACTCCTGGGGCACTCGCGGCGCGGTCACACCCTGGCCCAGCCGCGCGGCGACGGCGCTCCACTGATACAGCAAAAAGTTGCGCGGCGCGCTATTCATCATGGCCAGCAGGCCGTTGGGAAAACCCGGCAGAGGCGTCGAGGTCACGTCGAGGCCGTCGGTGGAATCGGCACTGGTGGGAATGGCTCCGAGCAGCGGCTGATCGTGCGGGCCGCGGGCGCTGCCATTGCGCGGGTAGATCATGACGCGCGTGGCGCCCGGCACTTGATCGCTCGACACCAGGTAGCCGCCGCCGTTCGGCGTCGCGTAAATGGCGAGCCCCTCGCGATCCCCCTGATAGCCATCGCGGCCGAGCACCGCCAGCTCTTTCGCGGCGTCGGGGTGCTCAGGGTCGGCGTGGTACTTCCGGATGCCGTACCGCTCATCCGAGTAATACACGTAGCCCAGTGCATCGTCGACGACCACGGCTTCGATCTCGCCGATCTCCCCGGCCACGGCGCCAAGCTGGCTGAACGCGCCGAAGCGCCTGACCAGGGTCGCGGTGATGGCACCGCCGGCCTCGCCGAGCCGGTACTGCCACAAGTAGTTGGCCGTGCCGCCGGTCTTGGGCGCGACGACGGCGAAGATCGCGCCATCGCGCGGACGCTTGTACAGGGCAATCCCCATCGGTTCTGAGGCGGGCGCGGGCTGTCCCGTGAGCACGGGCAAACCATTGGGCGCCAGGTCGCGGACGTCACCGTTGGCGGCAATACCGAAGATGCGGAGCCGGTGTTTCAGGCGCTCGGTGACCACGGCGAGGTCGATCCGCTGACCGCTCACCTCGAATCCATACTCGACATCCACATTGTTGGGCCGGTCGAGCGGTGCGATCGTTCGCTTCAGTTGGCCGTCGAGGCCGAAGAGATACAGTCCGCCGACTGCCGGCATCTTGTCGGTGGTGAAGATCAGGCTCTTGGCGGGATCAGCGGCGTTGATCCAGATCGCCGGGTCGTCCGGATCGTTCGGCACGGGTGAAGTGGTCACGGCGGGACGGATGGCCGGCGACTGAAAGACGATGGCGGCGAACGCGACGGCGAGCAAACGAATCATGCACCGCCGATTTTATGAGCGTCGAATCCGAACCGTGTGACGACTTTGTTAAACATGGCCGGGCTGGCGATCGTCGCGCCAGCGTTACGCAAACGTCATCGCGCGGATAACTTGGGTCGGTACCGTTTCAGGCATGAAGAGAACCTCTGCCTTGGCTGCGCTGGCCCTGTTGTTGTCCCTGTTCAATCCCCTCGTGGCGCTGGCGCAGGTGGACCGCGCGTCGCTGACTGGTCGCGTGCTCGACGGGTCCGGCGCCGTGGTCCCAGACGCCGAGGTCGAAGCCGTGGCGCGTGATACCGGCCTCGTCCGCCAGGCGCGAACCGACGCGCAGGGTGCCTACCGCATGGCCGGCCTCAGCAACGGCAGTTATCTGGTGACGGTGTCCAAAGCGGCGTTCCAGACCGCGGTGTATGACGAGGTCCGCCTGGAAGTGGGCCAGACCCGCGCTCTCGACATCACGCTGACGCTCGGTGCGGTCAGCAGCGAAGTGCTGGTCACCGCCCAGGCGACGGTCGTCGACACGCGCACGGCGGAAATTGGCGCGGCGGTCACGAGCGCCCAGATCCAGGCGATTCCGCTCAATGGCCGCAACTGGGCGTCGATGATGGCGTTTGCTCCCGGCGCGACCAACACCGGCGAGGGCAGCCAGAACAACATCCGCTTCTTTGGCCGCGCTCGCGACGACAACAACTGGACCTTCGACGGCGTCGACGCGACCGGTGTCAAGGATCCACGCACCGAAGCATCGCTCCGCCTGGTGATGTCGACCGAGGCCATTTCAGAGTTCCGTGTCAGCTCGACCAACTTCAGTGCCGATGCCGGCACCGGCGCGGGTGCGCAGGTGAACCTGGTGTCGAAGAGCGGCGCCAACCAGTTCCAGGGCAGCGTGTTCGAGTACTTCCGTGACGACCAGCTCGACGAGCGGCGCGTCCTCGACACGCTGGCCGAGGAACCGCCGTTCCGCCTCAATCAGTACGGCTTCTCGCTGGGCGGCCCGATTGTCCGCAGCAAGACGTTCTTCTTTGCCACCTACGAAGGCCTGCGTCAGACACTGGACACCGCCAACGACCGGCCGGCGCTGGTGCCGAGCGCGGCGTTTCGCGCGCAGGTGCAGGCACTGCAACCGGCGCTGGCACCGGTCATGGCCGCCTATCCGCTGGGCACCTCGCGCACGAGCGATCCCAACATCGACCAGTATCGCGGACGCAAGACGTTGCAGTGGAACGAGGACAGCTTTCTCGTCCGCCTGGATCATCGCGTCGGCGACTCGATCTCGGTGGTCGCGAGGCTCAACGGCGTCAACGGCTTGATCGATAGTGAGGTCCGCAGTGACCTGCTCGAGACCCGGCGGTCCGAGGCGTTCCCGAAGAACTTCACGGCCCAATGGCAGCAGGTGCTGTCGCCGAGTACCATCGCCGAATTCAAGTTCGGCTGGAACAGTTCGCCGCTCGACCGCGTCGACCAGGGCGCCGGCGCCGAGGGTTACGAGATCCGCAACGCCTTCACGCCAACGCGGGCGACCGTCAGCAACGAAGAGAAGCCGCAGTCGTTATCGTACCTCGGCAACATTGTCACCACACGCGGCCGTCACACCCTCAAGGTCGGTGGTGAGTTCCGCCAGATTCACCTCAACGTCGGCAACGGGCCCGGCGTCTCGGTGCGCTGGAACTCGGCGGCCGACTTCCTGGCCAACCGCACCAACCGCATTCGCGTCGACGGTGAACTGCCGCTGCAGAAGGGCCGCCGCTGGTACGGCATCGGCTATGCGCAGACCGAATGGCTGGCGGCGTCACACCTGACCATCAACGCCGGCGTCCGCTACGAGTATTACTCCGTGATGAAGGAAGCGTCGGGCAGCGGCAACGTGCTGGACCTCGAGCGCTGCCCGCCGACCGCCACCAGCATCTACTGCGCGCCCGGCACGCCGTACTACTTCCCCGACAAGAACAACTTCGGCCCGCGCGTCGGCGTGGCCTGGACGCTCACGCCGCGCATGGTGCTGCGTGGCGGCTATGGGCTGTATTTCAGCCCCGGCCAGAATGACGACGTCACTGCGGCCATCGACAGCATGGCGGTGCGCGGCGACCTGACGACGGCAGCGGCGTACCCGGTGCAGGATGACCTCGCCGCGGCGCTCAGCCTGGCCAACAGCCGGCCCCGCGCGGTTCAGCGCGATCGCCAGGACATGCAGGCGCAGACCTACAGCGCCTCGCTGCAGACCGAGGTGGGCGGCGGCCTGGTCGCGCAGGTTGGCTACGTCGGCAGCCGCGGTACCAACGTCTTCAACCGGGTGTTCGTCAACACCATCAACCCCGCCACCGGCCGGCGGCCCTTCGGCTCGCTGCTGACGGCGCAGATCGACCGCAAGAGCGCGCTGGGTGAAACGGAGTACGACGGCGCGACCTTCGGCCTGCAGCGGAACATGAAGGACGGGCTGTTGATCCAGGGCACCTACACCCTGGGCCGGTCGCGCGACAACAACGCCGGTAACGGTGAAGGCAGTGAGTGGCAGAATGCGGCGTGCGGCGCCTGCGAGTGGGGACCGTCGGATTTCGACGCGAAGCATTCGATGGCGATGAACGTCGTCTACGAGCTGCCGTTTGGACCCGGCCGCGCCCGCATGACCGACGGCCTGGCCGGCGCGCTGCTCGGCGGATGGGACGTCAGCGCCGTGGTAATGGCCAAGAGCGGCCGCCCAATCAACGTGACCATCGCCCGCACCGCGCCTGATGGCTCGGATGTCAATCAGCGGCCGAACCTGGTGCCGGGTGCCGAAGCAGTCACGGGCAACACCGACAAGTGGCTCAACCTGGCCGCCTTCGCGGCGCCCGCGGCGGGCGAGTTCGGCAACTCACCGCGTAACGGCTTCCGCGGCCCGAGCTCATGGCAGTTCGACCTGTCGTTGAACAAGGCGATTCGCCTGGCCGGTCGCACCAGCCTTGAACTGCGGCTCGATGGCTTCAATCTGTTCAACATCGACCAGTACGGCAACCCGGCGAAGGACTTCTCGACGCCGCTGACCTTTGGTGTGCTCAGCCCGCTCAACTCCGGTCCGACGGGCACCGGGACCGCGCGTCAGTTTCAGCTGGGGGTCCGCTTCAACTTCTAGTCGCCGCGCGACGATTTGATACACTGCGAAGCCGGTGGCAGACAACCCGGCTTCGCAGCCCTCTCCCTCCTTCGCTGTTCCAGCTACGGAGGGCCAGCCCCGCTGGCTCCTTCCGCTTCTCCTCCTGCTCTTCTTTGGCTCGGGCGTGTGCGCGCTCGTCTACCAGGTGATGTGGTTGCGGCTGCTCGCGCTGGTGTTTGGCGTGACGGTGTATGCCGCGAGCACGGTGCTGGCCGGATTCATGGCCGGCCTCGGCCTCGGCAGCTTCGTCGCCGGCCGGCTGGCGACGCGCATCACGCGGCCGCTGGCGGCCTTCGGCATTGCCGAAGTGCTGGTCGGCATCACGGCGTTCATCTCTCCAGTGGTGCTCGATGCGCTGACGCAGCTGTGGGTGACGATTCACCCGTCGCTGCCTGATTCGCTGGCGGCGATCACGGTCATCCGCTTCGTGGTGGCGTTTCTCGTCATGATCGTGCCCACTTCGCTGATGGGCGCAACCTTGCCGCTGGTGATCAAGTCGGCGGTTGCACGGGAAGACCGCATTGGCGGACGCATCGGCCTGCTCTATGCCATCAACACCACCGGCGCGATCGTCGGCGCGCTGGTCGCCGGCTTCTACCTGATCTCGGAAGTGGGCGTCGAGCTGTCGTTCCGCCTCGCCGCGATCAGCAACATCGTGATCGGCATCGTGGCGCTGGTCGCCGCCTATGCCATGCCGGCGCAACCGGCCAGAACCGCGCCGATCGCCGTCACCGGCCGCGCGCACGCCTCCACCACGCTCACCACTGCGCAACGGCAGATCGTGCTGTCGACCTTCTTCGTCTCAGGCCTGATGTCACTGGCGCTCGAGATCATCTGGTTCCGCATGCTGGTGGTGTTCCTGCGGCCCACGGCCTATGCCTTCACCATCATGCTGGCGTGCGTGCTCGGCGGCATTGCGCTCGGCAGCGCGCTCGCCGCACCCATCCTGCGGCAGCGCGGGCGCTGGCTGCCGATGCTGGCGGTGATCCAGGCGCTGGTCGGGGTGGCCGCGGTGCTGTCGTTCAACGCGCTCACGCGCAGCCAGGACGTGATCGAGCTGGCGACGCCGTGGTTTGCCGCGATTGGGTTGAACACCTATCTCGCCCCGCTGCTGGCCTCCAGCCTGATCGCGATGCTGCCCACCATGTTCCTGCTGGGCCTGGCCTTTCCCGTCGGGCTGTCGCTGTGGGCTGGTGATGACACCAGCGACGAGACCAGCCGCCGCGTCGGCGCGTTCTACTCGCTCAACGTGCTCGGCGCCATTCTCGGCTCTGTGCTGGCCGGGTTCGTGCTGTTGCCGGCCATCGGCACGCACACCAGCCTGATTGCGGTGTCGGCCCTGGCCACCACGTCAAGCATCGCGCTGGCGTGGTCGCAGCGCGCCACGCGGCCGTCATTCGCCTATGCCATGACCGGCCTGGCGCCGTTGCTGTTCAGCATCGCCGCCTACTATTCGGTCAATCCGTTCGATGTCGCGTTCGAACGCTTCCATCGGCGCGAATCGCTGGTCTGGCGTGAAGAAGGCGTGCAGACGACGGTGGCGGTCCACGATCGGGCGGGCAACCCGCCAATGCGGATCATGTACCTGGACGGCAACCACCAGGCCAATAACTCGGCCGCGACCGCCTTCGTGCATCACCGCATTGGCGCACTGCCCGTCATGCTGCACCCGGCCCCGACCACCGCGCTGGTGGTCGGACTGGGCGGCGGTGCCACCCCCGGCGCGGTGGCCCGGCATAACGTGGATGTTGATGTCGTCGAACTGTCAGCGGCCGTCGTCGCCGGCGCCAGTTTCTTCAAGGACATCAACTTCGACCTGCTGTCGCGGCCAAACGTCCACTTGCGCGTCGATGACGGCCGCAACTTCATGCTGATGGGCCGGAAGAAGTACGACGTGATCACGGCGGACATCATCCTGCCGCGTCACGCCGGCGCCGGCTCGCTCTACTCGAAGGAGTACTACGAACTGGTCCGCGACTCGCTGGCCGAAGGCGGCCTCGCCATGCAGTGGAACGGCGGCGATTCGATGACGGAATACAAGCTGCTGATGCGCACGTTCCTGTCGGTGTTTCCCTACACCACGCTCTGGGGTGACGGCAGCCTGATGCTGGGCAGCATGACGCCCTTCACCCTGAGCCAGAGCGGCTACGAGGCGCGGCGCGCCGGCTTCGATCTGTTCAAATGGGACCTGCCGACGCTGAAGCGCATCTACATTGCCGGCACCGACGATGTGCGGGCGTTTGTGGGCGAGGGTCCGATTCTGACCGACGACAAACCGGTGATTGAATACTTCCTGTCGCTGCCAAAAAAGGATGAGCCTGGGGGCTATACCGGGCCGAAGGGTGTATTCGAGAAGATTCTGACGCCGTAGGGGGGCCGCTTCGCGGCCCGTGGGGGTCGCGCCTTACGGCGCTCTTGGGGCTCGGCCTTCGGCCTTTGTCGGACTCGGCGCTACGCGCCTTGTGGGGCTCGGGCCCTTGGCCCTCGTGGGGATCCCAGGCTCGACACACCTTCCACGGCATCGTCACGCCGATACCTATCCATCAAGCCGTTGAGCGGGGCGGCCACTTGCCTTACCTTCATTTCGAGGTCGTCATATCGTTCGGGTGCGACATACCCAAGCCGGTGCGCAGCGTGTAGACCATACCCGACCTCTGCCAATGAGGCCGAGGCGATGCTCAGGAAGTGGAACTTCTCTTTACGATGCTGCCTTGCCAATCCCTCCACGATGTTTGCAGGAACTGAGTACGCCGCTCTTCGGAGTTGTGAAGATAGCTCGTACCGTTCCGCGGTTGGGAAGACCTCTCGGGTCAACCGATGTACGACGATGAAGAGGTCGTCGGCACGCTGCCAGGCAATTAGCTTGTGATGGGCCAGCATGAGGGTGGCGGTAGCAATTGTCGTTCCCCCACGAGGCGCGGAGCGCCGAGCCCTAAGAGGGCCGAAGGCCCGAGCCCCACGCGGGCGTTCCGCGATGCCGGTCGAGTTCAGCGGCCCGCGCCAGGGCGGCCCTTACGAGGGCTGGCGGGGCGCCGTGCAATTCCAACAGCGTGATCGCGTTTCGAGTCGTGGCCGGCCCCGGAGCCAAGCGATGCTCGAACGTGAGTCCCTCCGGACCGATCGAATCTGTGAAGTGACAGGACTCGTATTCGTCCCGCAACAGTTCGACAAGTTCCGCATCATGCGTGGCCGCCAGGACCAGGTGACGCTGGCCGCGACCCGAATCTCTGACTAGTTCCCTGAGGACAGCTTCGCCGACGGCAATTCGCTCGACGGCGTTCGTGCCTCGAAACATCTCGTCAAACAGGAATAAATGCGGTTCAGGCGACGCGCTGGCAGTGACGCGCGACAGGACTTCCTCGACTTCCATCATGTAGTAACTTTTCCCGGCGACCAGATCGTCCCCTCGGCCAATGCAGCTCTGAACTTCAAGCACAGGTGCCCGATAATCTGCCGCGAAGCAGGTGTTGATCGACTGCGCCATCACGGCCGTCACGCCAACCGTCCGCAGGAAGGTCGACTTCCCCGACATGTTGGAGCCCGTGACCAGCACACCATGTGGCGGACCCAACATGATTGAGTTGGGCACAGCGTCGATGATGAGCGGATGCCGAATGTCGGTCAGCACCGCTCGACTGCGAGGCGTCTGAAACTGCGGTCGCACCCAGACGCCGGTTCCCGCCCGGAGGGAGGCTACGCTGATGGCGGCATCGACGTCTCCCACTGCAGCGATCACTCGAAGCAGCGCGGAGCTGCAGACCTGCAGCTCCCGGACCGCGAAAGACAGTGCGTTGACGTCAAGCAACAACAGCAGGTTCAGGTATTCCCAGAAGGCCGCAACGACCTCGTTGGATTTCGACGGATCGCGTCCCACCCACCGCGCGATGGCGTTCAGCCGGGCAGTCTTAGGCAGCTCGCTGGAGAGGGCGCTCGCAACCGGTTCTGGCAGGCCGGCGGAGCGCAGGGTCTCAGCTACTGACACCAAAGTCGTGACTTGGCGGAACGGTCCAATCATCGAACTGACGCGCCATACCGTCTTGGTTCTCACGAGTAGATTGATCGCTGCCCCCGCGACCGGAATGAGAATCGCGCTTGGCCACAGTGGAATCAGCACCACGGCACTCAACACGACGACAGCCCAGACGACGAACAGGATGTGGAGGCGTGGCAGGGCGAGCGCGTCTGGCTGGGCCAGCCACCACAAGTCGTAGCCGTCGGGATCGCGAAGAGCGCTCAATGCCAATTGGATCCGCTCGCGGATCGCAGAATCCGTCGACATCAATGTGACGAGAGCCTCGAACTCATCGAGGTCGCGCGTATCCTGTTGCTGTCTCTTATACACATCTGACGCTGCCGACGAATAGAGAGGTGTAGATTTCGGTGGTCGC
>ENA-ORBV01008491-ORBV01008491.1-microbial-mat-metagenome-genome-assembly--contig:-NODE-8491-length-17242-cov-6.520886_pt1 | contig 17242 bp, 17 predicted proteins | sample MGYA00237777_ERZ505514 | MGnify/ENA primary metagenome ERZ505514 (study PRJEB26160, sample SAMN06269048) | microbial mat metagenome | isolation source: Oligotrophic lake microbial mat | place...
CCCATCAATCAATGCAAGCTACGACGTACTTGTCTAGTAAGCATCCAACACAACTGACTGAAAAAAAAACAGCACTCTATTATCTAAAATATTTCCGGTTCATACAATAATTGCAATACTAGTACTTGACCATGTCACCTCCACCACCAACCGCAACAACCAATGAAGCTTCTGCTGACGATGCTGCTTGGCAAGGCATTGATATTTCCAAAGTCTTGCGCTCCCAAGGACCCGTGGTAACCTGTGTCGTCTTGCGTGCCGCAGCTGATAATGACAACGCCAAGCAAGAAAAGAAAAAGCAGGCCAATAGCAATGATAATGATGAAACAGAATTACGTGATTTGAAAGAACATCTCGTGGAGGAAATTCGCATGGATACGACACCCAAAAAGAATGAAGTGGAAACCATTTTGGGAGGCCCATTTAGTACGTTTCTTTATTCATCCAGTCATGATTGTGGTGTAGTGGCCTTTTTCTGTGAGAATTGATTGCACTACTTGCTTACTTACTTTCCCCATTGTGTGTGTGTCTTTTTATCATTATGATACTGTCTGCACTGTAGCTTTTATTGGACAATACGAAGAAGAAGGTCTCATGCTCATGGCACGTCGAGGATGCATTCAGGATACTACTGCCAATGATGACGACGATGATGATGACGACGACAACAAGGACGACAAGGACATTCCAAAAGACCTCTTGTTGAATCCTCACAAATTGCAACCTCCCTTTGATACGCTCAAGGTCTATGGCGATATTTTGGTTCTCAAAGTGGCGGAAGTGGAGGATCCCTTGGACAACAACAACAACAATGACAACAACAATACGAATCAGGCTGCTGCGCCACAAATGACAGTGACCAGCAATGACGATTTCTTTTTGGATTACACCAAAGAATCCTACTTGCAATTTGCCGCTCGTACCGATGTCGTACCTCCAGAAGTACCACAAGAAGAAGAAGAAGACGAGGACGCTGTCAGTGAAGGTCACGACGACGAAGAAGGCGAAGGGGAATGGAGCGGACAAGAGGACGATGAGGATGATGAGGAAGAGGACGAAGAAGAAGCTCAACACGCCATGATGAACTTGATTTTAATGTCTGTCCTCCGAAAGTTTGAAGAAGAAAATGGGAGAAAGCCCAGTTCCGAAGAATTGCTGGCGCTCCAATCCGCCGTCCAACAAAAATTGGGCATGGTTTTGCCAGGAGCAGCAGAAGGTGACAACGAAGAGGATGGTGACGACAACGAAGAAGAAGAAGGCACAAATGATAATGAGACGGAAGAGAAGGAGAGCAGTAAGGAGAGCGAGACTGCTGCTTCTCCCACGACAGCCAAAACGACCGATGATTCAACTCCCAACAGCAACAAGAAGCGAACCGTCGAGGATGCAGTAGTCTCTCCTGACGGGGAAGAATCACCAGAGGCCAAGAAGGTCAAGTTGGATACCACCAAAGACACAGTAGCACCAGCCGTCGAGACGGTGATTGCTCAGTAAGCATAAAAGAGTGCCAAAAGCTCTCCCACGTGGCAGCCCATACGTTTTTGTGGAGTCATAATTATCTATTGACAGGGGATTGAATTATATTATTAATTATGGATTTTAATAGTATTTCTATGTTCAACAAAAACTTACGATTTATCTATACACGTGACAGTTTCATAGAGGCTAGGTATTCTTCTCGAACCTCGGATCGCACAGTCATCACGGAAGCTTGTTGCTGGAAGATCGACGACATTTGATGGACGTCGAGCTCATGGTTGGGGCCGTTCTTGACGAGAGCAGCACAGGCAGCTGCAAACTGCATCCCCTCTAAATAATTCATAAACATGGCCTCTTGTTCCCACACCGACCGTAGAAAGGAAGAATAGACTTCAATGGCCCGGGCTCTTTCATCAGAACTCAAAGATGGTAGTAGTTGGTTCGTGAATTGAATCACACGAGCTTCGAGGTTGGGAGTTCCCACAAAGAGTTGCATATCGAAACGACCGGGACGAGTAATTGCCGAATCAAACGCACGGAGTCGATTGGTAGCCACAAAAAAGATGGATTTCTTCTCGCGTCGTAGATCATTGATGGCTGTTAACATGGACGTTGTCAGCATGCGAGATTCCATGGAAAGTCCAGGTGTTTCACGATTCAAGGCAAACTCTTCAATTTCGTCAAAGAGAATAATGCACTCTTGAAGGGCCATGAGTCGGCTAAAGACATAACGGATGCGATTGGCGACGTTGGTCTGTATCAATCACCAAAAAATCGTACCCCATCCTTTGAGCTAGGGCTTCGCAAATTGTAGTCTTGGCTGTACCAGGTGGACCATGTAAAATGGCACTGTATGCTGCCCCGTAGGATGGATTGTTAATGGAGGATGCAAAGGGGGTCACCACTCGTTCTTCCAGGACCGATTTTATGGTTCTGTTTTGTACAGCACTTCCGAGGTCCGTATCCAACAGCCGCTCCCAACCTTCAGGTCGGATACCTTTTTCGGAGAAGGCAATGCCATTGAACTCTCTGAGGACGTCTTTGTGCATGAGTTTTTGGATGGTCGTCTTGAGTGACGATACGCAAGCAAGAGTTTGTGCCGTCGACCATGCTAGAGGACCTTGCTCTGGTTTCAAGTGTGGCGAACTCCAACCTCGCAATGTTTTGCCATAACACTCTCCCGTCTCAGCATCACAATAGTCAGCAATGACCTCCAGCGTTTCATGTCGTTCAATCCAGTCCAGTGTTCGTTCCAAAGACTTTAAGTGGGGGCGAAAAGACTCTGCCGGCAGAGCGCACAAGAGACTGTTGACAGTATGCACTGAAAAGACAAAGGCATTTCCAACATTACGTCCTTGTCTGCGAAAGGATTGATAAATTGGCTGCCCCTTGTCCCAAAGTCCATCGCGTTCGTTTTGTTCGTCAAAAAAGGCATCCAGGGCTGCTTGAAGGAGCCGCTCATTTAAGCGGGTAACTTGTGTTCCAGGGGAAACCCCTTGTCCCGGAATCAATTCTCGACCAGCCAATCCCAAGAGACTTTGCGTGCTGCGAAAATAAGTCAACAAAGAGTAGGCAAGCCGAATGACATCGAACGAGCTGGAATCACCAGCTGTTCGATACGCTATTTGACGACACAATTCATTCGACGCCATTTCGGAACACCGCGCCAGCGCGAGTGATATTTCTGCGGCAGCTCCATCTGGAACGGCATTGGCTGGTAGGCCTCCCACTTTGATTTGAGGGCCAGCAAAATCAGAAACAAAGTCGCCCTCTTCCCCTTTATTCATTATCTGATCGTAATATAATTGTTGCGGACTTTTATTAGTTTGCTGTTGTGGTGGTGGTTTCTCGGCCATGAGTTCCGACAACACAGGTCGCTCAGTAGTTTCTTGCAACATAGCCAAGACGCGACAAATTTGATAATAGATATAGTCCGAATAGGCTTGTCGATCCCCGGTACGACGCCGAGGCCGAGCATTCAAAACGGCGGTAATCATTTGACGAATCTTGGCAGCCATTTGCTCGTTGGATTTCATCATCGCTATCACGGAAGTGGCTCCATCCTTTTGCTGCTTCTGATCCAATCGAACAATCGTATACAATAAAAGTGGAACTTGAAAGAGATCCTCTTCTCGCCATTGCGATTCCAACAGTGCCTGAAGAACACTGGGTATGCAAACTTTGTTTGTCAATTTTTTGGGCACAACTCCACCATCATCGTTATTATTGTTGAGTTCTTCCTGGCAAATGATGGAATCATAAACACTGCTGCTGCTAGAAGTCAGATGAATGGCAAGCAGAGCATAACACGTACTTGTAACACTAAGTTCATCTGACTGTCCTGGTTTGACGGAGAAGCTGTGGATATGAGGTTCATAGAAACCAAATAAAATATCCGGAGCCGAGGATTCCAAATTGTCCAATCGCCGAATCATTCCTTTCATTTGATCAAAGGTTGGATTTTGGTCGTCTGCTGAAGATAGAGATGAGGATGATGCAAGAGATAAAGAGGAGAAATGTATTCTTTCCCTATTGCTACATTTACTGTGTGCACTGGATGTGTCTCGTGTGCTCCAATGCTTCGTAGCAGTCAAGGGGACAAAACCATAACCTGGCGTCCCTCCTAGAAGGAGCACCCCCCAGATGAGAAAGAGAATGGCAATCATTTCGGTAAATGCCTTGCCGTTTCTACTTACAAATGTTATCCTGTCCAACTTGATATGCATTGATCTCTTTGATTTTTCTCTACTATGCGCATGTTTTCGTTGCCGGCACCAACATTTGTGACGATATTAGAAAATCTTCCGATCTTTGCTGACGTCATTCTCACTCTTTTTTCCTGAAGCGGGTCTCAACTCACGGTAATTTCACGGTAATTTCACTGCGTATCTTGATGATGATGAATCGATGAATGAATCTGAAGTAAATCATCAACAGCTTGTCGACATCTTCCCAACTCCCATCAGTCTGCCCCTCTTGATTAGCTATCCGTAACTTCTTGACTTTCAAGTCTCGCCTTTGCCTTGAAGCCCTTCCAATCAGCTTACTGCCAATCTTGCTACCCAAAAGATTCAAGTGTAATGAAAAGATGCGTTTCTTCGTAGCACAATCGTTCGCTGTCCTGTCGACATTCTTGATTTTGGATGATACCAAGGCTCTGTCCCTCGAGAACAGGAATGCCAATACACGACGTGACGTGTTCATCCACACGGCAGCAGCAGCTACAGGTCTTGTCGTGCCCTCATTGCTTCTAGAACAACCACAACAACTTGCCTTTGCAGGAGAGGATGCCTCCCAACCGATTGCCATTTTGGGTGCCAGTGGTCGGACCGGGGCCTTGTGTGTGACAGCATGCTTGTCACGAGGAGTCCCTGTGCGTGCTCTGACTCGCAGTGGATCTTGGGAGCCACCCCTGCTGGTCGGTGACAACAACAATGAGGACGTTATCAACAACAAGTTGCTGTCCGTAACTGCTTGTGACGTGAAAGATCCAAAAGCCCTGACGCAAGGCCTTCAGGGTTGTCGAGGAGTCATTTACGCCGCGTCGGCTTCCAAAAAGGGTGGAAATGCCAAGGAAATTGACAATGAAGGAGTCGTCCAAGCTGGAAGCGTGTGTTTGGCGGAAAAGATTCCACGTTATGTCGTCATTTCGTCGACTGCTACGACTCGTCCCAACAGTTTGGGATTCAAATTTACCAATGTGTTTGGAGGGATTATGGATCAAAAACGATTGGGAGAACAAGGTGTACAAGCTGCCTACAATAGCAATAACAAGTCAAGTTCGTCGTATACGATTCTTCGTCCTGGTGGATTGGAAGAACCCAAAAAGAATGAAGTCCTGGGGCCATCCGCCTTGGAAATATCCCAAGGAGATGCACTGGCAGGGATTGTGAGTCGTGCTGATTTGGCCGAAGTTGCTGTAGAATTGGCATTGTCCACGGCACCAAATTTACAAAACACGGCCGTCGAGTTGTATTACACGGATTCGGCGCAACCATGTGAACGCCAATTCAAGTCGGAAATGTCCAATGGAAAAGTTCCTCGCTTGCATGGCAGTACGTATGAGGAATTGTTTCGAGACATTCAGCCCGACATTGATTACTATGTGCCAGTATAATGATTGATACCCAAGGATTCATTGATGCTAGCTAGCTATTTTTATTATAAAGCAACATGGCTCTTGCTACAAAGTTGAAAAGGTCGAACGGTGATAATTGTTATTGTTAATACTTACATGGGACATAATTACTATAGCCACATGACATGAGAATGCCAAATATTTTCCCGTCCTTTCCCATTTGAAATGAAGTGATCGAAATCTACCAAGCTTTCTTTTTGGTCTTTTCACTTCCGGTTTGCCCGCACACTTGCATTCGCTTGTTCAAAAATGGCCACAACCTCAGCTTGCTTGGTCATGTAGTATCAGCTTCACTGCTAAGATTTCTACCAGGCCATACTTCATTTAGTCTGTGTACTTCAATGAAGGTAGTTGGCAGGTACTGGTACCGGGACTAGTACGTACGTCGTACCGTACGTGTGCTGGCATAGGTATGGCGAAAAATAATAATATTGAACCCCTTCGAAAAAAGGATGGCACACTTGCTCCTTTCATCGATCGTTTGGCTTGATCGATGACGATGAGGTGGCTTAGAAAGAAAGTTTGCGAAAACAAAACACAACCTCACCCCGACGATGAGCTAGTTTAAATTAATCGAATATATATAATCGTCGCTAGCTAGTTAGGTTATCAGTAACTTGTCTACCAATCTACCATACTACATGCAGTAAAGGTACTTGCGGCTACCAGTATCCAGCCCCAAATTATACAGAAACAAACAAGATGACATCGAAATCGGCACGAAGAATCCAATCGTTGCTGGCAGCAAGCCGGCCTTTGAGACGCCTGGCTGCGAGTGGTTCTTTGGCAATGCAACAACAGCAGTGTTTCTATGCAACTGTATCATCATCCAATCGCTACCAAAGAGATCGCCACAATCAGCAATCGTCATCCCGATCACTACAACAAAAGCAACAACAAGCGTCTCAAAAGATAAATTTTTCTAGTTGGAGTGGACGTGGTCACGACGTGTTGGCCGAATCCTTTTTGGCTGGCGCTGCTCGACCGAAAGTCTTGCTGGAGGCCATGGCACCATCCGGCTTTGATGTCTCTAATCTGTTGAAAAAAATTGACCCCAACGAAGTGGCCCCACACGGAGCACTTCACATGATGGGCAGCATCGTCGCCTTTCCGCATGCCTGCTTTTTGTGGAAACATATCGAAGTTCCGTCCGATATTACCGTGGAATCGTTGGCCCCCGTACTCTTGCATCGACCCAAAATTGAATTCTTGTTTATTGGAACGGCCAAACCCATGAACCAAGATCACTTGAATCATTTGAAAAAGGAAATGAAAGACAAAGGAAAAGTCGTCGTGGAGTGGCTTCCATTGGTACGTACAGTATATACGGTATATTCGTGTACACATGCGTGTAAGTGCCGTGAGACTATGCAGGAGCTCACTTTTTCACTCCAAACCTTTTCCATCTTTTTACAATGCACAGTCGGAAGCAATGGCAACCTTTAATATTTTAAATGGAGAGGATCGAATGGTCGCCACGGCATTGGTCCTGGATAAGGACGAAGCCAACTATACCAAAGATTCGCGATATGATTAGATAAACAGCAGATGCCAAGAATCGCCATGACTCGAGTTTGTAGCAGTTTCAATTTTAGAAAAGAGTAGTAGTGCTTTATTTAGTTTTGAGATTAGTACTGAAGTGGTTTTCTGTTTGAACTACATGTAGCTAAAAAATGTTCTGTAACCCTGTGATAGTATCGAAGGGACAAACAGCGCCCGGGAGGGATTCAAAGGAGCGACGCATTCCGCTCATACGCTAGTCGTACCGAGCCTCGCATAAAAAGCCTTGTCCTGAGGAGGAGATTGCTTTCGAACAATTCAAAATATCAGGATAGACCACGGATAAGGCGTTGTGCAACCACGCGCCTGCTGATTGAATTACCCAGGTGCCGCTTGTTGACTGTCAAGCAAGCAGCTCTTTCTTGTTCGGCCCCAAAAAATCACTACCCCAAATGGATACTTAGGTGTTCATGAAGATATATTTTGTCTCGAGATATTCGGCTATGCCCATGGAAGAGCCTTCTCTTCCCATCCCACTCTCCTTTATGCCCCCAAACGGAGCCGTGCAAGTACTGATGATACCATCGTTTAACCCCACTATTCCGCATTCCAGACTGGCGAATTCGATGATGATCAAAAAGATTAGGAATGTACACGCAAGATCAAAAACGTTGACAGTATTCCAAAAAGTCGGCAAAGGCAGCAAAACGAAAGAACGCACCGTTCGGAAAAACGAAACGCTCGGCTCAAGTCATTGGTACAGAAATACGATGCCAATCCCACGTCACAATCATTGGCAATCTCCAGAGCTTCTTCTTCCGTGTCAAACGTCATGATGGCAACGACTGGACCAAAGGTTTCTGTTTTCCAAATCAAGGAATCCTTGTTGGACACATTTGTCAAAATGGTGGGGGCATAAAATTGGGGACCCAGTGCCGGCAGAGGTGTGCCTCCCACGACACAGGTAGCACCATCTTGATGAATGGCTAGCTGTACTTTCTCGTGTGTCCGTTCCACAGCGTCGGCCAAAATCAAGGGCCCCATGGTTGTCGTGGCGTCCATGCCAGGTCCAACGACCAATCCCTTTACCTTTTCCACAAGTCGTTTCACAAATTCATCATGAATCGAGGAGTGTACCAAGAACCGATCGGCACAGACGCATGTTTGACCGGCATTGCGGAATTTGGAAACCATGGCTGATGCTACGGCTTGATCTAAATCGGCATCCTCAAACACCACAAATGGAGCATTGCCTCCTAGTTCCAGAGATAGTCGTTTCATGGTATCACTGCTCTGTTTCATCAATAGCTTTCCAACAGCTGTAGAGCCTGTAAAACTAATCTTTCGGACCAGAGGGTTGGTAAATAGTTCTGTGCCGACATCGGCTGTATTGGATCGATCGGTCGTACTAGGAGTTCACAGCGATTTGGTGGTGAGTGTCGGGTAATTATCATTGTATTGCGAATTGTTTGATCGGAATAGAAATAGAATACAGAATTCAGAATAAATATAGCTGTCATTAGAACAACCCAATGCAACCACGATCGTCGACCCCCCTCAAAGTAACACAAAAGCAATGCCAATGCCAATGTTCATACACTATCGGGTCACTACTTACAGCAACAGCAAAACATGGGGTGGAATTCCCGCTCGTTGCGCCAAAGTTTGCAACGCCACAGCCGTCAACGGTGTGAGTTCACTGGGTTTGACAATGGCCGTACAACCCGCAGCCAATGCCGGCCCTACTTTGCGCGTAATCATGGCGGCTGGAAAATTCCAAGGTGTGATGAGACCACAAACACCCACAGCCTGTTGACGAGCCATGATTTGACCTCTTGGAGGATTGTTGTGGCTCGCATTGGTAGGATGAGAAAAGGGTGTTGGCAACAAGATTCCTCCTCCTGCCCCCGTGGACCGAACGGCTTCAGCAGCATAAAAATCCAAAAAGGAGGTGGCATAATTCACTTCTCCTCGACTTTCGGCCAAGGGTTTACCACTTTCCAAGGTCATGATTGTGGCTACATCGTCGGCATTATCTTGGATCAACCCACTCCATTTTGTCAATAAATTGGACCGAAATAAAGCCGTGGTTTCATCTCTCCATGAAGACAAAGCGTGATGGGATTGTTCAATGGCATGCTTCGTATCTTGTGCTCCCATTATGGGAGCATGCCCTACAATGTCAGTAGGAGCCGCTGGATTGAATACGGGATATACATCCGTATTGGAGGTGGACGAGGGAATTTCCAAAAGGGAGGCATCTTTGATGAGGGCAGATGTGGCGGAAGATGCAGCCATGAACTTTGTACTGGACGAAAAGGCCCTCGTCGGTCGAATGCTGCCACCCATGAGTGACAGCATGGCTGCTGTTCGTTGGGTCAAGTGGATTCTCATGATTTGGTAGATCTGAGGGTTTGCTGAGACTTGCAGTACAGTAGGTGGGGGCGATGATGTGGCGATCAACGACTTCTGTGATGGGCAAGTTATTTGGTATCTAGCTAGCTTGTTACGTACTGGTACCAGGACTGGTAGCTCTGGTAATCGACTGAGACGAGGATGAAAGGGATGACACTGCCCTATCCTACTAGCTAGCTGGCTAGCTAATGATAGTCGAAGATGAACAAAATAAATATTTGTGCTAATGGCGTTGATTAAACTAAAAGAATAGATCCCTTGGATGTATGGGATTCATTGCTTCCACAGAGCTAACCTGTGGCTCTGCTCTAACATACTTAACTACTGGTACAATTGTAGTGGGTCTGCTTAGTTTGAATATCACCGTGACAATCAATCATAGAATCAATAATGATGATCGTTGTGACGTCACCAATAAAAAAGCAATATCTGATGAAAGTGTCGCGCACTCGCTCGGTGGTCACGATGACGTCACACTGGATGTACTTGGAGCCCATCATTTTCATGCATGGATGATTGACGCCTCGATCTTTCGATCCTTTCGAGTGGCGACAGCAATCTAAACACACTACCTTGGCTAGTCAGGTTGACGACAACCACATCCATTTTGACAGGAGAGTGTGCTGATCGATACTATTGCTTGGCTACCTAGATATAAACCCCGCAGAGAAATTGACGACAAGAAAAAAGTCAATAAACAATGACATTTCTTGTTTTCTTAATGGTCTTGCTGTTCGCGACAACGTCTTCAGCGTGGTCCTTTCTTTCCACAACACCACCGATGCGTCTTGATAGTCGGCAATCACAATCACAACGATCTGCACTGCTAAAATTGTCGCCATCCAATAGCGAAGAAGGATCCAGCTCAGAAAATGTGGATCATCTACAATGGAAGGACGAAAACGTGTCATCGCGCCGATCGTTACTGGTCACAGGTGCGACACTTCTAGCCGGGACGTCTTTACTTGGAGGACCTCTCGTCCCATCGGCACAAGCTGCCGTGGGTACGTTGCCAGAGTTTCAAAACACCAACGCCATTCTACAAGGATTGACCGTCAATGTCGCCGATCCATCACAGCAAAAATCCATGGTGGAATTCCTGGTCAATGGGTTTGGATTTGAAGTTTTGCGACAACGTATCAATGGTCCCATTGAAGAAACGGTATGTAGCAACATGATTGTGTATGTTGTAGTAAGTGTAAACAGTGACATTGTTCTTGACCTGATGTATTTGTTCTTTTGTCATTCAAGTGGTTGGGATTTGGTCCCGAGGAATTGGCCATTCCTAAAGACTTTGAAATTCCAGTTTCGGGGTTTGCCAAATACGGAGGACATGCCTCCATCTGTGTTCGGTATGATACCCAAGCCAATAAGATTCTCTATCGAACGGGGGATGCAGCTCCTGGTGATAATATTGCTTTTCTTCAAGGTAAGAATGAATAACATGAATAGAGTTGTCTAGTAGGTCTAGGGCTGCACACCACACAACGAAGCGAATGGATACGTCCATTGCATATTTTGGATCACTTCCTCACAACACGTTTTTGTACTGCCTTGCTTATTCTGTGGATAGTTGGAGTCCCCAGGTACGAACCATATCAGCGTGGTTTGATGATCCATCTTGTTAGAATGATGGTGAACTGTACTAACAAAAAGACCATGTCCCATCTTCTTTACATTCGCTACACGCAGCTACCGTATCTCTCAAATGGTGGCCAGTGGCGGTAACATTTTGGATGCTTATGGCTATGTCAATGTTATTTCTCCGAGGTCAGTAGGTCATTGTCATTGTTGACATGCTTTGTGTAAACTTTGGGTCGTTAGTGACGGACATCCGAAGGCCCCCTTTTTTACCCATGCATCACCTCACAACCAATCATCAAACATGAAAAAAAAGCGGGTTACCCGTCCGAGGAATCGTAGGCATACGACCAGATCCGATGATGTTCGTGGGCATCAATTGTGAGGATGTCGCTGCTAGCAAGGCATTCTATGAAAAACTTGGGTTTGTACAACAGGTACGTCATGAGCTGGATGGTGGCGGTGTGCCAATACGCGAGATGTTGCAGTTTCGAATCAACGTCAGCTCCTATATCCTCATACCGGCTTTCCTCTTCTGCACGAAATGTCATGTTTTCTTTCTATGTTGCTTTATAGCCATATCCATTTGCACGACCATCAAATGGAGCAGGGCCCTTTGAACCGGACCAGCCAACGAAATCTGTATATTTGGCACCCTCGCCCAATTGCATGGGTGTTCTCTTGTTACCGAGCAAAAAGAAGAAGGTTGTGCCCAATCCCGTGTTTGATTCGCTTCAAATCGTGTACACGCCATCTACGGGGTCAGAGGGAAGTAGTAGCGATGACATGAAATTTGCCGACCCGTCTGGCATCAAGGTATCTTTCAAGCCTGCTTCAGTCTTTGAAGTGGAAGAACGGCAAACTCGATGAATCTACGAATGCTGATACAGTTCCCTCCTCTTGAGTGAAACAAACGAGCTAATAAACGATGTATAGAGGCATGTTTCAAAGTTGAAAATGAAGCTAACGCTGCAGTAGGCTACTTTCAAAAAACTAATCCAGTCTTGACCAATCCATCTCCTCACCTAAAAATATATATACGGCCATAATCAATGCTCAAGCGGAAAGAGGCAAACCTGAGACACACCGGCATCCAATTCGACGTAGCATGGTATCTCTGGTATTAGAAGCAGAGTGAGGGGATGGGTGGTCTTCGGCTCAGAGCTGAGCCAAAGCTGCTCTTCCTACTAGTAGCATGAGCCATCAGTGTAACTTGTGCGATTTTGCTCCAATCTATCATTCCATTTCTTTCGTTCGCTTTTACACTTCGCTCGGCCTGAAAATGCTCAGTGGGGGAGGACCACACTTGGTTTCAATATCTTGGATGCACTCCACCAAAACAGGGTGTCACCCGGTTCTTTCTCTTATGCTCGCTTTCGATGACTGGCAGACTTATGCAAACTGAAATCCGGAACAACGAAGTGGAGCCTGGCTGCGTGGCGAGCGAGCTCAGTGGCCAACCAATGAATTTCCTCAAGCCAAAACGGCTAATCAATTGCCTAAAGTCTAAGCAATGATCTTTTCAGTGTCGGTTGCTCCACAAACCAGCCCATCAGATAGCAACAGTTGACAGTCATTTTCATAGAGTGCAAATCCGGAACAAGATCGAATTTTAAGTCGTCGAGACTCGGTGACGAGTCAGGGATCTGGCTGGCCATCCAAAGCTTAATTTTCTTAAGCCATACCGACGAAGCAATCTATTGCCCGATTCTAATTGTGGACTTTACTTTGCTTGCCGAACTCTTCGGATTCATACAAATGAAGTAAAAGAAGCGAAGCTGGGTACGTAGACTAGCTAGCTAGGGAGCTCAATGACCAAAACAAATCTCTTTGTACACGAAATCAATTGCCCTGGCGGGAGAATTGCTACCTCCCCAACTAGACAGAAATGGGATAATGGCCACCCCTGCCGCCGGTGTAAGCAACAACCGGTACTAGTGCGTTTGTGGGGAGAACCTGATTGATATGATTGGAGTTCCTTGCCCGCAAGACTAGAGTTCTTTGAACAGGAATGGAGTTCTTTGCTACTCTTGAGTACTCAGTACTAGTACGAGACTACGAGCTTCATTTCTGACCTATCTATGACTTCTCACTGTTTTGGCAATAGAATTAACAACCTCTCGGGACCCGGAAGGGTCGGTCATGCGGTAAAGAACGCGTAATATTTATTACTGGATATCAGGTAAGGATGATACTTTATACGGTGTGTGCTTTGGATCGCTTCACCAACAGTGTTTCAAAATCTCTTCGGATATACTTTATCCATGCCACAGTACTTGCAGTAGCTCCTACTGCAGTGAGCTTGCCTTAGTTGCCTACCGGCTACCGTACTACTAGTAGTAGTAGCTCTAGCTACTAGACGAGCAAAATGACTTCTCCGAAACAAACTCTCTATAACTACTCTTGAGTACAACAAAAGAATCCCATGCGTACTTCAGCGTTTACCCAGTACCCGGTACCCAACAGTGTACAAAAGTGTAGTAGCCGTCTGATCGGATAACATCAATCACTATTCGTAGCACGGACTCTAATCCGAACCGATATCATGTCGATTTACTCGATTAGTCATTTAGTGATAAATGAGCTTCAAGTTCTTACTCGGAACGTTATTCTTAAATTGAAGTACAGTTCAAATGATAATACTTGAAGTCTGTTAATTCAAAGAGTTTCATTAAAAGAATGCCGAGTGTCATCCGCTGTTCGTCATCAGAAAATCATTAAGAAGTTTACTTCAAAAGAACACAGGAGAATACATGCGTGAGAATAATCAGTAAGTGTGACACGAGAAACGGATCCTGACGCATGTACGAAAGAGAACAGCCATCTTACCAAATGTCCATTGCGGTCATTTGGGTCATAATTGATAGAATCGTCGGAAGCCTACCCATATTTTTGGTCATTTTGGTACTTTCCCGTAGTATTACTGTGTAGGACTCCTGTAGCACTGGACATTTCTCAATTTGCTTTTTTCAACATCGACACACACTCCAAGTTGCCATAGTTTTGCAATCGCCTCCTCCGTAATCGAAAGCACATAAAGAAGAAAAGAATCACATCATGATGACCCCTCAACGTAGCAATGATTTTTTTGGCATGAACTACTTGACATGGCCATCCAACACTGGAGGAGGAGCTTCAGAAGGTACCAGTAGCAACAACAATGCTGCCAGTAACGTCAACATGAACATGATGATGCAGAACATGGCACGCAGAAACAGTATGCAGCCTCTTCCCTTCATGGACTTCTCTTTCTTTCCTGTGCGTGAGGATCCTTTGTCCTCGGGTAACGCTACAGATGCTTCCAAGATGACCACAGCCACTAACGCCATGCATTCGCTTGCTGTGGAAAACTTGACCACTGCAGCGTCCGATAACAGTGCGATGCCTCATATGACTCCCATCGTCAGTCCGGGAGGCCATGGTCACAACGACGTGAACGCCCAACTCTTCGATAATAACTTTCGCCTGTTTCAACAGCAACATCAGCCAGCTCCTCCAATGGCGTTTCATTCCTTTGATTTGGAGGACTTTGCTCCTGCCATCGATATACAAGTGCATGTACAAGCACAACGTTCTGAACCTCCTCCTACTGCTGTGAGCGATCCCAATAGTAGTCCAGCCGCTGCTGTCAGCCTGGACAGCTCGGATCACTCCGTGGCCATGTCCTCCTCGTCCAACGATGATAACCAGCGCTTCAAGCCCTTTCACGAAGAAAAGTGGAGCCATCGGTATAAGGAACTCTTGGAGTTCCACAGGTCCTTTGGCCATGCCGCAGTCCCCCACACGTACCCCAAGAATCCGCAATTGGCTCGATGGGTCAAGAGACAACGACGTCAGTTCAAGTTGCGCAAGGAAGGTAAGCCCTCCACCATGACACCCGAGCGCCTCGAACTTCTCGACTCGGTGGGTTTCATCTGGGACTCGCATGACCTCAACTGGAGGGAAAAGCTAGAGGCATTGACGGCCTTCAAGGCCGAAAACAGCCACTGCAATGTCCCATCCAACTTTCGTGACAAGAAATTGGCGACCTGGGTCAAGTGCCAACGCCGTCAATACAAGCTCTACTGGGACGGAAAGCCATCCGCCATGAGTCCCTTTCGCATTTCCGCCTTGGAACGATTGGGATTTGAATGGGAAATCCGCTCGGCGGGGGCCAAGGCATCGTCATCGTCAGTGCCACCAGGAGCTTCAAGAGGACCAGGACCAGCAAGATCCACGGCAACCGAAGACGATCCGCTTCCCGTCCACAGTTTAGCCGCCAATATGGGAAATGGGGATCACTTCCTCCATTTCAATTCCCTTTCGGAGCTATAATAACGGTCCTACTATATGTACACTTCTTCCTTTTATCTGCAGCAAACAAAACAAGTATATAACCATATGCTGCGTCTAATGCTAACAGCATGAGCATGGAATCGAGGAGGACAACGTGTCTTCCATCCCAACTCGTATCGATAACTCCATATAGAATCCACAAGAACTAGCACGATTCTCTGGCTCAATCATATCAGTATGCATTCTATATCTATTAAAACCTAAAAGCGATGAACCAAATCAAACGTCCTTATTACTACAGTACTAGCTGCTACCGGCACTGCCTGGATTTAGCTGACTGGAGAATGCTTGTCTCTAGACCCTTGAGCCGCATCCGCTGCCTCCTCAGTCACGAACATTTGGTTCTCGTTTCGAAAAAGCCGTCGCCGTGAAGCCAAGATTTCAATGGTCGGGCCGGAGGGTTCTTTTTGGAAGAGAATGGGGTGTGGGCAGTCAGTGCCAAACAAACCCATCTCGAGAAGTCAAAACCACCATCTGCCCGAGCTACCAGTCGCCATCTGACGAACAAATATTTTAAGAGAGGCTCACTGTCAAAGACTGGACAAAGAGTTGAACACACAGCCACCGCATTCTAAACGGAAGCCTATTTCAAAGGGAAAGATTATTGATTTTATGCCAGCCGAGAGCTCTGAACACTATTATTGGTAAGGATGGAAAAGAAGTCCAATTGTGAAGAGACTTCAATGATGGAAAAGAAGTCACAGGTAAAGATACGCCGAGACATCCCACTGCAGTGAACTGAACTGAAACCTTAATTGAGGCAAATTTAAAAAAAGGAATCAACATGCTAGTATATTTTGGTTTGGAATTTTCTTGGATTCAGTGTGTCTGGCTCGGATATCCATAGATGAGGGAAGCAAATAATAGCAAAACAAAACCAATCCATATCTTTACTGCATGATACCCAAAACAAAAACATCTTTATTTCAAATTACGTAGTTACGACGACAATAGCTCTTCCATATTCTTTTGTGTGGATTTGATTCTCCGATCGAGATATTCTAATTTTTGGGTCATATCCGTCTCTTTCTTTTTTTGGTCTTCCATTTTCTTGTCCAAATTTTCCATGACCCCCTTTTTGTCGGATTTTAAAAACATTTTTCCAATGCTGCGATAACAATTGGAATCCTCCGGCAATACTTCCAATTCGCCTTTGGTCAATTCATTAATATGAAATTCACGTTGGGTCTTGACCAAATTGGCATTGACGGTATTGAATTCGCGATTGGCTTGATTGTATTGAAGTTGTAAATCCTGCAATTCCCGTTGTGTCGCCGCATCCAAGGGTTTTCCACTCGTGGTGGTCATGGTATTTCCATTGTTGTTGGTAATCGATCCCCCCGCCATGCCTGATTGAAGGGAAGGAGCCGGTTTTTGGGATTCCTTTTTGAGATGCTTGACCGTTCTCATTTGTTTGAGGAGTTGCGCATTGTCCTTGTCCAACGCCAAGCCCTGTCGAATGGTGGCCAAGGCACCATCAAATTCTTTCAATTCCATTTGTGCGGCGGCCAAGCGGTAGTAGCCCTTGATGAAGGAAGGATCCAGTCGAATGCACTCCTTGGCATCATCGGACGATGCTTGCCAGTCGCCTTTGCCACCGTGCGAAGCACTTCTATTGGAGAAAAAGACGTGATTGGCAGGGTCCAATTTGATGGCGTCACTGTATAGTGTAATGGCTTCATCGTACTTTCCAGCAGCGAAAGCTTTGTTTCCGAGTCTTTAAATCTGTCTCTTATACACATCTGACGCTGCCGACGAATAGAGAGGTGTAGATCTCGGTGGTCGCCGTATCAT
>ENA-ORBV01008492-ORBV01008492.1-microbial-mat-metagenome-genome-assembly--contig:-NODE-8492-length-17241-cov-18.256176_pt1 | contig 17241 bp, 28 predicted proteins | sample MGYA00237777_ERZ505514 | MGnify/ENA primary metagenome ERZ505514 (study PRJEB26160, sample SAMN06269048) | microbial mat metagenome | isolation source: Oligotrophic lake microbial mat | place...
ATTGGGGCGCCGCTGCCGCCGGGGCTCGTCGCTATGGCGGTGGTGCGCGTGGATGAGGAGGCGCCATGACCTACCACCTTGACACGCTACGAGAGGAGACGACGATGCTTGACCAGGATGAGACACGCCAGCGGCGCCGCTGGCAACGCGCCCGCGCCACGCTGGTGGCCGCCTGCGTCGCAGCGTTGCTGAACGCTGGCCTATGGCTGTGGCTTGACATCCCGCCGGATCTGTGGCGCGCGATGATCGTGACCGTGGCGCTGTTTTCCGCGTGGGCGCTGGCCGTGGCCGCGCTGGAAGTGCGCGGCCTGCTATGACCTGCCACCTTGACGCCACCCCGCCGTTGAACCTCGACGATCCCGACTGGCCGAAGGCGTGCCTGCACATCCCCGCTGGCTATGTCCAGCTCGGCTATTCGGCCTGGCACGCGATGGCAGAGCAGCGCGTGGCAAACGGCGAACGGCAGCGCTACTGCCGCGCCTGCGAGTGCTGGCGCTGGGAGCGCACGCCGTGCCCTGAGGCGACGGGCACGCCAAAGCCCCGCAAGGGGTGAGCTTGCGGGGCGGTGGGGGCGCGCTACGGGCGCTACGGGCGCCCGGCGGCCTCTGCAATGGCGCGGTCTACCGCAGCGAGCCGCTTGGCGCAGTCGCGCTCGAGCTCGGCGCGCAGTGCGCACAGCGCCCGCTCTCGTGTGGAGTAGAGCGCCCGCGCGCCCTGCGTCGTGGTGCTTGTCCAGGAGCCGACGCCGTGGCTGTGGCCTGAGCTACACGCCACTACCACAGACGCGCCGTACGTGTTGTACATGTAGCCGGTCGTCAGCCCTCCCTCGCCCCTCGCAGGCGGCGGCACATCGGCCTCTACGGGCGCCGTCCACCGCAGCGCTTGGGCGATCAGGGCTTCACGCGCCAGCGCTTCGGCCTGCTCGGCTTTGGTTACTCTTGGCATGTCAGGGCTCCTTTGTCATCAGGCGCGTAATCAAAGAGCCCGCTCGGCTCTACGTCAAAGAAGTTGCAGAGGCCGTTGATCGTTCTTAGATCAATCCGCGTGGCCTTGCGCCGGAGGACGACCGAGATCACCGACTGCGATACGCCGCTGCCGGCCGCAATCTCGCGCTGGCTCAGTGGCCTCTCTCCAGCCTCGGCGCGGCGTAGGTTCTCCCGCGCCACCAGCTTGTGTACGGATAGTTTGATCGTCACCATTGCTCTCTCACTGTGCATCGGCGTGTTCAATCTATCCTACCACGCCACGCAAGTATAGCCCGTTTATATCGGGAAGTCAAATTACTATTGACAAGCCGCTCAGTGCGTGCTAGGATGCCTCTAGAGCAAACACAGCAGACGACAGGAGCCCGCAATGTTGTACAAGGCAATGGCAGCTTTCGCCGCTGGCCTGATCGAGACAAACATGGCGCCGATGATAGCGCAGGGAGCCCCGTGCTTTGGCCTGGACAAGACAGGCACTCCTACCCTCAGCTTCTTTCGCGTCCACACCTATAGCATCCTTGGCGCGATGCGCTACGCGCATACGTGCTTTGAGACGGACGGACGCGCCTATAACGCGCTTGATCGCGCGGTGCGCCGCGAGGCGGCCGCGCTTGGGAAAACGCTTGACCAGCTCGACCGCCTCGCGGCGCGGTGCGTGCTCTTCGACGTAGCACGAGGCAAGGTGCGTGGTGGTGCTTGACGGGGACGCGCTGGCAGCCCTCACGGGCGTAGCGGATGCGACGTTCGCGCATCGCGGTCTCTTTATCGCCGGGGCCGTGAGCCGCGAGGGCGCGCTGGCGCTGGCGCAGCTGGCAGTGGCCGCTCAGAACCTGCCGGTTGATGAGGACGAGGACTAGACGAAGGAGCCCGCGATCATGTCTGAGCCGAGTATCACGAAGCAGGCCGCCCTCGACATCATCTCAAGCGGCGCCCCAGCAACGGCAACAGAGACCGCCCAGGCGCGGCGCATCGCCAGCCTGGAGGCGCACATCCGGCGCCTGATCATCGTGGCGGCCTCCCGCACGAGCGTGCGCAGCGGCGACGACGCCGGGGCACACATGGAGGCAGAGCTGTGCAGCATACTCACACGGCCCTTGCCCGCGTGGGCAGCCTCGGATGAGGCCGTGGAACTCCCCGCCAATCTGGCGCTGTGGCCGGAGGCAACGCCATGATCCTCTACACCGTTGTAGCCCGCCGCCGCCAGCTCACGCTCTGGCGCACGCACGCGGCCCGCCAGCGCTGGCAGATCCTGACGGCCCGCGCCGTCTTCTACGTCCAGCGCTGCGATGCGGCGCTGGCGGGGCTGACGAGGGGCGCATGATGAATGACAATCCCGGCCCCGTTGCGTATATCGTCATTGCCATCCTGATCGTGATCACGGTGCTGGTGGTGCTGATGAGCTCGGGCGCGTGCCCCGAGGGTATGTTTTACAGCTACCGCGAGTTTGCCTGCATGCCAGGCGTGCGCCCGTAAACGAAGGGGCCGGGCGCTGATACGCCCGGCCCGGCCCGCCGGGAGTGACGCGGCGAGGCTTCTAGAATACCAGAGGAGTGAGCTATGGCAGTAGGATCACGCGAGTTTGGCGGTGGCGGAGGCCGCAGCGTCCCCGGCAACAAGGTGGCGGCCTCGATCATCTGGGGGATCGGCTGCATCATGACGTATGCCGCCCTTGACCAGATGACGGATTGGAGCCCAGGGGCGCTGTTCGGCCTGACGCTGGCGCTACAGATTATTCTCACGGTGGGGCAGTCGCCTGTCTGGAGCGGGCGCGGCAGCATGATCAGCTATGCGCTCCTGGTGGTGGACGCCGTGATCAATTTCGGGGGAACGATGGCGATCCTGGTCAACATTGACCAGATGGGGAGCGTCATGGCGCTCACCGCCACGTTCGCCGACTATCAGGGCGCCTGGCCCATGTGGCTCAAGGGCATCGTGGCACTCGTTGCGGCCGCCATCGTGGCGGGGCTGCCCGAGTTCTTATGGAAGCTCGACTAGGACTAGATGAGGAGCGCGTGATGCTTGATCTACTCGTGATGCTGCTGGCGCTGCTCTGTGCGCCGCCGATGATCTACGGGGCGTGGGCGGGGCGCCAGCGCCAGCGCGGGGTGGACGTGCCCGCATTCGGCGCGCTCATCGCCGCCGCCTGGGCGTTCGTGCGTCCGGCGGTCGTCGTCGTCGGCTACCTGTGCAAGCGGGCGCTGGCGTTCCAGTGGCAGCCAACCGAGGATGAGAAGCCCCCGCTCTTTCGCGCCACGCTCACCACAGCTTATGTTGATGATGAGGCGCCGACAGCGCCAGACGAGGCAAACAGACCGCAGACAGACCGGGTGTTTGCGCTTGCAGACGCCATCGACGCCAAAGCGCTTGACAGAACGCGCGCGGCGCTGATAGAGGCGTTGGTGAGCGCGGGGTGGCCCGTCGGCGGCATTCGCGGGCTGCTGAAGGGAGACTCGGGCGCCATCGGGGCGGAGGTCGAGGCAGCCAAGCTGCGGCTCGGCATCGGCGCCCCGCCGCGCACGCTGCGTATCAGCGAGTACATTTCGGGCAAGGCGACCACACGAGAGGTAGAGCGATGAAAACGTGGCAGCACTGGCTAGACCTCAGCCTCTCGCATGATGCAGAGGCAGAGAGGCTTGAGGCTCGAGCCGAAACGGAGCGGAGTGCAGGATTTGTTTTTGAGGCGCGGCAGTCAGAGGCGGCTGCGCGCTGGTCTCGTGCGGCCGCAGCAGCGCGCCGCAGAACTGCCGCGTGCTCGCACCAGGAAGAGGAGCGCACGCTGCGCATTAGTGAGTATATTGCAGGCAAAGCGACCACACGAGAGGTAGAGCGATGAAAATGTGGCAGCACTGGCTAGGGCTTGCGGTCGAGGCAGATGAGCTTGCCGCTGCGGCTGATAGGGCAGCGGCGGTGAGCGCCGCCGTGGGCGACGTGGGCGGGCGGGACGTGATGCGCAAGTCAGCACAGGACTCACGGGCGTGTGCTGACCGCGCGCGGCGTGCCGCCGCACAATGGCACCAGAGAGAGGAAGAGGAGCGCACGCGATGAACACTGAGACCCGCACCTGGCGCGCGGCGTTCCTGGAGGAGCCCGCCCGCCTCGCCGCCGCGCAACCCGCCCAGCTCGGCATCTCGGCGCTGTCCATGCTCTTTACGGCGATCTTCTTTGCCGCGCCGCTGCTGGCGGTGGCGTGGCTGCCGCAGGCGCTTATCTTCCTCGTCACGGGCATGGCCGCGCTCGGCGTGGAGTATGCGTTTCTGAAGGGCGTATCCGACCGCGCCTTTGTCGAGGCGCGCGGCGGGCGGGGCGTCTGGGGCGACATCCTCGTCTACACCACCGGGGCGCTCCTGGTGGTGGCGGGGTGTACGGTGCTCCTCACCTATGCCTACAAGCTGCCCGAGATGGTGACGCCCGCGCCGTGGGGCGCTGCCCTGCTCTCCCTGCTGCACATCGTCCCGCTGGCGTGCATCGGCGTCTGCTCGGCGCAGCTCCACGCCGCAGCGGAGAAGGCCACGCAGCAGCAGGCGCTGCTCGGCGCGCGCACACTGTTAGACCGCAAAGAGGCGATTGACCTGGATGTCTACGAGGGCGAGCAGAAGGCGCTTGCCCGCGTGCGCGTGCGGGCCGCACAGACCCGCACAGAGGCACCCGCACACGAGGCGCACGCCGCAGCACCAAGCCCTGTGCGGGCCATGACGCGGGATGAGCTGTTCGCCGCTGTGCGGGTCGCGCGTGCGGATGATCCCGCGTTCAGCCGTGCGGATCTTGCGCGGCGTGCGGGCTGGTCTGAGGCAATGGTACGCAAGCTTGTCAAGGAACTGGAGACCCCGCAATGAACGACCTGCACATCGGCCCGCTTGACCGCCCCGTCTTCCGCGTGCTCGCGGCGCTGATCATCGTCGGCACGCTCGCCATGGCCGCCTACGTCCCCCTCAGCGCTGCGTTGTTCGGCCCGCTGCTGGCGTGGAAGCTGGTGGAGCTGTGGCCCGTCATCGCCTGGCAGCGCGAGCGGCCCCGGCGGCGCCGGGCGTACACGCGCAAGACGACGCGCTTGCGCCCGCTGGACTAGCCTAACGCCTAGCCCCCGCACCGCAGCCCCCTGCGCCCCGCTGTCAGATCGTCGACGGCGGGGCGCTTTTTGCTACTTGACAGATGGTACAATCTGTCGTACAATGTGTCTCAGGAGGGCAAGCAAGTGCAAGCCCACGAGACCCCCGGCACGTGCCGGAAGGAGCCCGAGATGACCATCACGACACCCGCCATCAACCTCGCCGCTTTCAAAGCCCCCGCCTCGACCTACTTCCGCGCCAGCGATGTGAGCCCGGAGATCGTCGACGGCGAGATCCGCTGCTCCAACGGCACCAGCTACAGCGCGGGCTGGGGCCGGAGCTACAGCGAGAGCCGCGCAACGCACCAGAGCGCAACGCTGATCATCATCAGCGTGAAATGGTCGAACAAGCACGCGTGGGGCGAGCAGGATTATTATTTCATCCCGACCCGCGTGGGCGGCTGGAAGCGCACCACGAAGACGGGTGCCAAGGCCCAACTGGCCGCAGCCGGCCGCTAACACGCTCCAGTCGTGCGGCGGGGTGCCCGTGGCCCCGCACCAGGGACGGACCCTGGCCCCGGCGTGTGCCGGGTGGGCGTGGAGCGGCCCCAAGTGGGGCCAAGGAGACGACCGTGAAGCTGATCTACCACCTGACGGATGCGGGCCGGGCGAGTCGTTTTGTAGAGACCGGGATCGACCCGCAGCGCCAGCAGGCGCTGGCGGTCAACCCGATCCAGCTGGACGCAGAGGATCGTGCCTTTCTGGCGCAGATCAACCCCGCGCTCACACCGGAGATTACGCTCCAGGTGACCACTTGGCTCCTGTGGAGCGAGACCCGATCTCCGTACACCGTGGCCCAGATCCAGACCGATGCCAGCGCCCTGCTCGCAGGCTACCGCGCCGCCCGCGCGACGGGCGCGGCGGAGGTGCTCGTGGGACTCAACGCCAAGCTCAACGCGGCCATTGCCGCGCTGATCGCCTGGGATAGTGAGCGCCAGCCGGACAGCATTCCTGAGTCGCTGTTTGACCCCACGGGCCGCGTGGCCGCGCTGCGCGCCGCCCATGCGGAGGCTCGTACCCGCGCAACGGCCCTGGCCGACACGCTGCACCAGCAGCGCGAGGCCGAGCAGCAGCGCGAGGCAGCAGCGACCCAGGCCCGCGAGGCCGACAAGCACACATGGATCACAGCCCACGGCTCGGACTTCCTGAGGCGGGCGTGCCTGGCGGGCGGCTACGACTGCCAGCGGCGGTACGTCGAGGAGCGCGCCGCGCTGGAGTTCCCCGGCTACGTGGTGGACTTCAAGGACTATGCGAGGTGGCGGGATCGGAGCTGTCCGAGCGAGGTAGCGCTGGCCGAGGCCGAGCGCGTGAGCGGCCTCGTGGTCTGGCTCACGGCCTCGCCTGAGGAGGACGAGAACGATCTCGATCCTTGCGAGGCGGTGGTGGTGCGCGGCTACCTCGACAAGTACGACCTGATCAGAGAGGTGTAGCCAGCTGGCCGGGGCGGACGATCCGCCCCGGCCCTTGAAGGAGCCCGCGATGCCCGATGATCGTATCCAGTTCCGCCCCGGCATCGTCGGCGCCGCCCTCGCCGCCCGCGCCGACGATGCCACGCGCAGCATCTCCCAGGTCGCCCAGCGCGACCTGGGGCGCTACTACGATCTGCTCGCCCTGGCGCTCGGCGCCGTCGTACTCAGCGAGGGTGAGGCGGCGCTGATCGTGGACGCGCTCAACGGCTCCTACGTTGAGATCATGACCGCGCAGCTGCTCGCGGCGGAGATCGCCGACAGCCTCGACGATGGCCTCGCGGACAAATGGGACGTGGACGGCCCGGCGCTGGTGGCGAAGGTCGCGGGCTGGTCGCTGGCCTCGCGCCTGGCGGTATGCGATGCCGTCGAGCGCTTCTGGCGCGACGGCTACCAAGCCGAGACCATGGCGGATCGCCTCGCGGCGGTCGGCCTGCTGCGGAGGGGCTAGTAATCACGCCTCTGCTCGTCATCCTAGAGCGCATCAACGCGCTGCCGCTGGCGGACAAAGAGCGCGCCGAGCTGATGCGCGCGGCCATCCGCGAGCACGAGGGCGCCCCGCACTCGACGCCCTTGCCCGCCACGCGCGGCCCGCGTCGCGCGTACGGCAGCATTACCAGCGCGATCCGCGAGGCGCTGGCAGGTGGCGCGTGGCGGGCGCCCGGTCAAGCACGCATTTGACAGGCATTAGATACACGAAGGAGACAACGACCATGGCAAAGTTTGCATCGACCCTCACCAATGCCGGGCGCCCCATGATGCCCGCGCTGGTGCTCGCACGGCTGGCGGCGCTAATCAGCGCCCTCACAGCCCCCGCCGCGCAGCTCCAGCGCGCAGACCTGTGGAGCCAGGCAGACCTACGCGCCGCCGAGCTGGCGCTGACGGCGCTGGCGGGGCTATTCGAGGACGAGCAGGCCCGGCGGTTCGCCGCCGAGGACGAGACCGCCTAGCACCCCGCCGCAACGCGCGGCGGGCGATGCGGCTCAGGGAGGAGCTGAAGGCGGCGGGGCGCCGTGGGGTGACGCTGGTTGTCGAGCCCCACGGCGGGGTACAACACGCATAGGTCTCCGCCCCGCCTAGCAGCGCCCCCGGCCTACGAAGGCTGGGGTAACACAGAGGAGCCAGCGATGAACACTGCGGACGATGACGCAAACGAGGACGCCCGGCTCGCGATGTTGCTGGCGGACGAAGGCAAGGCAAACTGTCCAGCGTGCGGGCGCGTCCTTGATCGCGGGGATGTCTCTTGGAACAATGGCTGCACAAGCGAGGGCACCGACTACAGCACGGTGTTTATCGTGTGCCAGGAGTGCGACTCCAGCATTGCCCTGATCTCCTCGTGGTATCCGGGGATTGAGGGCTTCGCCGATGTCCTGCATGTGCTTGCCACAGAGGATTGGTCATTCGATCCGTTTGATCGGCAAGGCGGGGGACGCCTCCCCTGAACGCCTAGTCAGCACCCCCTGGCTCACATGCGCCAGGGGGTGCTTTGTTGCGCCTAGTCCTCGGTGATGGTCGTGGCCGTGGTGAGCTGCGGCGTCGCCCCGTTGCCGCATTAGCTGATGCTCGCGGTGGACAGGGCCGACGACACGACGCTGAACGACGCTTCCTCGGCCTGCTGGACGGCGCCCAGCCCCTCGCAGCGCACCACCCAGCGACCCGGCACCTCAGGCGTGAACGTGAGCGTGCGCGTGCCTGTGGCGGGCGACGCGAGCGTGTGGGTGGCGTCGGTGGCCGTGATGAGGCGCTCCGGCCCTATCGGCGGTCGCAGGCGCCAGCGCACCGTGGTGGGGTTGGTCGGCGCCGCCGTCGCGTTGGTGAACGCCGCGCTGGCGGTGATCTCATCGCCGTAATCGCTCTCAAATGTCATCAGATGCCTCCATCAAGGGCGCGACGGGAGATCAAAGCGTGACCCCGTGGCGCGCTGCTGCCCATGCAACGACGGCGCTGAGTTCAGCGTCAGAGAGCGCACGCGGGTACACGAGGATCATGCGAGCCTCGCCAAAAAACCAAGAACTGCTGATGGCCTCGGCGCCCAGCCAGATTGTTGGAGCCGCCGTGGGGAACGACGTGTCGGCAATGCTGCTGCCGTCAACCGCATTCCGCTGGATGCGCCAGTCTGCCGCGCTCTTTCGGTACGCCACGACATACGGGGTTGCGGCGCTGTGATTGCCCACCGGGCTGCCCAGCCCTACGTTCGCCGCCGATCCGGCCCAGCCATGGCGGTTCGGCGCGTCCCCGTGGCCGAACCCCCAGCGCGCAACGCTGGATTGCGCAATGCTGCCAAGCGCCATATAGTCAAAGAGGGGGGCTGCGAACTGCATCACCTGAATCCAGGTCATGCCGGGCCATGTGTGGACGGGTAGAGCGCCCATCACAAGCGCGTCGTTTACGCCGTCGAACGTGAGCCCCGCCGCCGCCCGCACAGGCCGCGCCGCCCCGCTCTGCGTCGCCCCGATCCCTGCGTCCGGGTCAAACCAGGAGCCAACAGGATCGCCCACGCCTGCGAGAGTCGTGCGCGCCGCGTCTTGAAACAGCGTGCCAGGGCGCAAGGCGTCAAGCCAGAGCGCAGAGCCTACTACGGGCGGCACGGCGCTTGTCCCCGTGGACAGGCTCAGGCTCAGGCCAAGCGACGCGCCGCCGCTTCGGGCGAGGCTCAGGGTGAGATTGGCGGTTGGTTGTGTCATTGCATCTTCTCCAGACTAGGCGACTTCGAGCAGCCGCAGCACCCAGAAGCGCCTGCCATCTGACGGGCGCTGATACCCGGCCATGCCCACGCGGGCGAACTGCGGCAGGCGCATGACCGCCAGATGCGGCGGGCTCGCCAGCCAGGCGCTCACCGCCTCCGCCCACGTCGCCTGCCCCGACGCGATGCACTCGTTCGCCGTCGGGTCGTGGCGCGGGCGCCCATCAGGCAACCAGAAGCCCACGAGCGACAGATGCACCGCCCACGCCCGACACGGTGCCACCAGCGCGCTTTCCCAGGCCAGCGGCGCCATATCGAGGCGCCACGCATTGAGGCAGCCCACGACGGCGGCAGTGTCCACCGGGCACGGCTCCACCGCCGCCGCGCGCGTGGCGGGCAGCAGGGCGAGGGCGTAGAGCAGCTGGCGGCGGGTGAGCATCATAGGCCGCTCGCGGCGTAGATAGCGGCAAAGTCGGCTGCCGAAAGCGCGCTTCCAAAGATTGCCCAATGGGCGATGGCGCCTGTCCACAGCACCCCCGTCGTTGTGGTCTGCGCGCCAATGACGGCGCGTGTTGCCGCAAGCGCAAACGCGCCCCACGGGACGATTGACGTCCCCACAGCAACCAGGGCGCCATTGATATAAAGGCGGATCGTGTCGCTGGTGTCCCAAGATACGCCCATCATGAACGGGCTTGCGCCAAACGGGATGAGGTCTGTCCCGAATATAAGGACGAGATCCGTCACAACCTGCCATTGCACGGTGGGCTGGAAGCTTCCAGGCTGATCCGTGAACGCTCGGGAGTTGATGCTGCGCGAGGCCGAGCCGCCAAGGTTGAACAAAAACGAGCCGGTTAGATCGGAGTCCAGCGTGACAAGGACGGTGATGCTTCCTACATTTGGCGTAAAGGCGCCCGCAAGGCTTGCGGAGTACAGATTAATGCGTCCGTCTATCCCATCAAGCCGCGCTGCGGTGTATGCCCCCATGATAAAGCCCGGAGTAACGCCGCCCGATGCGGTGCCCGTGCGCCCATTGCCGCTGCGGTCGGCAAACGTCGCCCCGCTTGTCTCGTCAAGCTTCAGATATTGGATCGGACTGCGCGCCAAGATCGCATCTTCGAGGCTCAGGGTGACAATGTCGCTGGCGTAGTACATGCCCGCGATCTCAATGGTCGTCGTGGCCGACAGCGCCGTGCCTAGCAGCGTAAGCGCGGCCACGGCGCTGCCCTGCTGGCGTAGCTTGATCGTGGACGTGCCGGCCGCGATCTCGCCACTGAGCATGCTGTAGCCTGCCGAGAGCGTCACGCCAGCCATGTTGACGAGCCACGCCCCGCCGCGCTGGGCCGACACGAGCGGCAGCCCCGTAATCGTGACATCCCCCGTCGGGCTGCTCACCGCCGAGAGCGCGATCTGCGCGTGAAACCAGACCTGTCCGCCGACGCGCGTAAACGTGCCGCGCCGGGTGACGTGCGTCACGCTGCCGCCCGCCGTGGCGAGCGTGGGCAGCCATGCGTCGTCGGCGTACACGCGCTGCATAATCAGCGGCACCAGCGCGTCCACGCTGTCCCGCGCGAGCTTCTGAATGCCCTCGTTCAATGCGCCAACAGGCATAGTAGCTCCTTAGCTCACCCGCGCCAGTCGCGCGGTGAGGTTTGTGTTATCGGATGGCTCCAGGCTCAGGCGCATGCCGCCCGTGTCTATCCCGAACGTCACGCGCTCGACGTAGAAGCTGCTGGGGCTCTCCACCGCCCCCGACGGCGGCGTAAGGCTGATCAGGTCGGCATCTTCGGCCATGATGTCGGGCCGCGCCTGCCAGAGCTCCACAGGCGCGCCGAGGTCGGTGAGGATCACGCTATCCGCAAGCCGCAGCTGGTAGCGCCGTGCGCCCCCGGTGTTGGGCGCCCACACCTTGATCAGCAGGGCGCCCTCCTCGTAGACCCCCCAGGCGTAGCGCCGCCCGCTCGTGTTGCCCATGCCAAGCCGCTGCTCAATTGCCATGCGGTAGGTCGTGTCAGCCTCGATCTTGCGCGTCTGAAGCACCCCATCGGCGGGCGTGGGCGTGGCAAGCGCGTTGAGGATGAGCGCGTTCACAAGGCTGATCCCGCTGATCAGCGTGGCGATCTGTGCGGTCGTGGCCTCGGTGGCCGTGTCAGTGCGCTCGAGCACGACCTGATCAAGCGTGTAGTAGAGCCCCACGCAGGCAAGCGTCACCTCCACCCCGCCGCCCGCGCTGCTCGTCTCCAGCGTCGTTTCGCCCTTCCCACGCGGGAAGGCGCGATCCGCCAGATAGGCGTCGCGCAGCGCCTGTGCGCCCGCAAGGCTGGTGGTGCCGAGACTGAGCACCGCATCGCGCACGCCGTAGAGCGCGACGCTTGCGGCGTTGCTCGTGGCGGCGGTCACACCGGGCGTGCCGAGTACGGTGGTGTAGCGACAGCGCACGCGGTTTGCCACATTGTCAAGGCTGTACGACCGCGTGCGCCCCGCCACCGTAATCGTGACCTGGTGGATGCGGCCGCGCCAGATAACATCCACGTCGGGGCCGCGACACGTCACTGCGCTAAAGAGCCGATCCGCCCAGGTCAACGCCTCGGCAACGTCTTCGGCGACGAAGGCCAGCGTACAGCTCTCAAAGCCGCCCGTCGCCACGATAGTATGCTCGTAGCTCGTGAGGCGCGGCGACACGTCCTGGGGGAACGTGTCGCCCGCCGTGGTGGTGATGGTGCGCCCCGCCACCTCTACCGTGATGCCGAGTAGGCCGATCATGGCAGCCCCATGCTATACTTAGATGCATCATAGGAGGCACCATGAATGAGGCACGGGAGCTTGACTACTGGATAGCAGGCGATCTGATCGGACTTGCCGTTGAAAAAAGCGGCTATCACGACGGGTTTAACTACAGCACGCCGCTGAGAAATGGCCGCACAGTATTGCGCCTTCCGGCCTTCTCCACCGATATAGCCGCCTGGGAGGACAACCCTGCGGCGCTCTATCGCGCAGAGAGTTCCCTGGGGCGGTACGATCTGCTGTCGGACTATATTGACGACCTGCTCGGGCGCGGCGGCGACTATCGCGGCGAAGATCTGACGATGCGGCAGGCGACGACGCTCCTGACGCTCTCGTTTAGCGTGCGCGCCTCGGTGCTCATGCGCTATGCGCGCCTGCTGTACGAGCGGCACGTAGACACAGCCGCCGCCTAATGTCTGAAGCGATGCGCAGCCGACGCGCCCGGCGGCATACGCCCCCGGATAGCCCGGCCCCATGATGTCGCCGTGTGTGAGGATGTCCGGCAGCTTATACGCGGCGTGGCCCCACTCGTGCGCGATGAGCGCCGCGAGTGGCACCCATTCCGCCGCCGGGGTCTCCAGCACCGCCAGCCGCCAGCCGCCGGGCTTGGCCCATCCGCTCCGCCCGCGCGCGAGCGTCGGCCCGTCTGCCGCCCGCGCCACGATGAAGATCCCCGGCGTGGTATCCATCCACGAGGCTCGGTCAAACGGGGCGACTACGCCCTGCGTCCTCACCGGGCCAAGGATCGGCGCCGCGTCGCCTGTCTGCGCCTCCCACCAGGCCAGCGCGTTGCGCGCCTGCCCGAGCGCGGCCTGGCTGCGCGCGTCTGTCCAGTCGTCGGCGGGGTCGCTCGCGTCGTGGATGAGCACCACCAGCAGCGTGGGCGGCGTGGGCGGCATGAGCGCGTCCACGCTGTCGCGGGCGAGCTTCTGAATGCCCTCGTTTAGTGCTCCAACGGGCATGTGGTCGCTCCTTAGCTCACCCGCGCCAGTCGCGCGGTGAGGTTGGTATTATCGGATGGCTCAAGCTCAAGCTCCATGCCGCCGCGCTGCGCGCTGAACGTGACGCGCTCCACGTAGAAGCTGCCGCCGCCCTCCACCGCGCCAGACGGGGGCGCGGCCGACACGAGGTCGCTATCCTCTACCATGGCGTCGGGGCGTACCTGCCACAGTTCCACCGCGCCGCCTCCCGTGTTCATCACTGACGCATCAGCAAGGCGCACGCGATAGCCCGCCGTGCCCGGCGTCGCCCCTGCCCACGGGCGTACGACGAACTGCCGGGCGCCATAGACGCCCCACGCATAGCGCACATTCGCAGTGCTGCCCATCCCCAGCCGCGTCTCAATGGCTTGGCGATAGCTGGTGTCCTCTTCGATCTTGCGCGTCGCCACCACGCCCGTGGCGACAATCTCCACGGTGCTCGGGTCAAGCCAGCCGTTCGTGATCCCGATGCCTGGCGTGGTCGCGCCGATCAGCGTGGCAAGCTGGGCCGTCGTGGCCTCCGTCGCCGTGTCGGTGCGCGCAAGCATCACCGCGCCGAGCGTGGCGTACCAGCCCGCGCACGTCAGCGTGAGCGCAACCCCGCCGCCCGTCGCGTCACCATTCCGCAGCGTGGTCGTCGGGCGGGCGCGCGGGAAGGCGTGATCGACCAGATAGGCGTCGCGCAGCGCCTGCGCACTCGCGAGGTTCAGCGTGCCGAGGCTGATCACCGCATCGCGCACGCCGTAGAGCGCCACGCTTGCGACGTTGCTCACGGCAGCGGTCACGCCGGGCGTGCCGAGTACCGTGGTGTAGCGACAGCGCACGCGGTTTGCCACGCCGTCAAGGCTGTACGACCGCGTGCGATCACCAACGCGAAGCTCCACCTGGCTGATGTAGCCGTCCCATATGAGATCGGCGCCGGGGCCGTAGGCCAGCACGGGGCAGAGCAGGCGCTCAGTCCATACCAGCGCCTCGTCAAGATCGGCGGCAGTCAAGGTCAGCGTGGCGCTCTCATAGCCGAACGTCGCCGTGCTGGTGTGCTGATACGACTCCAGGCGCCCGCCGACGCTGTCAATCTGCGCGCCGAGGGCCGTGGTGTTCGTGCGTGCGTGGATGTTCACCGTAAACCCGTAGATGCTGGCAATCATTCTGCGCCCCGCAGCGTGTGATAGAGCGGCGCGTGCGTCACGGTAAGCGTGGCCGTCTCGCTGGTCACATGCACATTCGTGCCTGGCGCGCGCCAGGCCAGATAAAGCGAGGTGCCGGGGAGGTAGAGCGGCGCAACGCCGCGCAGCGACTCCGGCCCGTAATAGGTGCCCGTAAGCGACTCGGCCCGCTGCGGGATGGGCAGCGCCGGGAGCCCGCTCAGCTCCACAAACCGCGCAATGCTGGTGGTGCCCGACGTATCCCAGCGGGATGCGATGGCCCACGTATGCGCGCTGATGCCCTCGACATAGCCAAGCGCGCCCGTGGTGGCGGCGCCGGTCGTGCTGCGCACGTCCACCGTCACCGCCGTGGTAAAACTCAGCGTGCCCGACGTGCGATAGATCTGCGGCAGCCTGCACCCGCCCATGTCAAGCAACACGCTGCTTGCCGCCACCGTGGTGGCGCTTATCCATGGCGACGTATAGATCGGCGTGTTGGTGTTGACGGCGTAGGCGCGCACGCGCACTTGCAGGTTCGTGCTTACGTTGGTGGCCCGTAGCATGAGCCGCAGCGACAGCCCGCTATTCGTAAGGAAGGGGCTCAGGTCAAGCGCGTTAAACGTGGCCGCCACCACGCCCGTGGTGCTGCTCGTTGCCAGGCTTGACGTGTTTGCGGTGTACGTGCGCCCGGCCACCGTGCCGATCAGCAGCTCGCGGGGGACGCCCGCAGGGAGCAGCGCCCGCACATTCAGCGGCCCGCCCGCCGTGATCAGGTCGCCTCTGGCAGCCGCGCCTAGGCTGCTGATATTGGTGGGGCTGCCGGTGCCGGTATTGCCCACCGTGACGGCGTTGATCAGGGTGGCGCCGCCGCCGAGTGCCCCACCGAACGGACGGCGCACCCAGCTGATCGCCCAGCGCACGATTTTGGGCTCGCGGCGCCTCGCCTCTTGGTTGATCAGGGCGGGCAGCTCTTGCACGCGCGCTGAGAGGATTTCAAAATAGACGGTGGCCGACCCTCCGTCTGGGAGCACCGCAAGGATAACCGGGCGGCGCGCGATGGCTTGGCCGAACGTGCGCCGCAGCAGGCGCCCCAGTCCCATCGCGTCATCAAACAGACCGGCGTAGCCCTGGAGCCCCACAACCTCGGAGACGTTATCGTAGCCCTGGTACGCAAGATCGCCGCCGAGCGCAAACGGCGGCCCCCCGTTCCAGATGGGGATCGGCTCGGGCGCCGTAGGAGTCCAGATGTTGCCCGTCACCTCGTTCATGCTGAGCTTGAACGGGCTCGTATTTTGCGCAGTCCAGGGCGTGCCGACGCCCGTGTATGTCCTGCCCACGCCGCTCAGGTAGATGCGCGCGCCGTCGGCGTCGATCAGGTATATTTCGCTTGGCATTAGCGGCGACTCCCCAATTGCTGATTGATCCGATTGATCACCTGGTTGGCAAGGGCGCCCGCGTCCATGCCCGCCGCCGGGTAGATCACGATGGCCCCTGGCGCAATCGTGATGCTGGTGGTGGTGCTGCTCGTGCCGCCCCCGCTTGCCCCGGCAAAGCCGCCACTGAGCGCCGCTAGGTTGTCGAATGGCACGGCGGAGAGCGCCACGAGTGCTTGGCTTTGCGCCGTGATCGCCCCAGCGGCGGCAGTGACGGCGGCAAGGTTGGGCGCCGGGATCTGCACCGCCCGCGCGCCAAGGCGTTCGAGGCTGTCGTACAGCTGCATCCCGCTGGCCTCGAACTGCACCAGCTTGGCGGGGTTGAGCGCGAAGGTGCCGTCATTGATCGCCTGCATCGTCAGCAGGCTCTCGCGCGCGGCAGTGACGGCGCTGGTGGTGGCGTCGGCCAGATCCTTCGCTGACGTGGCGGCGCCCCCGCCCATCGTGGCGGCGGCGCGGGCGAAGGCGTCGGCGATGCGCCGGGCGTCGGTGGCGACGCGCCCGATGCTCGCGTCGGACGGGCTCTCGTAGCCGTCGAAGGCGCCCGCCGTGAGCTCCGTAATGGCGCCAAACACCCCCAGCGTCCGCTCTACCGTGGCGGCGTAGCGCTGGGTTTCGGCGGCCTCTTGCTCGGAGAGCGGCAGCAGGAGCGCGCGAAAGGTGGCCGCCGTGCGCTGCGCGTCAAGTGCGAGCTGGGTGATCAGCTCCTGCCGCAGCGGCACGCCCGCGCTCTCAACGATGCTCCGGCGCATCTCCACGACGGCGGAGAGGGCGCGCAGCCCCGCCTCTACGGCACTGCCGTAGCGGGCCACGTCGCCCGCCTCCTGCTCGGTGAGCGGGATCAGCAGGGCGCGGAACGTGACAGCGGTGCGCTGCGCCTCTTCGGCCAGGAACGTGACGAGGGTTTGACTGATCGGCGTGCGGTTTTCGCCCCCCGCCAGCTGGCTCCGCAGATTAAGCACGCCCGTCAGCCCCGCGACGCTCGCGCCCACCAGCGCGGCGTAGCGGTCTACGTCGCTGGCCTGCTGCTCGGTCGTGGGGATGAGGAGCGCCTGGAACTGCCTTGTCACCGCCGCGGCCTCGGTGGCGATCTCGCGCACGTCCCCGAGATTGATCGGCGGGCGGTAGCCGGTGAGCTGGCGCCCCAGGTCGGCGGTCTGCGTGAGCGTGTCAATCCCGGCGCTCTGCGCGTCGCGGAAGCGCGCTAGCTGCTCGGCCTGTGCCGTCGAGACCGGAATCAGCTGGCTCGCCAGGATCGCCATGACCCGCCGCGCCTCTTGCGCGAGCTCGCGGGCGAACGCCTCGTCAAGCGGCGGGCGATAGCCGGTCGTGATGGCCGACACGTCGCGCTGGCGTGCCAGCAGGTCAATCGCCGCCGTCGCCGCGTCCAGCATGCGCCCGATCTGCTCGGCCTCATCCTCGGCCAGCGGCACGAGCTCTGCGCGCAGCAGGCCGACGACCCGGTTGGCCTGCTGCGCGGCCTGCTGGATGACCTCAAGCGGGATAGGCGAGAGCGGGGCAGCTGCGCTCACACTGAGCGAGCGCAGCCCGTCCAGCGCGTCCAGCAGCGCGCCCACGGCGCCCGCGTAGTTGTCAATCTGTCTCTTATACACATCTCCGAGCCCACGAGACTAAGGCGAATCTCGTATGCCGTCTTCTGCTTGA
>ENA-ORBV01008493-ORBV01008493.1-microbial-mat-metagenome-genome-assembly--contig:-NODE-8493-length-17240-cov-8.114199_pt1 | contig 17240 bp, 17 predicted proteins | sample MGYA00237777_ERZ505514 | MGnify/ENA primary metagenome ERZ505514 (study PRJEB26160, sample SAMN06269048) | microbial mat metagenome | isolation source: Oligotrophic lake microbial mat | place...
CTACACCTCTCTATTCGTCGGCAGCGTCAGATGTGTATAAGAGACAGGATCACGACCTTGCCATCGATTTCAGGCGCATCGGCGCTCGACCGACCGATTGCACCGGCTTTTCCTACCTCGTCAATCAGCACTGTGAGAGTTTGCCCAACGCGCATTTTGAGTCGCTCAGCCGATACCTTCGCCTGCGCGCTCATAAAGCGCTCGAGACGCTCTTCTTTGACGGCTTCCGGCACGCTATCGGGCAGCGCATTGGCGCGTGCGCCGTCCACGGGCGAGTACTTAAAGCAGCCCACCCGGTCGAGACCGGCCTCTACAACAAAGTTCAGCAAATGCTCGAACTCAGCCTCAGTTTCGCCTGGAAAACCGACAATAAACGTCGAGCGCAGGGTCAGCTCCGGGCAGGCGGCGCGCCAGGCGGCTGTAGACCATGTCCTGCTTCACCGGCGCCAGCGCCACGACGTCCGCTTCCGTGTAGTGACCGACGCTGAGCGAGTGCAGTTCCATCGCCTCGCGAATATTGCGACTCGTCTGGGCGAGAGTCGAACCAGTAGTGATGCAAGCCGGCAAGCCGGGAACGTAGGCGGCCCAGTTACCCGGCGCCTGCTCATACGCAACCGCATATTTCTTCATCCCGTCTCTACTGCTGTAGCATACGCATACGAGTTCCAGCGCCGCCGCCGTCCTCTCGAACTTCATAGCAAACCCGTCCTCACCGCGTTAACATCAACGGAGGTGCTCACAAGTCTAAGGGTCAAAAATTTCAAAAGCCTCGAAGATGCCGATATTGAACTCGGCAGTACTGTGGTGTTCATCGGACCCAACAATTCCGGAAAAACCACGGCGCTTCAGGCATTAGCGCTATGGGAAATAGGGATGCGCAAATGGTTGGAAAAACGCGCCGCGAGAGACACCCCCGCTAAGCGTCCCGGCGTCACCATTAATCGGCGGGATTTGATTGCCGTTCCAGTTCCCGATGCAAATCTCTTGTGGCGTGACCTGCATGTCAGGGCTCGTCAGGAAAAGCGAGGCAAACAGGCGACCCAAAATATTCGAATCGACATTTCGGTCTCAGGAGTCTCTGAGGGTTCGGCGTGGGAGTGCGGGTTTGAGTTTGACTACGCCAACCAGGAATCATTTTACTGCCGGCCACTGCGGGGGATTGACGAAGACCAGCCGGACCGGCTAGTGGTTCCCGCCGCCGCCGCGGCTACGAGAATTGCTTTCCTCCCGCCGATGTCCGGGCTTGCCGCTACGGAAGACCACCTGCAGGAAGGCACGATCAGCGTTCGCATCGGGGAGGGAAGGACGGCCGAGGTACTTCGCAATCTCTGTTACCACATCCACTCGGATGTCGACAAATCCAAGTGGTCGCGACTCGTCGCTCAACTCGACAGCCTCTTCGGCGTGACAATCAATCCGCCCGTTTATATTACGGAGCGCGGACAGATAACAATGTCGTACCGTGAGCGCGGAATCGAATTGGACTTGGTGTCTTCGGGGCGTGGTCTTCAACAGACACTACTACTCCTGGCTCATCTCTATGCCCATCCAGGCAGCGTTCTCTTGCTGGACGAACCGGACGCCCACTTAGAGATTTTGCGCCAGCGCCAGACCTATCAGGTCTTGACCGAGACAGCCCGGACACAAGGATGCCAGGTGATCGCCGCGAGTCATTCGGAAGTGCTGCTCAATGAAGCGGCCGACCGCGATGTAGTGATTGCTTTCATCGGCAAGCCCCATCGAATTGACGACCGCGGCAGTCAGTTGTTGAAGTCACTCCGGGCGATTGGCTTTGAACACTATTTACAGGCGGAACAGACCGGGTGGATTCTGTATCTGGAAGGCTCCACCGATCTCGCGATTCTCCAGGCGTTCGCCGGCATGCTTGAGCATTCCGCAAGTGAGATTCTGAAAAAACCTTTTGTCCACTACGTGGGAAATGTTCCATCGAAAACCAGGGATCACTTTTTCGGCCTGCAAGAGGCCAAGCCAGACCTGGTAGGAATTTCTATTTATGACGCCGACGCCTCGTCCGCTCCTCTTGAGGGGGAAGGGCCGCTTCGTGAGCGAAGATGGCGCCGGCGGGAGATCGAAAATTATCTCTGTTCGGAGGAAACACTGCGGGCGTACGCAAATGAGATTGACGGAGACCCGAATTCCCTTTTCGGAAATGACTTGCGGAATCGGCAAACGGATGCAATGCAGTCAGCCATCGATCAGGTGTCAAGCGCTCTTCGAACACTGAATAAACCCGATCCGTTTGGTCCCGATGTCAAAGCAAGCGATGATTTTCTGGTTCCGGTGTTTAAGAATTATTTTGAAACTCTCGGCCTTCCGAACCAGATGCAAAAGACCGATTTCCATGTTCTGACCCGATTCGTGCCCGTTGCGGGAATCGACGCTGAAATCTCCGAAATGCTGGATCAAATTCTAATCACCGCGAATAGCGCAAAGCCTTGCTGAATAGCTGCAATGACCTTTTCCGATGTAACCCTCGCGCGCCGCCTGGAACGCGCCGAAGCGACGGCCGCCGCCAAGTTCATCGAAGCGCGCGCCCGAACCTCTCCTCAATCCGATGCTGCATGGATCGAAGTGGCCGGCGCCTATGCCATGTTTGACGGTAAGGAGTCTCCGCTCACGCAGACCTTCGGCCTCGGTATCTTCGCCGAGCCCTCCGCCGAGGATCTCGAACGGCTCGAAGCGTTTTTCCAGCGGCGCGGCGCCCAGGTCTGTCACGAAGTTAGCCCGCTCGCCGGAGTCGAACTCGCAGCGACATTGGTGGCGCGCGGCTACCGCCCAATCGAATTCACCAGCGTCATGCATCGCTCCGTCGAAGCCACGCCGCCGGACGTTGAGGCGGCCATCACCACCCGAATCGTCAAATCCGGCGAAGAGTCCCTCTGGTCCAGACTCTCCGCCGAAGGTTGGGGCGACAACCCGGAACTCCGCGATTTCCTGCTGGATCTCGGAATCGTCGTCGCGGCCGCCGAAGGCTCGATCGCCTTCCTGGCCGAACTCAATGGCAGACCTGTCGCGACCGGCGGCCTCCGCTGCGATGACGGAGTGGCCTTATTCGCCGGCGCGTCCACGATCCCCGAAGCCCGCAACCAGGGCGCTCAACGCGCGCTTCTCGATGCCCGCATGCGCCATGCAGCGGAGGCGGGTTGCGACCTGGCGATGATGTGCGCCGCCCCTGGAAGCGCCAGTCAGCGCAATGCCGAGCGCCAGGGATTTCTTGTCGCTTACACCCGAATCAAATGGTGCAAATGACGCCGCTATACTTTGCCGCCCCGCTCGCCGCCTATCGTCAGCAGGGGCAGGATCTCCTCGACGCCCATCGTGCCGGCGATTCTGGTGCGATTCAACTTTTCCATAGCAAGCACCCGCGCTTCCTCGACGAAAACATCCGCTGGCTGCCCAAAGATATCCCCGACTCCGAAATTCAAAGAGCCACGCTGACGATCGAGGACGCCCAACTTGCCATCGCCCGCTCCTACGACTTCCAAGACTGGCCGGCTCTCGCCGATTTCGCCGAGGCCGTTTCCAATCCGCAATCGAAAATGTTCCAATTCGAGTCCGCTGTCGAAGCCGTCATCACCGGTGACGCCCCCGCTCTCACAAGTTTCATTTCATCCAACCCTCAAATTGTTCCACGCCCGATCCACAAGGCGTACCCACTTCGATCCTCCGGTCCACGGCGCCACTCTCCTCCACCACATCGCCGCCAACGGCGTTGAAGGCCAACGCCAGAGGACCCCAAAAAACGCCGTCGAGATCGCCAAGACTCTCCTGGAAAACGGCGCCGAGCCGGACTCGCCCGCCAATCTCTACGGCGGCGAATGCACGACGATGAGTCTTCTGGTATCGAGCAGCCACCCCGCCGCGGCCGGCGTCCAATCCGCCCTTGTCGACACGCTCGTCGATTTCGGCGCATCGGTCGAACCGCACGGCTCCGGTGCTTGGCGCTCACCGTTAATGACCGCTCTGGCGTTCAGTTTCGCCGACGCCGCCGAGACCCTGGTGCGACGCGGTGCGCGGGTCGCGAACATAGCCGCCGCCGCCGGCTTGGGCCGCCTGGCCGAGGTAAAGGAACTCCTCCCGGCATCCGACGCGGAAAGCCGGCATCGCGCCCTCGCGCTTGCCGCTCAACTCGGCCACGCCGATATCGTGCGTCTCCTTCTCGATGCCGGTGAAGATCCCGACCGCTATAACCCGGAGGGCCTTCATTCTCAAGCCACTCCGCTCCATCACGCTGCCCTGGCGGGCCATGAAGCCGTCGTCCGGCTACTGGCCGAGCGCGGCGCGCGCCTCGACATCAAAGACACCATCTATGGCAGCACTCCCATCGGTTGGGCAGAGCATGGCGGGCAGACGGCGGTGGCGGAGTATTTGCGCGCTCTGCCAGCACCGAAAAAGGTGCCTAAATAGTCACAGGCGGAACATCGTGCTAGACCTGAAAAAAGACGTCCTATCGCTCACCGCTTTTCGGCGTAACTCGGCCGGCCTGCTGAAGCAGATTAAGAAGACCAAGCGCCCGCTGGTCCTGACCGTGAAAGGGCAAGCCGCGGCGGTGGTGCAGGACGCCGAGGCCTATCAGCGCCTGCTAGACATCGCAGCCCGGGCTGACATTTTCGAGGCGATTCGGCAGGGTTCAGAGGATGTCGCGCACGGCCGCACGCGGCCGGCCCGTGAGGTATTCGACGAGATGCGCCGCCGTCATGACATTCCACGTTGAACTTGCCGCCCGGGCCGTTCACGACCTCGTCATGCTTTATGAAGAGAAAAACGCCGCTGGATCCCGCGCTGCTTCGCGCTGGTTCAATGGGTTGGAACGGGCCATTCATTCGCTTGAAACGAATCCACTCCGTTGCCCCGCCGCGCCGGAAATGTTGCACTCGAAACGACCGCTACTCCACCTTCTCTAAGGGAAGAAACTCCACATCTATCGCGTGATCTTTGAAGTCGACGCGCGCGGAGGCCATTTGCTCGTCCTAACAATCCGTCACGCAGCAAGGATCGCGTTCGATCCCGGCGTATGCGAAAATCAGGTATCCTAAGACCAGACCCGGTGTCACCGCTAACCCGCCGCCAACTCCTCGAACGTACAACCCTCGGCTTCGGCTCGCTCGCCCTCACCAGCCTTCTTAACGGCCAGCATTTCCCCGCCAAGGCGAAAGCCGTAATCCAACTCGTCCAGAATGGCGGCCCCAGCCAGATGGACCTCTTCGACCCTAAGCCCACGCTGCTAAAACACGCCGGCCAGCCACTTCCCGGCGGTGTCGAAATTCATCAGCCCAACAACGTCAATACCCTCCTCCCCTGCCCGTTCGAGTTCAAAAAATACGGGCACTCCGGCATGGACATCTCGGAGATGCTCCCGCACACCGCCAAGATCGTCGACGACCTTACCTTCGTCCGCAGCATGCATACTGAGCACAACAATCACCTGGAAGCGCTCAACATGCTGCTTACCTGTAAGATCTTCCCCGGCCGTCCCGTCATGGGCGCCTGGATCAGCTACGCGCTCGGCACCGAAAACCAAAGCCTTCCCGCCTATGTTGTGCTCCGCGATCCTACGGGCTATACCATCGGCGGGAAGCAATTATGGGCCAATGGCTACCTGCCCGCCACCTACTCGGGCGTGGAATTCAGCATGAAGGGCGCGCCCGTTCATCACTTGCATCCTCCCGAAAAGCAACCCGATGGCGCCCAGCGCGCGACACTTGACTTACTCGCTAAGATCAATGAGAGTCATTACAAACAACACCCCGGCGAGCGGGAACTCGAAGCTCGTATTAAGAACTTCGAATTGGCCGCCCGGATGCAACTCGCAGCCGGCGAGGTACTCGATATCTCCAAGGAAACCGATGCGACGAAGAAGCTCTATGGCATTGATGACCCGAAGGCCGGCGCCTACGGTTTACGCTGTTTAATGGCCCGCCGCCTCGTGGAAAAGGGCGTCCGCTTTGTCCAAGTTACCACTAGTCCCGGCCAGCCGTGGGACCATCACAACAATATCAAAAGAGACATGCAGAAGATCGCCACCGAAGTCGATCAAGGCTCGGCGGCGTTGATAACAGACCTCAAGAGCAGAGGCCTGCTCGACAGCACCATCGTCATGTGGGCGGGCGAATTCGGCCGTCTGCCAACAACGCAAAATGGCGACGGCCGCGACCACAATCGCAATGCGTTTACCATCTGGTTCGCCGGCGGCGGCTTCAAAAACGGCCTTATTTATGGGGAAACAGACGATTTCGGCTACAAGGCCGTGGTCAACCGCGTTCCCGTTCCCGATATGATCGCCACCGTCCTCCGCCAGCTTGGCCTCGATCACACGAAGATCCAGTACGCAAACGGCGGCCGCATGGAAACGCCATCGGACGTTACCGTCACTGGCGCCAAACCTGTCATGGACCTAATTGCATGAGACTCCTGGCGATCCTTTTCTCACTAACGCTGGCCGCCGCTCCGCGTTACGAAAAAGACGTTCTGCCCATCCTCACGAAGTACTGCTTTACCTGTCACGGCCAAAGCTCACCGAAGCTCGGGCTCGACCTGCGTACCGCCGCCGGGGCGCTTCGCGGCAGCCACAACGGCCCCGTCATCGTGAAAGGCAAACCGGACGAAAGCCTGCTCTGGAAGAAGGTTTCAACCCGCCAGATGCCGCCCGCGATATACGGCCAAAAGATCCCCGACGCCGATCTCGAGATCATTAGGCAATGGATCGAAGCCGATGCACCGTCCGACGCTCCTGCCCATGCCAACGCGAGCGTTCCGCCCGTCATTCTGGCCCGCTGCACGAATTGCCACGGCGAAAAATCCGCTGCCGCCGGTCTCCGGCTTCATACGGTCGCCGATGTGCTGAAGGGCAGTGCCAGCGGGCCTGTCGTCGTCGAAGGTTTCTCCGATCGCAGCCTGCTGGTGCGCCGGATTTCTAACCACACGATGCCGCCGAAGGGCACGGGCGAGCCTCTGAAGGAACCAGAACTGAACGCCATTCGGGAATGGATCGACCGTGGTGACTTCAGCGAAATCATTACTTTCAACGCGGCCGACCGGCCGTTCAGCGCTCTCGAAGCGCCGCCCATAACCAACGAGCAACGAAAATTCTGGGCCTTTCAAAAGCCCGCGCCCGCGCCGCTACCTATCGTTAAATCGAAGGCTCGCGTGCGGACGCCCATCGATAGTCTTATCCTCGCCAAGCTCGAATCCAAAGGCCTGACATATAACCCCGACGCTCCCAATGAAAAGCTGATGCGCCGGGCTTATCTTGATCTCACCGGCCTCCCGCCCACGCCCGCTGAAATCGACGAATTTCAGAAGGACGGCAACTACGAAAAACTCATCGACAAGCTTCTGGCCTCCCCCCGTTATGGGGAACGCTGGGGCCGCCAATGGCTCGACGCCGCCGGTTATGTCGACACCACCGGCAAAGACTTTGACCCTAAGAAAGCCGAGTACGCCGATGGCATGTGGCGTTACCGTGACTACGTCATCAACGCCTTCAACAATGACAAGCCGTGGAACAGATTTCTCACCGAACAGCTCGCCGGCGACGAACTAGTCGACTGGCGCGAAGCCAAACTGCATACTCCCGAAATCAACGAACTCCTCGCCGCCACCGGCTACATGCGGACCATCCTCGACATCACCGAAGAGGACATCAGCAACCTCCCGGTCGAGCGTTACGAGGCCCTCTTCAAGCTCATCGAAAAGGTGTCGAGCAGCACCGTCGGACTCACCGTCAACTGCGCCCGCTGCCACACCCACAAGTTCGATCCGATCCCCCAGCGCGACTACTATCGCTTCCTCGCGCTTTTCACCACGGCCTATAACCCCACTGATTGGATTCAACCGCAAAACCATCACCTTTACGTTCTTCCCAAGGCCGACCATGAAGCGATTGAAGCCAGGCTTCTCGAAGACCAGCTAAAAACAGTCCCGGAGCCCATTCGAGCCGACTTGAAGACAGCTTTGGCGACTCCAGTGGACCGGCGCACCGAGATCCAAAAGTATCTCTTCTCCAAGTTCAATGGACTTTTTCAAAAGGAGTTCGCCAAGGATCCGGACTTCAAGAAACTGGGGAAAATCCAAGCCCTTTGGGACGTGGGCGCACCGCCGAATATCCGCCTTTTGCAAAGAGGCAGCGCCGACTCCCCCGGGCCTAAAGTAACCCCCGGTTTCCTCAGCATCTTATCCAAGCCCAACGAAACCGACGCCATAAGGCCGCCATCCGCTCAAGGTAAAACTTCCGGGCTCCGCCTCGCCTTCGCCGAATGGCTGACAAGCCCGGATCATCCGCTAACCGCTCGCGTCATCGTCAACCGAATCTGGCAGGGACACTTCGGCACGGGCATCGTCGCCACACCCGACAACTTCGGCACGACGGGCGCTTCGCCGTCGAATCAACCGCTACTCGATCAACTCGCCCTCGACTTTATCAACAACGGCTGGAGCGCCAAGCGCCTTCACAAGCAAATCATGACGTCGACGGTCTACCGCCAGTCCAGCCACCAGAACGACAAGGCGAACAAGATCGATCCGGACAACGCGCTCCTGTGGCGCATGAACCTTCGCCGTCTCGATGCCGAAGCCCTTCGCGACTCCGTCATTGCCGCCGCCGGCAAACTCGATACCACCGCGGGCGGCCCGCCTATTCAACTGGAAATGCGCCCCGACGGGCTGCAAGTCGTTTCGAGCAAAGAACCGGAAACCGCTAAATGGCGGCGGAGCATTTATCTCACGCACCGCCGCACTTATCCGATGAGTTTTCTCGGCGTTTTCGACTACCCTATCATCGATGCCAACTGCACTCGTCGCGTACCCTCGGCTACGCCGTTGCAGGCGCTGACCATGCTCAACGACGACTTCGTCTGGCAAGCTGCGGAGGCCCTCGCCAAACGCGCCGAAAACAACATTGATGCCGCGTATTTACTGACCCTCTCCCGAAAGCCGACGGCGGCCGAACGGCAACTCGCCGCCGGCTTCCTGGAGACAATGCCCTTCAAGTCATTCGCGCAAATACTGCTCAGCTCGAACGAATTTCTGTACGTTGATTGAAGCGCTCATCCCTCCGGGACTTCGAGGTGACCCGCCAAGGCCGGACTGCCATCGGAATTCATGAACTCAACGCCATCTAGGAAGCAACGGAACGGGAACTTACCCTCCAGCGTTGCCTCCCGCTCCTCGCCTCCTCGGCGCCGCATATCGCCAGGGTCCGTCGACCGGAACGGCGACCCCGCCGTATACTGGTATTCGAATTTCCCTGGTAAGTTCGTGAAGATCCGGAACGTATCTCCCACATTCATTTTAGCGTTCGTCGGCTCACTGCCATAAGTGACCATTACGTTGACTGCTTTACTTGGCATTTTATTCCCTCTCTTTATTTAACTGCTCGCAACACTCTAGCGCACCACCCGCCGCATAGGGGCCACTAATTCGTCCCCGAAAACAATGCCTGGTATTTTGGATCGTTCACAAATGACCGCAGATCCGGCTGCCGCCGCAGATCTCTTAACTGCTGCTTTGTTGCTCCACGCAAAATCGGCACGGCCAATTCCCGCTTCCCCAGCGACTCCATCGTCGTCGTTACATAAAACAATACGGAATAATGATTGGGATCAAGCCGGGCAGCTTGCATGGCGTTCTCCAGTCCCGCGTCGCGGTTTCCCGTCCGCACCTGAGCGTAGGCCAATTGCGCCCGCGCCACAGGATCCCGCGGGTTGCGGAGCAATGCCGCCCGAGCCAATTCGACCGCCCTCGCATACTGGGTCCCCGCCTCCGCGGTTCGTCGCGTGCGCGTCAGTGCATCTCCCAAGTTGATCCGCAATCCGATGTTTTCCACAGCGATTCGCAAGGACCGGGAAAAGACCTCCACCGCCTCGGCATCCCGGCGTTGGTAGCGTAACAAGACACCAAGGTTGTTCATCGCCGCTCTCGTCTCCCGCAGTTCCAGCGACCGGCGGAGCGCCTGTTCCGCCTCCGCTTCCTGCTCCGCTGCCAGCAGTACCGCACCGTAGCCCGAGTGCCCTTCCGGCTGCGCCGGCGCCAGTTGCGTCACGATCCGGTACTCGTTCACAGCTTCGGTATAGCGCCCTTTCTGAAAATGGATACCGCCCAACGCCTCGTGATTCGCGAAGTAGCCAGGAGCTAATTCAATGGAGTTTCTGATGGCCGCAACCGCTTCCTGATCCTTGCCCATCGCGGCGAGCGCCAAGCCTATACTCTTCCACGCGGACGACCTATTTGGCTCCAGGGCCACCGCCCGGTTGTAATAGTCGATCGCCTTTTCCGGACGTCCCTCCTCCCGTTCAATCTCGCCGAGCGCCTGCAACACGGGCGGTGAATCGGGATGGAGCCGTCCCGCCTTCTGCGCAGCCTTGGCGGCCTCCTTTAGCCATCGGTCGTCCTTGGTCGCTCTGAATTTCTGCAGCCATGCCGTGGCCTGTCCCGCTGAAATCAGCGGCGAAGCGGGGTCCAGTTCCGCCGCGGTCTCAAACTGCGCCAAGGCCCGGTCATAGCTAACCCGATCCTTCTCCAGTAACCCCAGCCCAAACGCGTAGAACGGATACGCCTCCGGCTTGACGTTTGCCGGGAGCGCTTTGCCCAGCCGGAACGCCGAAGTGACCACACCGGCCATCGAAGTCGAAATGGCGGCAACGTCTCCGGCGGGAAACTCCGCATCGTATCTACGCAGCACATCCCCGGTAGCCACCGCCACGACCTCGGCGTGAATGGCGATTAGCGCTCCCGTTACCGATGTCAGCAAGACATGTGTCGCACCCAGCTTTCCGGCGGCCTTCTCCGCCGTGTCTACCTGATAGCGCGCCGCCTCCTCCGGCCGGATCAGCACCAGCCGCCGTGAAGCGGCGCCTAAACTTTCCAAGCGGTCGGAGACTTCGGACAATCCGCCCTGCAACCGGGCGTCGAGTGTCTTATCCCCGGTCGTCCCCGTCAACGGCAGCACCGCTAAACGCGCCAACGGCGGCTCCGGCCAGATCCGCTCCCGGAACGCAAATAGCCCCGTTCCCAGCGCCGTGGAAGCCGCCGCGCCGGCCATCCAAATCCTCCTCGTCGAAGGCGTGAACGCTTTGTCGATGGCCGCCAACAGTTCCCGCGCCGACGCCGTTCGCTTCTCCGGATTCGATTCCAGGCACCGCAACACAATCGGGTCCCACCGCGGGTCCACCTCTCGCCCGCCCGCCTTGCTTGGCGCCACCGGAGCCTTATAGAGCTTCGTCTGCAGATCCGTATCTTTTGGGTAGGGCAACTGCCCGGCCAGCATCTCATACAGAATCACGCCCACCGAAAAAACGTCCGCCGCCGGCGTCGCCTCAACTCCCAAATACCGCTCCGGTGCAATATAGTTCGGGGTCCCGCCGAGCTTTTCCGAACCCGTTCCCGTACCTGGCCCAAACGCCTGCGCCAGCCCGAAATCCATCACCACGACTCGAAACCCGCCGCTAGCTTGCCGCGCCAGCATCACGTTCGAACCCTTCAAGTCCAAATGCAGAACCTTCGACTCGTGCGCGGCCATCACGCCCCGGCACAACTGCCGCGCAATCTCCAGCGCCGCCGCCTGGCTCAGCGCCTCGCGCCGCCACCGCTTGGCCAGCGTCTCGCCCTCGACATATTCCATCGAAATGAAATCCGCCGGGCCGTCCTTCGTCTGGCCCGTGTGAATCTCAAAGGTCCGGCAAACGTTTTCGTGCGTTACCCGAAGCGACGCTCTGGCCTCCGGCGGTATTGAACGCGCATGTCCAGATTTGGAGAACTTTAACGCTCGCTTTTCGCCCAGCTTCGTGTCGATGGCTTCGTAAACCACCGCCATCCCGCCCTCGCCCAGCCGCCGGATGATCTCAAACCGCTCCGTCCCTCGCCCGCCCTCTAACGGGCTGCCAGGAAACCCGGATTGGCTGATTGTAACATCGTCCTGCCCGTCGGCCATTTGGGCTAAGTATACAGCAACGATTAGGGTTTGGCCGGTGGAACATCCGGCTTCTTCGCGTCCACTGCAGGGGGCCGGAAGCGCGGCTGACGCACCACCGGTTTGGCGGTGGCAAGCTCGATATATGCGGCTAAAAGCCGTTCTTTTTCAGCAGTTTCCAGCAGTAGTTGCCGGATTTTTCCGACGGACTCAGATAATGCAAACGCCTTATCCGCCGGCCGGACCGCATAAAGAACCGCCGCCAGTTCTCCGGTGGGCGCGTCGTGCGGTTGCACGCGGAACGCATCGGCCACGGGATGGGCAGGGAACGCGGCGAACTCCTTTTCGAGGGTTGCTGCCGGGAAGAGCACCGCCGAACCCACCGACGGGCTTACCGAGACGATAGGCGAAGGCCAGCCAGCGGCCTCTAACTCTTTTGCCGCCAATGGTGTAGAGCAAACCAGGTGCTTCACTTTTGCCGCAATCAACGCTTTCGATCCCGGCAGTGAAAGCACTTTCAAGAGATTTGTGGCCGGTCCGGCCAGTACGACGGCCGCATTTTGGTCGTGTTGCGCCGTAAGCGCATTGCGGATCAGGCCATGGGCCTCCGCGGTGTCGATCAACTCATCGATTCCATGTTCGTACGTCGGCGATCCATCGGGCTTTTTAAGGCTCAATGGACCCGTGAGAATAGGCGTGTCTCCGGCGATTTTGCCGTCGGCGGCCAAGCCCACGGGCAGCGTCCGGCCAATCGAGAAAATGGCTCCCGAAACCGCTCCCGCGTAAAACCGCCCCACTACTTCGCAGTACGCCGCCGACAATAGACTGGTCCGCGACGATGAGATGGACACTACGCGGCACTCGTTCTTCCCGTCCAGCCCGTACAGCACTGACAAGGCCAGCGCGGTCTCCACCCTGCTACCCATGTCGGAGTCGAATACGACCCCCAAACTAGGCTTACCTTGGCCTCTAAACTGCATTTTTACGCCAGATTCAGTCCATCAATACGGCCGGTTGCGTCGCCAAAATGCTCAATCCTGACACCCATGCGGTCCATCATGGAAAGGTACAAATTCGAGATCGGGGTCTCTTTCCGGTATGTAATCCGGCGTCCGCCTTTGATAGTATTCCCGCCGCCGCCGACAATCATAACCGGCAAATTCTCGTGCGTGTGGCGGTTGCCGTCCGAAAGTCCGGCGCCGTAAACGATCATCGAGTTACCCAAAATGGTCGAATCGCCTTCCTTGATGGACTTCAACTTTTCCATCCACTTGGCGAACTGCACCATGTGATACTCATTGATCCGCGTGACCTTGTCGAGCAATTCCTGCTTGTTCTGGTGGTGGGTCAGCGGGTGGTGGCCATCAGGAATGCCGATTTCGCGGTAAGGGCGCGAGGTGCCTTCGCGGGTGACCAGGAAGGTGACGACTCGGCTCATGTCGGCCTGGAAGGCGACAGTTATCATGTCGGTCATCAGCTTAAAATGTTCGGCGAAATCGGCCGGAACGCCGTAGGGTTTGGGCATACCGGGGTTGACTTGGGCGTTGTCCTTTTCGGCCTTCTCCAATTGGCGTTCGATTTCGCGAATTGAAGACAAATATTCGTCGAGCTTGCGCCGGTCCGTCGGACCCAGATCGCCCTGCAATTTCCTGGTGTCGGCGGTAACGAAGTCGAGAATGGACCGGCGGTACTTCGTCTGCCGGGCGCGTTCTTCGGGATTCAGCGCGGCGCCTTTGCCGAACAGGCGTTCAAACAACGCGCGCGGATCCAAAACTGGCGGCAGCGGCTGCGTCTCGGAACGCCACGCCAGGTTATTCGTATAAGCGCAGGAGTAACCGGAATCGCAATCGCCCGCCTGGCGCGCGTCTTCCAGTCCAACTTCGAGCGACGGAAAGCGGTTCTGGCCGCCAACCTGGTTAGCGACAATCTGATCGCAGGAAATGCCGGCTTTGATATCGACGAAGCTCTTCCGCGGCTGCACGCCGGTCAAATAAGCGCCGCAGCAGCGCCCGTGGTCGCCGGCGCCATCGAGCAAGGCACGACCGTTGTTCTGCGTCAGGTTGCTGAGGATCGTCATGTCCTGGCGCATGGATTCCATGGGCTTCAAGATCTTGGGCAACTCGCCAACGAATGCGCCGTCCTGCTTGGGCGTCCAGTGGCGCATGTCCAAGCCGTTGGGCACGTAGGTGAACGCCATGCGGATGGGCGCCTTACCCGGAATCGAACTCGAGTTCATGGCGGGCGCCATGGCGTCGAACATCGGCAGGGCGATGGCCGCGCCGGCGCCTCGCAGCATCGTCCGGCGGGAAAGGGTTTTCTTGGTAATCATCGTTGGGCCACCTGTTTGGGAGCCTCTCCGCGTCTCATTTGGAACGGAAGACTCTGTACGATCTCGTTTACTAACAATTGAAAGGGATAGCCGTTGGCGGCGAGCTTTTTGCCAATCGCTTCGACGGTCCGGCGGTCATACCGTTCCAAACCTCTCCCCAATGCGTATGTCAACATTTTCTCCGTAATGCAGCGGGTGAACTCCGGCATCTGGTCCAGGAGCAATGTCCGCATCTCCGCGGGCGTCTGGAACGACTTGCCGTTGGGCATCGTCCCGCTGACGTCGATGTCAAACTTGCCGTCTTTCGCGCGCCATTTGCCGGTGCCGTCGTAGTTCTCCAGCCCGAAGCCGAGCGTGTCCATGCGGTTATGGCAGGAGGCGCAAACGGCGTTGGTCCGGTGCTTTTCCATTTGCTGGCGGAGCGAGCCAACGCTGGCCGCAGCCGCGCTCTCATCAAGCGGCGGAACGTCGGGCGGAGGAGCGGGCGGAGGTGCGCCGAGCATGTTCTGCAAAACGTATTTCCCGCGAATGACGGGGGACGTGCGCGTGGGGTAGCTCGATACGGTCAGTATGCTGGCGTGGCTCAAAATGCCGCCGCGCTGATCGGTGGTTAATTCAACCCGCCGGAAATCCGGACCGCTCACGCCAGGAATCCCGTAGTGTTTGGCCAGCATTTCATTCAAGAACGTATACCGGCCGTTGATAAATTCAGTAAGCGGGCGGTTCTCGCGCAGGACGTTTTCAAAGAACAAGCGCGTCTCGGCGCGCATGGCGTCGCGGAGTTCGGGACCCCATTCGGGAAATTTCTGCGGGTCCGGTTTCACGCTGTCGAGATTGCGAATCTCCAGCCATTGCCCGGCGAAGTTGTCCGCCAGCGCCGCGCTGCGATTGTCAGCTAATAATCGCTTTACTTGTGCTTCCAACACGCCAGGTGAACGGAGTTTGCCTCCCTCAGCAAGGGCGAGCAACTCATCGTCCGGCATCCCACTCCACAGGAAGTAAGACAGCCGGGAAGCGAGTTCCAAATCGGAGACTTTGGCCACGCGCAATGGATCGTTCGGCGACGGGTGCTTCTCAATCCGGAACAGGAAGTGGGGAGAAACCAGGACGGCCTGGATGGCGAGTTGAATCCCCTGCTCCACCGTCTGGCCTTCCTTGCGAGCCATAGTGACAAACCCTTCCAGCGGGGCGATGTCGGCGCGGGTGACTGGACGGCGGTAAGCGCGGCGGGTGAGCGCCGTCAGAATTTTCGTCACGCAAGCGGCCCCAGTATTGGGATCGCAAACCAGCACGCGTTTGCGGCCGACGCGCTCCACTTTCGTGGGATACGGGCCGATGAACTTGATCATGTTCAGGAACTTGTTCCGCTTGTCGGAGAAAGCTTCCTTGTCGGCGCCGAATGTTTTCACGAACTCATCGCCAATGAAGCCGGCGCGGAAGACATGATCGCCTTCGGGCAGGAAAATGCGGAAATGCTCTTCCGAGTACGGATTGAAATAGACGAGGCCGGACGGCTTGGTTTCCACCATTCGCCTGTCGATCAGCTTGCCATCCATCCAGAAGCCCATTTCCACCGGAAGGGCATCCTTGGCACGTTCGCCGGGCAGGCCGATGGTCACTTCATATTCGCCGTCCCAATCCACGCGATGGGTGGCTTCAATGTTCGACCGGTCCAGACGGCGGACAGACTTCGTCTTCGAGTGATACTCGAATTCGACGGGCTTGGCCGGGAGGGGGTCGGCGCCAAGCGCGCGCGAGGAAATCGTTTCGGCGGCTTCCAGATACTTCTGCATCAGGATCGGGGAGATGGTCAAAACGTCGCCGATATTGTCGAAGCCGTAACCGGAATCGTCGGTTGGGAAATCCTTCTCCGCGCGGAAATCGACCGAAAGCAGATCGCGAATTGTGTTGGTGTACTCGATGCGATTCAGGCGGCGCGCGGTAACGCGGCCGGGATCGGGCTTAATGTTCTTGTCGGCTCTCTCCCATTCGCTCTCGATGAAAACGGTGAACGCGCCGATCTGCTCAATCGACGGTCGAGGAAGGCCCTTGGGCGGCATTTCGCCGGAGCGGACTTTTTGAACTACTTTTTCCCAGTCTTCCCGATTGGCGAGCACGGTCGCTGGATTGACGAAAGGAGCGAGATTCACGCTGCCCGATTGCAAGCGGTCATTGTGACAGGACAGGCAGCTTTTGGTAAGCAGCGGCTGGACCGAGTGGTCGAACGTCGGTTTGGCCGGCCCTTGGGCGGCGAGGAGCGCGGCGCAAGCGGACAAAACGGCTTTCGCAACGGAGCGTAGCGACACAATCGGCATATACACCACTATTGTATTTAACGCCGCGCCCCCCGTGGAAGTTACATTGCGGCGGCGGTCGGACCACACAATTGGCCCCTTGTGCGCAACTGGCCCCAAATTAGCTCATCCTTCGTTGCGTATTCGGCGGATCAGCGCGAGAAACTGCTGCTTTTCTTTGCGGTTCAGCAATGGTTTGGGAAGTTGCATTGATGCACTGGCCGACGCGGCCCTCAATCGCCTCGCGAATGTTATCGGTTGCTTCCGCGCGGGTTTGGCCTTGGGAGATGCATCCGGGAAGTGCGGGGCAGGTCGCCACGTAAACCCCGTCCTCGTCTGGCTCCAGGTAGATGCGATACCTCATTACCCGGCGTTTTACCAGAGATCCAAAACACCAACGTCAACGAGCGACCCATTTATCGCCTGCGCGAGTTTGAACAGGGCCATGCCATGCCGCTTGCACTTCCGCGCTCTGAGCCGCAAATTGCAAGACGGACTCAACCTGTTCGCGAGTAACTCCGAACTCCTGAATCAGTTCGTCGACGCTCATATCCTGAAGGTTCTCGAATACAGCCGAAACAGGCGTGCGGGTCCCATGAAACACCACGGCGCCGCTTCGCTCGCCGGCAACGCTTTCAACCGCGTAACTACGCCGGCTGCGCCACCGCCTGACCGGCCCGCACCGTCATCT
>ENA-ORBV01008494-ORBV01008494.1-microbial-mat-metagenome-genome-assembly--contig:-NODE-8494-length-17240-cov-7.350114_pt1 | contig 17240 bp, 10 predicted proteins | sample MGYA00237777_ERZ505514 | MGnify/ENA primary metagenome ERZ505514 (study PRJEB26160, sample SAMN06269048) | microbial mat metagenome | isolation source: Oligotrophic lake microbial mat | place...
AATGATACGGCGACCACCGAGATCTACACCTCTCTATTCGTCGGCAGCGTCAGATGTGTATAAGAGACAGCCTATGCGCTGAGCCAGGTTGCGCTGATCGCCACCGTCGTGATGCTTTTCGTAATGGGCGGCGACGAAGTCGCCTATACGTTCAATGGCATGTTCGTCGACGATCCGATGTCGGACGTGCTCAAGATCTCGGTCTGCCTGAGCGTGGCCGTGATGCTGGCCTACTCCCGCCGTTACATCGCGCTGCGCGGCATGTTCCGTGGCGAATTTTTCGTGCTCTCGCTGTTCGCCACGCTGGGAATGATGGTGATGATCTCGGCCAACCACTTCCTGGTGCTGTACCTCGGCCTCGAACTGATGTCGCTGTCGCTCTACGCCATGGTGGCGCTACCGCGCGATTCCGGTCCCAGCACCGAGGCGGCCATGAAGTATTTCGTGCTGGGTGCGCTGTCGTCCGGGATGCTGCTCTACGGCATGTCCATGATCTACGGCGCCACCGGTTCACTGGAGATTACCGAAGTCGCGCAGCGCATTTTTGACGGCGAGGCGATTCCGACGATCCTGGTGTTCGGCCTCGTCTTCGTCGTGGCCGGAATCGGCTTCAAGCTCGGTGCCGTTCCCTTCCACATGTGGGTCCCCGACGTCTATCACGGCGCACCCACGGCGGTCACTTTGCTGATCGGGTCGGCGCCCAAGCTGGCGGCCTTCGCTTTCATCATGCGCCTGCTGGTGGAGGCGCTGGGCATCGAACAGTTGCTCGCCGAATGGCAGCAGATGCTGGTGCTGCTTGCCGTTGCTTCGCTGGCGATCGGCAACATCACGGCGATCGCGCAGACCAACATCAAGCGCATGCTTGCCTATTCGTCGATTTCTCATATGGGCTTCCTGCTGCTGGGCGTGCTCAGCGGAACGCTGGAGGGCTTCGGCGCGGCGATGTTCTACACCATCGTCTATGTGCTCATGAGCCTGGGCACCTTCGGCATGGTGCTGCTGCTTTCCCGCGAGGGCTTCGAGGCGGACAACCTGGAGGATTTCAAGGGACTGAACCAGCGCAGTCCCTGGTACGCGTTCATCATGATGCTGCTGATGTTTTCGATGGCCGGCATTCCGCCCACCCTGGGTTTCTGGGCGAAGCTGTTCGTGCTGCAGGCCGCGTTGTCGGTGGGTTACATCTGGCTCACCATCGCGGCGGTGTTGTTCTCCCTGATCGGGGCGTTCTACTACCTGCGCATCGTCAAGCTGATGTATTTCGATGCGCCCACTGATACCGCGCCCATCGCGCCGTATGCCGATACCCGCGTGTTAATCACGCTCAACGGCATTGCCATGCTCGCGCTCGGTATCGCGCCGGCGCCGTTGCTCGCCATTTGCGAGCGCGCAATCCAGTTGTCGCTCTAGTAGTGAGTAGCGATTTCACCGAAAAGAAGCTTTCCTCGAAGACCGCGTATCGCGGCAAGATGCTGCGGGTCAACGAAGACGAGGTCGAGTTACCCGATGGCAGCCATGCCAGCAGGGAGTACGTGGTCCATCCGGGAGCGGCGCTGATCCTGCCTGTTTTCGACGACGGTTCGATCTTGCTGGAACGCCAGTTCCGCTATCCCGCGGGCGCCCACTTCTACGAATTGCCTGCCGGCAAGTTCGAGCCTGGCGAGCCCGGGCTGGAAACAGCAAAGCGCGAACTGCTGGAAGAAACCGGGTATGTCGCTGCCGAATGGCGGCCACTGGGCAAGCTGTTTCCCTGCATCGGCTACTCCGACGAGGAGATCGAATTATTTCTGGCGCGAAAGCTGGAGCTCAAGGGTGCTCAGCAACTTGACCAGGGCGAATTCCTGGAGACCCTGCGCCTGCCGCTGGCCGAAGCCCTCGACTGGGTGCGCCGCGGGCGCATCAACGACGTGAAGACCATGCTCGGCCTGCTTCTGGCCGAGAAAATCCTCAAGGAAAACTGGTAGGAATACGCTCCGGTTCGTCGTTGAAGCGGCGGACGGTCAGGCGGACTTTGCGACCTGCAGATTTTCTGCGTGCGGCAGGAACGGCTGTGGTTGCGCGAACAGGAAGCCCTGGCCGTACTGAACGCCCATCTCGATGAGGATGTTCATGACTTCTCGGTTCTCCACCCATTCCGCGATCACCTGTTTGTTAAGTCCGCGCGCCACGTCGCACAACGCGCGCACGAACAGCCGGTTGGCCTCGTCGCCGGACAGGTCACGCACGAAACTGCCGTCGATCTTCAGGTAGTCCACTTCGAAGCGCTTCAGGAAGTAGAACGAACTGAAGCCGGCGCCGAAATCGTCCAGTGCGAAGCGGCAGCCCATTTCCTTCATTCGTGCGATGAAGCCCTGGGTCACGTCGACTTCCGACATGGCCGCGGTTTCCGTTATCTCGAACACGAGCTGGCTATGGTCGATGGGCGCATCGGCGATCATGGCCTGGAATCGGCGCACCCATTGCGCATCGGACAGGCTGGTGCGAGACAGGTTGACGAAGTAGCGCACCTTGCGCTTGCGCAACTCGGGGTCCTTGAGGACATCCAGGACCTTGCCAACCACGTGCATGTCAATTTCCTGCGCCATGCCCAGCGATTCGGCGACTTCGATGAACTGCCCCGGCAGGATCAGCTTGCCATTGCGATCGACAATCCGCACCAGCACTTCGTGATGCACGGTCTTCTGGTCCGCGAGGCGCACCACCGGCTGGGAATAGAGGACGAGGCGGTCCTCGTCCAGCACTTCGCGCAATTCGCGGGCCCAGTGCACGCGCCGGTGCGTGCCGCGCAGGTCGTCGGGATTGTGGTCGTGCACGACCACGCAGTTGCGGCCGTTGTCCTTGGCCTGGTACATCGCAATATCGACGTTGGCGAGCAAGGTCGCGACCTCGCTGCCATGGAACGGATACGTCACCACTCCGATCGAGGCCGAGAGCGTCGAAAGGCAGCCCTTGCCCCCCATGGGGTATTTGTAGTGGCGCATCGCGACCAGCGCGCGTTCGGCAAGCTGGGCCGCTTCCGCGCGCAGCGCGTCCGGCAGGTGGAGGGCGAACTCGTCACCGCCAAGGCGGTACACCTGCGCATTACCTTCCTTGACCAGGTCCTTCAGCAGGCCGCCGATGGCCACGATCAACAGGTCGCCGGCGCGGTGGCCGAAGTTGTCGTTGATGTACTTGAAATGGTCCACGTCGAGCAGCAGCACTGAACCCTTGTCACCGTCGGCGAGCGCGGTTTCCAGCGCCTTCTGCAGCGACACGCGGTTGGGCAGTCCGGTCAGCGAATCATGGGTGGCGAGGCGTTCGATCTCGACCGCGGCGCGATGTTGTTCCGTGATGTTGCGCGCGGTGCCCCGCAGGCCGATGACCCGGCCGTCGTCGTCGTACGAAACGCGTGCATTGATCCCGACCCAGCGGTCGCCGCCGTCGCGCGAGATGAGGTGGGTGAGGTAATTTTTCACCTCGCCGTTGCTGCGCAACGCGGAGAGGAAGCGCCGGTTGGAAACATGCGACGGCCGCGCCTCGAAATCGAAGAAGCAGCGGCCGATCAGGTCCCTCTGCTGCAGGTTGAAAATGTCGACGCAGCCGTTGTTCAGGTAAGTGAAGCGGCCGAGCGAATCGGTGGTCCAGATCAGGTCGTGCGAGGTCTCCACCAAGTCGCGGTAACGCGACTCGCTTTCCAGCAGCAACTGGATGATGCGGCGTTTTTCCTTGAGGGTGCGGCGGGCGGCGGCAAGCTGGTCTTCGTACTTTCCCGACCGGGGGTTGTCGGGGCCGGCCCTGTCCGCCGGGGGGCGTTCGGCGGCATCGGGCGCCGTGCCGGTGAGTCCGTCGATGATTTCATGCGCGTAGCGGCGGTGGCCGCCGGAAGTGCGGCGAGCGACCAGCACGCCCTGGGCGTCCCAGCGGCGCAGTTTCTGCACCGGGATGCCGAGCTTGGCCGCCGCCTCCTGAATCGTGTATTCGGGCAGGTCCTGCGCCATGACTCGCTTGAGCCTCCGCTTTTGCCGGTCAGTCGGGCCGGCAGAAACGCGCTGCCGGCGCATCAGTGCAACTGCATTGCCGCGCCGGATTCGCTGTGAACCGTCGCAATGTCGGCGCCGTTCTGCCGAGGTAAATCGTTCTGGCGGGTGACCAGGCGCTGCATCAGCTTGAGGTCGCGGCTGCGCAGGTTCAGCGCTGTATCCACCCAGATCTCGACGACGTCCGCCAATTCCTCGTAGTCCAGCTTGTGCACCCTGCGCCGTGCCGCTGCGATGCCAGCCATGCCATTGCGACTGCGGGAACGCGACTTGATGAACCCGGCGACTTCGGACTCGCCCCGGCCCTGATCCACCACCATATCCACTACACCCATTGCCAGCATAGCATCGGCGCTATAGAGCTTGCCACTGCTGATTAGATCCTCGGCGGCCCTTTTTCCTATCTTGCGCTCAAGGAAGGAATAAGCCCCCATGCCCGGGAACAGATTGAACAGGATCTCGGGGAAGCCAAACCGGGCCTGGCGCTCGGCTACCAGCACGTCCGAGGACAGGGCCGCCTCGAAGCCGCCGCCCAGGCACTCGCCCTGAATCAGGGAAATCGTGGTGATCGGAAGGCCATGGCCGGTGTAATTGCGGTAAAGCACGTCCACGCAGGCCCGGCCGTAGCCCAACAGGCCCTCGCGGTCACGAGCTTCGATCAGGCGGGTAAACAGGCTCAGGTCGCCACCGAGGTTGAACACGCCCGGCACGCGAGAAGCCAGGATTGCGTATTCCACCGGCGCCTTGCCATCCGGATGCTGCGGGGATTTGCAGTCGATTTCCCCGCGGGAGTGGGCGAGGAACTGGCAGTAACGGTCGAGATCTCCGAGGAGCGACGGGTTGAAATTCGGCCGGGGACTCGGATTCCATCGTAACCACATGGCGCGCTGGTCTTTTTCATAAAACGCGGACAACTGTTCCGAAAAAAAGTACTCGGTGGCTTGATCGTCTGACCGGCTGCCGGAAATGGCGGGCGCGAGAAGCTCGCGTGGGACATTCATGTCCATTGTATTTCTCCCCCTGTGTTGATGGTTGACCTGACTGAAACTGCCGCTTGCAGCCTTCCCCCGAAGGCAGCCTGCACGTTGACTCTAGACGATGGCACAGAGCAAAAGCAAATCTAACACTTTGATAGATTTGGACTAAGAGCTTAGGACTCAATGTCTTGGATGAACTTGTCTCTCTAAAAAGACAAAAACTTCAAGAAATCTTCATCTGGCCGCTCGCCTATGACATGCGGGTAGTTCCTCAAGAACATGTTGCAAATTGTGGATTTTGTTGACGTTGTTATGCCAAACCGGTTAGAAAGTAAATTCATAACAAAAGCGCCGGCCGGCCATTCCCCATGCAAGTCCTGTTGCGTCTGTTGCTGCGCCTGCTGTTGCGCGTAAGGGTCCTCGGCGATTTGGGGGCCTTCGAAAAGGCCGACCGCCTGCTGGTCGTTGCCAACCATCATTCGGCGCTGGACGTCCTGCTGCTCGGCCTGTTCCTCCCGCGCAATCCGGTCGTCATCGTGCCGCCTGAAGAAAAGTCCGGCCGCCTGATGCGGTGGCTCCTCACCCATGTCAGGCATGAGGTGCAGGACCTGAACAATCCGCTGAGCATGAAGAGGATCCTGCGCCTGCTGCGCGCAGGCCGCCCGGTGGTGCTGTTCCCGGAAGGCCGCCTGGCGCAGAACGGGGCGGTGATGAAGGTCTACCCGGTTCCCGCGCTGATCGCGTTGCGCAGTGGGGCCGCGGTGCTGCCGGTGCATGTGGAGGCTGCCAGCCAGTGGTTCAGCCGCTCCGGATCCAGTTCGTTGCTGCGGCGCCTTTTCCCCAGGGCGGCCATACGTGTTTTCAGCCCGACCCGCATCGACAGCGGTGCGGCCGGCAGTGCCCGCCGCCGGCGCGCTTTCGCGACCCGGCGCCTGGCTTCGATCATGCAGGCGATGGCGCTCGATTCCCACGCCTGCAAGCCGCTGTTCGAGTGCTTCCTCGATGCCGTCGCCGCGCACGGCCGCAGCACCGCCCTGATCGAAGACCAGAACGAACAGCCCCATACCTATGGACAGATCCTGCGCATGAGCCTGGCGCTGGCGCGCCTGCTGAAAGCCGAAACCACGGACCGGGAAAACGTCGGCGTGCTGCTGCCCAACGTGATCACTTCCGTCGGCGTGATCCTGGCGCTGTCGGCCATCCGGCGGGTGCCGGCCATATTCAATTACACCTCCGGGCCGCTGGGCGTGGAAAGCTCGGCGGTGGCAGCCGGCGTGAAGACAGTCGTGACTTCGCGCAGGTTCATCGAGCAGGCAAAGCTGGAAGCCCTGATCGATGCCCTGCCGGGGAGCCGCATCGTCTATCTCGAGGACTTGCGGGGCCGCTTCGGCTGGCGCGACAAGCTCTGGCTGGTTGGCTTCGCGATGCGCTTCCCGAGACTGATCCCGCAGCGCCAGTCGACCCTGGACCCCGCCGTGGTGCTGTTCACTTCAGGCTCCGAAGACCGGCCAAAGGGCGTGGCGCTGTCCCATCATGCCATCATCGCCAACGTCGCCCAGATGCGCGCGGTGTTCGATTTCTCGCCGAAGGACAAGATCCTCAATCCGCTGCCGCTCTATCACGCCTACAGCTTCACCGCGGGCGTGATGCTGCCGCTGATGACCGGCACCCGGGTCTGTCTGTACATTTCGCCGTTGCGCTACCGGGCAATCCCCGAGATCGCCTACCGCCGCGACTGCACCTTCCTGTTCGGCACCAGCACCTTCCTCTCGTTCTACGCGCGCTACGCGAACCCGATGGATTTCGCCGGCCTGCGCCACGTCATATCCGGCGGCGAGAAACTGTCGCCCGAAGTGGCCAGGGTGTGGATGGAGAAATTCGGCGTGCGCATCATGGAAGGCTACGGCGCGACGGAATGCGCGCCGGTGATTTCACTGGCCACACCGGCGGCATATCGCCGCGGCGCGGTGGGCCGTTTCCTGCCCGGCGTGGAATACCGGATCGAGCCGGTCGAGGGCATCGACAAGGGTGGCCTGCTGCACATCCGCGGGCCCAACCTGATGCTCGGTTATTACCGCTATTCCAATCCCGGCGTGATCGAACCGCCGAAGTCCGCCATCGGCGAAGGCTGGTACGACACGGGCGACGTCGTCGAAGTCGACCACGATGGCATGGTCATGATCTCGGGCAGGGTGAAGCGCTTTGCCAAGATCGCGGGAGAGATGATCTCGCTGGACATGATCGAGCATGTCGCGCGCGAGGCATCGCCCGATTTCCATCACGCCGCCGTGCTCACGATGCAGGAATTCGGCGGCGAAACCACCGTGCTGTTCACCACCGACGCACATCTGAGCCGCGCTCGTCTGCTCGACGCGGCCAAGGAACTGGGCACGCACGACCTGTCGGTGGCGCGGCGCATCGTGCACCTGAAGGAAATCCCGATTCTGGCCTCGGGCAAGGTCGACTACGTGGAACTCAAGAGCCGGATCGAAGGCGACGCCGTCAAGCGCCTCCTCGCGGCCGCCATGAAATTGCCCCAGGACACCGAATCGCGTTCCGCGCAGTAAGCTTCTACGGCAAGGTCAATACCTCACCGCAGAGGCGCGGAGGCGCAGAGAAAAACACGCAGATAACAGCTGAACGGATATGGATAGTCAGCCGACAAAGCGTGATACGTATCGTCCGGTATAAGTTTTTCAGTTCCGCCCAATCAGGCTCAAATTGCCACATGCAGGGAAGGCTCGTCCCAAAGTTCTTTCGCTTTTCTCTGCGTATCCTCTGCGCCTCCGCGCCTCTGCGGCGAGAAGTAAGCAGTAGTCATTACTTGCCATAGGTGACGCGATAGACGGCGTTCGCAGTGTCATCGGAAATTAAAAGCGATCCGTCCGGCAGTTGCAGCAGGTCCACCGGCCGTCCCCAGGCGCGATCGTTGTCCAGCCAGCCTTCCGCGAACGTTTCTGATTTTTCCACGGTCCGGTTGTCGCCCTTCAGCGTGACCATGATCACCTTATAGCCGCTCTTGGTGCTGCGGTTCCAGGAGCCGTGCTGGGCGATGAAAATGCGGTTTTTGTATTCGGCGGGGAACATCTTGCCGGAGTAGAAGCGCAGGCCGTTGGGTGCCACGTGCCCGCCCTGTTTCAGCGCCGGTGGCGTGAACTCCGTGCAGGCGCGCTTATTGCCGAATTCCGGGTCCGGCGTGTCGCCCTGATGGCAGTACGGGAAACCGAAATGCATTCCGGCTTTCGGGGCGTTGTTGAGTTCGCAGGACGGCATGTCGTCGCCCATCATGTCGCGGCCATGCTCGTTAAACCACATTTCCTTCGTTTCCGGATGCCAGTCGAAGCCGACCGTGTTGCGGATGCCGCGCGCGAATGTTTCCAGCCGGGTGCCGTCCGGCTGCATACGGTGAATGGCAGCGTAGACGTCCGCATTCACCTCGCAGACGTTGCAGGGCGCACCCACAGGCACGTACAGCAGGCCGTCAGGGCCGAAAGCGATGAATTTCCAGCCGTGATGGCCGTCGCGCGGAAATTTGTCGCTGACCACCACCGGCTTGGGCGGATTCTTCAGGCTGCCCTCGATATTGTCGTAGCGCAGGATCCGGCTGATCTCGGCGACATAGAGCGAACCGTTGCGGAATGCGACGCCGTTCGGGGAATTGAGTCCCCTGGCGATGACGATGACCTCGTCGGCCCTGCCGTCGCGGTTGGCATCGGGCAGCGCGTACACCGAGCCTTCGGAGCGCGTGCTGACGAACACCGTTCCTCTGTCGCCGAGCGTGAGCGAACGGGCGTTGTCGACGTCGTCGGCGAACACGGAGATCCTGAACCCCGGCGGCAGCTTGATGCGATCGACAGGCGGCGCGGCGTGGGCGGTTGTCGCGAGGCCGGATGCAAGGGCCAGCGCCGCGGCCAGCGTTCTGAAAGGCTTGGACATTCTCATCGGATGCTCCTGTGTATCGCGCAAGTGAAAGACATCGGGTTACCCGTCCAGGTTCCGGCCGGGCCCTTGAACGCCTAAGATAGCGTCCCCAAGTGCATTTGCTGTTACAAAACGTTTAGAGGAGAGCATGGCCATGGCCGAAGCCGCCACCAAAGAGACCGCCGCCAAAGAGACTTTAGGCTTCCAGACCGAAGTCAAACAATTGCTGCAGTTGATGATCCACTCCTTGTACAGCAACAAGGAAATCTTCCTGCGCGAACTCGTTTCCAACGCGTCCGACGCCTGCGACAAGCTGCGGTTCGAGGCGCTGACCGACTCCAGCCTGTTCGAAAGCGATTCCGACCTGCGCATCCGCGTCTCTTTCGACAAGGCGGCTCGCACCGTCACCATCTCCGACAACGGTGTCGGCATGTCGCGCCAGGAGGTGATCGACCACATCGGCACCATCGCCAAGTCCGGCACCCGGGAGTTCTTCGGCAGCCTGACCGGCGACCAGGCCCGGGATGCGCACCTGATCGGGCAATTCGGCGTCGGCTTCTATTCCTCCTTCATCGTCGCCGACCGGGTCACGCTGGTCACCCGCCGGGCGGGAGCGGCCACGGACCAGGCCGTGCGCTGGGAGTCTAAAGGGGAGGGCGACTACACCATCGAAGTGGCGGAAAAAACCGGCCGCGGCACCGACGTGACCCTGCACCTGCGCGAGGGCGAGGACGATTTTGTGGACGGTTATCGACTGCGCGCCATCCTGCGCAAGTATTCCGACCACATCACGCTGCCCATCCTGATGCAGAAGGAGGAATGGGACAAGGACAAGGGCGAAAACGTCCTCCGCGACGAAGACGAGAAAATCAACCAGGCTTCCGCCCTGTGGGCGCGGCCGAAATCCGAAATCACCGACGAGCAATACCAGGAGTTCTTCAAGCATGTGGCCCATGCCTACGAGCCGCCGCTGGCCTGGACCCATGCAAAAGTCGAGGGCAAATCCGAGTACACCCAACTGCTCTACCTGCCGGCGCGGGCGCCCTTCGACCTGGGGGACCGCGAGCATCGCCATGGCGTGAAGCTATACGTGCGCCGGGTGTTCATCATGGACGATGCGGAACAATTGCTGCCCGCTTACCTGCGCTTCGTGCGCGGCATCGTCGATTCGAACGACCTGCCGCTCAACGTCTCGCGGGAAATCCTGCAGGAGTCGAAGGACGTCGAAACCATCCGCAAGGGCTGCATCAACAAGGTGCTGGGCCTGCTGGAAGACCTCGCCGAAAACACCCGGGAAAAGTACGCAGCGTTCTGGAAGGAGTTCGGCCGTGTCTTCAAGGAAGGTGCGGGTGAGGACTTTGCCAACAGGGCGCGCATCGCGAAACTGCTGCGCTTTGCGTCGACGCTCGACGATGCCGTGGAACAGAAGGTTTCACTGGCCGATTACGTCTCGCGCATGAAGGAAGGCCAGGACAAGATCTACTACATTACGGCCGAGACGTTCGCAGCGGCGAAGAACAGCCCGCACCTGGAGATCTTCCGCAAGAAGGGCCTGGAAGTGCTGCTGCTGTCCGACCGCGTGGACGAGTGGGTGGCGTCGAACCTGACCGAATTCGAAGGCAAGCCCTTCGCGTCGGTGGCCAAGGGCGACCTCGACCTGGGCAAACTCGCCGACGAGGAGAAGCAGGAGCAGGAAAAAGAGACCGGCGACTACAAGGAACTGATGGAACGCATCGGCAAGGAACTTGGCGACAAGGTGAAGGACGTGCGGGTGACGTTCCGGCTGACGTCGTCGCCGGCGTGCATCGTTGCCGAAGAGCACGGCATGAGCCAGAACCTGGAGCGCATGCTCAAGGCGGCCGGCCAGAACGTGCCGGGAAGCAAGCCGATCCTGGAAATCAATCCGCACCATCCGCTGGTGCAGCGCCTGAAGCACGAGGCGGAGGGCAAGCGCTTCGGCGACTGGAGCCACATCCTGTTCGACCAGGCTTTGCTGGCCGAAGGCGGGCAACTCGAGGATCCGGGCACGTTCGTGAAAAGGCTTAACGATCTAATGCTGGACATGACGAACCAGAAGAACTGACGCAATAGGGGAGGCGTGTATGAGCGGGTGCGCGGAGGGCGCGCGAATTCGCCGCGGAAATTGACCTTCGCCGCAAGTTAACGCCCGGGCAGAAATCGCTTCAATGAGGCCGCGGCGAATTCGCCGCGGAAATCCATGCGCTCATTTCGTAGCCGGGCGGCAGGGTTTGGCTTCAATGAGGCCGCGGCGAATTCGCCGCGGAAATAGGCTTTCCCGTCTCGTCCACTACAGCAACTTTATCGCTTCAATGAGGCCGCGGCGAATTCGCCGCGGAAATATCACCTACGCCGGGATCATTCAGGAGATTTTGCGGCTTCAATGAGGCCGCGGCGAATTCGCCGCGGAAATCGCTCGTGGAGTCGCTGCAGAGATTGAGGCCTGTGCCGGCTTCAATGAGGCCGCGGCGAATTCGCCGCGGAAATGACAAAGTGCGCGGGAAGACCATCGAAAAGAAGCTGGCTTCAATGAGGCCGCGGCGAATTCGCCGCGGAAATGCGGCTTTTGGTCTGCATCAGCGCGCCCATCTGGTCGGCGCTTCAATGAGGCCGCGGCGAATTCGCCGCGGAAATTTTGTCCATGCTGCCGTTGCCGTTGCCGTCGATGAAGCTTCAATGAGGCCGCGGCGAATTCGCCGCGGAAATACACTTGCCCCTTCGCGTCCTCGAGAATCCAGTCCCCGCTTCAATGAGGCCGCGGCGAATTCGCCGCGGAAATGCGCACCATGCGCGGACGGCCTACGCCACTCGCCGAGGAAATGAATTCCCATCCCGAGTGCCTAATCTTCCACGAGCCGCTTCAATGAGGCCGCGGCGAATTCGCCGCGGAAATACGATGCACCCGACCTGGCGCATCGTTTATTTGGCAGCGCTTCAATGAGGCCGCGGCGAATTCGCCGCGGAAATGATGGGACTCTCTAGCTGGACTCGCCCAATGAATGGAGCTTCAATGAGGCCGCGGCGAATTCGCCGCGGAAATGCGGAGCTCGACGGTTTCAACCGCGCTGAATCCTCGCTTCAATGAGGCCGCGGCGAATTCGCCGCGGAAATAGCTCTCGTTTAGTTTCGTCGGGCACCACGTCTCGGGCTTCAATGAGGCCGCGGCGAATTCGCCGCGGAAATCACCACCGGCGGGATCGGCACGCCGCGCTGAATCTTGCTTCAATGAGGCCGCGGCGAATTCGCCGCGGAAATTGCGTGTGCCAGCTCGCCCAGGTGTGCCGCAGATCGTGGCTTCAATGAGGCCGCGGCGAATTCGCCGCGGAAATTCATGCGCTCATTTCGTATCCGGGCGGCAAGGTCTGGCTTCAATGAGGCCGCGGCGAATTCGCCGCGGAAATATCGTCGGGATATTCGTCGACCTCATCCTCGAACAGGGCTTCAATGAGGCCGCGGCGAATTCGCCGCGGAAATGCGATGAAATCCAATCCTCACCAGGAACCCCTGGTTACGCTTCAATGAGGCCGCGGCGAATTCGCCGCGGAAATTGGGCGCGGAAGGCAATTACTGAGCAGAAGAAAGGGCTTCAATGAGGCCGCGGCGAATTCGCCGCGGAAATGGCTCGTGTCCCGTTGGTGTCCCGTTGGTGTCCCATTGCTTCAATGAGGCCGCGGCGAATTCGCCGCGGAAATTTGACGCCGGCATAATGCTCGGCATGAAGAATTGCAGCTTCAATGAGGCCGCGGCGAATTCGCCGCGGAAATCTCGAAGTCGGCGATCATGAGTCCGGGCGAGGAAAAGCTTCAATGAGGCCGCGGCGAATTCGCCGCGGAAATGAGGATGGATTTCGCGTAGGCGGGGGATTTGGGGCGGCTTCAATGAGGCCGCGGCGAATTCGCCGCGGAAATCTAGCGCTTTTCCGCGCTCTTACGATGCGCGGGGGAGCTTCAATGAGGCCGCGGCGAATTCGCCGCGGAAATGAGAACAAGTGCCGGTCAGCGCGACGAGCGCGAACGTGCTTCAATGAGGCCGCGGCGAATTCGCCGCGGAAATGCTGTCTCCCGGACGTGTGGGAGATCTGGGAATGCGCTTCAATGAGGCCGCGGCGAATTCGCCGCGGAAATTTGCGAATGGTAGGCGCGGCCCTGCCGCCTAAAAAGCTTCAATGAGGCCGCGGCGAATTCGCCGCGGAAATGCTGGTCGCGACGTACGACTTTTTGACCAAGTGGAAGCTTCAATGAGGCCGCGGCGAATTCGCCGCGGAAATTCCGCCACTGGAGTTCTTCAATGGCCTCGGCGGATTGCTTCAATGAGGCCGCGGCGAATTCGCCGCGGAAATGCGGCAGAGGCTTTGTACACGAAGTTCCCGTGGATGCTTCAATGAGGCCGCGGCGAATTCGCCGCGGAAATATGCCGCTGGCGTTCCAGGAGATGGTCAGATCACCGCTTCAATGAGGCCGCGGCGAATTCGCCGCGGAAATCTGGGACGTGCCGGAGGGCACGCTGCGTGTCGCCGTGCTTCAATGAGGCCGCGGCGAATTCGCCGCGGAAATAGGTTCCGCCGGTGCTGCCGGTTCCGCCGCTGTTCCCCGCTTCAATGAGGCCGCGGCGAATTCGCCGCGGAAATCCGGTGCGGTCGGAACGGAGTGCTACAACACCTTCAGCTTCAATGAGGCCGCGGCGAATTCGCCGCGGAAATAACGTGCTGGCGGTTGCAGGTCCGCGGCAAAGATATGCTTCAATGAGGCCGCGGCGAATTCGCCGCGGAAATGCGGCAGCGGATCGGTCGGCCGCGGGGCGTTCATTGCTTCAATGAGGCCGCGGCGAATTCGCCGCGGAAATAGTAGTGGGTGGACCCTGAGAAAATGGAGGCGGTGTTTGCTTCAATGAGGCCGCGGCGAATTCGCCGCGGAAATAGAACAAGTGCCGGTCAGCGCGACGGGCGCGAACGTGCTTCAATGAGGCCGCGGCGAATTCGCCGCGGAAATTGCAGGCCGCACACCGTGCCGGCGGAATCGTAAACGCGCTTCAATGAGGCCGCGGCGAATTCGCCGCGGAAATCCTCAAAGTTAGTCGGAGGCTCAGCTTGCTTTTGCACGCTTCAATGAGGCCGCGGCGAATTCGCCGCGGAAATCGCCCAAGCCGTGAAACAGGGGTTCACTCTGTTTTGCGCTTCAATGAGGCCGCGGCGAATTCGCCGCGGAAATTCTTCAAATTGTCATCAGAATTGGTTTTGTAGTAGCGCTTCAATGAGGCCGCGGCGAATTCGCCGCGGAAATCGGCCCTCCCGTGTCCTGTGTCCCGTTGGTCCCATTGCTTCAATGAGGCCGCGGCGAATTCGCCGCGGAAATGCGCGGCTTGCAGGTGTTCTGGTCCGAGCATTGGGAAGCTTCAATGAGGCCGCGGCGAATTCGCCGCGGAAATATAGCAACGCTTTGATGAGCCTCGAACTCCTCTTTCGCTTCAATGAGGCCGCGGCGAATTCGCCGCGGAAATAGGAGGATCCGCACGGTTACCTCGAGCACCGGGCGCGCTTCAATGAGGCCGCGGCGAATTCGCCGCGGAAATTGTCTCACCTTTTTTAGTGCGGCGGCCGTGGAATCGCTTCAATGAGGCCGCGGCGAATTCGCCGCGGAAATGAGGCAAGTTCAGTTATGGGGTATCTTTGGGGGTATTGCTTCAATGAGGCCGCGGCGAATTCGCCGCGGAAATATGACTACCAGAACCTACGCAGTGACCATCACCGGCGCTTCAATGAGGCCGCGGCGAATTCGCCGCGGAAATCCGTGGCGCGCGTGTTTTGGAACAACGGCTCGACTCCGCTTCAATGAGGCCGCGGCGAATTCGCCGCGGAAATACGACATCGGCGTTTTCCTCATAGCCACAATCGACACAGCTTCAATGAGGCCGCGGCGAATTCGCCGCGGAAATGAGCTCGGGGCCGCCAAGGTTGGCGTACTGGTCGCCGGCTTCAATGAGGCCGCGGCGAATTCGCCGCGGAAATACTACTGAGTGCAGAGCAGCGTTCCGTTCTCGCGCAAGCTTCAATGAGGCCGCGGCGAATTCGCCGCGGAAATATGCATGCGGGATCGTCACTGTTTCCGTGCCGAGGCGCTTCAATGAGGCCGCGGCGAATTCGCCGCGGAAATGCCATCGGTGCTGCCGATTTCGAACGCCGCGTCGGTGCTTCAATGAGGCCGCGGCGAATTCGCCGCGGAAATGTCGCGCGCCGCCTGGTCATGATCGCGGTCCGGATCGGCTTCAATGAGGCCGCGGCGAATTCGCCGCGGAAATCCGCGGCCGTCTTGTCGATTGGCCCGCCGATGCTGGTGCTTCAATGAGGCCGCGGCGAATTCGCCGCGGAAATAACCCCTGTTTCTCGGCTTGGGCGGTGTGATCGGCGGCTTCAATGAGGCCGCGGCGAATTCGCCGCGGAAATCACTACGCAGGTTCTCACGATCGTTGCCAACCTGTCGCTTCAATGAGGCCGCGGCGAATTCGCCGCGGAAATTCCGCGCCGCGAACGAAAAGCGCGCTGCGGCCATGGCTTCAATGAGGCCGCGGCGAATTCGCCGCGGAAATCTCGCGTTGGTTTTCTGGTGCACGATCAGGGTGCAGCTTCAATGAGGCCGCGGCGAATTCGCCGCGGAAATTCACAACGAACGCGGTGTTGTTTTTCCACTTGCTCAGGCTTCAATGAGGCCGCGGCGAATTCGCCGCGGAAATCCTGCTGCGTCGCCTCACGGTTGTAATCGGTCGGAGCTTCAATGAGGCCGCGGCGAATTCGCCGCGGAAATGCGGCCTGCCGTTGTGCTGGGCCCCCACGGTGCCCCGCTTCAATGAGGCCGCGGCGAATTCGCCGCGGAAATGATCGAGCACATCTTCATCGCCGATTTTTCTGAGCAGCTTCAATGAGGCCGCGGCGAATTCGCCGCGGAAATGTCGCTGGCAATCTGTATATGTACCACCTCTATCCAGCTTCAATGAGGCCGCGGCGAATTCGCCGCGGAAATACGAGGTGCGCTCCATGAGCTCGGTGACCAATACGGCTTCAATGAGGCCGCGGCGAATTCGCCGCGGAAATATTTCGATCTTATTGCACCAATCGGATTGATCCAAGCTTCAATGAGGCCGCGGCGAATTCGCCGCGGAAATCAGCTGTTTGCCGAAGCGTACGCCCGGCTGAAGCACGCTTCAATGAGGCCGCGGCGAATTCGCCGCGGAAATACGCCGGGCACAGCGCTTGTCCTGGCATCGCTATACGCTTCAATGAGGCCGCGGCGAATTCGCCGCGGAAATTCATCGTGGGAGTTTGTAGACTACGCTTTCAAGATCGCTTCAATGAGGCCGCGGCGAATTCGCCGCGGAAATCCCCTGCTCACGCGGGGGCGCGGGAGAACCAGTCCTGCTTCAATGAGGCCGCGGCGAATTCGCCGCGGAAATCGGTGTCGTCTTTCAGATAGGTCGCATGGTTCACGGCTTCAATGAGGCCGCGGCGAATTCGCCGCGGAAATATGGAAGGGCCATTTGGCCGCAGAGCGATTGATGCTGCTTCAATGAGGCCGCGGCGAATTCGCCGCGGAAATAGTTTTAGAAATCTGATCCATTTGACTACCCTCCATGCTTCAATGAGGCCGCGGCGAATTCGCCGCGGAAATCGGGCGGCTGAGGAAATGCTGGCCGCTCCGAAAGTCGCTTCAATGAGGCCGCGGCGAATTCGCCGCGGAAATGGTCATGCGGGCTCCTGGTGCCGGAGCCCGAAATGCGCTTCAATGAGGCCGCGGCGAATTCGCCGCGGAAATCGCTTTCCGAAAAACGGTAATCACATAACCAGCCGTGCTTCAATGAGGCCGCGGCGAATTCGCCGCGGAAATGCGCAGGGCAGCGGCGTCAAGCGCAACGACAGCATCGGCTTCAATGAGGCCGCGGCGAATTCGCCGCGGAAATGAGGCGAAGGGGCAGGGGGTGGCCGACAGGTACGCGCTTCAATGAGGCCGCGGCGAATTCGCCGCGGAAATTCGCCGCCGGGACAGCGTCATTCAGGCGACTTTCGTGCTTCAATGAGGCCGCGGCGAATTCGCCGCGGAAATGATGCCGGTGCGTTATCTTTTTGAAGATGAGGTCGACGCTTCAATGAGGCCGCGGCGAATTCGCCGCGGAAATGTAGTACTGATGTGCGATGAGACGGACTGCACGCAAGCTTCAATGAGGCCGCGGCGAATTCGCCGCGGAAATAGCGCCTTGAGCTTCGCTGCCCGCAGCAGCGTGAGGCCGCTTCAATGAGGCCGCGGCGAATTCGCCGCGGAAATTG
>ENA-ORBV01008495-ORBV01008495.1-microbial-mat-metagenome-genome-assembly--contig:-NODE-8495-length-17239-cov-6.037874_pt1 | contig 17239 bp, 10 predicted proteins | sample MGYA00237777_ERZ505514 | MGnify/ENA primary metagenome ERZ505514 (study PRJEB26160, sample SAMN06269048) | microbial mat metagenome | isolation source: Oligotrophic lake microbial mat | place...
AGATCTACACCTCTCTATTCGTCGGCAGCGTCAGATGTGTATAAGAGACAGTTCACATCCAGAGAAGCGGTATACCTGATGACGATGACAGTTCCGAAGCAGCAATTTCGGGGGTCAAGAGATGAACGGCATACAAGATTCTGTCTTGTATTCTTCGCATCACTTCTGTGCCTGCAAGATGGTGCTACTGCCTGGTCACCGTCGGCATCGCCATGGCGGCCAGTTTCCTCTTCGGCCACAGTGCTGCAAATGAAAGTGGGAGCGCCTTCAGAAACCTCCCCCAACCACAAAAAGAGCTCTACTAGCAACAAGAAAAAACGTTCCTCATCGTCCAAAAAATCAGCATTTGTTCCCGAATCCTCAAGTAAAAAAGGTACTGCACATACATCACCACCTTCTAGTAAAAATTCCAGCCAACCAAAGAGAGCAAACAACAATAACAATCGACAACAGCAACGAGTGGTCGTCGCTTCCAAAACGCAAAATATTATGAACAAGATACCAATCAACAACACTGAAAATATTAACAATAAACCAAAGACCTTGGGAGAAGCCGTCCAACAAGCATCCACAGTAACAGAACTTCTTGACGTGGCGTCTCAGTTTTGGTTGCCCTCGGATCCCGACTTGCCAGGTCATTTGCGTGTCCAAGAAATTCATCATGAAAAACGACAACGTTGGAGTTCACAATGGCTGTCCAAACTAGGTCAAGCATGTCTTCATCATCATGATGGCGGCCAGGATGTTCTATTATCTACACTGTGGCAGGATGAACGATTGGGGCGTGCTGTCTTAGCAGCTGCCGTGCCATTTATACCAAACCAACAACAACAATCTTGTGATGATGGTTGTGATGATGATCATCAAAGTCCTACTCCTAGATCACAAGCTCAGCATCACACCATTGCGGCTGCTACTACTACGACAAATGACAAGGAACGACGATCATTGAAAGAAGCACTGTTGGGACTGCATACATTGGCGGGGCATACGACTACGCCATCCTCAGCCACAATGTCTACTACAAAACTTTCCATTCATTCAGACATTCTCTCAGGAGTGCAGTTGTTGTTGAGCCGTGCCGAGGCCATGGCTCCAGATTTTTCTGTTTCTGATGCCATTGAAGCATGCTGGGCGGTCCAAGGAATTTCCACGCGACTCAACTCTTTACTGCGTCGTGGCGATGATGCTGAGAAAGTGGAGGAAAATCTTGCGTTGCTACCTATGGAATTTGAACAATTAGAGAATCGAGTAAAGGGCTTGCCATTTACAATCACGCCCATGGGAATCAATTGGCTAGAAGGAGTAGCAAGCGAAGCTGCTGACAACACTCACGGAAAAAGTGGTGAGCACTGGGAAAGTTATAGGGATCTCATGACGAATTTACAAGAGAGTATTCCATTCCACTTTGACACTATCGTGACACGGCATGGCGCGGAGGTGATGGAACGACGTGGTACAGCCTGGGTGTGTGAAGAGGGAATTGGGGCACTTGCTTACAGTGGCAAACTCATGCCGCCATCTCCCATGCCTCCCCTTGTGAGATCCGTCATGAGACGAGTGGAACAAGCTATTCAGCTTGACAATCCTACCTCGGGTGACTTTTTCGACTGTGCCTTGTGCAACTATTATCCAGATGGAGAATCCGCTTGCAAGTTTCACACAGATCCCGAGCATGGAACTATGTGGGAACGTTTGAATTGCGTGGTCGCTATCGGCGATCCGCGAAGATTCGCTTTTCGGCCTATTCCAGATATTTCAACATGGGAGGAGTGGGACAAAAATGAGAGATCCTATTCGGAGAGTAGGATTGAAGCAAGCAACAACAACAACAAGGAATCATCCTTGAGCAATCTGCCAGTTGTGATCCGGGTCTTCCCTGGGGATATTGTGCAAATGTGGGGCACCTGCAATGACGACTTTCATCATGCTGTTTATCCAGAAAATGAATTGTCTGCAGACGGCAACATCGCTACTAAAGGAGGCTTGGATTTGAGCAGAATTAGCCTAGTCCTGAAACGCGCAATGCCACATGGAAGCAAACAACGACGAGGTCATGGGATGGCGGGAGAGGGACGAAGAGCTCGCCGTAGGAGTAAAGCCTGATAAGCGAAAATCACTTTTTTGGAAGAAACGTATTTTGACTATAAGCTACTACTAGCTAGCTAGTAGAGTATAATAGCGTACAAGAAAGCTTGACAATAGAACCAAAACGAATGGAACTTGAAAGGCGTTCGATTATGAATACTTTCCAAGGCGCATAATGCTTTGAAAGAGACCCGACCTTTCTTATTCCACAGTCACATGGAATGAGGCTTCTACGCCATCATGAAGTTGGCCCCATATCTGAGACTGAAGAGAATTACATCAAACAGGCAGGCAACTCTTATAGACAAAGGGTTAGGTGGAAGCCAAGAAAAAATTTGTTTTCCCCTGTGGAGTTTATGGCTAGGATTTAAGACATCAGAAGAGCCTGAGGTAAGGCAGTGTGAAATTATCAGTTTTTCAAGAACATGCATCCATGGTGCATCAGCATTGCACAACTGCATCTCAAGTTGGAATCTACTGTAGAAATATGGCACAGTCTTCACCTGAGCATATCTGAGAAATCTGAGAATGAATTTTACAGTACTAGTATGGGATCATACTAAACAGCAAAGAGTGACTGATTTACAGTAAATTATTGGAATTGTTTCTAAGCCTGATGCTTTGGAAATAAATACAAAATAATCTCCTTTTTGTTGGTCCCTGCAGTGCTTCCAGTTAGACATCAGCTAGACAAATATTGCATCTAGTAAAATTTATGGGATAGCACATTAGGGTTATCCTATTTTTCGGAGTAGAGGTGCATCCATGAATCGACCAATTTCAAGTCTGAAGGACAGTGCAATCACAGAGCAAATAAAACAGCATCCCCCTGTTGTGAACCTTGTTGAAAGAAATTTAAAAAATCTTTGTTTCCAAACAGTTACATTCAAGTTTAATATACAGTGATTTGGCTTCAATTTTAAAAAACTTTTGTCAAAATCTTCTCACAGATTCAAACATTTTGCAAATTCAAAATTGCTAACCTGACCAGCAATAAGAGAGATCAAAATCATAGCATTTTGTTTTTGAACTTGCCTCGCTAGCTGCCACCCTACCAGCACCAGCAATGACCACAAACACTCACCTTGCTGCTTTGGGGCTGCCCTAACGGCTTTTTCCTTGACTCTATGACTAAATTCACCAAACAGACACAACAGCCGTCATCAACTATGAGCATCATCAAGAAAAAAAACCAACATATTTTTCTTAAACAAAAACTAAGAAACTAAATATCGGCAACAACAAGAGAAACAGCAGGAGCAACATGACAACACTGAAGGTAAACTTCAAGGATTTGTTTGCTTGCTTGTATTTCTGCTTGTACTGTAGATAAATAACCATCCAACTGCTCATTTTGCCCTGAATTCAATACACTGTTTTATGCACCATCTCTACTATAAATAACTACTGGTTAAGACAACATTCAGTACCATGAAAATAAGTACAATGTGTCCTTAGAAAAAATGTGCAAACCTACTGTATGTGCCTACAGTAACTTCTAAGAGGAGAAACTATGCATTGTAGACACTCAAGGTGATGACACAAGCACTAGTAGCTAACAAAAGGTTTTGTGACAGTGAAGAAACTCTACAAGAAATAAACACATGCTTGATGAGAAACAGAAGCAGGGGAAAAAGAAATGGGATGACCCATGTCAGTGCGCAAAGAGTTTCAAGAAGGTGCATTGAGTGTAATGAGACAACACCAGCAAGAAAGCATATCAAAGCGCTAAGAGCAATGATTTCTCTATTTTTTAAAAGAAACAAATCTACTAAGCAGTCAAAAAGAAAAGTCAATGTTGTTTCTACCTGTATGAAGGCGATAAAAGACACTGTGACATTGGACTTGGGCACTTTCACTGGACCTTCAGGTTGTAGATTCTGAGGAATGAAGTTAGAGGGGGGGGGGTCTTTTTAGGTTGTTCATCAACTATTTGGAGCCACATTTGCTTCTTTGTACTGGCACAACAGCTGCTTCTTGTTCTGGCACCAGAGCTGCTCCATTTTAACCAGCACTCACACACTGCATCTCTTTGCTCAACTAGACTATCACTGCTAGTTAGAAGATAAGCATTTAACATCTTGCATCTGTTAGCATGGACAGTTGCCAGTCAGCTGGAGCAGCAGATTGTGGGGATGGAGGATTGTGGAGGCACGTGGCTGGCGAGTTTCGGGGGTGCAAAGGAGGGAAGACACATTCAAAAGAGTCATTCTAGCTAGTGGAGATCTCTAGCTCCACTGCCTTAATTTTCTTTGTTCTGAGCTAGCTAGCTAGTAGCTACATAACAAAAACTTTCTTCGTCTTCTTGCTGAGCCAAGAACGATGAAAATCTGTTTTGCGGAAGAGTGTTAAATCCCTGAAACTCAAATTGAGTGAGTTGAGTGAATTCTCATCATATTGGCATCCTAAATAACACTCATGCTACTAAGTTACATGCACCAAAAGGGAGTACTGTATCTCTGAGAGAACAATAGGAAGCTCTAGGATATGACACAAAGGTGAGGGATGAGTCGAGAAGGAAGCGCCTCGTACATTTTGAAATCATTTGTATAGTCTAAAAATAGCACTTCCACATAATTACTGTGTCGACAATGAATGATTCTGCTTCCCCGCCAAACAACCTGGCTGGAAATCAAATCAAACACATGAAGCCCGTCCTTTAACGAAAATCATGGTGCCAAAGGACCATTCAATGATTGAGATTTTTGAAAGCGAATCGGCGGAAAAATGGAGAAGAGAGCAAAACTACTTGGACCCAATAATTAGCACTACCGACTATTTCCTGTTAGTATTCTCCCCTGGTGCCAGCAGTTTGCTGCTTCGCAGTGCAAGGGATGCCATACACGACAGGTGCACACCCAACAATGTAAGGCATTTTGCACGCTGTTCGTGCATCTGCAATGGCCTGAGCCATGGATATACCTATTTCCCCATCCGCAGATTGTGTTGAGTCTAGAAACCTTCCGAGTAAGCTAATGCAGTATCTTTCCAACCAGAAATTTAAACGCATGTAGCAAAAGACAGCGCGTGTGAGCTACAACATCATCAGGGATGAAACCGAAGTCAATCCTTTCAGAAGCAATCTCACCTATCAATGTCGTGATCTGTGACATCCCATAGGTTGCCAACAACACAAGGGGCCCCAGCAAGCAGATACGACAGAGCCATACCCTCAGGCTCAAAAAATATTGGTTGGTGCGCAGTGGATTCAGATCCTTTTCTGTTGACAGACTCGAGCCGGCCACTGCTACAACCCATCAGCATAACTGACGTTCGACATGGTCGGACCGTTTGAGATTCTGATGCTTTGACAAATTGCTCAAGTTGTATTCGAGAAAAGCAACTCTGACCACCACCATGTCCACAGTAGAGCAGCAGCCCCTCTTTTCGGGTCAGATTTTCTTCCATGAAATCCTTTGAAGGTATTTCTCCTGCCACCCCGCTCCAACTCCAAGAATACCTCGAAGTCAAATCCTCGATGAAAGGTAACAGCCGCTCTTGAGTTTTGCCTAAGTTTGCTTCGGGGTCAATAATGTAGCTCACATTGGCAGGGTTGACGACCGGCGGATCAAGCGGCGACTGGCTTGATTCCAGAAGGGAAGCGAGTGCAAATGGCAGTGATGGTAGCCTGCACACTGGTCTATTCTGAAACGAGGGCATTCCTTCGAAAGGAAACAGCTGTAGGTTTTCATCTAAAACCAAAAATGTACACTGCGAGTGGCCGCCGGCGGGTTGAAAAGGAAAGCTGCCACGAGAAGATTCCATCTCGCTATCGTGGGAACCCTCCGTGCTCGCACTTCGCGACGAAGAGACGCCCCCTTGAGCTTTAGAGGATGAAGAATCGCTCCTGGAGCTGTCAAAGCTATCACCAGGCCCAAGATGGTGATTTGACTCGCTAATGCCGAAGAGAGTACGGTGGACACAAGAAGAATCAAAGTGGTTTCTTTCGACATCCTCGACAAGCTGCTTCAGCTCGTCATCAATCTGGTTGCGTTCGTTCCACCAACCGCGTTTAGCCGAGGCATCGTTATACTTCTCCCTAGTACCCGATGCTCGTAACTGCTGCTGACTCCTTAAAATCAATGCATCTAGGGGCTTGACAACCGCGTCGTAGGTGGAACTATCATACAAAATACGAGATAGCGCATCGTTCTTTGTCACCCTTGGGAAAATACATGTTGTTGACGCCGTCCACCCGCTATCTGAATCGTCAGCTTCGAGCGATGCTACCAAAATCTCTCCAGTAGGACAGATCGTGGAGGCTACGAATCTCCAACCTAGCTGTACATGGCCTTTCAATTCGCGCAGAAAGCAAAGGACGCGATTTTCTCTTTCTTTGAATCTCACAAAGCCGATATCAAAGGCCCCCAACAGGTCAACAATTTCCTCTTGTTTCACAGCTGAGAGCGCTTGGTACAGGGCTTGACGAGGAGCACATCCAATGGATGTATGAACCAAAATACATGCTGATGCAGCCGAAATCTCATCTTCTCTTTCTGGTCCAGTGACTAATGCAAGACTTCGCAATGCTTGTCTCGTTAAAAAGTCAGACGCCGGGCCGAGCAGCGACAATGAAGCAGAAAAATGAGAGCGAGCATTCTTTATGCACTTTGTAACTCCCCGACGCTTTTTCCCTTGTGCACCGTCCTCTAGGTCGGAGCAGCCGCTCCATAACTTTGATAATGCCCCCTTGATTCGTGCTTCATTCAGTTCCAGCAACCCAAGATAGTAAAATGCCCAAGCTCGACAGTGCGTCGGCGCCAGCTTAGCGTTCGTTATTTCGATGCACAAGGCAGCGATGTCTGCATTTTTGTCAGGACCCTCGAGAAGTGAGCGAATCTTTCCCAGTTGCATCTGATAGTAGATTGGAATCAATAGGCGCTCGGAATCCGAAGTAGGGCATATAACTTTGAACGACCGAGAAAGTTTCTGAAAGCTAGGGTCTGTCACCATTTCTCCGCATAACGTGGAAGCCTTGCGAAAAAGAATATCCACATAGTCCCCTGTGAAGTAGCTAGAAATGTCGTGGAAGTAGCTTCCCACTGCAGAACTCAATAGGACGCAAAGAACAGGATGAGCGGAACATATATGGGTGACACTTTATTCGCACTCTATTTGTTTTCACTCACTGGTTAACAAGTCATTGATTTGATGCAAGTTACGACGCCAATCAAAGGCACTCCATTTAGACGCCGAAAATGATATGATTGAATCGTCAGCGCTCGAGAACCCCTCTTTTACTGCGGCATGAGGGGAAGCCATTGCCTTCAACCAAATTGCATTCCGCCGACAAGCCTCTTCCCGCAGACTGACTGAGACAGAGTTTTGAAAGCATGCGAGAAGGTCTGGAAATTTGGCTTTCGATTTTAACTTTGCCGTGATTTCCCTATTCTTTATAACCTTCAGTGCAGCAAAAGAATATGCTTCGCAGTTTCTGTGGTCCCCAAGCTTGGCGTAGAGGTAAGCCGAACGCTGAAGACACTCAATCTGCCGCTCGAAACTTCTGACAAGGAGTTTTGGGAAGACGAATTGGAACCAAGGTGTTTCGCCCTTCGTAGAAGCACTCAATAGGCGTTTCCAGCGCAAACGACTCTGTGACGCAACGACCTCTTTACAAGCTTGAAAGCTCAAGCGTGCAAGCGAGACTGACTGTTGAATGTCCCCATTTACTTCGCAGACCCCAGATAAAGAAAGAAGAGCTGAGGAGCGTACCCAAGAGCTCAAAGCACTTCGAATTGCTTCCCCTGGCTGCGCGGATGACTCCAAATCATTGATTTTCGTAAGGGTTTCACGAAGGTCCTTTTCCATCAACTTTATGTCCATGTCGCGCGCAGTACAGAAGAGCTTTAGCCTGGAATACACTGAGTAGCTTTCTGCATCTGCAAGTAAGCGCCAGCAGTCAAGCGACTTGTGGATTGCAGAGCTGTCATGGTCACTTCCCCGCTCGTTGAAGCTGAGAGCCACTTCTAGGAAACCACCCGAGAGCAAGGTGTCAGTAGTCAACGTTCTCGCCCATTGGTTCTCTATATCGTCTGATGTATCCGAGATGCTCGTGTACCACATTGTAACTTGAGCCGCCTGTAGCTGGTCCCCTTGTAACGAAAAATGATCTTGAAGACGCGACAACTGCCATCTCATGCAAGTGTATGCGAAACTGGTAAGCGACGATCGGTCGTCCGTATGGCCAAGCAGGGAAAGAATGACATCTTCAATGATTGACAAGACGCAAACGCAACTTGTTGGATTGCTTTTTTCCGTGGTATCAAAATGGGAAAGATTTTGTAAATATAGCTGGGTAGCCGATCGCATTGCTGAACATACGAGATCGATGGTGTCACTAGACCGCCTTGGTTTGTTTGCAGCTTCCCACGCCACGCCAGCGAATTTCTGTGCTCGAGGAAGAAACGGGGCGACGTGATCGTACGCTTTGGCGTGCTTACCAAACAGCACATCTTCAAAAGCCGAACTCTCAGAGAGTAGACTCGACGACGCCACCAAATATGCCACTGCAGATAGAGCACTTCTTGCAACGCCATCGTCTTGTTCACTAAAGCACAGCCCCTGAAGTGCATTGATTTCCTCCACAAGAAACTCAACCACGCTATCATAGACTTGTAGCGCCTCCTCAAGCATTGTTGGGGAAGACTCTTGTAAATTGAGCTGTATTGTTTTCCCCAACTCGCGAAGAACGGAAGCTAGTAGCCTTATCGCAGATAGACCTTGATCTGGATGCTTTCCGTCGTCGCCCGCAATAATATCCTTCATAATACCAACCAAGGTGAAGGCGCTGCCGACATGTTGGTGGTAGATTGATGGGAGGGTTCTGTCTGATACAGCAGAGTCGCTGCCCCTAGCAGAAACGACGTGAAATAACATGCTGATCGCATCCTTCACGGTGAGAGCTTGCCGACTGGTTGTCATATCATTTGCGAGAGAACAGGGCTGCCCCGGACCTTCCAGAAAGTTTTTGATCAACCGAGATACCTGCGCTGTCGATACATTTGATTTAGAGTCATGCACAGAACCACCAACAATTACTCCATGCGTATTTGAGCTCAGAAAAGCAAGTACATCAACAAAAGCACCACCATTCTCAAAATCCCAACTAGCCGACAGTGAATCAATCTCCAGCTTGATCGACATAGCCGTTGCCAGTGCTGCTGCATCCTGCCACTCCATTGACTGAAGAAGACTTGCCACCCTAGACCACCGAACTGAAAGATTATAGCTGTCCGAATCATCACTATCGTTTCCCAAGCATGTGAAGAGAGAAAGCGAGTGCAAGTAGGGAGTCAAAGCCAGCTCACTTTCGTCCCGACTAGCGCGTCGTTTCCCTATGGAAGCAAAAAGCTGAAAAGGACGCAACGAAGTAGAGAGTGAGGTTTTTTATTATAATTTAGGTCGCACCCCGACCTTGGTTGTTCCTGCGAATCATCCGCAAACTCACCTTCGCCGCTTTCTCAACGGCGTTGACGCTATTAACCAGCGTACTCTCACTAGTGAGTAGAATATTTGACAGTTCTGATATGGCGCCATCAGACTCTGCTATTCTACTGTCTGGGCAATCCCCAGAAGATTCGAAGCTATGGAAATAGTCCCAAATCACAGCCGAACGAGCGTAGCACTCTACGATAAAATCCCACATGTAGAGCGTCTTTTGAATATCCTGGGATGCTCCCTCAAGTAGCAAAGTATGAACGAAAGGGCCAACACACGTCGTCAAGACTTCGCATGCGACCTCAAGGACCTCATCTCCAAAGTACTCATACAGTTCTTCGGGAGGAAGACCTGATATTTTGAAGATTGTCGAATGGAGATTCACGAGAGACAGCAACTTGAAGCATCCGAGTTTGAGCTCTAGTGGAATTGCAGCACAATCCTGAAGAAAGAGATCCTGAAAGCCAACGACAACATCCTTTGCCCATGACACATCGAAGCAGTAGTTTTGATCAACTGTACCAGTATGACTGGCTTGGAGACGATAATGAAGCTGGAGTAAGAGGAAGAACATACTTAGAACCACGGAACACGGTTGGTCATGATTGCTTTTCTTTGCCAACGATTGATGGTGAACATACTGGAATGGTATGTCCATCAAGATACAAGGAAATTTTGACGACGCCTTGTGCTGACAAGAATTCTGTCGTGATTTCGAAAGATCATCAACAGGTGCAGGACCGCTGTGGAGTGCTCGATAAGCACAATACTCGACATAGGGAAGCGATTCTCGCGTACCATAGCAGTCTGCCACTTTGTCCAGAGCATAACCCATTTTAGCATGAAAATCCAATAGCAAAGGATGAGGCGGGTCTGGCACTGAAGATGATGATTGTTTTGTAGCGATGTTGAGAGAAGCTTTCCAAGACATGGTGCAAACGTTATCGAAGTACTTTTCGAACAATTTCCTTCCAAGTTCTGTTTCCGTGTCGACACTACAAACATCGATACATAGACTGGAACTCTGTGACGAACCCCAAATGCTCTGATCAGACTGCCCCAAAAGGATTAGTAGGGACTGCTTCCGTAGTTCCAGGCACAGACCTAGTGGATCAACTGTAATCTCTGATTGTTTGGCTTCGTGTTTAGATGCACGAGAAGCCATGTCCCATATTATGCGGTGCACCTGTTGGCAAACCGATACACTTTCTTTTGCAATTAAACCATCTTCATCTTTCATGTTGGTGGACATGAAAGCAGCCCATTGTAGAATAGTATTTTGCAGGAGGTAGAGCGCCGTGGCATGCGCCATGGATAGCCCGGAAAAAGGCGGCTCTAGCCGTGTTTTTTCGGATGACTCAGAAATGCACACTCGAGCTCCTTTCTCAGAATCTGAGGTACTCATCATTATACGGGATACAGCCAGTGTTGACTGCGTCATTATGGTGTAAAGCTGAGATGGTGCCATTGTAGAAACTACCGATTCCTTTTTGGTGCCAGCACTTCGGCCCTTACTCCATTGCGGAGTCGGAAAGAGACCACACCAGGACACTTGTGCTTGGTCGGGGAGACCGTTATTAGAAAACTCAAATACAATTGGTTTACTTGACTTCCCTACGGACAGCGAAAATTGTAGGAGATTGTGGCGAATGGCTTCGTACGCTGATATTCCAGTGTCTTCGGCCAATTCAATTAATTTCTGTAGACTTCCTTTGGATTTTGCAGTTTTTGCCTTTGCTTTTGTTGTGCTTTGTTCCACCAGCAGTTTTAATGCCGCGGATACCGTGTTGATAATATGATATAGAAGTCGCAAGATTGCCTCGGATTGGGCAACATCCGGTGATAGGACCGATACCGCACGTAGCCCATGAACTGCAACGAAGAGACCCTGGACAGCTTCCGCGACATCTTTCGGGTTGTCGTTCTCGGCAGAATATTTGACCACTTTTCGACATGCACTTAAAATAGAGTTTCTGGTTTCTTGATCTTGGAGGACAAAAAAGGAAGACGATGGATGATCGCGCAGGCACATGGAATGTGAAGCCTCCACTAAAGTCTCTACCAGGCTTGCGTCGTCTTTCCACGAAGCAATTGCATCAATTGAAACATTGTCCAAAGACGATAAAAATCGTCGCAGGATTTCTTGTTTTGGCTCAGTTGCTTGCAGCGCGTAACTCCACCGAGTGGGAGTGGTATCATTCTCCACTGTCGCATTGCTGGTGGTAGGACGGTTGTTCCCTTTTCTCCGGACAGGCTTTTTTTGGGTCGTAGCGGTCGCTTTCTTGGCAGGTCGAGCGCGTGACTTCGAAGTCGTACTCGTTATATTAGAATCTTCATGGCGAGTTTCTCCATCACAGGCGACGTAATCTTGCGTGATACTGTGATTCGCACCGTTTTCATCATTTTCTTTTTCGTCTACTGGGGCCTTCTGCTTCCTTCTTCTCCGACTACGGCTGGTCACGCAAGGGGCAAGTTTATTGCCATTCCCTGCTGCTACTAATGGAGGCATTCTATCGCAAACGAATCTCCCTAACGTATCAATCGCTCCTTCATTATTCCAGGAATAACCTGTTTCCCTTTTCTTGTTTTGTTTGTTTGTACAGTTGAATGAATCAATCAATGGTCAGTTAGTAGACTACTATTAGTGCGTCGTAAAATACTTCAGGCTCGCTGTAGGTATTCCATTCAATTTCTGAATGTTGTTGGACTGTTGTTCAAGAGACGCATTCAAATCTCGATCGCGCCGGGGGACACATTTATTCTTATAATTCATGTGTGCGTCCAGGAGCCATGCAAAACTAACTTTTGTACAGTAGTATCGTTCCGACCACTACGATGTACTGTACCATACCCGGGCTTGGCTAACATCTCTATTACTTCAGTATTACTTCTACTTTTACTACGTAGTAGCTAGCACCATTTAGAAGCTAACTAGAAGCTGTTAGTTACTAGTAGCTACCGCTACGGTGGTAATCAGCTTCCAGAGCTGGCTTGTCTGCTAGCCTAGCTAGCTAGTATCTATCCGCTTCAGCTACTTGAACCGCAACTCGTTGGTCGGACTGGACTGAACTGAAGATTAAAAAAACCACTTGGAGAGCTGTCCGCCATTCAGTTTCTTTCACTTATTCCATCTGCCTAGATAGCTATGTAGCTAGACTACGATTGTGGTGGCCACATCGGTGGCTGCCGCCGCCCATCGAAACATGCTAGGAATTCATCGAGGCAGTAGGGTACTGTACTTGCCGCTCAGGGTGACCATGACGTCTTATTGTGGAACTAACTGAACTGACCCTCGCTTTTTAGTCATAGCGGAGGTAATTAACCCTCTCTTTTCAGTCACAGGGGAGCCAAACTACGGTACGTCGTACTCCGTTTCCTTTTGTCTCGCCTTCGCGCATGGCTTCGCTTCGCGTACGCTGATGTTCTGCTCTCGGAGTCCCGTCGCACCTCACGTTTGTGGTTTTCACTAAATTCTTCCGTACCGACTTGGCTACAATTACTAGCTAATACTAGTAGTAGCTAGTAGTAGCAAGACAACTGATATTTGATACTGGGGTACTGGTAAGCTACTCTAGCTAGCTACTAGCTAGCTAGCTAGCTAGTAGTTAGCTAGCTGTCTGCTTGCAGAGGACCATCTTCTTTCGTGTGCCTCCTGATGCACTGCCATAGACGAGGTGCGCTTTCCTCCAAATTTAGAGCTAAATTTACTGGTTTACCTTGAAAAAAGTTCGTCCAGTCACCCCTAAATAGAATAACGCCCGAGCCGAACAGGATGATACTTAACAATTGCTATCTAAATGAGATCGAGCATCTCCATTTTTATACTTCTTCAGTCATTAATACAATCATTTGAGAAATATTTGTCGGATGCATTCTAGCTGCTTTTCTGGTACATTTACTACGTAGATTTAGCGCAGCTTTGGATAACGGATCTCCATCCAACGCTTTGAGAGGAGCGTTGGAGGCATGCCACTTTGCTTGCTGCGTGCACCCCACAAATTTGTAATAGAAAGCAACTATCTTACAGTTTTCTCGGCTCTACGACAGTTAAAGATCATTTTATATCGAAACAACGACTTCACGAATCGTAGACAGTCAAGAAACAACACAATCTGCTCACCATTTGTAGTCAACATAGTTAACAAGCAACAACTTGATATCACTGTGAGTGCTGTAGAGAACGACGATGGATCGATAGAGGATTTCCTTGATGTTACCAGTAACGCCTATGTAAATAGAAATGCCCACTTTCTCACTTGCCATGTGTCTTTTATCACTCTTTTCCTTGGCTCTCGTTTGTTATGCTTAGCACGAGTATTGAATTGCAAGGTTTATCATGACGAAAATCTTGTTACTCTTGACAGTCCTGCTGGCTGCTCTCGCCAACACAGCGACTGCCTCAAATATCCATAGGCGAGCGGGTGGTGGCACCCGGGGAGCGAAGCCGGGACTAAAAGCAGGAAAGCGCAAGATAGAACATTCTGCTAGACAGTTGTCATCGCACTATGAGTACATTCCAAAAACAAAGGGTATTGATCCTAGAGCTGGAGGAAAGGGTAAAGGCAAGATGAGCAAAAGTAGTAAAGGAAAATACCAAGGCATGATGTCCCGACCCGAATGCCGCCCTGTAGTGGAGGGCGCGGAGTTCATTGTAGAAGGTGCCATCACTTCCACAATGGCGAATATGACAGAGAGCTCAGGCACCATCGGAACTGAATTCATTTACAATGGACCCCTACTTGAGTTCAACGACGACGACGATCTGTCAGAACTTGAGAACTTCTTCCTGTCCGGTCAATGTATTCGAACACAAGAGAGCGATGGGGACATGCCTGGGGCCGGCCATTGTGCATATACCATCACCCTGGACACTGGAGCCACAGTGAATTTTGGCGGAGAAGCCTTTGATGGGTGGGACAATCTCATGGCAATTAATGGGGGTTCCCAGGAGCTTATCGGAATAAGTGGAACTGTGACTCTCATTGGCTTAGACGACAACTTTGAAGACACCGCCGACGACTTCTTTTCTGTACCGTGGATCTATGGCGAGGCGGTTCTTGTCTACCAGATTTGTCCTCAGGGGTATTGGGATAAATACTACATAGACAACCACGATGCTCTACCCCCACCATCAATTCCGGACCCCTTCCAAAGAGCTGTTGTCGAAGAACCTGTGGTCTATGAAGTTGTAGGCGACGACGATGCTGGCGATGACGACGGCTGGTAAACGAAGCAATGTCCAAATTAAATTCCGTACCTCTTAACTATGTGGCATATTCTTGTTCCAACCATGCATAACCTGATACTATAAAAAAGAAAAGAAAACTCTTAACCGTTACTTGCAGCTATGCTCTTAAATTAATATCCCTGAATCTATTCTGCTTCATTAGTTCTTGAATAATACTATTGTATGTGCTTGGGACTGCTAGGAATGCGGAAATGGTGTTGTCGCTGATGGAAGATGGTAGACTCGCTGGTTTGTCGAAGGAAGAGGAAAAAAGGACTTCGTGGCCCAACTCTAAGGCTCCTTCCAGATCACGATTGATCGCAAAATCCCCACTCTCGCACTTTGATTCCGTTGGAAAGAAAAGACGTTCTTTTTCTGGCCATACATAAGAAAATTTATCTCCCAATGGCCAGACACTGACTGCTTCTCCCCATTGAGAGGCTTCCGATTGATCCGACGTTGCAATGTGTCCTAGAGAAGGACGGGCATCTGTTATAGTACTTAGCCGTTTCTCCAGACATTGAAAATAATCGATGGCACCTTCATCATCGTAGGTACCAGGAAGTAGCAAGTCTGGATCAGGAGCAAGGATGTTGGGTGCACTAACCGCATCTTCACCCCTATATAAGAATTTCCCAGTTGCAGCTACCGCAAGGCGATATTCCAGGGGAGCATAACTACAGATAAAGTCACTTATGGAAGACTTTGAGCTCAATAATTTGTCATCGCCACGCATCGCCATGGCCAAACTCGCTGCAGCACTCACTAGTGCTCGTCGAGAAATCGCTACCATGATTTTACTTCCATGTAACTTCAAACACAATGCAAGACCCACTCAATAAGACAATTGCATAGCAGATTTTTCAAGTCTTCGACAAACTGCTGATTCAATTGACACTGCCGCGAAGTACAGCATACTACACCAATACACCAACGGCCAGCTACCAGTCAGTGAATAGTTACAAGTTACAGAAGTAAAAGCTAACGATAGCGGGATTATTTTGCCGTTTTAATTCTAATATCGATCATCGTCCGGTCCATCATGCATACGAAAAAGAGTTGAATGAAGTTCAACGAACAAGTGTGCGTTTTTGAGAAAGATACCTTCTTAGGTAAGTAATCAGTCTAAGGTCTCCAGAGCGCGACTAAATGCTAGAAATTTAATACTATTTTTGCCAGTGTATGTGACACCCTTGACACCAAAGAGTACGTAAGTCACCATAATAAATGAGTAGATGACCTCGGCATCAACAAATCGAAAATCTTAGCACGAATTGAGAAAGGTATCATACATATAGCATGTGATGGCAACCACTCTTCCTGATTGAAAATAATGGCGAATTCTCGATAACAAGGAAATTCAACATCACAGTATCTGGTATCACCGATTCGCCACTTTCTCTATCTCAATCCAATATTAGGTCTTTCACAACAAAAGGTTTTAACCATGTCGACTAGAATTCTTTCTCGTCATCCATGTATGAAGTCGGCCTTCGATCGTTCTCTAAAGGCAAGAGCATCAGCGGCGAGATCAACCCAGCTCAGCCGTGATAGAGCATTCTCAACTGTACCGGTGACTGCTAAAAAGAACTGGGAGAGACCAGTTGCATGGGTTCTTGCTGGGACATTGGTGACAGCCTCGGCGATCGGTTCCTCCTATTTTTTAGGAGATTCGGGCACGACAACTTCGCTGGATGCCTTGGCTGCACATTCTCTAGGGCCCATTACTATTGGTGACCCGGACACCTTCGCCCACGGGCCGGCAGTAGATACCAACGTCATCGAAGAACCAGAAACTAAAATAACCTTCCCGCCTGTATTCCGGTCTAAGCATCTGCTCGGACTCGGTGTTCGAAAGAAATATTCCTTCGTCAATGTCTATGCAGTTGGATTCTATGTGTGCCAAGGTGATTTCACAAACATCACGGATGAGGAAGAACGCGAAGATGCTTTACTGGATCCACACAGGCATAAAACTATCCGTATCGTAATGAATCGGACGCTTACCATGGAGACAGTAGTACATGCACTCATTGAGGCAATTGAACCTCGGATGCACGGGAAAGACTTGTTTGCGTGAGTAATGATCGGATATTTTGCTGATAGAGGAGTTTCTATTTGTTTATAATATTATTCTTATGCTATTTCGTTTTCTTCCAAAACAGTCTTGAAGAATTTTCAAAAATGCGAAACTGTGGCAGCCTTCAAAAGGGCGACGAGGTCATCCTGACCATCCGAGGAGACTCGCTTGATTGCTGGTGCAGCAATGGAGGGAAGGGTTCTTTGCAATCTGAGGTGTTTACTCGTGCTGTATGCGATGTGTACTTTGGCAAACAACCTATCAGCCCCGCAGCCAAAGCATCCGTAATGAAAGGCATACAGTAAACGATGTATGAATCTTGCGCCATTTCACGAAAAGTAAAGTATAACCATTCTATGACTGTCTCTTATACACATCTGACGCTGCCGACGAATAGAGAGGTGTAG
>ENA-ORBV01008496-ORBV01008496.1-microbial-mat-metagenome-genome-assembly--contig:-NODE-8496-length-17238-cov-9.710856_pt1 | contig 17238 bp, 8 predicted proteins | sample MGYA00237777_ERZ505514 | MGnify/ENA primary metagenome ERZ505514 (study PRJEB26160, sample SAMN06269048) | microbial mat metagenome | isolation source: Oligotrophic lake microbial mat | place...
GTCAGCCGCTACCAGCGGCAGCGCCCCGAGCCGGCCGTTTTGTACGCCTGCTTGATGGCCTGGGGCACCAACATGGGCCTCGGGCGGATGGGCGAGATCTCCGACTTGCCCACCCATGTGCTGATGCGAGCCTCGGAGAACTACCTGCGTCCCGAGACGCTGCGGGCGGCCAATGACCTGGTGTGTAACGCCATCGCGGCGCTGCCGATCGCCCGCCACTACGACCTGAATGGGCTCATCCACTCCAGCAGCGACGGGCAGAAGTTCGAGACGGCCATCCCGACCTTCAACGCCCGCCACGCGCGCAAGTATTTCGGGCTTCGCAAAGGCATCGTCGCCAACACCCTGGTCGCCGGCAACATCCCGGTGAACGCGCAGGTGATCGGCGCCCACGACCACGAGAGCCACTACGTCCTCGACCTGCTGCTCAACAACACGACCACGGTGCAGCCAGCGATCCACTCGACCGACACCCACGGCACCAACGAGCTGAACTTCGCCCTGCTCCACGTCTTCGGCTACCAGTTCGCCCCGCGCTACCGGCAAATCCAGAAGAAGATCCGCACCAGCCTGTGCGGCTTCCAGCACCCCAAGCAGTACGCCGGGCTGCTGCTGCGACCAACGCGCAAGCTGAACATCGAGCTGATCATCAGCGAGTGGGACAACCTACAGCGGATCTTCGCCTCGCTGGCACTGAAGACGACGCCGCAGAGCAGCATCGTGCGGAAGCTGAGCTCCTACGGGCACCAAAATCGCACCAAGCGGGCGCTGTGGGAGTACGACAGCATCTTCCGCAGCCTCCATCTCCTGGAGTTTGTCGACTCGCCGCCGCTGCGGCAGAACGTGCAGCGGGCGCTGAACCGGGGCGAGAACTACCATCAGCTGCGGAAGGCGATCGCCTACGCGAACTTCGGGAAGCTGCGCTACCGGACGGAGGAGGAGCAGCAGCTCTGGAGCGAGTGCAGCCGGCTGCTGGCGAACTGCATCATCTACTACAACGGGGCGATCTTGTCCCGCGTGCTGGAGGAGCGCCGAGCCGCCGGTGATCTGGCGGGGGTAGCGCAGCTGAGCCAGCTGGCGCCGATCACCTGGCAGCACATCAACTTCTACGGCCGCTACGAGTTTACGAGCCGGGTAGCGCCGATTGATCTGGAGCGGGTCGTCGCGGCGCTGCTCCAGAGCGTGAAAGGCTCGGCCGAGAGCGCGGCGTAGGACATCCGCTTATCCGATCTCGGTTAATTTACCTTTTCGGGGCGTTCTGCAAACCCCCCCTATGAGGAAGACCAGACCGCCCATGGCCAGCGCTTTTGGGATCGGATCATGGGCGGTCTGGAACGTGGCATGCTGCTGCTCTTTGACCTAGGCTTTCTGAACTTTGGCCGTTGCGACCAACTCACCGCTACTGGGGTCTGGTTTCTGACCCGGAAAGAAACCCGCACCGTGACACACACGGGCCGGGTGTTGCGCAAGACCGCCACCCTGCACGATCAGATCGTGCGGCTGGGGGCGAAGGCCGACCGCCAATGTGCGCATCCGGTGCGGCTGGTGGAATGGCTGCATCAGGGCAAGGGGCTTGTATCATTTCACGGTGGCCCATCATCGGGGCAAGGCGGACGACCCAGTCGCCTACCTTGCTGCGGACGCCAAGGGGCCCGGAATGCTCAAGCGCGAGCGCAAAAACCGCACCGCAATCACCGATCTGCTCTACTTGACAATTCCCGCCCCACCTTAACTTGTGAGCAATGCCCTTAGCGTACGTTTTTCCCGGAATACTACGGTGCCCCCAACATCCCCGGTAGGATTGTCGATTATGCGCTGGCGCTTGGGAGAGGCCTGTAATGTTCACCGCCGAGACGCGGGGCGTGTAGCCCGCGTCTCGGCGGTGCGTAAAAGCCTGTCGCTCCCTACCGCCGAACGGTCGGCAGGTAGAGTCGGTAGATCTGCTTCTCGTCGCTGCGCACCGCTGGCTCGTTGCTGATTCCAGGGCCAACCGAGAGGTCGTAGAGGCCCTGGCCGGCCTGCTCGTCATAATGTGACACGACGATGTAGACCGTCTTGCCCGCGCTGGGCGGCAGCGTCAGTGTGAGGTAGTCGCCAGAGGTTGGCTCAGTGTCGAGAAACTGCTCCACCTCCCAGCTCTCGTCGGCGGCGAAGGCGAAGATGTAGGGATCCATGCCCAGCGCCAGCTCGGCGACGCGCAGCACCAGCGGGCCGCTGTAGTTCGCTGGGACATCGAGCTTGAAGACATCGAAGTCATCGGCCAGGTCGATCCGCCCGGCGATCGAGACATTGTCAGCCTTGATCGGCGTAGCACCATCGATGTCGTCGGCGTGGTCGTCAGCGAGCGAGCCGCTGACTATCAGGGTTGTGCTGGCGGTGCGCTGGAAGTTGCTGGCCACCGGGAAGATCCGGGCCGGGCGGGTTGAGCCATCGGGCGCGGGCGCGGGCGCGACGCCAACCTCGGTATAGTTTGCGCCGCCGCTATTGTTGTCGAAGAAGATCGATACCGTGTACGCGCCATCGCCGTCATAGTTGATGATCGCGCTGTAGTAGCCATCGTCTGCCTGATAGTCAGGGGCCACGCCGTCGTCGCGCAGGCTTACGGCGCTGATGTTGCCATTGGGGCTTTCGACCTCGCCCCTGATGCCAACATTAGTGATCGGAAACTCCTTGCCGACATAGGCATCGATCACAATCGGCTGAGGATAGGCGATCTCATCGCCGGTGGTCGATTCGACATGGGCGAAGAAGGTGGGCGTGCTGGCGTGGGCCTCGCCACTGACTGAGGTGTAGAGGGCGATGCTAGGGCGGGTGGTGCTGACGCTTAGCAGCCAACTGCCCGCAGCGGGTGCGCTGATCCGCGCGCTCGCCAACGTATACTGCCCGCCAAAGCCGTCGTCGCTGGTAAAGCTGGTGAAGCTGGCCGCGCTGGGGCTACCGTCAGGGCGGCTCAGGCTGATCGTCGCATCGCCCGGCGCGCCAGCGAAGATCAGATCGACCTGGAGCGTGCCGATACTTGCGTCGACCAGGAACGTGTTGGTGTAGGGGCTGCTGCTTGTGGCGACGCCATCTGCGCTGACAATATCAACATCGACCGCAGGCGAGGCGCTCTTTTCGGCCTCGCTCAGGCTGCTATGCAGGTCGATCGCATCGCTGGCGCTGAAGTAGTCGCCCTCCGTCGCCTCGGCGAGATCAAGCAGATCGACAGTCAGACCCTCGTCGCTGCCAAAGTCAAAGGCGTAGATTGCGATAGCGGCCGACTGGTATGCGCTGGTCTGGCTAAAGGGGTGAACGCTGCCGGTGTGGGGCGCTGCGCTAAAGAGATAGACCGCACGGCTGGCGTTGGCCGGGATGCCCGCCGCGCCGTCGCTGGAGAGCGCTGCCGCCAGCGCCTCGCCAGTGGCGACCGCCGTGTCGCTGCTGCGGCTGATGCTATCGATAGCGCCCTTCAGCGTATCGCGGCTGGCCTGATCGCCGATCAGCACAGGGGCCTGGGTGACCGTTACTGTACCAGCGTAGGTGATCAGGCCGATCATATCGCCGGTGGAGGCGCTGTCGACCAAGCTCTTCAGCTCGGCCTTGAGTGCGTCAAGCTGGCTCGTGGGCATATTGGCCGAGGTGTCGATCACAAACTGGCGCGCCAGCTCGGTGCCCGTCTGCTGCAAGTTGCCGCCCTCGCCAACCCAAACAAACTGGAGGGCGTTACGCGCTTCGGCCTGGGCCGCCGAGCTGTTCAGATCGATGCGCGGGGTCGCGCCAGCGACAGGGGCCACCGCAGCCAGCTCAGGGTGGAAGAGCCGGGTCGGCCCGCTCGACCGCTGGCCATCGCGTGGGTCGTCGCTCAGCGGGCGGGCCAGAGTCTCCCAGCCGCTTGCGCCAAAGACGCGATACTGCGCGGTATTCTTGGTATCGTTCAGCGCAGTCGAGAAGTTCAGCCAGTTGAGGTTGCCGCTCACGGCGTTCCACTGGCTGTGCATCACCGAGTTCTCGACGGGGTTGTCGCCTGATTGCGGTGAGCCTGCGCTGCCCGTCGCATCCTGCCCGCGATACTCATCATAGAGCGAGTAGAAGAAGTGGCCCATCTCGTGGCCCAGCGTGTAGCCACCGTTCTTATGGGCGGTGTCATCACTGATAAAGCTCGTCTGCTGGAAGTTATCGCAGTGCTCGATACGTAGGCCCGTCCTGCCATAGCCAGCGACATGGGCGTTCGGCCAGCAACTGGCGACCCAAACGATCGAGGCGTTGTCGGCCCTCGCCCCGCCGGTGTAGATCTCGATGCGGCGCAGCTTGTTCGCCCCGTTCGACATCTCGTAGACAGCGTCGGCGAAGTACCTGATATTCGCCTCGATCGCCGCCCGGCGGGCGTTCGCGTTGGCGGGGGTATCGTAGTATGACACAGTGATGTCGAGGAAACGCACCGAGCGGTCGCCGCTGGTTACATCGACGGTGTTGCTATCGGGTGAGAGGCCGCCCGCGTTCTTCGCTTTGACGCGATAGCGATAAGCGGTAGTGCTGGCGACGGTGGTGTCGATAAAGCTGGTCGCACCATTGGTACTGTCGGCGATCTTCTGGAAGGCCTCGCTACCGCCAGGTGCGCGGTAGACCTCAAACAAGGTCGCGCTGCTCGCCCAGGTGAGCTTGAGCGCCCCACCGCCATCAAGCGTGGCGGCTAGGCCGGTTGGTGCCTCGGGGAGCCCCTGTGAGCTGAGGCTCACATCATCGATCAGCCAGATGCCGGAGCGGTCGGCGTTGTAGTAGCGGAAGCGCACGATCACATTCGACTTGCCGCCCGCCGCCGCACTCAGGTCCAGATCAATCGTGCGGAACGGCGTGTTGTTAACGCTGTTGGTGCTACGCCAGACATTCGTCCAGCTTGTGCCGCTATCGCTGCTGACATCGACATCAACAGTCGCCTGCTTTATATTATAGAAGTAGCTGCGGAAGGAGAGCTTGACCGCCGGACGGTCGGCCAGGTTGAGCTGCGGGCTGCGTAGCTCGGTATCCATGACCGCCACAGCGCCCTGGAAATTATCGACAATCGCGAAGTTGTTAGTGATGCTAAAAGGATTCTGTTTGCGGTTGGCGGGGTCGTCGAAGCGCCAGCCCTCGCTACCAATATTGTTCTGCACCGTCCAGCCAGCAGGCGCGGTGGTGGCGGTGAATGCCTCGCTCAGACTATTGATATTCGGGCAGGTGGCGGTATTTGCCGCTGCCACGGCGCTCGGCGCAGAGTCGCCAGCGGCGTTGCTGGCCAGCACGCGGTAGGAGTAGGCGGTGCCACACAGCACGCCGTTGCTATCGGTATAGCTGACATTTGCGCCGGTGAGGGTCGCGACAGCGGCCCAGTTCGCGCCGTCGGTTGAGCGCTGGAGCTTGTGTCTGGCGGCGTTTGCGCCGGCCTGCCAGCTCAGGGCAACTTGGCTGCCGCTGACGGTCGCGCTCAGGCCGCTCGGCGCGCCCGGCCCGCTTACTGCGACCACACTTACATCATCAACCTGCCAGTACCAGGCCCATGTGCCAGTATAGCGAAAGCGTAGAATCACGTTCGCCTGGTTTGCCGCCTGGGCCGAGAGATCGACGGTGGTCTGGCCGTTTACCGCAGTGGTTGTGCGCCAGACATTGACCCAGGTGGTGCCACCATCGACGCTCACATCGACCGCGCCAGCTGAGGTCTCGTAGGGCTTAAAGAGGGTACGGAACTCAAGGCGTGCAGTGCTGACACCGCTGAGGCTGAACGCCGGCGTGCGCAGCTCGGTGTCCATAGCCTTGCCGCTGCCCGCGATATCGCTGTCGGCGATGGCGAAATTCCCGCTGCCGCCCGTCTCATTCTGGCGATTGCCAGGGTTGCCAAAGCTCCAGCCTGGGCTATCGGTAGGGTTGTTGACGATCGACCAGTTGGTGGGCAGGCTTGTTGCAGTGAATGGCTCGGCTGGGAGGCCACCCTGGGCCAGCGCGGTTGGCACATAGCTGAGCAGCAGGGCGGCGATAGTGAACAGCGACACGATGAACAGCGGGCGATTAGGTCGATGAGTGCCTGTCTGTAATGACATGTCCAAAATCCTTTGCTAAGGCATGTTTCAAAATCGACGGTTCGAGCTTTACACTTCGCCCGAACGACTTGCACAGAAACTCCCTGCCATGTATGGTTGATGTACCGCATCGACCAGCCACGCAGGGAGGACCACATGGGTCAGACGCATCCTAGCACGCCCGCACAGCGGGCGCAATGGGCCAATCAGATGCTTGCACACGACCACGACTATGGCTTTGTCACCCAGCTGAGCGCCACCATCGGGGTATCGCGCCCAACCCTGTATGCCTGGAAAGCCCGCGCCCAGCAGGCGTTGGCCCAAGCGTTTACGGATACCGCGACGACCACTGCGGTCACCCCGGCGGTTGCGACCCACATCCTGGCCCTGCTGGTCGAGAGCCACAGCAGCTACGCCAGCATTCAGGTCTGCCTGCGCCGCCTCACGGGTCAGCAGGTGAGCATTGGCACCATCGCGGCGGTGGTGGCAGAAGCCCAGCAGCGAGCCCTCCGCTGGATGGCCACCCATGCCCCGGCGCAGGCGCGGTCCGTAGCACTCGACGAAATCTACGCCAACAACCGGCAAGGGGCGTACCTCAACGTGGTAGACACGCACAGCTGGGCGGTCTGGGCCGCCGAAGGCCCGCTGCCCGTGGACGCCGAGCGCTGGACATTGGTGTTGTGGCTGGCGCAGGATCGGGGTCTGCGCTGGCACACCACCGTCAGCGATGGGGGGGATGCCCTGCGCTCGGCCTGCCAGATCGTGGATCCGGACGGAGCCCATGGGCGTGACCATTGGCATGTGTTCCACACCTGGAGCCAGGTGCAGCACCGCGTCGCCCGCCAGGTGCGCACCTTGCAGGAACGCACGCCCACGGTGGAACGCCAAGCCGCACGCGTCGCGGCGGGCCAGAAACCACGCGGCGGCAAGCCCAAGACCGATGTGGTCGCCCATCAGGCGGAGGTCGCGCACATGGAACGCACGCTGGCCGAGCTGCGGGCGCTGGGTCACATGCTGCACGACGGGTTGGCGGTGGTGGTCGTGGATCACCTGGGGCTTCAGGATGCGGCGCGCCGGGCGCAGGATCTGACGGCCGTACGCGACCTGCTGGCTGAACTGCAGACCACATCCCCGCATGTGGCGCACGCCGAGCTGAAGCGGCTGCACACCCATCTTCGCTTGGCCGCCCCGGCGCTGCTGACCTTTGTGCCGCCGCTGGACGCGGTGCATGCCCGCATCGAGCCGGTCGTCGGTACCGCCGGTCTGGCGCTGATCGCCTGGGCGTGGCAGCGCCGCCAAACCCTGGGCTGGGATACCGACCAGCTGGTGGCGGGGCTGCCGGAGGCGTGGCGCGCAGCGGCGCGGGTGCTCATCCACGCCTGGGAAACGGCCACGCGGGCGAGCAGTGCCGTCGAGAACTGGCACAGCATCCTGCGCCCGCATCTGGCGGTGCATCGGACGTTGTCGGCAGGGATGCTGGCGTTGCTCGCGGTTTGGCATAACCATCGTGTCTTTACGCGGGGGGTCCACAAGGGAACGAGCCCACTCCACCTGAGTGGCTTGGGCGATGCGCCCACCGATTGGCTGATCGCGTTGGGCTATGGGCCCGCTGCCGCGCCTGCCACGCCGCCAGCAGCACACCCCCCGGTGCTTGCCCTGGCGGCGTAAGGACCAAACTGTAAAGCTGGTTTGAAACATGCCTAAGGCTTCAATACCATTCCGACAGCGAGGAGTATGCGATGGGCTGTGGCTATTCATAGCCACATACGCAGCAGTATAGCATTTTATTCCAACGACGCGGTAAACGAGCACCTCATGACGATGAGAACGTTCCCTTCGCAGCTCACCCGCTTGTCTCGTTTCCCCGTACCATGGCTCGCAGAAGGAGGTGCCATGAAGACCGACACCGAGGTGCCGCTGATGCTCCGCACCCGCACGAAGGGCAAGACCCGCGAACAAGCCGCCGCCCGCGCCGGGATGCGCGTGCCCACCGCCCGCACATACCTGCGCGCGGCCACCCTCCCCAGTGGGCTCCACCAACGGTGCGACTACCCCACACGCCCCAATCCCTTTCTGGCCTCGCAGCTGCGCTGGGAGGAGCGCGAGCGCGAGCCCCACGCGGGCGTGCTGCGGCTCTACACAGAGCTGCTGGCGCTGCGGCGCGAGCACCCGGCGCTGCGCGCTACCGGGCGCGACGCGCTGGCGGTAGAGGCTGTGGGCGAGCGGGCGCTGCTGCTGCGCCGTGGCGCCCCTGGTGGCCAAACGCTCCTGGCGGCGATCAACCTGGGTGGGGCTCTGCGGCTGCGGCTGCCGCACGCGGGCCGCCAGACGCTGCTCGACAGCGAGGAGCCGCGCTACGGCGGCCGGGGCGCGGCGCGGTTCGAGGGCGAGGAACTGGTGTTTGTCGGGGCGGGGGCGGTGGTGCTCGTGTAAAGCTACTTATCCACAGATGACACAGATTTCCTGTCCATTCTGTCCGAAACAGCCATAGACCGGAAATCTGTGTCATCTGTGGACAAAACAGCCTACACGCCGCCCAGGAAGGGCGCCAGGGGAATCGGCGTCTGCGCCGCCTCGCTGCGGCCATAGCGCGCCGCCCACTCGTCGCCTGGCTGGCTGAGCACGGCCAGCGAGCGGCCCTGGAGGAAGAACTGGCTGCGGGGCGGCATTGGCGCGGGCGGCTCCTCGCCAACGTGGGCGGTGTCGAGCACAGCGTGCCAGCGCGGACCGTCCTCTACGCCGGGCAGCGTGAAGGCGATCTCCTCGTGGTAGGCGTTGAACAGCAGCAGCAGCACGTCGTCGCGCACGGTGGCGCCCTGGGGGTCCACCTCGTCGATCAGCTGGCCGTTGAGCAGCATACCGATCGAGCGCACCATGCCGTCGTCCCACTCGCCGTCTTCCATCTGGGCGCCGTCGGGGCGATACCACTCGATGTCGCGCACGCCCTCGCCGTGGATGGCGCGACCCTGGAAGAAGGTGGCGCGGTGCAGCACGGGGTGGGCCTTGCGCAGCGCGATCAGCTCGCACGTCCAGCTGTGGATGGCGCGCCCGAGCTCGTCTGGCTCCCAGCTCATCCAGCTGATCGCGTTGTCCTGGCCGTAGACATTGTTGTTGCCGCCCTGGGAGCGCCCAAGCTCGTCGCCGTGGAGGATCATTGGCACGCCCTGCGAGAGCAGCAGCGTCGCCATCAGGTTGCGCAGCTGGCGCAGGCGCAGGGCGTTCACCTCAGGATCGTCACTTGGCCCCTCCACGCCGCAGTTCCAGCTGTTGTTATGGCTCTCGCCGTCGTTGTTGCCCTCGCCGTTGGCGTCGTTATGCTTCTCGTTGTAGCTCACCAGATCGCGCAGCGTGAAGCCGTCGTGGGCGGTGATGAAGTTGATGCTGGCGGCTGGGGCGCGCCCGTTATGCTGGTAAAGGTCCGAGGAGCCAGAGAGCCTGTAGGCTAGCTCGGTCATCTGGGCATCGTCGCCCTTCCAGAACTTGCGCACGCTGTCGCGGTATTTGCCATTCCACTCAGCCCAGCGCACCGGGAAGTTGCCCACCTGATAGCCGCCGGGGCCGACGTCCCAAGGCTCGGCGATCAGCTTAACCTGGGAGATTACGGGGTCCTGGTGGATGATGTCGAAGAACGAAGAGAGCTGGCCGCCCTCGTAGAGGCCGCGCGCCAGGGTGGCCGCCAGATCGAAGCGAAAGCCATCAACGTGCATCTCCGTGACCCAGTAGCGCAGGCTGTCCATGATCAGCTGGAGCGTGCGCGGGTGGACGGTGTTGAGCGTGTTGCCAGTGCCCGTGTAGTCCATGTAGAAGCGCGGGCTATCGGGCACGAGCCGGTAGTAGACGGCGTTATCGACGCCGCGGAAGCTGAGCGTGGGGCCGAAGTGGTTGCCCTCGGCGCTATGGTTGTAGACCACGTCGAGGATGACCTCGATGCCGGCGACGTGGAGCGCCTGCACCATCTGCTTGAACTCGCGCACTTGGTCGCCGGGGCGCTCGCAGTGGCTGTACTGAGTGGCGGGGGCAAAGAAGTTGAGCGTGTTGTAGCCCCAGTAGTTATGCAGGCCCTGCTCAACCAGGTGGCGATCATCGGTGAACTGGTGGACGGGGAGCAGCTCGATGGCGGTGATGCCAAGATCCTTGAGGTAGCCGACGATGGCGGGGTGGCCGACGCCGCTATAGGTGCCGCGCAGCTCGTTGGGCAGCTCGGGGTGGCGCATGGTGAGACCCTTCACGTGGGCCTCGTAGATGATGCTGTCGTGGAGCGGCGTGTTGGGGCGGCGGTCGTCGCCCCAGTCGAAGGCGGGGTCGATCACGACGCAGCGCGGCACAAAGGGCGCGCTGTCGCGCTCGTCGTAGCTCAGATCCTCGGTGGCGGCGCCGATGGTGTAGCCCTGGGTGGCGTCGTCCCAGCGAATGGGGCCGCTGAGGGCCTTGGCGTAGGGGTCGATCAGCAGCTTATGCGGGTTGAAGCGATGGCCCTGCTCGGGGTTGTAGGGGCCGTGGACGCGGTAGCCGTAGAGCTGGCCCGGCGCCAGGCCGGGGATATAGACATGCCAGACCTGATCGGTCTGGCTGGCGATGGGCACGCGCACAAGCTCGTGCGGGGCGTCGAGGCTATCGAAGAGGCAGAGCTCGATGGCGGTAGCGTTGGCCGAGAAGATGGCGAAGTTGACGCCGGCGCCGTCCCAGGTGGCGCCGAGGGGATAGGGCGCGCCTGGCAGGGGCAAAGAGCTTGTCATGGGGTCCCCGTTCTAAGCTAAAGCGAACCACAGGCGGACGCAGCGACGCGACCGACGGAGCCGCGCCGCCCCTGTCTTAGCAAGCGGTGGGCCAGGGCGGAGGCAGGTCTATCAAGCGGGCCTTTCATCCACAGATGACGCAGATTTCCGCCCGATTTCTGGCCCCAAGCATGTATGGTATCGTGTGGCCTGGCGCCGCAGCTATGCGCGGCTTGATACAAGTAGGAGTTACGCAGTTGACGTGCGAGCGCGCGGCAACGCCCATGTCACCCCGACCGGAGCGCAGCGCAGTGGAGGGGTCTTTCCGCGCAGCACGACGAAAGATTCCTCGCTGCGCTCGGAATGACATGGATGCGGTGGTCCGTCAGATCGGCGCTTACCGCGTCAACTGCGTAACTCCCAACAAGTGTAAACAAAGGGAGACAATATGTCCACGCCAACAATTGTGGTGCTGGAGGGCGACCAGACCGGCCAGGAGCTGCTGGAGGAGGCGCTGCGCGTGCTCGACCCGGCGGTGACAAAGGTAGATGTGCGCTTCCAGCGCTTCGACCTGAGCCTGGAGCACCGGCGCGCGACAAAGAACGAGGTGGTGCATGAGGCGGCCCTGGCGATGAAGCAGAGCGGCCTTGGCCTGAAGGCGGCCACGATCACGCCGGAGACGGCGGGCGACGTTGGCAGCCCGAACGCGATTGTGCGCAATGAGATCGATGGCACCGTGATCATCCGCACGGGCCGCCGCATCCCCGGCATTCGCCCGGTGGGCGGCGTGTTCGCGCCGATCACGGTGGTGCGCATGGCCGTGGACGACGCCTACGGCGCGAAGGAGTGGCGCGAGGGCAGCGGGCCCGACGAGGTGGCCTACCGCACCGAGAAGATCACTCGGCGCGTCTGCACCGCCGTGGCCGAGGTGGCCTTCCGCCAGGCCCAGCGCGCGGGCGGCAAGGTGTTCGGCGGGCCAAAGTACACGGTGAGCCCGATCTACGAGGGCATGCTGAAGGAGGAGATGGACGCGGCGGCCAAGCGCTATCAGGGCGTGCGCTACGACCCGCAGCTGATCGACGCCACCTACGCGCTGCTGCTGACGGCGGGCGAGCTGCCGCTGGTGATCCCGGCGCTGAACCGCGATGGCGACTGTCTCTCCGACCTGGTGATGCAGATGTTCGGCTCGATTGCGGGCGCTGAGTCGCTGCTGCTGGCGCTGGACGATGCGATGAACCCGAAGGTGGTGATGGCCGAGGCGCCCCACGGTACGGCGCCAGGGCTATTCGGCAAGAATGTGGCCAACCCCCTGGCGATGATCCTGGCGGGCGGCGCGGTGCTGAACTATATCGATACGAAGCAGGCCCACATGGCGGCGCGGGCGATTGTGGAGAGCTGCCTGGAGGCGGTGTACGATGGCACGCGCACGGCCGACCTTGGCGGCCAAAATGCTACCGATGAGTTCACCGACGAGGTGATCAAGCGCGTGCGGACGAAGCTGGAGGTCTGGCCGACGCTGAGCTGAGGCAGACGGTGGACGGTGGACGGTGGACGGTGGACGGTGGACGGGAAGCGGCTTTATTGCTTATGCTGGGCGGGGGAAGAGCTGGTGGGCGAGTAGGTTGAGGCCTGGCAAAAGCGGTGAGGTGAGCGGGGCGGTGCCGCTGAATATGCCGACGGAGCGGTAGGCGTCGCCCTCTAGGGTGAACAGCTCCACACTGCGCTCCACCGGGTCGACGATCCAGTACTCGGGGATGCCCATGCGCGCGTAGGCGCCGCGCTTGCCGTCCACCGGGTTGCGGTCGTAGGCGGCGGTGCTGGGCGAGGCGATCTCCACCACGAGATCCGGCGCGCCCACAAGGCGCTTCTCGGCCACCACGCCCAGGCGCGCATTGAGCACTACAACGGCGTCGGGGCGCAGTGTGAAGGGGCCGATTACGATGTCGGGGCTGGCAAAGACCTGCCCAAGGCCTGTGTCCTCGATCGCCGTGAAAAGCCGTGCGCCAAGGGAGATCACGACGCGCTCGTGGTATGGGCCGGGTGCGGGTGCCATGTAGAGCACTCCCTCGATAATCTCGTAGCGGAAGCCCTCGGCCTCGGGGAGCTGCATGTACGCCTCGTATGTCCAGTGGCCCTGCTCGGGGCCGGGCACATGGCTCGCGCGCACCACGGTTGTGGCTGTGTCGGGGACCATGAGCATAGAGTGCTCCTTAGTACGATTGCATATTGCTGATTGCAGATTGAGCGCAGCCGGATGACCTGCGCATGATACCACGGGGCGGGCGCCCACAAGGGGCGCCCCGACGCGTTCTACAAGGCATTAGGGCCGCGAGCGCTCTAGCTGGTCGAGCAGCTCCATAAGGTTGCGCTTGCGCGCGTGTCGCGCCCGCAGCGCCTGAAGGTAGCTCGCCCACTGCTCGGCCTGGCCCGCCGCCCGGTACGCGGCGCGCGCGCGGCGCAGCCACTCCACGGCCACGGCGTAGTGCTTGGCGACCCCGGCCTCGGCGATGGCGTCGGCCTTGGCGGTGGCGGTGCGGATCACCCAGTCGGGGTGCGTCGCGACGGCGGCGTCCATCACGCGCCCAAGCTCGTTGGAGGCGGGGTGGCTGCTCACCAGGGTGATCGCGTCGTCGATCAGGCCCTCGTGTAGGAAGAGATCGATGCGCCCGGAGACGTTCTGCCAGGGGCTGATCGGGTGGCGCTGCGCGTCGAGCAGGCGCTCGCGCAGCGGGGGCCACGCAGGGCCGGCCAGCTCGGCCATGCGCCGGTAGAGGCCAAGCTCTGGCGCGGCGCGCAGGGCCTCCTCGCCGGCGCGCAAGGCCAGCTCGACATGCCCTTGGGTTGCCGCGAGGTCGGCGAGCCAGGCGGCGAGCTGGGCGCGCGGCTCGGCCAGGCCAAGCCCGTGCTCGCCGACGGCCAGGGCGGCCGCCAGGTCGCCCTGCTCGCGCAGGGCCTGGGCCAGCGCCAGCGCATCGGTGGCCGTCTGGAAGAGCTCGCTTGCGAGCTGGGCGGCCTCGGCGGTGCGGCGCATGCGCACCAGCAGCAGCGCCCGCTCGCTGTGCATGCCCGCGGCCGCCGCGAGGTTCAGCGCCTCGCGCAGCAGCCCCTTGCGCTCCAGCACGAGCAGGCGCGTTGGCAGCAGCAGCCGGCTCAGGTTGGCGTGCAGCGCACCCGTGTCGTCGGGGTCGCCGCCCATGGCCGCAGCGAGGCCCGGCGCGTCCCAGCCCTCTTCGGCGGCGATCAGGGCGAGATCGAGACCCTCGACGCCGTACTCGGCGGCGCTGGCGCCCAGCTCGTCGAGGCGGCGCTGCCAGGTGGCGCGCTCGCCGCGCGGCAGGTCGGCCATAAGCAGCGCCTCGGCCCAGAGCCCGCCGAGCGTATCGAAGAAATCGCCCAGGTTGCCGTAGGAGTCGTCGTACTGGATCCACTGCTCGCTGTACTCAGCGGTCAAAACATCTAGCAGGGGCAGGGCGCGCTCGGCGTCGTCGGCCTGAACGAGGGCGCGGATCTGCTCGGCGAGGGGATCGAGGGCGGAGACGATGCCGTCGCTCACGTCGTAGCTATCGTACTCGTAGCGGCCGGCGCCCCGGAACACCGAGCGCAGCGTACGCCGAAAAGCGGCTAGATCGGCGGGAGTGTGCTGCTCCGGCGACGCAGCCACGCCAGCGGCGGGGGGCGGCGCCGAGGCGGCCAGGAACTGCTCGGCAAGATCAGCAACTGCCGGATCGTGCTCGGCCATGTGCAGCAGCAAGGCCACGAGGCGCTCGCGCTCAACCCCGGCGAGCAGCTCGGCGAAGGGGGGGCGCTGGGCGACATCGCCGGGGGCGGCGCGCTGGTAGGCGAGCAGGGCGGCGACGATATGCTTGCACCAGCCGCCGTAGTCGTAGGGGCAGGTGCAGCTTGCGGCGAGGATGCCGCCTGGGCCGAGGCGCACGGTGACGCGGTAGGGCGCGTAGCTGCTACCCTCGACCTCGGTCTGGAGCGTATCGCCGCGCAGGAGCAGCTGGCCGACGGCGCCAGACTGGTAGTAGGCAAGGCCGCGGGCGAACGACTCGTCGGCGGCGCCCTGGCGGATCTGGGGCTCGCTTAGGGGTGGGAGTGACATTGGTTGTCCTCACGGGGATCGTTTGCGTGATGATAGCATGGTTTGGGGTGGGGCGCTGGCGCGGCCGCACCCTTAACCCGGCGGTTGAAACCGCAGCGGCCGGGCCTGCGGCCGCGCGTCGGCCTGCGCCGACGCGTCCGGATACGCCCGCGCAGGCGGGCGCCCGGCGCGCGGGCTGGTGAGGCCGCACCGGCGGCCTTTGCGCAATCGTAGCCGCGCGCTTCAGCGCCACGGCGTGCGGATGGAACCAGCATCCCGAAAACGTACGTCACACATAAGGCAGATTGACGACTGTATACTGACGACTGACAACTGACAACTAACGACTGACGACTGACAACTGCAAAGGGAGGGAACGATGCCGTCCCCTGGCCAGTACAGCGACCAAGAGCTGCGCCTGCTTCAGCTTCTGAGCGGCCGCTTCCCGACGATCACGGCCGCGCACATCGAGATGATCAACCTGAGCGCGATCCTGGCGCTCCCCAAAGGCACCGACCACTACATCTCCGATATCCACGGCGCCTACGCGCAGTTCGACCAGATCTTGCGCCACGCCTCGGGCGCCGTGCGCCGCAAGATCGCCCAGACGTTTGGGGCCGAGCTGCCCGAGCACGCCCAGATCGAGCTGGCGATGCTGGTCTACTATCCTGAGCAGACCCTGCGCCGCGCCCTGCCCGCCCTGGCCGACAGCGACGCCTGGATGGGCGCGACGATTGTGCAGCTGGCCCGCCTGGCGCGCACCGCCGCGCAGAAGTATACGCGCAGTAAGCTGCGCAAGCGCCTGGACCCGCAGCGGGCCTATGTGCTGGAGGAGCTGCTGAGCGAGAGCGAGGCCGACCACTCGCAGAAGGAGCAGTACTACCGCAGCGTGGTCGCCTCGATTGTGGCGCTGGGCGAGGGCGAGGCGGTGATCGTGACGCTGGCCGAGCTGGTGCGCAACCTCGTGGTGGACCGGCTCTACATCCTTGGCGATATCTACGACCGTGGCCCGGCCGCCGAGCAGGTGATGGAGCGGCTGATGGCCCACCACAGCGTGACGATCCTCTGGGGCAACCACGACATCTCGTGGATGGGCGCCGCCGCCGGCTGCGCCGCCCTGATGGCGAATGTGGTGCGGCTCGCCCTGCGCTACGCCACAATCGAGACGCTGCTCGATGGCTACGGGCTGAGCCTGCGCGCCCTGGCGCGCTTCGCGGATGCGACCTACGGCGACGACCCATGCGCGACGTTTGTCCCCAAGGCTGGCCCGCACAGCGAGGGCTTCTCTGCCGAGGCGATGGCCCGCATGCACAAGGCCATCGCGGTGATCCAGCTCAAGCTGGAGGCCGAGGTGATCCGGCGCCACCCCGAGTATGGCATGGACGACCGGCTGCTGCTGGACGCGCTGGACCTTGGCGCGGGCACGCTTACGATTGGCGGCACGGCCTACCCGCTGCTCGACACGCGCTGGCCCACCCTGCACGCCCCCGACCAGGCCGCGCTGACGGATGCGGAGGCCGCAGTGGTGGCCGACCTGCACGCGCAGTTTACGCAGAGCGCGCGGCTAGATCGCCACATGCGCTACCTCTATAGCTACGGCTCGCTGTGCCAGGTGCGCGACGGCAACCTGCTCTTCCACGGCTACCTGCCGGTGGACGAGGCGGGCGCGTTTGTGGCCCTGCCGCTTGGCGACGAGCAGCTGGCCGGCCCGGCGCTGCTGGCGCGCTACGAGCAGCTGGCGCGCACGGCCTTCTTTGGGCGCGACCCGCAGGAGCGCCAGGCGGGCCAGGACGCGCTCTGGTATCTCTGGGCCGGCCCCGACTCGCCGCTGTTTGGGCGGCGCCGCATGACGACCTTTGAGCGCTATGTGCTGGCCGACCCGACCACACACGAGGAGCCGAAGGGCCCCTACTACGCCCTGCGCGACAACGAGGCCTTCTGCCAGCGTGTGCTGGCGGCCTTCGGCGCCGACCCCGAGCACGGCCATATCATCAACGGGCACACGCCGGTGAAGGTGCGCAAAGGCGAGCGCCCGCTGCTGGCTGGGGGGCGCCTGATCGTGATCGACGGCGGCATGAGCGAGGCGTACCAGCCGGTGACGGGCATCGCAGGCTACACGCTGATCGGCAACTCGCACGAGCTGCTGCTGGCGGCCCACGAGGCGTTCACCGACGCCGAGACGATGATCCGCGAGGGCAGCGACCCCACGCCGCGCACCGAGCACGTGGCGACCTATCCGGCCCGCAAGCTGATCGCCGACACCGACACGGGGCGCACGCTGCGCGGCGAGCTCGACGATCTGCGCAAGCTGGTGGAGGCCTACAGCCGGGGCGTGCTGGTGGAGGGGAAGCGCTGTCTCTTATACACATCTCCGAGCCCACGAGACTAAGGCGAATCTCGTATGCCGTCT
>ENA-ORBV01008497-ORBV01008497.1-microbial-mat-metagenome-genome-assembly--contig:-NODE-8497-length-17238-cov-7.290776_pt1 | contig 17238 bp, 21 predicted proteins | sample MGYA00237777_ERZ505514 | MGnify/ENA primary metagenome ERZ505514 (study PRJEB26160, sample SAMN06269048) | microbial mat metagenome | isolation source: Oligotrophic lake microbial mat | place...
CCCTCAGCACATGGCATCGAGCAGGGCGTCCAACCGCACCCGCGCAAACGTCGTCACGGAGTCCGCCAGCGCATACGGCAAAATCAGATGGCCGCGATGGACCAGACCGCCGCAACTGTAGACCACATTGGGCACGTAACCCTCCCGCTCCTGACGCTCCGCAGTGATCAACGGCGAACCCAACCGGCCGATCACCCGGGTCGGGTCGTCGCGATCCAACAGAAACGCCCCGATCGCATACTTCCGCATCGGCCCCACCCCATGACTGAGCACCAGCCACCCTCGCTCGGTCTCGATGGGCGAGCCGCAATTGCCGAGCTGCACAAACTCCCACGGAAAGCGCGGTTTGAGAATCACCTGCGATTCGTGCCAGAAATGCGGATGATCGGAGAACATCACATGGATGTTCTCGTTGTCCTGCCGCGAGAGCATCGCATACGACCCGCCGATCCGGCGCGGGAACAACGCCATGCCCTTGTTCATCGCCGCAGGTCCGTTGAGGGTGCACACTCGGAACGTCAGAAAATCCCGCGATTCCAACAGCTGCGGCAGGACCACGCGTCCGTCGTACGCGGTGTAGGTGGCATAGTAGCAGACCGAGCCGTCGTCCTCGGTGAACCGGACGAAGCGGGCATCCTCGATGCCGTTGCTCTGGCTCGGGGAGTAGGGAAATATCACGCGCTCCGACACCGGCTGGTTCGAGTCGAACACCACCTCGTAGTTGGAACGCGCAAGCAGGATCATCCCCTCCACGGTATGGCTCTCCTCATCGCCCGGCGTCTGCCGCAGGGCGCTCGTGGTCGCCCGGCGCAGCGATTCGAACGTAAACTTCGCTCCCAGCGAATCCATGACCCGCCGCGCGAATGGCGTCGCCACATGCAACTCCGCCAGTTTGCGGGCGAACAACGTCCGCTCAAACTGCGCATGCGGGATCGGGCGGGACTCAGTGACAAATCGCGAAGGCGTGTCCAACACCACTTCCAGCTCGGGCGTGACGGTCCCGGTTCGGAACGTGATGCTCGAAACGTGCCCCTCACCAGTGGCACGCAGGCTCAGAATAAATCGAAGCCCGCCCTCGGGCGTTTCACCCGCGCCATCGGGGTGCTCCACCATGCACGGATTGAACAACGCGGCGGATTCCAGCGAATATTCGTTGGTGAAAAATGATCCGAGCAACAACCTGCGGGGCTCGGTCAACTCATCGTCACTGGGCAGCAGGGGGCGGATCTGCGCGAATCGGGCAAGGAAAAACCGGTGGATCTCCTGGTGACGGTCGCCGAAGTCGGCAAACACCTCCTTCAGCAACGCCTCGACCTGACGCTCCCCGAGCGCCAGCACTCGGGCGATGATCCGAAGCAGCCGGGCCGTCTGCTCGGCACTCGGCGTCCCGCCCCCTGCGGTCCCCAGAAACGGACGCACCAAGACCCGCGAGGGATCGGGACGCAAAAAGACGGGCAATCGGTCGACGGGGAGAGTGCGGGCGCGCATCGGTTCAGGTGGCGAGATCGGTCTGGTTTTCAAAGGCCGAAAGCGCATTCTGCATCCCCTGCATCTCCAACAACGAAAGCAGGAACGCCAGGGTCGACTCCGCTCCCTGATTCTGGTTGGCGCGGTCGGGATGCAACCCGTCCCGACAGCCGCCGCTGGTGGCGTCATACACCGAGCCGCCCAGATCATTGGCACCCAGGAACCACTCGAACGCCCGCCGGGCCCGGGTGAACCAAACCCGGTCATTCGTCGAGCGGAACGCCTCCAGACAGGCGCTGACCATCGCGTGCGCCTCCAATGGCTGTTGATCGAACCGGGCCGGCTCGGCTCCACGCCGCCAGAAACCGTTCGAACCGACCGGGCGGAAGTGCCCCTCGGACGCCGTCTGGTGATCCGCCAGCCAGGCCAGCGAATCGAGTCCCTGACGAAACACCGCATCCTGATTGGTCCAACGCCCGGTGAGAATCAGCGCATGCGGGATCTTCGCGTTGTCGTAGGCCACGATCTCCTCCAGCCACGGCCAATCCGGACCCGCCACCCGGTGGAAAAGATCCATGAGCCGCGCCGTCAGTTCGTCGCGCACCCGGTTGGCCAGCCGATCCCCGCTGAGCGCCCGCAGATATTCGTGGATCCCGATGATGGTGAACGCCCACGCACGCGGTGACGTGAATTCAAGCACCGGCTCGAGACCCAACTCAAAGAGATCGAGGGCCCACGCCCGCCGACTCTGCCCCCGCGAACGCCCCACACAGGTGCCCAACGCCCAGAGCGCCCTGCCATGGGAATCTTCCGAACCGGTTTCCTCCAGCCACCGGCGGTCGAACCCCATGAAATTTCGGAACCGACCCCGCCCGCGGTCGAACGCATGATGCAGAAACGCGGCGTAGGAGCTGGCCAGGCCGCGACGCTCGGGGACCTCCTCGGACATCTCCTCAAGCATCGTGGTCAGCAGCAACCCCCGCGCATTGTCGTCGGTGCAATACCCGTGCGAATACTCGGGAATCGTGAACACCGCATGCTGGAATAATCCGACCTGATCCGTCATGCGCACGAGATGATCCAACCGCAGGGGCGGCAGATTCTGAACGCGTTGATCCAACGTCCGGGCCCGCGCCCGTGCCACCCGGGTCGCCGCCCGCGCCTCCCGGGCACGACCGAACACCTCGGCATACCGATAGGCCACGTGCGTCCATGTCATCTCCCGGCCGAGCCGGTAGGCACTGCGGCGCATCGCGAGGCGCGCCCCTTCATCCTCGAACAACCCAATGACCGCATCCGCAATCGCATCGGGCGCCGCGAACGGGACCAAAACGCCCCGGCCATCCGCCAGCAACTCGGTCGCGTGCCAGTAAGGCGTCGACACCACCGCCTTGCCGACACCCACACTGTAGGCGAGCGTTCCACTGGTGATCTGCGCCTCGTTTAAATACGGGGTGATGTAGACGTCGGCCGCCCCCAGAAACTCCGCAAGCTCCTCGGACTCGACGAACCGGTTCATGAACACCACGTGCGTCTCCACCCCAAGCTTCTTGGCGAGCAATTCGAGCCCCAGCCGGTAGGCTTCCCCCTGCTCGCGCACCAAATGCGGATGCGTCGCCCCCAGCACGATGTAGACCACGTCGGGATGCGCGGCCGCAATGCGCGGCAACGCCTGCAACACATGCTCGATCCCCTTGTTCGGCGAGAGCAATCCAAAGGTTAGCAACACGTTGCGCCCCTCCACCCCGAACCGGTCCTTGTAGTAGTCCGGGTCGACGAACGGCACATCCGGAATGCCGTGCGGGATCAGCTCAATCTTCGAATCGGGCACCTGGTAGATCGTTTGCAGAAACTCGACCCCCTTGGCCGCCATCACCACCACCCGCGTGGAAAGCCGCACAAGCTCGGCCATCACCCGCCGCTGTTCCGGACTCGGATCCCTCAGGATCGTGTGCAGCGTCGTGACCACCGGCATCCGCAACTCGCGCAACAACGCCAGCAAATGACTCCCGCACGGCCCCCCATACACCCCATACTCGTGCTGGACACAGAGGACATCCATGTTCGCAAAATTCAGAAAATCCGCGGCGCGCCGGTAAGATTCCAGATCCTGCTCGGGAATCTCGAAGCGGACCTCGGGCGGATACGCATAACCGTCCGCCCGCTCGCTGATGGCCACGACCGGGCACTGCAGATCGGGAAAGCGGGCCGCTGTGGCGTTGCGCAAATCGGCGGTGAAGGTCGCAATGCCGCAGCGACGCGGCGGATAATCGCCGAGAAACGCCACCTTTCTGAGGTCGGTTTGGGAATGCATGGGCGGAGGCGGATCCCCCCGGCGGCGCGGGAAACCCGCCTCCGCCTTCGCAATCCCTATTTAATTACCCTAATGCAGCTCCCGCTTTCCGCAAGCGCTTCCGGAAGGCGCGATCAGAAGCGGGGGGTTCGTACGCGGGTTCGAAAGTCGAACCGGCAGATGTCAGTCGCTCCGCTGTGGCAGCAGCTCTCCCGAAAGCGTGCCGCCGGGAACGCATCCGCACCTCACCTGCCCGGAGACACGTCGCCGGCTGCGCGAAGCGCCGGAAGGGACAGCGCCACCGCTACAACAGAAGCGAACCCAGCCTCCCGGCAAGCCCCATCTGCCCGCGGCATGTGTGGAGTGCGGTGCGAGGGAGCGCCGCTTTGGATCGCACGCGAAACGCAATTCACACCCACCATTTCGGCAGATGATCGGGCGTTTCGATGTCGATCCGGGCGGGCGGGATATTGAAGGCTCCCCTCCAACAACCGCCGACGGCGTTGGAGATCCTTTTGCCGTCGTTCTCGACCAGGCTGAAGGCGGTTAAGCCGAAAATCAGCGTCAGGTAGCTCCAAAGTAATATAAAGAGGAGGTGGATGATGGTCTCGAACCCCTTTCCCCGCCAGAGCGCGGGGGAATAGCCAAAAACCTGGATCAGGAGACGGCAGAGCCAGAAAATGAAAAGGCCACCCGCGATTTTCTGCCCAAGCGGCGTACCGGTGAGTTCCTGTCCGCTGGAAATGCAGAGCAGACCCATAAGGAACACAATGAACGCGATGAAGAACATATGGACATAAAAAACCTGGCGCGTCAGGAGGCTGATGTTAGCGAGCTCGTCCCCCCATTTGAAGTAGCGGGGGAAGCACGCGTGAAGCAGGGCCAGGGCGAGTAGCAAGACGCCGGTGATTTTAAGCTGAAGTTCCATGTTTTTTGAGAATGTAAGTGGTGATCAAGGGGGCGGGATGGAAAGAGGTAACCACATCGAGTCGGGCGTCACGAAAAGTTTTCATCCAGGCCTCCCGTGTATGGAAATGCCAGGCGCCGAGATTGTAGGCAATCAGGTTGGCTGGATCGCGGAGATGCTCGGTCACGATGATCAAGCCATCCTTCTTGAGGGCATACCCTAGTTCGAGAAAGAAGCCGGACCGTTCCCCAGGGTTGCGGATCTCATGGGCGGCCAGGATGAGCAGGATGCGGTCGAAGGTATGCTCCGGGATTGGTAGGGAATGAGTCGCGATGGAATGCGTGTCCGGTGAGGGAGGATGGGCGTTTCGCGCGCGGCGGATGGAGACCTCGGTGTGTTTGGCGGAATCGAAGAAATCGAATACCTGCCACCGGATCCCGGGCCACCGGGTGGAGAGCAGTCCGGTGGTTTCATCGAACCCGGCGTGGATATTGGCGGCGGTGCCATCCTGGGGCATCCAGGGGTCCATCCAGTGTAATTGATAGAGTTCCGAGGAGTCGTAGGCCAGATACGTGGCGACCAGCGAGAGGAGGCAACTCAGCAGAATGCCACAGGCGACGACGATGCAGAGCACGGCAAAAAGTCCTGGGATCGTGACAGCGGCCAGAGAGAGTGTGAGGATGGTCACAAAGGCCAAAACATAAAAATGCCAGTTGAATCGGACCACGGTGGTTACCCCCTGGAACATTCCCCGCTTCATGACGCGGGTAGGCGTTCCATTCGGCCCTTTTTCCAGTAGTAGGGGATGTCGCGCACGATGAACGCACAGGCTAATCGGGCTTGGCTGAACCCAAGTTCGTGAAGATACGGAATATGATGATGAATCACCCGGATGGGTCGGGGCTTCCATTGCTCCCGGACACCCTCGATCAACAGAATCCGTCGCCGGAATTCATTCACGCTGAATGTGAAAGGCATGGGACCGCAAAATTGTCGGGCATCTCGCCAGTTTGCAAAAGGAGAATCCGGGGGAAGGGCCGAACCTTCCCCGCCACTGTCCGACACTTGGATATCCAGACCTCCCTTTGGATTGTTGACGTGGTAGGTATCGTGTTCCCTTGTGACGATGAGCGAAGCGTGGATGTAATGGTAGGGGGTAAAGATGTTGCCCAGCCAGGTCATGGTGCGTCTGTCGGTTTCGGAGCGAATGATCTGCAATCCCCGCAGACGGCGGCCATCGGCGGAACGGTAACAGACGAAATGACGGTAACCGGCGAGAATGAAATTGCTTCCCAGAAAGCGGGGAAGCCCCCTGGGTCGTAGGTCGCGGGTTTGAACAATGGCCACGGCCAGGAATCCCCATTGGTCCGCGAAGGTGTCCGGCTCCAGGCAGGGGGGAAGTCTGGCAGCGAGTTCTTCTCGGGGCACCGCAAAAGTCAGGGTGATGGAGAAATCAAACCAGGCCTCGACCGGAAAGGGGTTGTATTGAAAGGGGGTTTTCATGGCCTCAAACGCGTTGGACTGGGCAGGAAGAACCCAGCGTATGCAACCCAAATGATGTAGGCGAGCGCGATGAGCGCATTCCACCTGCCGAAGAGCAGGAGGTCGGACGCGAGACATAACTCGATCACATTCATGGCGGCCACACCCAGGATCTGGACTGTTGCGGACCATTTCCATTTCCAAGCAGAGTAGATCCACACACCCAGGATGATTTCACCGACTCCGATCGCCCGTGTCAGGGCCAGGGCATGTTCATCCCCAAGTAGGCGGGCGACGATCTCCCGGTGGCGGGGAACGAGATCCAACACCTTGCAGAATAAACCGTTGACCCACCAGACCAGGGCGAAGAGCCACGGTAAACAGCCATCCATGTCGCCATATCGGGCGAGCCATGGTTTGTCGTCGGGTTCACTCATTTGTTTATCGAACCCGAAGGCAACCCCCGCTTCACTTGGCAGAGCCAGGAGTTGCGCTGTCCGGTTTTGTCGCCCAACCGGCGGTCCAGCCAACGAAATCGGCTGTCTCACCTCCTGCTCGGTTCAGTTCTCATTCTCTTGTTGGAGTCATTAATTCGCTCAAATACTCTGTTCTTCCCCGGATGATTCTGTAAACGGATTAGGCGTTTCGGCGAATTGCATAGAGGATCAGAACGTGATGTGGAGCACTCCGAACCTGCCTGGCGCGATGCTGCCGAACCAGAGCAAAACAAAATCGTGGGTCTCGCGAAGAGTCTGGGAATATTCTGTGTCATCGGGGTTGTGTTCGGCGGCGAGGGCAGACAAGGCTGCCTCCTCTGCCGGATGAGTCTGAAGATACTCCGCAAAGGTCGCGGCCAAGTCGCTGGAGATGCTGTAATAGTGCTCGTTCAGCGCCGCACCGAATAATGCCGTCTCCAAGTCTTTGGGGAGCGTGCTAGTGGCGAACGTGAAAAAGTAGTCGATGAAGGCAAAGCCTGAGAATGGGAAGTCGGTTTTGTTGGCGGTTGCAGAATCGAGATACTCCCAAAGAAATCGTTCTCCGGTCGTAACCTTTTTCCTGCCGAAAAGCGTTCGCTTGTATGTGACGGCCTTCTCGGTGCGGTGTGCCTCGGTGAACTCAGCGCGCTTGGAGTCAGGCAGAACGTAGAATGTGGCGATGCTGGACATCCGATTACGGGAGATAGGTAGAAACGCCTAACGACCCAACAGCTCAGCGACCCGGCCCACGACACGCGTGGACTGCAATCAGAGCGCGATGGCTGGGTTCGCTGGAGCGCATGGTTGTTAGGCCTTTCCGGGTTCATTGCTTGGACTTCCATTTTTTGAATTCACCCCATTGCCGTCGCACCTGTTGTAGTTCGCGCTCCAAGCCGCACAGGTCGCCAAGCGCGTGGGAAGAAATAGCAATAACCTGCTCTGGAAGCGTGTCAGGCAACGTGCGCTCGTGCTCGGGTAGCTGATACAAGTAATGCTCACGATAGGAGGCTACGAGTCCGGCAAGACGCTCTTGAACCTTGTCGGCGTCGAATGAATGAGCCAGTCCGTTCCTTAGTTTGTTGAGCTTCTGGAAGACGAGAACCGCTCGGTCCTTTTTGAAGTCGGGCACAATGCTCTGGAGGAGGAGTATCTTTTGAGACGCTTCGAGATGGAGTTCCGTGAGTGGAAGCGGGTTCGGAAAATATGCGTTGAGGACGCAGTTGATTGCCTCCTCGATGCAGACGTGGCACTTAAGGGTGATTGCCAGGAGAGAGTTGTTCGAGTCGGTGAGTTCGCGGACGAACCTCTCGAACATTGGGTGGTCATCTTGGCCTTTGTTCGTTGACATCAGATGCGTGCACCACGACTGCGAGGTTAGGCGTCATTGGGTTAGCTATTTGGCTCGGATTCGGTTGTTCTTCGGGTTGTGCTCAAGCTCACACAATCCGAGTGCTTCCATTAGCGGCGGGACATAGACGCCGAACCGTCCGCGCAAACCTTTCTTGATGCCATACCAGCCGCCGATGGGGTTCTTCGGTGAGCGGCCCCATGCCTCGACAGTCCCATCCTTGGCTGGTTTCTGTTCGTCGGCTCCGCCTAAATCCATCCAATCGCCGTGGGCCTTGAGCATCGCGTGAAGCTCTTGGACGCAGCGGGCGTCGTAGTGGAGAACGGTCTTGCCGACGGTGCAAACAAGAATCGCGAGTCCGTCCTTGGTGTCGGCGTGCATGGTAAAGTCTGCTGTGCCTGGTGGCGTCTTGAGCGGCAATGGATTGTCTTTGGTTCGGTGTAATGCGCCCATAAGGGTTCGTGTTTTGGTTTTCAGTTCAAAGAGCGCGCGTGATGACGCCTAACGACCTCATAGCGACCGCGGAGGCTGGCGCGCTGGCTGCGCGGTGGGGGAAAGGCGGAGGCCGGAAGCAGCCAGCGTGACAGCCGTAGCGGTTCGCTGCATCGCTTGTTAGGCGATTTCGGCCGATTGGGATTCATTGGAACGGCGTCAGGAGAAGTCGGAAAGTGGCAACGGCAAACGGGATGAGAAGCACCGATGCCGAGAAGCGAAGAACTCGCGACGATGGATCGCGCCAAGCTCGGACTAAACTGACAATGGCGCGAAACCAAAGAACGGCGAGAAGAAGCCCGAGCGCGAACCAAAGCCAAGCGTGCCATAGCGGTGGAGGCATCTCTGCGGCGAGTTGCTCTTCGGTGAGTGGCTCTGACGGACTGAGCCTCAATGTGATAATCGCGAAGATGATGTTGAAGAGCGAGAGTGCCGCCAACGGAAGGAAGCAGCGATCGAACGCTATCTCGCCGGGAAGACGGCGATGCTTGCGAGCAGCTTGCTTGGCAGTCATTCACGGGAGATGCGAGGAATCGCCTAACGACCAAGCTCAGCTGCGCCGGAGCAGTGGCGTGGCAGGTGCCGGTGGGTGGAAAAGTGGTGGAAGGTGGGCAGCACCTGCCATGACACTGCGGAGGTGTCATGCTGCAGCGCATGGTTAGGCGTTGCGGATGTTACTCTTTGGCCCATTCGATTTTGCCTGTGTCGAGGTCATAAACCCCAGAAACGATGCGGACCTCCTTGGCGAGTTCGCCGAGGCTGGCGTCGCTGCGAATCTTTGCGGCCATGAGGCGGGAGTGTTCGGCGATCGTGAGGTCGGTAGCATCCCCTTCTTTGCCCTTGACGGCTTTGACGGCGTGCTGGATATCGCGAACCAACGATTGCACGTTGCCTGGAGCCGTAGCACTGGTCATGGCGGCCTTGATGGCGCCGCAACGCTCGTGGCCGACCACGACGATAAGGCGGACACCGAGATGCGCGACAGCATATTCGATGCTGCCCAAGGCGTGCTCGTTGATGAGATTCCCGGCGTTCCGGAGAACGAAAAGATCGCCAAGGTTTTGGTCGAAGATGAGTTCGGGTGAAGTGCGGGAGTCGGCGCATCCGACGACGATGGCGAAAGGATGTTGAGCCTGCGCGGTTTCCGCTCGTTTGGCGGCAGTGGGTTTGCCTTCGGAGACTTTGCCGGTGGCAAAGCGCGCATTGCCTGCTTGGAGTTTGACGAGCGCGGCATCGGCGCTGACGGAGGGAGCGGGATGGTCGGCGGCGAAGACAAATGCCGCGACGCTGAGTAGGCTGATGGATGTGATGAGCGTGAATTTGGATGCTGTGTTCATTTTGTATGTTGTTGGTTCTATCTGGCGGAAAGTAGTGAGCGCGTAGCAACGCCTAACGACCCAAGCTCAGCTGCGCTGGAGCAGTGGCGTGGCAGGTGCCGGTTGGAGGTAAGGTGGTGGGAGGCTGGCAGCACCTGCCATGACACTGCGGAGGTGTCAGCTGCAGCGCATGGTTAGGCTTCGCGGTCATTTCGGGATGTTTTGCTTTGGCTCGGTTGTGTGTGTGACGGTCTTGTCCTTGTGGACGAAAACAAGACAGACTCCCCAATCGGCAAATGGACTGCCAGATCGTGCCTTCGGAGGGTTGTTCGGAATGTAGTAACGCAGGCGCCAAATGACGGTCGGGTCTGGCTTCATGCTTGAGTCGCTGTCATAGGCGACCTCTGAGCAATACAGCGTCGGAAACTCTGGGAACTTTTTGGTGACATACTCATCGCCAAGTCTCGCTGCTTCCGCTGCCGGAAATGGCGGAGCTGCCGGCGTCTTTGACCAAGGTTCTTTGGCAAGCGAGTCTGAAACGGCTATGAGCGTTAAGAAAAGTGTGGCGATATAGGTTTTCATTTCAGTGAGAGCGAGCGAAGCCTAACGACCCCAAGCTCAGCGACGGCGGAGCGTGGCGCGGTAGCTGCGTGGTGGAGCGAAGTGAAGGCATACGAGCTAGAGAAAAAGGTGGCTCGGACGAGACGGATCCGAGCTAGAAATAGCAGCTACCGTGACACGCGGAGCCGTTCGCTGCAGCGCATGGTTAGGCGACTTGGTCGAGCGTCGAGTTGCGATCAGAAAAACAGAAGCACTAAGCAACCCCAACGAAATCCATTGCGACGTGCTGATGGAGAACAGCGCTCCCCGCGGGTCTGCGCGAAGAAACTCGATGAGAAAGCGGAATGCGGAGTAGCCGACTAGATAGGTGTGAAGTGGAGGCATGAGGCACCGGCGCTCAAGGTGCAGACTGGAAACGGCAAGGAGCAGCAGAAATGACATCTCGTAGAGTTGCGTTGGATGTCGGTGCGGGCCGTCGCCGACAAGAGAGCCGTAGCAACAGCCCGCAAGGAAACAGCCGAGACGGCCGAAAGCGTGCGCAACCAGAAGCGGCAGAATGGCGGCATTGATGGAACGCCATAGTTGGTCGCGGGTGAATACTCGTGATGCGATGCACAAATAGAATGCCGCTCCGCCGACCAGCCCACCGTAAAAGGTAAATCCCGCGCGAGCGAACGGCTGAGCCGAGACAAAACCATCGAGGAGGCGGGCGCTGAACCAGCCGAATATGAGCGCGGCGACAAAGAAAACATAAGCGCGGTCGCGAACCTCGGATGCGCGCCGCTCAAGGGCTTGGTCGAGCAGGAATAAACCCGCAATCAGACCAAGCCCGTTGAGCAGAACGTAAGGTGAGAACGCGAAAGGCAACGTGGTTATCGGGTGGGTTCGACGCGAACGACGTTGCGGAACTGTTCGGCAGGGGCGACCAAAATCATGATCGCGGCAACGAGCAGCATACCCGCTGGCACGATGGCGATGAGGTTGGCTTGGATGAGCAGTGCTGAGAACATGCCGCAGAACAGCAGGGCGGAAACGCCTCCGACTGCTTTGCCGACTCGCTTGATGAGTGCGCCGATGATGATCGACCCGATGCTGGCGATAATAGCCAGCCACATGAGGGTCTCCATGATCTGCTGGCCTCCGGCGGCGCTCGGGTCGTTCTGTGCGCCCATAGCTGAGCCCATGCCGGCACAAGCTCCGCTACATGCTGCCGCGGGTAATCCGAAGATGCCTGCCAGAATCATTAGGACCATTGCTGCGTTTAACATATTTGTCTGTTCTTTCCTTGTTGGTTGGTGTTGTTGTTTTGGTTTCTCAGCCGGTCTCGGCTGAAAGCGTGAAAGTCGCCTAACGACCCCAAGCTCAGCGACGGCGGAGCGTGGCGCGGTAGCTGCGAAGGTGGAGCGCAGAAGGAGGCAACGGACGTAGGACAACGCCACGACCGGACGGGACGGGTCCGAGCCAGAATAGCAGCTACCGTGACACGCGGAGCCGTTCGCTGCAGCGCATGGTTAGGCGTTCGTTCGGTCATGCTGAAGGCTTCTTCGGGTTCATTAAGACCATGATAGTGCCGATGACGACACCTACCATGCCAGCAGTGCAGCCGAGAAGGCGGTTCTGCATGAGTCCCATGTTGTTGACGCGCTCGGCGCCAAAAGTGCCGTAGCCAGGCACGTAGGTAGTGCCTGCTCGAACGGAGGTGTCGTAGATAAAGAAGAAGTAGCCCGCGATGAGAACGCCGATGACGATGATGCAGCGTCCGAAGAAATTCATGTTCTCGCGGCGTATGTCCTCGGCAGTGGCTTTTGGGCGCGGAGTTGGTTTGGCGGCGACGACGGGACGAGCGGCTGCCGTCTGTGTCTTGAGTCGTTGGATGTTCTGTTGGCGAGCGAGTGCCTGTTGTTGTTGGAGGGTGGCGTGGGATGGCTTGATGTGCTGAATGAACCGATAAAGCGGCTGCCAATCGGAAGAACCGTCCGCAGGGCAAGCGAGCGTATCGCCGGAAATCTCTCGCGCCGCGTAACGCTTGTGAAGCTGCGGCGGAGAAAACGGGCCTGTCGTCTGTTCAGTCTCGCTCAGGTAGTATTCCATTTGAGTGTGCGCTCAGAACGCCTAACGACCCCAAGCTCAGCGACTGCGGAGCGTGGCGCGGTAGCTGCGAAGGTGGAGCGCAGAAGGAGGCAACGGACGTAGGACAAAGCCACGAGCGGACGAGACGGGTCCAGGCCAGAATAGCAGCTACCGTGACACGCGGAGCCGTTCGCTGCAGCGCATGGTTAGGCCGCGGTCGATTAGAGGAGACCGGCATGATGAAGTAGTTCTTCGACGACAACTCGGCATCCGGGCTTCAGCGGTTCCAGGTCTTCGAGCTTCGCCGTAAAGTATCTTCCGTGCGCGGACATGTGACCAACGTCGCGGAGGCTGGGCAAAATCTTCTTTGTGTTGCGAGAAAGTGTCCAAGTGGTTTCCGCGAGGGTCCGGGCAATAAGGTCGCTGAGCTGCAGGTAATTGCCGGAAGTATCTTTGATCTTGGCCGCGATGCCCTTGCCCTCGAACGCCTCAATAATTGCAATCTCGATCAGCCGCCGCATCATCACGGCGGCAGCATCGAACCAGCCAGAAGTGAAGGAGCCATTCATCTGGCGTCCGACAGTGACCAAATAGCCGCGCTTCGCTTGGGCGAGGATGCTAAGCGGAAACAAACCTTCATCCTCCCGAGGAACCGCAGTGGATCGCCACGTCGTCTTCAGATTGTAGCACAGCTCTTGGACGGCTTTCGTTCGCTCGCGTGCGTCGGTGGTCGCAGAAAATGCTGCGTCGATCAGTTCCGCGATGGCCGAGGAATCTCCCGCAGTAGAGGACGACAATGATCGAAAGACGTTTGTCGCGTCGGCGCGAAGCGTGGCGAGCTTGTTTGCGTAGAAGTTGTCGCCTCGAAGACCGACCTTGTGCCGCTTTGCCTTCTTCGCGGCGTCGAGCGCAGCACGCGCGAGTTCATCGAGCCGCTCCGAAGCGGGCTTCTGGTTTGGAGCGGCGGAAGCTGCCATGATTCCCTTTACCAGTTTGAGTAACCGAAGGATTTCTTGTTTCCTTTGCCGTCCATCTTTTGCCTTCGGAGAGATTTCTTCTGGCAGAGCTTTTGCATCGGGCCGCTAAGACTTGTTAGTGGAATGTGATGTCCGCGATTCTCAAGTTCTACTTTGACTTCCGAGATGGTCTTCTGCTTGGAAAAGAACCCCTCTTCCACCAGTTCCTCCACGTAGGCTTGCGGGCCGGTTCGTTTTGTTGTGGGACGAGACGGAGTCTTTTGTTTTCGGGTGCGGATGGTGCGCGTTGTCGAGGCGGCACCTGCTCCCGCCGAATGAATTGAGGGGCCGCTAGCCGTGAGAAGTAGGTCGTCGAGGATCTTCTCAAACGCGACTCGTCGGAGTTCAGGGTCTTTAACGGCGGAGACAGCGGCCTCTGCCTGACTTACTAGATCGGCGTATGATTTTGGTGTGCTCATGTCTTATAGAAAAGTGTGTGGCGAGCGGCCTAACATCTTAGTCGGCCGCAACGGGGCGGCGTAGCATGGATGGGCATGGCGGATCCTCACCTGGTTCCATCTCCCCTGGCAAGCAGAAACCTCGGGGTTCGAGGGGATTCCTCGTTGTGGCCGGGTGCCAGGAATGCGGGATGGGGTTTGGCCTCAGGCGGTTCTCCAGCATTTTTATTGCCCCCCCGGACGGGGGTGTAGCATGGTTGCCACGTGGTTCAATTATCTGCTGTCCCTCTTGTCCCCCGGCTTCTTGACCAGGTCCGAGAGGCCACCCGCCTGCGGCACTACTCGATCCGCACCGCTTGCCCCGGGCGCCGAGGACCTCGCCTCTGATGCAACAGAGGCGGGTCTCGCTTACGTCAGCGCCATTCCAGTCTGACCCCTGGCCTCCTCGCCAAAAACCGTACCTTCCGCTGGAACGGAACCCGGCAACTTTCGGAGATGCGCCCGGGTGGCGACGCAATCGCTCTGCCCGGCGGATCCGCGCAACGGGGGGCGACGGGTTCGGTCAGCGCAGCACGCAGTGGCCCGCTTCGAGCCGGTGTCCGTTGGCAAATTCCAGCGCGCTCATCCGGCGCCCTCCCTCGGGTTGGACCTCCAGCAACCGGACGCCGCCCGAGCCGCAGGCGACGCGGAGTCCGTCGGAATCCGTGCCGAGAATCTCCCCGGGCGAACCGTGGAGGCGTCGCGATGGCAATGCCCGCAGCACCTTGAGCCGGCGTCCGTCGGGCAGTGCGGTGGAGGCGCCGGGCCAGGGGGTCATCGCGCGGATGCGACGCTCGACCTGGCGGTGATCGAGACTCCAGTCGATCCGGCCGTCCTCCCGTCCGAGCTTTCGTGAATGGGTGGCCAGCGAGGCGTCCTGGGGCATGCGGGGTGCCTCGGCGCGCGCCAGCAATTCCAGGGCGGCGAGCAAGGCGGGGGCGGCGAGTTCGGCAAGCCGATCGTGCAATGAACCCACTGTCTCGCGCCGGCGGATCGGGATTGCACGGGCAAGCAGCAGGTCGCCGGTGTCGAGGCCCTCGTTCATATACATCACCGTGATGCCCGAGGCGGCGTCACCGGCAAGGAGCGCTGCCTGGATCGGCGACGCGCCGCGATGGCGTGGAAGCAGGGAGGCATGGAGGTTGATGCACGCGATCCGGGGCAGCACGAGCACTGCGGGTGGAAGAATCTGGCCGTACGACATGACCACGAACAGATCCACCCCGGCCGCCAGGCTCGCCAACGCCGCCAGCGCATCCGGATGCCGGAGTCGTTCGGGTTGGAGAATGGGCACGCTCCAACCCTCGACCAGCCGCTTCACCGGAGGAGGCGTCAGTGCCGACTGATGCCTCCCCACCGGCCGATCTGGTTGGGTGACCACGCCCACCAGTTCGACTCCCGGCGCTTCGCGCAGCGCGCGAAGGGCGGGCAGCGCCACTTCGCCGGACCCAAGAAACACCGCTCGCACCAGACTGCTCTCCATGTGCGGAGGGCTCAGGGGGACCGGGCGAGGATGTGTTCGATGACACGCCCGAGCACCGCGACCGGGGGTTTCAGGGCGTCGAGGGTCACCATGCGGTCGAGCCCGTAAAAATCGAGCACCGGCCGGGTCTCTTCCTCGTAAGTCAGGAGCCGCCGCCGGATCACCTCGTCGCTGGCGTCGTCGTAGCGGTTCTCTTTCAGCGCGCGTTTCCGAATGCGGCTGACGAGTTCCTCCTGATCCGCGCAGAAAAGATGAAACACCAGTCGCACATCGACCATCTCCTCCATCAGGCGGGCCTGCTCGAGGTTGCGGGGAATGCCGTCAAGGACGAGGTGGTCGATGTCGGGCTTGAAGAGGCCCGCATCCACGTTGGCTTCGATCCGGAGTTTCCAGAGTTGGACGGTGAGATCGTCCGGGACCAGTTCGCCGCGGCTGGAATATTCGAGAAATTTCTGGCCAAGCGACGTGCGGAGTTCGAGCGAGCGAAACACGTCGCCGCAGGCGCAGTGGTAAAAGCGCGGGATGGTGCCGAGGGTGCGACCCTGCGTCCCCTTGCCGCTGCCGGGGGCGCCGATGATGAGGTAGGCGGTGTAGCGTTCCGTTTGTGCCGTCATCCGGATGGAGGATTCAGACGCGCACGCTAACCCGGCGGCGGCGGCTGGCGAAAGAGAATTCACGCGCCCGGCAACGCGGCAATCACGGCAGCCGGGTCCAAGTCATCGAGGTTGCCGCCCGGCGCCTCGATCACCCGCACCCCGGCATTGCGCGGAGCCCAAACCGCGGGGTCGGTCGGACCGAACACCAGCAGGCACGGAATCCCGGCAGCGGCGGCGAGGTGGCTGATCCCGCTGTCGTTGCCGAGGAAGAGGCTGCACCGCGAAAACAGCGCGCCCAGCAGCGGCAACGGCAGATCGCGCGCCACCCGCACACGCTCCCCCGGCAGGCCCGATGCCAGCCGCTCGGGAAGATCTCCATCGGCCTCGCCACCCGTCACGATCCAGGTTACCCCGGGAACGCCCTCTGCAACCCGGACCCACCGATCAACCGGCCAGTTCTTCCGCGCACCCCCGCTGCCGGGATGCACCGCGACGAAGGGTGCGGTCAATCCTTCGAGAAACCGTCCGGCGGCCTCCTGATCCTCCGCGGTCGGGTGAATCCGGGGCCCGGGATCGTCGAGGAACAGGGCGTAGCTTTCCATCGGGCGGGCGAGATGAAACGCGGCGTGCAATCCCTCTCCGGGACGCGGATCCAACGTCACCAGGTTCTTCACCCCCGCACGGCGCAGGTTGGCGGCGAAGATGCCGTCCGGATCGAACAGATAGCTGAACACATGGGCGAACCCCGCGAAATATTCCACCAGTTCATTGGGAAGCTCTGCGTTGCGGGCGAAGAAAGTCGCCAGCGGGCCGTATTCGATGGACCGGACCGCGTCGGCGTAGAACCGTTGCTCGGCAATCGCCACGAACTGCCGGTAACCGAGAATCTCGATGCGGGCCGTCGGAAAATTCTGTCGGAGCAACCCGATGGCCGGGAGGGTCAGGATGAAATCGCCGAGGGCACCCCCGCGGATGACCAGGATGCGGGGCGGAACACCGCCGGACATGCCGCGCGATCCCGGGTGGGGATCAGTTGGTTCCCGGCGATGGGATGCCGGGGATGCCCGCGCTTCCCTCCCACGATTCGGGACGGTTCCACGGGATATTGCTCACGCCCGGGGCAACCGGCGGTGGCGCATCCGCCTCCGAGGGTGTCATGCACCCGGTGCCGAGTGCGGCCCACATGCCCAGGGTCCGTGCTGCGTTCATGCTCATTTCCTCAACTTCCCGAGCTGGACCGGGAGCGATGATTCCCGGGTCGCGGACCCGGAAACAGAATTGCGCGGAGCTTCAA
>ENA-ORBV01008500-ORBV01008500.1-microbial-mat-metagenome-genome-assembly--contig:-NODE-8500-length-17228-cov-5.409364_pt1 | contig 17228 bp, 16 predicted proteins | sample MGYA00237777_ERZ505514 | MGnify/ENA primary metagenome ERZ505514 (study PRJEB26160, sample SAMN06269048) | microbial mat metagenome | isolation source: Oligotrophic lake microbial mat | place...
CCACCACCCACTTCACCGGCAACATCTTCTGCGGCTTCGTGCGTACCTCCCCCACCGGCAGGATCTGCAGTTCCATCGGCGCCCGCGGCGTGATCAGGCGAAAGCTCCGCAGCACCTCCTCCAGCACCGGCGCATCGTTCACATTCCCCTTCGGATCACCGAGTTGCAGCGTGTAGGCGTGCTCCCGCGTGAACGTCACCGCCATCAGCACATCCGGCACCTCCAGCCCTTTCCGCGTCAGCGTGAAACTATAGAACGGCATCCCATCGATCAGCGTCTCCCGCAGCTCCGACACCGCCCATCCATCCTTGCGCGCCGGCCCTTGCAGCAGCTCCAAGTGCGCCAGCGCCTTCACCGGCTCCGCCGTCGGCATCGGCTGCACCGCCAGGATCAGAAATTTCCCATCCGGCGCCTTCGCCGAAAGCAGCAAGCGGCCCCACGGCGCCTTCAGCTTCGGCGCCAGCTCCACCTGCCACTCCCGCGGCAGATCCACCGTCACATTATCCGCCTTCATCGAGACCAGCCGCGCCTCCGCCGGGAGCGGCAGCAGCCCGAGCAAAGCGAGGAGGAGCAGGAAAAATTTCATCGGCGGGAAAGCGTCGCTCAACCCTCGCGGCAGATCGCCGCGCGAGCGAAGGGAAAACGAGCCGTGTCCCTATCACGCCCGCGGGAAAACCGGCAAGTCACAATCCCGTGCCTCTGCCCGAGCCTCTCATCCCGGCCACGCCCACACCCCCGACAAATCCTCCCAGCGCGGATTCTCCGCTTCGATCAGCGCCCGCATCTTCACGCGCCGCCAGCCTGGCGCTGCTTCTTCCGCGCCAACGCCGCGTCTTCCTGCGGGTCCTGCTCCACATGAACCAGCGCGATGCAGTGATCGCTCCACAAACGAGGCTCGCTCCGGATTCCGGTGCTCCCACACCCGCCGCGGTAGATCATCCGGAACCCTGACGTAAAGCGTCGAGCGACCCTTGTCCCTGAGGATGTAGATGAAGGAATCGTGCGTCATGCGGGCGAGAGCGGGTGAAGGCTTAGTAGTGAAATCGGGCGCGGGGCGCCCTTTTCCCGGCACAATCCCAGTGACGTCAACCGCCTGATCGGCTAACAACGCGCGCATGTCGAAACCCCTCGCCTGGCTGGTCTATGTGCTGACCGTGGCGTTCTTCGGATGTTTCTTCCTCTGGCCCATCGGCGCCATACTCGGCGGGGCTTTCCTCGACGCAGATCGCAACTTCACCTTCGAGTTCGTGGCCGAGGTTTTCCGCAATCGCATCTACCTCGAAGGACTCGGCAACGCCCTGCTGCTCGCGATCGGGAGCACCGCCGCATCGCTGCTCATCGCGCTCCCGCTGGCCTTCGCAGCGGACCGCTTCGACTTCCCCGGCAAGAAGCTGCTTACCGCAGCGATCCTCGTGCCGATGATTCTCCCGCCCTTCGTGGGCGCGATCGGCGTGCGGCAGATGCTCGGTCAATACGGCGCGCTCAATGCCGTGCTCACGCATCTCGGCGTGCTCGACGCGGGCGAGACGATCGACTGGCTGGGCGCGGGCCGGATGTGGGGCGTGGTCGCACTGAACGCGCTCCACCTTTACCCGATCCTCTTCCTCAACCTCACCGCGGCACTGGCCAATCTCGACCCGGCGATGGAGGAAGCGGCGGAGAATCTCGGCTGCACCGGGCTGCGGAAATTCCGACGGATCACGCTGCCGCTGATCATGCCGGGGCTCTTCGCGGGCGGGACGATCGTCTTCATCTTCTCCTTCACCGAGCTCGGCGTGCCGCTGATCTTCGACCTCACGCGAGTCACGTCGGTGCAGATTTTCTATGGCATCAAGGAGATCGCGGGGAACCCGTTTCCCTTCGCGCTGGTGGTGGTGATGCTCGCGTGCACGGTGCTGCTTTACGCGCTGAGCAAGGTGCTCTTCGGCCGCTCCGAGAACGCGATGGTGGCGAAGGCGACGACTGGCGGCGGCGCCCGCCCGGCGGGGCCACTCGCGAGCTGGGCCTGCGCGCTCGGCTTCGCTGGAATCACCGCGCTGGCGCTGCTGCCGCATCTCGGGGTGATCCTCGTGTCGTTCGCGGGCGACTGGTATCGCACGGTGCTGCCGACCGGGTGGACGCTCGATCATTACCAGGCCGCGCTCGGCCACGGGCTGACCGTCCCGTCGATCGCGAACAGCCTGAAATACGCGAGCCTCTCCACGCTCTTCGATGTGGTGCTCGGCGTGGCGATCGCTTACGTCGTGGTCCGCACGACGCTACCCGGGCGACAGATTCTCGACACGCTCGCGATGCTCCCGCTCGCGGTGCCGGGGCTGGTGCTGGCCTTTGGCTACATCACGATGACGCAGGACGGGCGCACCTTCGCATTCCTGAATCCGTCGAAGGATCCGACGCTACTCCTCGTCATTGCTTACTCGGTGCGGCGCCTGCCTTATGTCGTGCGCGCGGCGGTCGCGGGCTTGCAGCAGACGAGCGTAGCGCTGGAGGAAGCCGCGCAGAATCTCGGGTGTCCCCCGCTCCGCACGCTGCGCCGCATCACCTTCCCGCTGATCTTCGCCAATGTCCTCGCCGGTGGCCTGCTCGCGTTTGCCTTTGCCATGCTGGAGGTGTCCGACTCGCTGATTCTCGCGCAGAAGCAGCAGCACTACCCGATCACCAAAGCGATCTACGAGCTCTTCATGCTCATGGGCGAAGGCCGCCATGTGGCCTCGGCGCTGGGCGTGTGGGCGATGGTTTTCCTCGGGCTGACGATCTTCGCGGCGAGCCGCATCCTCGGGAAGAAGATGGGCGCGCTCTTCCGCGTGTAGCTAGGTCGGGCAAGGCAGCGCGACTTCATCCGTGAGCGGGATGTCGCCGGCATCGCGGGTGTCGAGCCAGATGGCCTGGCGGGCGAAGAGGAACCGCGCGTGGCCGAAGTTCAGCCAGCCCGCGGCGTCGGCCATGTCGTGCAACTCGCGATACGTGAAGGCATGGCGCGCGGAGATGAGCGCATCGGCGCGGGTGTAAGGTTCGCGGTAAAGGAAGGTGGTGAGCAGGCGCACGCCGAGTGAGGTGGCCAGGCTGCGCTCCAAGTCCGCGACGACGGCAAAGCGATGCGAAAGCAGGCGGCAGCGGCGCAGGACGCGGAGGGCGTCATCGTCGGTGAAGTGATGCAAGGAGAGCGAGCAGCAGACGAGATCGTAGGTCTCGCTTGTCTCAAAGGAACGGGCGTCTCCGCGCACGTACTGGATCTCCGGGTAGCCCGCGCTGAGGCGCCGGGCGATTTCGAGCGCGGACTCGTTGGAGTCCACGGCGTCGATGCGCAGAATGACGCCGGCCTTCCGCGCCCAATCGACCATGATGCGCGGGATGTCGCCCGAGCTGGTGCAGAGATCGAGCACGCGGTAGCAGCGGCCCGGGTTCAGCCACGCGCTGAGGAATTTGCGGATGAGGCGATGGCTGCCGAAGTAGCGGTTGATCTCCTCTAGGTGGCGCAACTCGTTCTCGAAAGCCGGCGAGACCGGTTGCTCGCGGTCGATGAATTCTAGCTCGCTGGGATCGAAGACGCGTTTCATGCGCGGGCCGAAGTTAATACGCCGCCGCGCGCGAATCGACTCCTTTGCGCACGGCCATCAGGATTTCAGCGCGAGCAGCGCGAGCATACGTCCGGTTTTCCCGCGCTCCGCCCGGTAGGAGTAGTAGCGGTCGAGATTCGACGCCGTGCAGATGCCGCTGTCGTGGACTTCGCGCACGCCCGCGGCGCGGGCCTGGGCGACGATGAGCGCGGCGAAATCGATCTCGAAAATGGGCGGGCGAATGCAAGGACTGAGCTGCACGACGATGTCGGTCGGCACGCTGCCAAACTCACGCTGCATCTTCTCGATGGCGGCGGTGGTGATGCCGAGTTCGCTGCCCTTGCGCCCGGAATGCAGGAGCGCGATCACCCGGCGCACGGGATCAGCGAGATACACCGCGCAGCAATCGGCGACGTACACGCCGAGGCACACGTCCGGGTCGGCGGTGATCACACCATCGACGCCAGGGACGGGCTCCTTGGTGGAAGCATCGACGACCGCAATCTCGCGCCCATGCACCTGCTCGCCGATCGCGAATGGCCGGTGCCCGACGCCGAGATTTCGCCGCGCGTCTTCGTGATACACCGCGAGCCTCTCCAACGCCGCGGCGCGGTCCGTCTGCACATCGAGCCCAGGCACGCGGCCGGTGAAACCATGCAAGACACCAGCCACCGCATCGAGCGCGGCAAAGGATTCGACGGGAACTGCCGACACGGGGCTCAGCGGGCGGCCGCGTCGGCCTTCTTTGTCGGCGCGGGTTTCTTCACCGGCTCCGCCTGCACCCGCACGACCTTCGGCTTGCGGCCTTCGACGAGCGGATCCTTGAACATCTCGGCGTAGATTGTGTCGGTCGCGGTCACGCGATCGAAGACGGCGAGTTCGGCATTGTACGCGGCACGCGACTGGATCTCCGTGGTGCGAGCCTGCGTGAGGGAGGTGCGCGCATCGAGCACATCGAGCTGCGTCCCGGCGCCGGCGGAGAAGCGTTCATTGGCGAGGCGCAGCGCTTCGAGCGCCTGCTCCACGTTTTTCTGCTGGCTGCGGATGACTTCCCGGGCGGCGCGCAGGTTCGAATAAGACTGCTGCACCTCGAGCTCCACCTGATGCACGGCGTCGTCGTAGTTGATCTTCGAGGATTCGAGAATCGCCCGCGCCTGCTTCACTCGGCCATAGGTTTCGAGGCCATCGAAGATATTCCACGAACCGGTGATGCCGTAGAACCAGCCGTCCACGGTGTCGTCGAGCTGATCGCTGAAACGCGAGTTGCGCCATTCGTAGCCGGCGTTGGCGTCAACGCGCGGCTTGTAGCCGGCGAGTTCCACTTTGATCTGCTCCTTCGAAATGAGGATCTGCTGGCGCTGAATCTTGAGGAACGCGCGGCGCTCGAGCGCGGTCAGGATGGCGTTCTGCAGGCCGAGCGGCCGCTCCACGACGCTGAATTCGCCGACACAATTGAAAGTCGGCTTACCCTGCGGACCGGGGTCCAGGTTTAGCGTCTTGGCGAGGCGCAGTTGGGCGATCAGGTAGTTGTTCCGGGCGCGGATCAGTTCGGGCTGTTGATTGGCTAGCGCAACTTCGGCGCGAAGCACATTGAAGCGCGGCACGGTGCCCGCCTCGAAGCGGTTTTGCTGATCCTTGAGCTGGTCCCCGAGCAATTGCACCGACTCCTCCTGCACCTTGATGAGCGCCCGCGTGAGCAGCACATCGTAGAACTGGGTGCGGGTCGTGGAGATCACCAGATCGATGGTGTCGCGGAGCTGGTAGTAGCTGCTGTCCTCGGTGAATTTCGCGATCTTCAGCGCCGCGCGCACCTGCCCACCGGCATAAATAACCTGCTTCACTTCGAGGTCTACGCGCCACGTTTTGTCGCCCGGCAGTGTGTTAGGCACCGTTTTGGTGTTCGCCGCGATCTGCTTCTCGATACTGGAAAAATCCAGCGTGCCGCCACCAGTCGGCGCGAGCAAAATAACCGGCGGAGTAACGGTGTTCGAACCGCGCTCCAGTAGACGAGAATCCTGCTGCGCGAAGTCGCCGGTCAGCGCGACCCGGGGCAGCGCCTGCGCGCGCACCTCGATCACCTGCCCCTTGGTCCGCTCGATCTCCTGCAGTTGCTTGAGGATGTCCGGGTTCTGCCGCAGCGCCATCTGCACCGCGCGATCCAGTGGCAGATCACCACTGATGATTCGCACGGCGCCATTGCCATAGCTTTCTGCGGCGATACCCGTGGAAAACCCGACAGCACTGAACGCGACCAATGCCGCGAAGAAAGGACGATTCATTTGGAATGGCAGTAGGTGAAGATTTTCTCGTAGATTTGCAACCATGACTTCTGCTCGTCGGGATCGAGCACCTCCATCATTTTAAGGAGGTTGGAAATCATGTCTTCCCGCACCTCGGCGACCAGCGCCGCGCCGGATTCCGTGATCTGCACGAGCACTTTGCGCCGGTCGTCCTTGGCGTGCATCCGCTTCACATGGCCGAGGGCTTCCAGTCGATCGATCAGCCCCGTGGCCGCAGCCGTCGAGTGCCCCATCCGCTGCGCGATTTCCGACATCGTTAGCTCCTGCTGTTCGCGGAGAAAACCGAGCAGACAGTATTGCGGAAACGAGACATTCCCGCGCGAAAGCTCCTTGGAAAGATTCAGCATGAAGCACCGCTGGAGCACCGTGAAAATGTCGGCGAGCCGCTCGGCATCGAGGCGTTTGATCTCCGGGGCGCGTAACGTGGGCATAAAGTTAAGGTCGTTTACCTTAAAGCCATCAAACCACTCGTCAACCGGACAAAATCGCCCCCTCGGAGTTCTTGCCTTGGCGTGCCCTTGATCGCATCCTCTCTCAATTATGGATGTCGAATTGCTCCGCAACGTTTCCATCCTGCGCAAACTGACCGACGAAGAATTGCGCAGCTTTTGCAACCTGCTGGTTTCACGAGAGGTGAAGCCCAAGGAACGCATCATCGAGGAAGGCAAGCCGGTCAAAAATTTCTACATCGTGTCCGAAGGTGTGGTCCATATCCGCCGCATCGCCGCCAAACGCGAGATGCTCCTCGGTCGCCTCGGCCCCGGTGGATTTTTTGGCGAGATCAATCTCTTCGACCCCGGCGTGGCCACCGCCAGCATCTACGCGATGAAGCCGACGCGCCTCGCCGTGGTGGACTACGAGGCTTTCCATAAATTCATGACCGACACCCCATCCGTCGGTTACCGTATCGTCTCGTCCATGATGACGGAAATGGCCCGACGACTCCGGCAAACGAGCGCGCGCCTCGTCAACATGGCCTACTGGAACAACGCCGAGGGCGCCCTCCCCACACCCGCCCGACCGCAGATGTAGAGCCCGCGCGCACTCCACGGCCGTCTTTACCAGAAAACCGGTGCGCCCTTCTGCGGCGTGCCGCTCACTACATCCGCGATGACATACGGTCGCTTGCGGATCTCCGTGACCTTCAGCTCCGCCGATGTCCCGTCCGGCATCCGGCATTGCACCGTCGCGCCCATTCCGGGGCCCGGATTCTGCCCGTTGTCGATCAGCACGAAACTCTCCTCCACATTCACCAGCGCCACCTTCCCGATCAACTGCACCTGACGCGTCCGCTGCGTCGGCGCATCCTTCGACGCCGAACCGCGACCGCGGAGTTTCTGCAAGAGCGAGCACCCCGGAAACAGCACCATCACCAACCCGGCGACGAGCAACATTCCTCCGCGGCGTCGAGGCATCTGGATGGACAACGTCACATGCATCAGTGAGCGTCGTCTGAGTTTCGCCATGCGCACCCGGAATCTGCCACTCCGCGAAATTTACCGCTCGTCCGATTCCGCCGCGCGATGCCGGGAAATCACCATCTCCACCGCGAAAAGCAGCACTTTCACGAGCGCCAAAAACAAGCCACCAAAAAGGCACAGAGTCGAGATGAGGGGGAACATCGTGCGGCTTCTGTAGCTTCCCACCGGACTGGGCGCCAGCACTTTTCCGCTCTCCCACCAGGCCGGTCCGAGTTGCCGCAAAATCTCGTCCTTAATTTTCTTGCCATCAAAGGCGAATGAATCGAAATACAGCGCTCCCGATGGTGAGGTGGCTGAGTGGTCGAAAGCGGCGCTTTGCTAAAGCGTTGTAGCCCTTAAAAGCTACCCAGGGTTCGAATCCCTGCCTCACCGTTCTTTTCCCAGCGGATCAGCGTCCCCCGCCGGGCGGCGTCCGGCCTTCGCCGAAGTATTTCTCACTGCGATAGCGCAGCCACACCCGGAGCGCCTGCGGCACCTTTTCCCGCTCCGCCTCGCTCAGACTTTCGTAAAGGACGAGCGCCTTCTCGCGTTCTCCGCGGCAGGCGCGATTGTTGTGTGCTTCCCAATAGCTCCGCGCTACGCGGATCCGGCGGCACGTTTCCTTGATCAAAGCGGGCCCGGTCAGCGGTAGGGCGGATTTCTTTTTCGCGGGCATGGTAGAGGAGTTCCGGCAGAGCGAAGTGTGGACACTTCTATCGCACACCTCTTCTCTCCGGCATCACTCCCCGATGTGCTCCGTGATGCAGCGGATGATGGCTTCGAGGCTCACGGGTTTGGAGATGAAGGGGAAGCCGCCAATTTCGCTCTTGGACTCCGTCTGCGAGACGATCGCGGTGAGGAAGATGATCGGGATGCGGGCGAGCATAGGGTCGGAGCGGATCTGCTGGGCGACGTCGCCGCCGTCGATCTTGGGCATGACGATATCGAGGAAGATGATGTCGGGACGGAACTCGCGCGCGGCGAGCCACGCCTGGGTGCCGTCGTTTTCTTCCTTTACGATGTAGTGGCCGGTGTGCTCCAGCGTGAGCTTGAGCAGGCGGGTAAAACCGGATTCGTCATCGACGACGAAGATGCGTTTTTTGGTTGAGGGAGTGTCCATATTGTTAGAGAGGAAAGGTCAGGCTTGGAACATGAGGGTGACGCGCACACCGGCGTCGTGGAGGTTGCGAATATCGATGGTGCCGCCGTGCAGGTCGACGATGGTCTTCACGACCGAGAGGCCGAGCCCGGTCCCCTTGCCCGTCGGTTTGGTGGTGTAAAAGGGCTCGAAGATTTTGGCCAGTTTATCCTCGGGAATGCCGTTACCGGTGTCGTCGATTTCCGCGACGACGATATTGCGACCGACGCGGAAGGACTCGGAGCGGCTGTCGCCGACGTTGGCGCCGACGCCGGTGAGTTGTTTGGTAAAGGTGCGGACGGAAAGGGTGCCGCCCTCGCCCATGGCGTGGATGGCGTTGGTAAAGAGATTGACGAAGACCTGGCTGATCTTGCCGGCGTCGAGATCGAGCGGCGGGAGATTGGGCTGGAGGTCGCGCTCGATCTCGAAAGAGCCCTTCATCTCGCCACGAACGAGCTTGAGGCCATCGACGATGATTTTGTTGAGGTTCTCTCGTTTTACCTCGAGCTGCTTCGGCGCGGAGAAGTCGAGCAACCCACGGATGACGCCGTCGGCCCGGGCGAGGGCGTCGTTCATTTCCTTGAGGATCATGGACGTGTGCTCGCCTTCCAGTTTTTGCCCCGAGAGGAAGTCGATGCCCATCTTCAGAATGGCGAGCGGGTTTTTCACCTCGTGGGCGACGCCAGCGGAGAGACGCCCGATGGATTTCATCTTCTCGGCCTCGATGAGTTGAAGCTGCACGTCGCGCAATTCGCTATGGGCAAACTTCACTTCCTCCACGGCGCGCAGCAGTTCCTCGCGACTCGCGGCGAGTTCGGCATTGGCTTGCTTGAGGCTGGCCTCGGCGAGCTTTTGCTCGGTGATGTCGCGGCTGATGCAGACGAGGCCGACGGTGCACAGGCCGTCGTTATCGAGCCACGGAATCTTTGAGGTCAGTCGCCAACGCAGATTCCCCTGCGGATCGATGACGTATTCCTCCTGGTTGAGTTTAGGCAGGCGGCTGGCAGCCACTTCCATGTCGTCCGCATGCAGGCGCGTGGCGATTTCATCGGAGAAGAAATCGAAGAGCGTGCGTCCGCGGACTTCGGAAGCGTCGTGCGCGCCAAGCCAGCGGAGATGAGCGGCGTTATCGAGCAGGTAGTGACCCTCGGCGTCCTTGAGAAAGACGAGGTCGGGCAAGTTGTCGATGACGGCGCGGAGGAGATTGCGCTCGGTGGCCAACTGCTCCTCCATCTCCTTGATCTCGGTGATCTCGCGCGAGATTCCGCATGTCCCGATGATGCGGCCCTTGCGATCACGCAGCGGCAGCTTGGTGGTCAGGGACCACGTCTTGCGGCCATCGGCCATCGTTTCAAATTCCACCTTCCCGAGCAGCGGCTCGCCCGTCTCCATGAGGCGGCGTTCATCCTGCAGCGCCTCACCGGCATGATCGGCGCCATAGAAATCGGCGTCGGTCTTGCCGTAGGCTTCGTCCGCACGCTCCAAGCCGAACAACGCGGTGAGCGCGCGATTGATGCGGATGAAGCGGCTCTGGCGGTCCTTGAAGTAGATGCGATCCGGGATGTTTTCGAGCAGCGTGTGGAGCAGATCCCGCTCGCGCGCCAACTGCATTTCGGACCGCGCCCGCTCCAGCGCATAACGCAGCGCCCGATGCAGGAGATGCCCATCGACGCGGCCTTTGACGAGGTACTCGTGCGCCCCGAGTTGCACGGTCTCGAGAGCGAGTTCTTCGTCGTCGCTTTCGCTCAGGACGATGATCGGCACATCCGGTGCGGCCCCGTGCAGGATCGTGAATGTGTCCGCGCCGTGGCTATCGGGCAGTTGCAGATCGAGGAGCACGACATCCACCTGCTCGCTCTTCAAAACCTCCATCGCCTGTTCGAGCCGTCCGGCCTCCGCGGTCACCAGAAAGCGCGAGTTCGGCTCCTCATTCACCATCTCCCGCAGGAGAAATACGTCCCCCGGATTATCCTCGACGACGAGGACGCGGTGCTTGGCCGGGCGTGGGGAGGACATGTTGCCGTGGGGTTGAGGCGGGAAATTACCCGCGTCCGCACGGCAATGCGAGCCTTTACCGCGCCGTCACCTTGGCAATCGCGTTGCGCAGTGTCGTGAGCGTGAAGGGCTTGCTGACGACCAGATCGACGCCCGCAGGCTGCTCGCCGGCACCCGTCATCAAGTCGCCAAAACCGGTCAGCAAAAGGACCGGCTGCTGGCTGTTGAGCTTTTTGATTTCCTGCGCGAGTTCATCGCCATTCATCTCGGGCATGGCGCGATCGGTCATGACGAGATCAAAGGTGCCCGCCTGGTATTTTTCCAAGCCCTCACGGCCATTCTCGGCGACGGTGACTTCGTGTTTATCCTCGGCGAGATAGACGCTGAGGACTTCGCGGACGAGCGGCTCATCTTCGACGACGAGGATGCGCAGCGTCGCTCCGGCGGTGGGCCTGGGTTTGGGGGCTTCCGGGGGCTTGGCGGCTTTTTCCAGCGGCAGCGAAACGGCGATCGTGGTGCCGCGGCCCGCTTCGCTCTGGATGTCGATCTCGCCTTCGTGCCGGCGCACGATGCCATACACGCTACCGAGCCCGAGTCCGGTAGCTTGATCGTCCTTGGTCGAGAAAAACGGTTCGAGACAGCGCGCCTTCACCTCGTCGCTCATGCCGATCCCGTCGTCCGAAACGCTGACCACGACCCAGCGGCCTTGCAGCTCGGTGCGAATGACGATCGTGCCGCGTTTCGGGATCGCGTCCACGGCGTTGAAGACGAGATTGACGAGCACCTCGCGCAGCTCGGATTCGTTGCCTGGCACCGACGGCACATTCCCCATCTCGGTGCGAATATCGATGTTCACCCCGGCGGCCAGCGCCTGGTCTTTCCAGCGCGGCTGCGTGAGCGAAATGACCTGCAGGACGAGGTCGTTCAAGACCACCGGCGTGAAGACCTCCGCTTCGTCGCGGTAACGGTAAAACTCACGCAGCCGGGCGACAACCTTGGCGCTGTCCTTGGCTGCCGCGTGGATGATCTCCACATAATTTTTGACCTTCTTCGTGTCCTCGATCGTCTCCGGCTTCATGAGCAGCAGCTCGCTAAAGCCGAGGATCGGCGCGAGGGCGTTGTTGAAATCGTGCGCGATGCCATTGGCCATGCGGCCGAGTGCGTGCATGCGCTCCCGCTGGATGATCTCGCGCTGCGTCGCCTGCAACTGCCCGATCGCCGAGGAAAGCTGGCGGTTGCTATCGAGCAGCGCTTCTTCGGCCCGGCGCCGCTCCACCACCTCCTGCTGGAGTTTGGTGTTGGATTGGATCAAGGCCGCGGTCCGCTCCTTGACCCGCACCTCCAGACTGTCGTTGATCCGCTTGAGTTGAAGCTGCGTGCGCTTGCGTTCGATGGCGTACTGCAGCGAGCGGATGAGGAGATGATTATCGACGTGCCCTTTGACGAGGTAATCCTGCGCCCCGAGTTGCACCGTCTCGATCGCAAGCGCGACGTCGTTGATCCCACTGAGCACGACGAGCGGCAGATCGGGCGCGGCTTCGAGCACGCGGATGAAAGTCTCCAGCCCATCGCTGTCCGGCAGGGTGAGATCGAGCAGGATCAAATCGATGCCACCGTCCTTCAGCCGCTCGATCCCTTGCGCCACGGCGCTCGCCGTGTGCAGCTCGAAAGTCGTCAGCTTCGAAGTCGCCAGCAACTGCCGGAGAAACTGCACATGCTCTTCGTTGTCCTCGATCAGCAGGACGTTCACGACTTCGTTGGCCATATTTTCAAGACGCCGCCTCGCTGGTCATCACAGTCACTTGGAAATGCGGAATGGAGCATACAGCGATCATGAGTTTGGTGACATCAATCGGCTTCGTGACATAGCAGGCCACCCCGAGGTTGTATGCTTCTAAAATTTCCCCCTCCTCCACAGTGCCGGTGACAATCGCCACCGGGATCGTCGCCAGGTCGGGATCCGCCTTCAGATCGGCCAGCACCTCGTGCCCGCCTTTCCGCGGCATATTGAGATCGAGCAGGATCAGGTCGGGCCGTGGGGCCGATTCGTAAGGCGTCTCGCGGCGGAGGAAGGCGAGCGCTTTTTCCCCATCTGCCGCCACGTGCAGCCGGTTGCCCAGCCGCCCTTCTTCAAAGGCCTCCAGCGTCAACTGCACGTCGCCCACATCATCATCCACGAGCAGGATTTCCACGGGCCGACGGGTTGGTTGATTCGCATTTGAAGCTGCCATGGTGGTCAGATGTCGGCGCTATCCAGCACCTCGCGCACTTTTTTGGCGAGGTCGGAAGGAGTGAAGGGTTTCTGCAAAAACGCGGTCTCCGTTTCGAGACCGTGCCGGCGAAGGATCGATTCGTCCACGTAGCCGGAGGTGAAAAGGATCTTGGTGCGCCCGCGGCGCGTCTCGCGCATCCAGTCCGCCAGCTCCTTGCCGCCCGCATCCGGCAGCACCACGTCGGAGAAAAGCAGATCCACCTCGCGACCGTTGTTTCCCTCGACGGCGTCGCGCGCCTGCTTGCCGCTCCCCGCCTCCAGCACGGTGTAGCCGAGTCGCCGGAGCACATGCGCCGTGAGGCTGCGCACGGTGATTTCGTCCTCCACGTAGAGCACCGTCTCGTGTCCGCCGGGGAGCTGGCCGACTTCCTTGCGAATGCTCGACTTCTCACCCATTTCATCGACGCGCGGGAGATAAATCGAGAACGTCGTCCCGACATCGACCTGGCTATCCACGGTGATGTAGCCGCCGCTCTGCTTCACGATGCCGTAACACGTGGCCAGCCCGAGCCCCGTCCCCTGCCCCTTTTCTTTCGTGGTGAAGAACGGCTCGAAAATATGCTTTCGCACTTCCGGCGTCATGCCCGTGCCGGTGTCAGTCACCGTGAGCTTCACGTACTCGCCCGCCGGCATTTCGTTCACCGAATAAAAATCGTCGAGGAAGTAGGTCACGTCCGCCGTTTGGATCGTGATCGAGCCGCCCTTCGGCATGGCGTCCCGCGCATTTACGCAGAGATTCAGCAGCACCTGCTCGAGCTGGCTCGGGTCCGCCTTGAGCCGTCCGATTTCGGCTTTGAGCTGTGTGTGAATCTGGAAGTGCTCGCCGATCACGCGCTGCAGCATCTTCTGCATGTTCTTCACGCTTTCGTTGATATTGAAGACGCGCAGGAAGAGCGGCTGCCGCCGGCTGAAGGCGAGCAACTGGTGGGTCAACGACGCCGCAAAATCCGCCGCTTTGCGAATCTCCGTGAGGTGCTTGAACATCCACTGCCGCTCATCGATCTGCCCGATGAGCAGGTCGCTGTAGCCGAGGATCGCGGTCAGGATGTTGTTGAAGTCATGCGCGATGCCGCCCGCGAGACGGCCCACGGCGTCCATCTTCTGCGACTGGAGCAGTTCCTCTTCGAGCCGCTTGCGCTCGGTGATATCGCGAGCGATCGACGACAGGCCGCTGACCCGCCCATTCTCGCCGCGGATCGGCGAATCGGTAAGTGACACGCTGATGCGCCGACCGTCCTTGCGCAGGCGGATCGTTTCGTAGTTCGCGAGACTGTCCCCGCGCCGCACCGCCGTGAGCGCGTGCGGAAATTCATCGAGCCGATCCGGCGGGATCAACATATCGAGCGGCTTCCCGATCGCTTCCTCAGACGGGAAGCCATAGACGCGCTCCGCGCCGATATTCCAACTCACGATCTTCCCCTCCAGCGTGCAGGCCACGATGGCGTCGTTGGAGTTCGCCACCACCGCCGCGAGTTCCGAGGTGATCCGCTCCGCCTGCTGCCGCTCGGTGATGTCCCGCAGATAGGCGGTGAACATCGGCTTGCCATCGATCAGGATGCGGCTGATCGCGAGCTCGACCGGAAACTCCGTGCCGTCGGCGCGCATCGCCGCCAGCTCCATCCGCCGCCCCTGCGCCGGCCCGGCACTCGTCGCATTGTAGAGCGCCAGCCCGCGCCGATGACTGTCGCGCAGCGTCTCGGGAATGATCAGCGAAGCCATCTCGCGACCGAGCGCTTCCTCCTGCGAATAACCGAACGCGCGCTCGGCCGCGGGATTGAACTCCGTGATCCGCCCATCGAGATCGAAAGTGACGATGCAATCGAGCGCCGAGCGCAGGATCGCCGCCTTGCGCATCTCGCTTTTGCGCAGCGCTTCTTCGGCCTGCTTGCGTTCGATGAGGTGGCCGAGCTGGCTGGAGATCGACCCGAGCGTCTGGAGCAACTCCGGATCAGGCAGCGCGATCTTGACGCTGAAAAATTCGAGCACCGTCGTGACCCGGCCATCGACCGCGACGGGAATCGCGAAAGCCGAGGACAGCCCGTGCGTCAGCGCAAACTCCCCATTCGCGTAGCCGGATTCCCCGGCGATGTCCGCGATCCATTTCGGCTCCCCACCATCCCACACCTCACCCACCAGCTTCTGCCCGCGCCGATACGTCAATTGCGGCAAAGCGCCTTCGATCTCCGTCGTATCAAACTCCGGACTGTTCCAGATTTCCACCGCGCGCAGTTCGTCCGCATGCTCCTCCCAGGTGATCCCGATGTTCCACTCCAGCGCCTTGCCGATCGTCGAGAGAATCAGCGGACGGGCCTCCGCGACCGTCTTCACATCGCCGAGCACGCGCGCCGTGGCATAGTGCAACCGCCGCCGCTGCTCGCCCCACCACAGGCCCGAGACATCCTCGACCGTGCCTTCGAGATAAAGCAGCGTCCCATTTTCGTCGCGAACCGCGTGGACGTTTTCGCGGACCCACATCGTCCGCCCATCGAGCCGCACCACTTCGAACTCGAAGTTCGACACGACATCGTCGTAGCGCAGCGCGTCGAGGAGCGCCTGGCGCTGCGAAGGATCGACGTAAAGCTGCGTCGCCACGTCGGTCAGCGATTCCATCAAATGCTGCGGCGACTCGTAGCCATACATTCGGGCCAGCGCTCGATTCGCCGTCTTGAAGCGCCCCTCCGGAGTCGTCTGGAAAATCCCTTCGATCGCGTTGTCGAAGATCGAGCGGTATTTTTGCTCCGCCTCGCGCAGTTGGCCGCCCAGCTTCTCCCGCTCCTGCGCCTCGACCTGCCGCCGCCGGGCACGCTTCATTTCGTAGCCGATGCCCAGACCGCAAAGCACCAGCAACACGCCGCCGAGGGCGCAACTGGTGTTCAGGAGTCTCCCGATCACGCGATCCTGCTCGCCCGGGTTCTGGCGCTGGCTGCCGAAGTGCGCCACGAAAGCCAGAGCCGCGATCACGGCCAACACCGAAGCAGCTCCGAGAAGGTAAACGACTTTCTCTTCGCCGGAGCGGCGAGTCTGCGATTGGAAATTTGGGGATGGGTCGGTCACAAACGGCGGCGGACCGCTTGTCGGGGATTTTGAGCCGAGACGCCCCGAGCTTTGGGAGGGCGTGGAAACAGCTCAGACAGAACCGAAAGCGGGCTCGATCTTACTGCGAAGATCGACTGCTTCAAGTGCCAACCCAACATCTCTGCGCCCCGCATTCCTCCTTGGCGCCCGCGGAGCCGCCACTAAAGTCCGGCGCCATGAAAACCGCCCACGCCGATCTAAGCCGCTTCGAGATACCCGGCGTCGCCACTTTCGAAGCCGGTGCCGGCGGGCTGCTCCGACTGGCGATCGATTCCCCGCTCGCTGCGGCGCACATCTACCTGCACGGGGCGCACGTCACCCATTTTCAACCAAAAGGCGCCGCGCCCGTGCTCTTCATGAGCCGGCAGAGCTACTTCGCGCCGGGCAAACCGATCCGCGGCGGCGTGCCGCTCATCTTTCCATGGTTCGGCCCACGCGCCGGCCATCCCGAAGCACCCGCGCACGGCTTCGCGCGCACCACCGAATGGTGCATCGAGTCGCTGGCCATCGACGGCGATCAAGTCGTCACCGCCGTCTTTCAACTCGGCGCGACCGACCAGACCCGCGCGGCGTGGCCGCATGACTTCTCGCTGCGCTTCCGCGTCGCCGTCGGCCACACTTTGACCATGACGCTCGAAGTCGAGAACACCAGCGACGCTCCCTTCACTTTCGAGGACGCGCTCCACACCTACTTCGCCGTGAGCGATGTCCGGCAAACGGCCACCACCGGCCTCGAAAACACCGACTACCTCGACAAAACCGCCGGCCTACAGCGCACGCCGCAAGGCACCGAGCCGATCCGCATCACGCAGGAAACCGATCGCCTTTACGAAAACACACACACGACCTGCGCGGTCGATGACACCGGCCTGAAGCGCCGGATCACCATCGAACCCAGCGATGCATCGGTGGAAAAGAAGGAATACATGATCCCCAAGGGCAAGCACATTCCGGTTCAGGAAGGCGACTTTGTCCAGAAGGGCGACTATATCATGGACGGCAATCCTGCGCCGCATGACATCCTGGCCATTCTGGGGGTCGAGGCGCTGGCCGATTACATGATCGATGAGGTGCAGGACGTCTATCGCCTGCAGGGCGTCAAGATCAACGACAAGCATATCGAAGTGATCGTGCGCCAGATGTTGCAGAAATGGGAAATCGCGGATTCGGGCGATACCGTGCTGTTGCGGGGCGAGAATGTGGACAAGGCCGAGTTCGACGAGGCCAACGAAAAGGCCATCGCGCGCGGCGGACGTCCCGCCACGGGCGAGCCGATCCTGCTGGGCATCACCAAGGCCAGCCTGCAGACCCGCAGCTTCATCAGTGCCGCGTCGTTCCAGGAAACGACCCGCGTGCTGACCGAGGCTCTGTCTCTTATACACATCTGACGCTGCCGACGAATAGAGAGGTGTAGATCTCGGTGGTCGCCGT